>JGI24025J20009_10000297_pt1 | contig 38538 bp, 33 predicted proteins | sample Cruoilmetagenom3_FD_20009 | JGI IMG/M metagenome (IMG submission 20009) | reverse complement strand
AAGGTTTGCTGTTGCAAGCCCACCGCCGCGATGACGGCAGCGACACAATCCGCGTCGGCTATACCTGCTCGAAAAAGGTCGGCAATGCAGTCGCCCGAAATCGCGCCAAACGCCGCTTGCGCGAGGTAGCCCGCACCGTTCTGCCAACACAGGGCAAAGCCGGATGGGACTATGTGTTAGTCGGGCGCCATCTTGAAACCATCGCCCGTCCGTTCCATCTACTGGTGCAAGATATGGAAACCGCACTCCAGCGAATCCACGCGCCTCGAAAGCCCCGCAAATGACACCTCTTGCCTATATCCTCAGTCTTCCGGTCAAGCTTTACCGCACAGTCGGCAGCCCGTGGGTTGGCCGTAATTGCCGATATCAGCCAACCTGCTCGGCCTACGCACTTGAAGCACTGGAAAAGCACGGTGCCATCAAGGGCTCATGGCTCGCGGTAAAACGCATCGGCCGCTGCCACCCGCTTGGCGGTGACGGCTACGATCCGGTTCCGCATAAAGACCACGATCATGACCATGACTGAAATCACCGAGATTCACCCGCTTTTCGAAGGGGCCCCTGATTCCGTTTCGTTCAAGAAACTCCGCAAACGCATTGTGCGCCAGACCCGCGAGGCGATCGAGCAATACGGGATGATCGAGCGTGGCGCCAAGTGGCTGGTCTGTCTGTCTGGTGGCAAAGACAGTTATACCCTTCTCGCTGCCCTGACAGAACTGCAATGGCGCGGCCTGCTACCGGTCGAAATTATTGCCTGCAACCTCGATCAGGGCCAGCCCGGTTTTCCATCCGGCGTGCTTCCCGAATTTCTGGAACGCATGGAGGTCCCCCACCGGATCGAATATCAGGACACCTATTCCGTCGTCGTCGACAAAATTCCCGATACAAAAACATACTGCTCCCTATGCTCGCGCCTGCGCCGCGGTAACCTCTATCGTGTCGCCCGCGAGGAAGGATGTTCCGCCATCGTGCTCGGCCACCACCGCGACGACATTCTGGAAACTTTCATGATGAGCCTGTTTCACGGCGGCAAACTCGCCACCATGCCACCCAAGCTGGTCAACGACGAAGGCGACCTTTTCGTCTACCGCCCGCTGGCACATGTCGCCGAGGAAGATTGCGAAAAATTTGCCGCCGCGATGAATTACCCCGTTATTCCCTGCGATCTTTGTGGCTCCCAAGACGGGCTGCAACGCCAGCAAGTCAAACAAATGTTGAACCAGTGGGAAAAGAACTCNCCCGGCCGTCGGCAGGTGATGTTCAAGGCGCTNACCAACGCAAACCCCTCTCACTTGCTGGATTCCAGCCTATTTGACTTCACGGGACTACAAAGAAACACCATTAAACCTTGACCTTTTGCCCTTACCAATGTTGAAGGCACTAGACGAAATTCTGCTATCCGGAGCGAACGATGGACGACAATAACAAAAACTTGCTTTTAGCCACTGGTCTGAGCTTTCTGGTGATCTTTGTATGGTTCATCCTTTTCCCCCCACCGGAAAAGGAAGTCGCGCCGCAGGCAACACAGACCGAGTTCACTCAAATTGAGGGCGTCGCCAGTGTTCCGCAAGCAGACGGCACCTTTATTGCGGCGGCCCCGCAAGCTGCTCCGTCCCCCGAGGCAAGCCGCGAATCCGCGCTGGCACAGACCATGCGCGTTCAAATCCTGACCGACCGCGTTTCGGGTTCGATCTCGTTGCTGGGCGGTCGTATCGACGACTTGCACCTGACGGATTATAAAGAGACCCAAGACGAGGGCGCGGACACCGTTACGTTGCTGTCACCCGCGAATTCCGACAAACCGTATTACACTGTGCACGGCTGGGCACCTGCTGGCGGTCTGGATGCCGCTGCGGTTCCGGGCGCATCCACAGAATGGACAATCGAGTCCGGCAGCACGCTGACGGAAACTACACCGGTAACACTGGTTTGGGATAATGGCGCTGGTCTGATCTTCCACCGCACGATTGCCGTCGACGAAAACTATATGTTCACCGTCACCCAACGCGTCGAAAACACAACCGATGCAGCTGTCCGTATGCAGCCCTATGGCATCATCGCCCGCAAAGGCGAACCTGACACCCTTGGCATGTATCTGCTCCACGAAGGTGTTGTACGCGCACAAGACGGCGAAATTCAGGAAATCGACTACGATGACATGCCTGATCAGGACTTCGAGCCAACCGAAGCCGGTAATATCGATCGCGTAGATGTGCAGGAAACCGGCTGGATCGGAATGACCGACAAATACTGGATGACGACCCTGATCCCGCAACCGGGCCAGGCCTTCGCGTCCGTTTCCAAATACACCCCGGGTAACGACACCTATCAGGCCGACATGCGCTTGCCGGTCATCGAAATCTCGGGCGGTCAGGATGCTGCGGTCGCGACAATGCTGTTTGCCGGTGCCAAAGAGGTCTCGACCATCCGCGCCTATCAAGACGAGCAGAGTATCGACAAATTCGTGGATTCGGTCGACTGGGGAATTTTCTTCTTCATCACAAAGCCGATCTTCTCGCTTCTGTCGTTCATCCACGGTTACGTCGGCAACATGGGTTGGTCGATCATCGGTCTGACGCTGGTTATCAAAACCTTGCTGTCGCCGCTGGCCTATAAATCCTACGTCTCCATGGCGAAGATGAAGAAGCTACAGCCTGAAATGCAGGAACTCAAAGAGCGTGCAGGCGACGACAAGCAGATGATGCAACGTGAAATGATGGAGATGTACAAGAAGCACAAGGTGAACCCTGCTTCGGGTTGTCTACCTATCTTCCTGCAAATTCCAATCTTCTTCTCGCTCTATAAAGTGCTGTTTGTAACCATCGAGATGCGCCACGCGCCGTTCTTTGGCTGGATTCAGGATCTCTCGGCACCGGATCCAAGCTCGATCCTGAACCTGTTCGGCCTGTTGCCGTTCAATACGCCGGGACCGGAAAGCTTCTTTGCGATCATTTCGATCGGCGTGTTCCCGATCCTGATGGGTGTTACAATGTGGATGCAGCAAAAGCTGAACCCGGCCCCCACAGACAAAACGCAGGCAATGATCTTCGCGTGGATGCCATGGGTGTTCATGTTCATGCTCGGCCAATTTGCCTCCGGTCTGGTGATCTACTGGGTAGCCAACAACACAATTACCTTCACCCAGCAATACCTGATCATGCGTTCGCAAGGCGTCAAACCAGACGTGTTCGGGAACATTCTGTCGTCCTTTAAAAAGAACAAAGACGCGGACGGATGACGGCTACCGTAGCAAATATTTGGCGGCATCCGATCAAGAGTCACGGGCGTGAGGAAATTTCAGAGGCGACCCTGACCGAAGGCGACTGTATCCCGTGGGACCGCCGCTGGGCGGTCGCGCACGAGCGTTCCTGCTTCGATGTGGAACACCCGCGCTGGCAGCCGTGTCAGGAATTTTCCCGTGGTGCGAAATCACCGCGGCTTCAGGCGATCACAACCTATGTTGACGAACGGCTGGGAAAGCTCACGCTAAGCCACCCAGACTGTGTGGATTTAACTATCAATCCTGATGACGAATCCGACGCCAACTATTTCATCCAGTGGGTCATGCCGATTTCCAACGGCTCGCGCATGCTACCGGCGCGTCTCGTTCGTGGCAGCCAGCCAATGACGGACACAGCGTTCAGGTCCATTTCGATCATCAACCTCGCTTCCCATGCCGAAGTCGAGCGCCAGTTAGACACTGAGCTCTCGCCGCTTCGCTGGCGCGGGAACATCTTTGTCGACGGCTGGGAGCCGTGGGCGGAGAAGGACATGATCGGGAAAAGCATCCGCATCGGCGATGCAGTGCTTGAAATACGCGAGAATATTACCCGCTGCATGGCGACCACCGTCAACACTGACACCGGTGAACGCGATGCGGATACGCTGGGCGCGCTTAAGAACGGCTTTGGCCATCAGGAAATGGGTGTCTATGCTGTTGTGACAAATTCCGGTCATATCCGTCAGGGTGACCAGGTAGAAACGGTCTGAAATGAAACCTGCATTCCCCATCGCTGAAATTCCCGACGAGGCCAGCCTCGAAAAAGGTCGCAAACTGTTCGCCGGCAACAGCGACTTCCTGAAGGGTGTCGTTGCCATGGACGGCCTGCCCCCAGCCGACCGGATGGAGGTCTGCTTTGCTGGCCGCTCCAACGTTGGTAAATCGACCTTGATTAACGCGCTGACGGGCCGCAAAGCCTTGGCCCGCGCTTCCAATACACCGGGACGCACGCAGGAAATCAACTATTTCACGTTGATGGATGACCATTACCTCGTCGACCTTCCGGGATATGGTTTCGCCAANGCCCCCGTCGCTGTGGTCGCCAAATGGCAGCGCTTATTAAAAGCCTATCTTTCCGGTCGCGCCACGCTCCGCCGCGTATTCCTGTTGATCGACGCCCGCCACGGCCCTAAAGACGTGGACGAGGAAATCATGGCCCTGCTCGGTTCCTCGGCTGTGACGTTCCAGGTTGTCCTGACGAAAGTCGACAAGCTGAAAAAACCGGAACAGGACAAGATCATCGCCAAAACGCGCGAGACCTTGGCGAGGTTCCCCGCCGCCTACCCCGAGATCGTCCTGACCTCCTCGGCCAAAAGCGAAGGCCTCGACGTTTTACGCACTATCATCGCCACAATGGAGTAGGCGAATTCTTGGTCTTGGGTTTGCAACTGGAAACCGCTAAACAAGGCCAAACCGCGAGGAGCCACCCGATGGAGATACAACAAGCGATGCAACGCGACTCGATTGCCACAGCAAGAACCCTTAGCGAAGCCCTGCCCTATCTGCAGCGCTACGACGGTGCAATTGTGGTTATCAAGTTCGGCGGCCACGCCATGGGTGACGACGCTGAAATGGAAAAGTTCGCGCGTGACATCGTTTTGATGAAACAGGTGAACGTCAACCCGATTATCGTCCACGGTGGCGGCCCGATGATTAACGAAATGCTGGAAAAGCAGGGCGTTAAATCCGAGTTCGTGAATGGCAAACGCGTGACCGACGCCGAAACTATGAAGATCGTGGAAATGGTTCTGTCCGGTTCCGTAAACAAACGGATCGTCGGTGCACTCAACAAGCAGGGCGGCAAAGCCGTTGGCCTGTCGGGCAAAGATGCCAATCTGATGGTTTGCAACAAAGCCGTTCCGGATATGGGGTTCGTTGGCGAGCCTTCCAAAATCAATCCCGGCGTCCTGCACACGTTTCTCGACAGCGACCTGATCCCTGTCATCGCCCCTATCGGGGTTGGCGAAGACGGCCAGACCTACAACGTTAACGGCGACACCGCCGCTGGTGCTATCGCAGCTGGCTTGAATGCAGACCGCCTTTTGTTGCTAACGGACGTCTCCGGCGTGAAAGACGCTGACGGCAACGTCATCACACAGCTCACGCCCTCTCACGTCGAGGAACTAACCACAGCAGGCATAATCGCTGGCGGTATGATCCCGAAAACCCAAACCGCGCTGACCGCGATCGAGGGCGGCGTGCGTGGCGTGGTAATTCTGGACGGTCGCGAACCCCATGCCTGCCTGCTCGAATTGTTCACCGAACATGGCGCCGGTAGCCTTATCCGCTAACATCGGGATCACTAACGGGTTACGGAATGCCGCACCCACTTGATCTTGTTCAGGAACAGGAACATATCTCGCGCATGGAAAACGAAACTCTCATCCGCCTTTCCGTCTTTTTCGGCCTTTTCGCGCTTTTTGCGATAGCCGAGACATTGTCCCCCCGTCGTCCGCGCGCCGAAACACGAAAGCGCCGCTGGTTCGTAAACTGGGGACTGTCCATCCTTGATACGGTGACGATCAATCTGATGGCAATTGTCATGCCCGTTATGGCGGTTACCGCAGCGATCGATGCGGGTAACCTCGGTTGGGGTTTGCTGAACTTCGTTGGCTTACCAAGCTGGGTCGAAGTTATCATCGCGATCCTGATCCTCGATTTTGTGATCTGGTTCCAACACCTGATCACACACAAAGTTCCGCTACTTTGGCGCCTGCATCAGGTCCACCATTCCGACAAGGAAATGGACGTGACCACGGCAATTCGTTTCCATCCGCTGGAAATCGCACTGTCCATGCTGCTGAAAATCGGCCTGATCTATCTGCTTGGCCCAACCGCATTTGCCGTGATCCTGTTCGAAATCCTGCTTAACGGTAACGCCCTGTTCAACCACGCCAACATCCGTTTGCCGCAAAAGGTCGACGCGTTTGTGCGGTTGTTCGTGGTTACGCCGGACATGCACCGCGTCCACCACTCGGACCTGCGCGAGGAGCACGATAGCAACTACGGTTTCTTCCTCACCATTTGGGACCGAATGTTTGGCACTTATATCGCCCAGCCGAAAGCTGGCCATGACGATATGACAGTTGGCCTACGCTGGCAGGACGACAAACCGGTCAAACTGGGCTGGGCGCTGAAATTGCCGTTCACCAACAAGTAGCGCCGCCCTTTCTTTCATTAAGCGCTTGTCTTTCCCCATATTCTGCCGCAGCCTGAACACAGACGGCTGCGGCCGTATAACCTGCCCATAGATGCGGGCGCAAAAAAGGGAATGACCAGATGAAACGATTGATCCTGATGCGGCACGCAAAATCGTCATGGTCAGATTCCGAAGTTCCCGACATCGAACGCACCCTTGGCGAGCGCGGCCGTAAAGCCGCCGGTTTGCTGGGAAAATGGCTTTCCGATCAAAATGTTTCACCTGACGAGGTGATCGTTTCTTCGGCCACCCGCTGTCAGGAAACCTGGGAACTGGTGTCTGCCGGGCTTTCAAATGCACCCGAAGTGACTACCTCTCCCGATTTATACATGGCGACACCGGAAAAAATCCTCGATGTCATCCACGAACATGCCAAAGGCGACACGGTACTGGTGATCGCACATATGCCCGGCATCGGTAGCCTTGCGCGCGAACTTCGGGTTGACCCGGCGCCCGCGCACACAGCGTTTGACAAATATCCGACCGGCGGCACCACCGTTCTGGAAGTTCAAGGCGACTGGGAAACACTGGGCTTTGGCACCACGCATCTAGATCGATACGTAACGCCCGCCGAACTTACCTAAGCTTCTACTGCTGGGATTTTATAAACGTCCCGTTGTTCAAATCCCGCATCGCTTGTTGCAGCTCCTCGTGTGTGTTCATAACGATTGGACCGTGCCACGCCACCGGTTCTTCGATCGGCTTGCCGGACACCAGCAGGAACCGTATCCCGCGCTCGCCAGCCTGAACCGTAACCTCGTCGCCGGTGTCAAATTGCACCAACGTGCGGTTGCCCGACATGTCGCGAATGTTCACCTCCTCGCCGGCCACTTCCTTTTCGACACGCACGCCATAGGGTTGCGAGGCGTTTCGGAACGTGCCGCTACCATCAAAAATATAGGCGAAGACATGGCGATAGGTATCAACCGGAAAACTCTTGCGTACATTTGGCGGAACGTAGATGTCCAGATACTGCGGCTCGGCCGCAATGCCGTCCACCGGCCCGCTCTGACCCCAAAAATTGCCGACAATCACCTTCACCCGCGTCCCGTCGTCGTCGATGATCTCGGGTATATCGCTGGCGGTCACGTCCTGATATCGCGGCGACGTCATCTTCTGGTCACTTGGCAAGTTGGCCCAAAGCTGGAAACCGTGCATCTGCCCGGCAACATTCGGCTTTGGCATTTCCTGATGCATAATCCCCGAACCCGCCGTCATCCATTGCACATCCCCCGCGCCAAGGTTGCCAACGTTACCTAGGCTATCCTCGTGGGTGATATTCCCCTGCAGAACATAGGTGATCGTCTCGATCCCGCGATGGGGATGCCACGGGAAGCCCTTTATCGACTTCGCCGGATCATCATTGCGAAAGTCGTCGAATAAAAGGAACGGGTCCAGCATGGTCGGGTCGTGGAACCCGAATGCACGATGCAAGTGAACGCCCGCGCCTTCCATAGTCGGCTGCGCAAGCGTTTCGGATTTTACCGGACGAAATGACATTCAAACACCTCATGAAACAAAAACATGTTCAAAAGGTAATGCCACCCCGTCCGAATACTATGCCCCGATTTCGGGACAAATTGTTGACGCTACAGCCCCTTGGAACGATAGCTTGCCGCGACCCGCTCGATCGAAACGAGGAACGCAGCGGTGCGCAAATCCTTCACATCGTCGCGCATATGCCAGACTTCCCGCATGGATTGATACGCTGCCCGCATAGAGTCATCGAGCCCCGAACGCACCAGTTCCAACTCGTCCGCGCCCCGCAGATACTTCGACTTGAAGTCTGGCGACAGCGTCCAGTTGATCGAAGGATCACGCCCCAGACGTTCCAGTTCGTCCAACAGCAACTGGTGCCGAGATTCTTCTTGGCGGCGTTGCATACGACCAAAGCGGATGTGGCTGAGGTTCTTTACCCACTCGAAATAGGAGACCGTCACACCACCCGCGTTCGCGTACATATCGGGAATGATCACAACGCCCTTTTCCACCAAAACCTCGTCAGCACCCGACGTAATCGGGCCGTTCGCTGCTTCGATGATCAGGTTGGCCTTGATCCGGTCAGCGTTCGTAAGGTTGATAACCCCCTCCATCGCCGCCGGAATTAGGATATCGCAGTCCATTTCCAGCACCGACGCGCCGTCTTCGATATATTCACCACCCGAGAAGTCCTTAACTCCACCGTTCAGCGCGATATGATCCTTGAGGAACTCGATCTGCAAACCATCCGGATTAACTATCGCCCCGTCCCGTTCGATCACCGCGATAACCTTGGAGCCATCTTCCTCGGACACGAATTTCGCGGCATGGTAGCCAACGTTACCCAGACCCTGAACGATAACAGTCTTGCCTTTTAGCTTGCCCGACAGGTTGGCCTTGGCCTTGTCGTCCTCGTAGCGGAAAAACTCGCGCAGCGCGTATTGCACACCGCGGCCAGTTGCCTCGACACGGCCTTGAATACCGCCCGAGTTGATCGGCTTACCGGTCACACAAGCCGCTGCGTTAATGTCGGTCGTGTTCATGCGGCGGTATTGGTCAACGATCCACGCCATCTCGCGCTCGCCTGTTCCCATATCGGGCGCAGGTACGTTTTGCGCAGGATTGATGAGATCACGCTTGATCAGCTCGTACGCAAAGCGCCGCGTGATAAGTTCCATCTCGTGCTGGTCCCACTCACGCGGATCAATGCATAGCCCGCCCTTGGAGCCCCCGAAAGGGGCCTGTACCAGTGCGCATTTATAGGTCATCAGCGCCGCGAGCGCCTCGACCTCGTCCTGCTCCACGCCCAGCGAGAAACGGATACCTCCCTTGACCGGCTCCATATGTTCCGAGTGCACCGATCGGTACCCCGTAAACGTATGGATATGACCGCGCAGCCGCACGCCGAAACGGACGGTATAGGTCGAATTGCAGACACGGATTTTCTGTTCGAGGCCGGGTGACAGGTCCATCAGTTCAACCGCACGGTTAAACATTATGTCGACGGATTCCCGAAAACTCGGTTCGACTACTTCAGTTGTCATTGGTGTATTCCCTCAGGTTTTGTTGTGGTCTTTTCGACCATCTGTAACGTCTCGGTATTCGCAGGGAACCCTGCAGAATTTCTTAATAACTGTGGCTATATCGGCTCGATGTGGTCTATTTCAATCGCCCTTGCGACAAGGTTAACACCCGATCCATGCGGGAGGCCAAATCAAGATTATGTGTTGCAATCAATGCCGACAGGCCGGTGTCGCGCACCAGCTCCAGTAGTGTTTCAAATACGCGATCCGCCGTTTCGGGGTCTAGGTTCCCGGTCGGCTCATCCGCTAATAATACTTGCGGAGAATTCGCCAGCGCCCGACAAAATGCGACCCGCTGTTGTTCGCCACCCGAAAGCTGTCCGGGGCGATGGGTCAGCCGATGCGAGAGGCCGACTTTATCGAGCAGGTCCACCGCATGCGCCTTGGCGACGTCACCTGCGATACCGGCCGCGTGTTGCGGCAAGGTGATGTTCTCCACCGCCGAAAATTCCGGCAGCAGATGGTGGAACTGGTAAACGAAGCCGATGTTGTTGCGGCGCATCCGCGTCCGCATCCGGTCCGATTGCCCCGTCGCCATTTCACCACCGATTTCAACCGTTCCGGTATCAACCTTGTCAAGCAGCCCCGCGATATGCAGCAAGGTCGATTTGCCTGCACCCGATGGCGCCACCAGCGCCACAACTTCGCCTGCCTGAAGGCTCATCGAGACCCCGTCCAGCACCCGCACCTCGTTCGGTTTGCCTTTGTTGAAAGTCCGGTGAATATCGGTAAGTTGCAGGGTCGGATTACTCATTACGCAACGCCTCCACCGGGTCCATCTTGGCCGCACGTCGCGCGGGGAATATGGTGATAACAAACGAAAGCGTCAGCGAAAGCGCCACCGCGCTCAGCACATCGTCAAGTTCCAGTTTGGCAGGCAGGCGCGACAGGTACCGCACGTCAGGGTCCCAAACGCCACCGCCCATGATACCGTCAACAAAGCCGAACACCGGATCAATATAAATTGCAAACAAGCACCCCAGAACCACGCCGAGCGCCGTTCCAACCAAGCCGATACTCGCACCGCTGATAAAGAATATCCGCATAATCGAACCTTGCGTCAGACCCATCGTTCTGAGAATTCCGATATCGCGCGTTTTGTTCTTCACCAGCATAATCAAACCGGAGATTATGTTCATCGCCGCGATCAGCACCAGAATGGACATCAGGATAAACATCACATTGTCCTCGACCTCCAGCGCCCGCAGGAATGCGCCGGACGCATCCCGCCACGTCCAGATTATAGCCCGCTCGCCCGCAGCTTCGATCAACGTGGCGCGCATTTCATCGACGGCTTCGGGGTCGGCAACAGCAACCTCCAGTTCGTCGGCCGTGCCTTCACGGTTGAAAAAGCGTTGCGCCTCTTCAAAGGGCAGGTAAATCCGCGTCCGGTCGATGTCGGAACGGCCAACCTGAAATACATAGGCAACTTTATAGTCGTTTATCCGCGGCGAGGTTCCAAACGGTGTCTTGACCCCCTCCGGCGAAATCAGCGTAACAAAGTCCCCGACCCGCACGCCCAATGTGCGCGCCACACCGGAACCAATCGCAATCCCGCCCTCGCCAAAGTCCTCTAGCGAGCCGCTTGACTGTTCGGGGTTGGCTACCAGCGGAAGGGTCTGCAAATCAGCCAAGGTTTCGCCAAAAACTTCGACACCGGTATTGCGCGACGTCGAAGACGCCATCACCTGTCCGCGAATTATCGGCGCGACGCGGGTTACACCTTCGACTTCGGCAACACGTGACACCATGGCCGGATAGTCGATGATGCCCTGTCGGACACCGTCGGAGGTATAGTTGGTCTCGAAAATAGTGACGTGGGCGTTAGCACCCAGAATCGTCGCGGTGAAGTCGGCCCGAAAACCGGAGCGCACTGCCATCGTCGCAATCAATGCAAACACCGCCAGCGCAATTCCGATCANCGAAATCCACGTCATAACCGAGACCCCGCCCTCGGCCCGNCTNGCCCGCAAATAACGCCAGGCTATCGCCCACTCGAATCCCGCGAAGGGAAGCGTTGTTCGTCCGCTCACTTGGCTTTCCTTCGACGTCTCGAAATCAATCCGGCAATTTGCGTGGCCCCGTAAAAGCCGCCCATTGCCCCGATCACTGCAAAGATAAANCCGTCCGAGGTCTGAGGCACCGAAATCCGGTATTCGACCCAAGTGCTTTGCACCAACTCGTTGTCGGTCATATGCAGGAAGCTGGTGAAGCGGCCCATCGCGTCGGCATCTTCCAATATCTGCAGGTCCTCGGAGAGGCGATCAAAACGCTCGAACGACCCCTCAAGCTCACGAGCAGGAACCCCCAGAAAGACAGTGTTGGGAAAGGTAGTCAGTGCCTCCTCGCGGGACATGTTCTGGTCCGCAGCCGCGCGATCAAATTCCTGCGTAAGAACCCGCAGTTCATCCACCGTCCCGCCGAGGTGTTGCTGGTATTGTTGCGTAAACGCTGGAAACTGGGACATCGCTATCCCGAATACCACCGCGCCTATAATACCCGGCACATTCGCCATTTTACCCTCGCTGTTAAACGCCTGCGTAAATCTCGATACAACGATCAAGCGCGGCTTCGGGCGTTACCTCGACTGTTTCGCCTGTACGACGTGATGTTAGCTCCACCACCCCGTTTTTCAACCCGCGAGGACCAACCGTTATCCGCCAAGGACAACCGATCAGGTCCATCGATGCAAATTTCGCTCCTGCACGCTCGTCGCGATCATCGTAAAGCGGGTCCAGACCAGCCTTGACCAGACCGGAATACAGCGTTTCGCACGCCGCATCCGCGACTTCGTCACCCTGCTTAAGGTTCACCAGACCGACGCGGAAAGGCGCGACAGATTCCGGCCAGATGATACCCTTATCATCATGATTAGCCTCGATTAACGCCCCGATCAGGCGGGAAACACCGATACCGTGGGAGCCCATTTCGACAGGCTTTCGGCTACCGTCTGCCAGCGCAACTTCTGCCCCCATGGCTTCTGAGTATTTGGTACCAAAGTAGAAGATCTGGCCCACTTCGATTCCGCGCGCGGTCATCCGCCGATCTTCCGGGACTTCGGCAAATTTGGCCTCGTCATGAGTTTCATCTGTGCGGGCATAGGGTGTGGTGAACTCGTCAAAGATGCCCTGACATTGCGCTACATCGTCAAAATCGATCTCGCGGTCGCCAAGCGACAGGTCCGAAACGGTGCTGTCATAGAAGACTTCGCTCTCGCCGGTTTCGGCCAACACCAGAAACTCGTGACTGTAGTCGCCGCCAATCGGGCCTGTATCCGCCTTCATCGGGATCGCTTTCAGCCCCATACGCTCGTAGGTCCGAAGATAGCTGACCAGATGGCGGTTATAGGAGTGGAGCGCGCCGGCTTCGTCGACGTCGAAGCTGTAGCCATCCTTCATATAGAATTCGCGGCCACGCATCACGCCAAAGCGGGGGCGGACTTCGTCGCGGAACTTCCACTGGATGTGGTATAGGGTCTTCGGCAGCTCTTTATAGGAATTGATCGAGTTGCGGAAAATATCCGTGATCAGTTCTTCGTTCGTCGGGCCATAAAGCATGTCGCGGCCGTGTCGGTCGGTGATCCGCAGCATCTCTTTGCCATAGTCATCATAGCGCCCGCTTTCACGCCAGAGATCCGCGGATTGTAACGTTGGCATCAGCATCGGGATGTGGCCGGCGCGGACTTGCTCTTCGTGAACGATCTGCTCCAGCCGCTGCAACACCTTGAAGCCCATCGGCAGCCACGAGTATATTCCCGCGCTGGATTGACGGATCATACCAGCCCGCAGCATCAGGCGATGGCTGGCAATCGAGGCCTCGGCCGGTGTATCTTTCAGGATGGGTAGGAAATAGCGGGACAGGCGCATTTGATGCCTCCAAGTGATTTGTTTCAAACGGGTGTATGACAACCCCGCCAGCCTTGCAATGGCGCGTGCGACCGTTTGGCACAAAATTGATTGCAACGACTCGGTTTTTCTGCTCTAAGGCTCCTCGTTACCGTGCCAGATGGCGCCAACGTTCTGGGAACGAAAGATGCGCGACGGCGGTAACAGAGCTAGCGAAGAAGGCTCAAGTCTAGGGGAAATAAGAAAACGGCTCGCCAAGTGCGGGCCGTTTTTTTGTCCAGCTATCGGGTTATCAGTTCCCCCTGCAAACCCATCTGCCGGGCGAGCGAGCTCAGCCGTTTTTCCACGACCTCGCCGCTTAGCGCCGCTGCCGCACCCTCGAGGGTCAGGACAAGTCTGCCGTTGTCGCGCGCCAGCCCCGCCTTATCCAGTAGCCCTACCTGCGCACCCGAGATCATCGCACCGAGCCGCATCGCTTTGCCCAAGACAACCGCATCCCGGATTTCATCTTCGCTAAGAAGTTCCATCATCGGAGTGCCCAGCGACGCTATCCCCGAATTTTTGTATCGACTGAGGATCGCCAACCCCAAGAACAGCCGCCCCTTGTGGTTGATGCCACCAAGGTTCGCGCGCGTCACGGATTCAAAGCACATCTCGGCGCGGTAATCCGGATGCGCCTGCCATGTGGTGTCGTGCAGCAAACACGCTGCCAGAACCAGCCGGCGTCTTTCCTCATCTGCATCGGGGTACAAAGGTCGTAGCCATTCGTACAGGACCCGCCCAAAACCCGGGAAGCGTGAATCCTCGGCCTCTGCATGACGGCAGGCCTCGATCAACGGGTCCAGCCCACGCATCGAGGTCGGCATTTGATCGTAGAGCAATCCTTCGCGCAGTCCGTAGCTCGAAACAATAATTTCGTCGGGTTTCATCGCCGCCAACAACACCGACATAACTCGCGCCGCCATTGGAACTAGCGCCAGCCGCTCGCGCGAGGTGTCGGTATATGTGTCCAGTTCCTCGGCGCTCATGCCGTCAATCCACTCGATTGTCTCGCGCACCTGCTTGGCGGACAACCTGTATTCGTGCAGAACCTTGAACGGGTATCCCCTGCGCGACATGTCGAGCCGGGCAAGTGCGCGCCACGAGCCACCCACCAGATATAAATGCCCGGCTTTGTTGCCCACGACGTCCAACAGTTTGTGCAATTCCTGCCCGATGTGGGCATCCAGTGCCGCCTCGTCCCCGTGGAAGTCCTTCAGTTTCAACGGGCCGAGCGGCGAGGTTCCACAAGCGCCAATCTCGCCCTCCTCCAGCCGTGCCAATTCCATCGAGGCACCGCCGATATCGCAGACCAGTCCGCTCGCACGTGGCCAGCCAAGCAGCACGCCCTTAGCCGAGAACTCCGCTTCTTCAACGCCGCTTGCAACCTGCAGTTCGATACCTGTTTCGCGCAAAACCTCGTCAACGAATGCCGGGCCGTCGCTTGCCTCGCGTACGGCCGCCGTCGCCACGCCTGTCAGCGCGCCGGCGCCCATGCCCTCCATCAGCGCAGCAAACCGCCGCAAAGCAGCCATCGCCCGCACGCGCCCCTCGGGGTTCAGCTTTCCGGTTTCCGCCAGCCCCGCGCCCAATCCGCACAAAACCTTCTCGTTATAAAAATACGCGGGCGAGCGGGACATGCCGTCGAACACCACTAATCGGACCGAGTTCGATCCGACGTCTACGACCCCTACCCGCGACGCGACGCTCTTACTCATGCCGCCCCCTCCTGCGCACGCAGCACCTCGCCAGCTAGGCGGGGCGTGATGGCGCGCCGTTTTGACAAACCGGCCCGATCCAGTGCTTGCACCGTCTCTTTGGCGGCGGCAAAAGACCGGTCGATCCGGCTTAACAAATACTGGATCAGGTCAGGTGATACCTCCAGTTGCCTGTCCGCGAATTGTTTGACCAAAACTGCCGACAACAGCATATCATCTGGTGCTTCGAGGCTCGCGACCTCTGCCGCCCGCAAACGCGAGGCGAGGTCGGGCAAACGGATGTCCCAACGCGCAGGTGCCTGTTCGCCGGTCACCAGCAGCGTGCCGCCGGCACCAAGCAGCCGATTGTGCAAATGAAACAACGCCTCCTCGGACGCGGCACGTCGGTCTTCGGGCAACAGCGCAAGCCGATGCACATCCTCGACCGCAACCGCACCGGTTTCTGCCAGCGCCGCGATGTCCTGCGCTGCGAGTACCTCGCCATCCACAACGGCACCGCCCGAACGAGTCGCCCAAACCTGCACCAGATGCGATTTCCCCGAAGCCGCCGGTCCGCACAATGCGAGCTTCCCCGTCGCCCACTCCGGCCAACGGTCAAGCGCCTGCATCGCCAGTGCATTGGACGGCGAGACGAAAAAGTCCTCCCGCCCCAGCGCTGCGCGACTTGGAAGATCCAGTACCAGTTGTTCAGGCTTGCTCATTCGTCAACAGTATCGCTTGCGGGGCCGGTATAAACCTTGCTCGTTCGATAGTTCGCGATTCCAAAGCGTCCGAGCACCCCGATACACGCCGCCGCCGGCACCGCGATCAACAACCCTGCAAAGCCGAGCAACGACCCAAACGCATAGAGTGCAAACATCAACCAAACCGGATGCAACCCCACCGAGCTGCCAACAAGTTTCGGCGTCAGGAAGTTCCCTTCCACCAACTGGCCACCGATAAAGACTGCGGCCACGATCCCGATCCAGATCGGATCATCCCAAAACTGGAACAGCGCGATACCGATAGACGCGCCGCCGCCCAGTGTCGAACCAACGTAGGGTATAAACGTCAGCGCCCCTGCCAGAAGCCCCACGACAACCCCGAACTGCAGCCCGATCAAACCGAGCGCAGTCGCGTAGAAAGTCCCAAGTATAAATCCAACCGTCATCTGTCCACGCACAAAACCGGCAAGCACTTTGTCGATTTCTTTGCTGAGGTGCCGAATAACCGGTGCATGTTCGCGCGGTAACCAGCTGTCCACGACCCCCGTCATCCGGTCCCAGTCCATCAACAGATAAAACGCCACAACAGGTGCCACGACCAGCAACATCAGGAAATCAACAACCGCCAGCGAGCGCGATAACATACTGTTCAGGAACGCCACGCCCTCGCTTTGCAACGTTTCTTGCGAAGCCATCAGTGCCTGCCGGACCGTTGATTGTTCGTCCAGCAACGTCGGGAATTTTTCGATGAAGAAGTCCAGCAATCGCGTCACCAGCCCCGGCAACGAAACCACCAATGCTCGGGCTTGTTGAACAGCCAGCGGCACCACCAGCAGAAACGCCAGAAGCACAAAAATCATGAACACAAACGAGATCAGCACCGTCGCCCACGACCTTTTCACCCCCCAGGATTCTAGTTTATCGGCGATCGGATCCAACAGATAGGCCAACGCCGCCCCAAGAATAAACGGAGCAATCGCGTCGCTAACGACCCAAAGAATCGCGAGAAACCCGAGAAGACCAAGGCCCCACCAACGTGCTTGTTGACTAACACTTAAACCCATGATCGACCCCTTCAGGTAAATTGTTCGCTAATTAGGCGTTCTTCCAGTCCGTGACCCGGATCGAACAATAACGTATGCATCACGCTCGGCTCGCTGCGGATATCGACGCGGATAACGTCGCGCACTTCGGTCGAGTCTGCCACTGCCGCAACCGGACGTTTGTCGGCCTCCAGCACATCAAACTGGATCGAGGCATCCATCGGCAGCAGCGCCCCCCGCCAACGCCGCGGCCTAAACGCCGCCATTGCAGTTAACGCCAGTATATCCGCCTCGATTGGCAGAATAGGACCGTGCGCGGAATAGTTATACGCCGTCGAACCAGCCGGCGTGCACACCAGCGCCCCGTCACAAACCAGTTCGTCCATACGCACGCGGCCATCCACCGAAATCCGCAGCTTCGCGGCTTGCGGGCCGGAGCGCAGCAGAGACACTTCGTTAATCGCCAAAGCTTCTCGGAGTTCGCCGTTCGCGCAAGTGGCTCTCATATGCAGCGGATGTACGATCGCCGGTTCCGCCGCCTGAAGACGATCGGCCAGACCATCCTCGGCATATTCGTTCATCAGAAACCCGACGGTACCTTGGTTCATGCCGTAAACCGGCGCGGTCAGATTTTGGGTCTCGTGCAGCGTCGACAGCATAAATCCGTCGCCACCCAACGCCACTATTACGTCCGCTTCTTCCTGCACCACGTGCCCATAGCGCGCCCGCAGGGTTTTAGCGGCGGCCTGAGCCTCCGCAGTCGATGACGCCAAAAAGGATATGTTCTTATAATTCATACGCCTAGTTTCCCTTTTTCGCGCAGACAACTCAAGTCCAGAAACGCTACCCCGTTTAGACCGGTTATTTCCAACAGGAAACTCTCTTTCCGATCAGCTACAGGGATTCGCCTTAAACGCCGGTTTGCGCTGTTTTTACACCTTTTCATCGTATGACTGGCCTGCAACAAGACCTCCAAGCCAGAATTTGCGTCGTTTAGCCAATCTCACAGGTCGATTTCATGTTTCCAATAGGAAACACGGCCTATAGAAGGCCCCTAAACACGCCAACCCAAGGAGATCAAAATGACCAATGTTCGTGACGCCGGATTTTTCACCGAAAGCCTCTCCAGCCGTGATCCCGAAATCTTCGGCTCCATCCGCAACGAGCTCGGCCGCCAGCGCGACGAGATCGAACTGATCGCCTCGGAAAACATCGTTTCCGCTGCCGTGATGGAAGCGCAAGGCTCCGTCATGACCAACAAATACGCCGAAGGTTATCCGGGCCGTCGTTACTATGGCGGTTGCCAATTTGTCGACGTGGCCGAGACCCTCGCCATCGACCGCGCCAAGGAACTGTTCGGCTGTGACTTCGTGAATGTTCAGCCAAATTCGGGCAGCCAGGCGAACCAGGGCACATTTCAGGCGCTGATCAAACCAGGCGACACGATCTTGGGTATGAACCTCGCCTCAGGTGGTCACCTGACGCACGGTGCCGCGCCAAACCAGTCCGGCAAATGGTTCAACGCAGTACAATACGGCGTGCGCGAAGAAGACAACCTGCTGGACTACGATCAGGTCGAAGCCCTCGCTAAAGAACACAAACCGAAGTTGATTATCGCCGGTGGTTCCGCAATCCCGCGCCAGATCGACTTCGCGCGTTTCCGCGAGATCGCGGATATGGTTGGCGCTTACCTGATGGTCGACATGGCGCATTTTGCCGGTCTCGTTGCCGCGGGCGAGCATCCGTCCCCCTTCCCGCACGCCCATATCGCGACGACCACAACACACAAAACCCTTCGCGGTCCACGTGGCGGTATGATCCTGACCAACGACGAGGCGATCGCCAAGAAAGTTAACTCCGCGATCTTCCCCGGTATTCAGGGTGGACCATTGATGCACGTCATCGCCGCCAAAGCCGTCGCTTTTGGCGAAGCCCTGCGTCCAGAATTCAAAACTTACCAGAAGCAGGTTATTGCCAACGCACAGGCGCTTGCCGATCAGCTGATCAAAGGCGGTCTGGATATCGTAACCAAAGGCACCGACACCCACGTGCTTCTGGTTGATCTTCGTCCGAAGAACGTAAAAGGCAACGCAACCGAGAAAGCCTTGGGCCGCGCCCATATCACCTGTAACAAAAACGGCATCCCGTTCGATCCGGAAAAACCGATGGTGACTTCCGGTGTTCGTCTCGGCACGCCAGCCGGAACCACACGCGGCTTTGGCGAGACAGAGTTCCGTCAGATCGCGGACATGATCGTTGAAGTGGTCGACGGACTGGCTGCGAACGGTGAAGAGGGTAACTCGGCTGTTGAAGAAGCGGTGAAAGCCAAGGTTCAGACCATGTGCGACGCCTTCCCGCTCTACGATAACCTTTAAACAAAAAAAGGGCGGCGCTGGTTTCCCGGCGCCGCCCTTATTGTATCTGCTGCTTTAAAGGGCTTCGCGAATCCAAACTTCGACGCGACGGTTAACCGAACGTCCAAGCGCCGAGTCGTTACAGCCTTGCGGAGAAACTTCGCCAAAACCTTCGACAACAAACTTGAACTTGCCCGCATCTGCACCGAGTGCTGCGCGTAACTCGTCCAGAACCTGCTGCGCCCGTCGCTGCGAGAGGGTAGCGTTTTGTGGCGCCCCGCCCTCAGCATCCGAGAAACCGGCCAGAAGGATTTCCTTACCGCCTAAATCGTTCGCCAGAAGATAGGCAGCGAGACGCGGAATATCGCCGCGCGCCTGCGCATCCAACTCGGCCACGCTTGGCTTGAAACGGAAAGTCGTCGACAGACGCTCTCCGCCGCTCAGTGCTGCAACCATTTCGCGAATGTCAGCAAAAGGCAGGTCACCCGGATCAGCGATCATAGTGTTAACCATGCGCTGCCCCTGTATCGAAATCGGCAGCGTGGAAACCAGCTGGCTGACAAATCCGGACTGCTCGGCAGCATTCTGTCCAGCTTCGCTTTGCACAAACGCCATAAAGCCCATCGCCTTGTCGGAACGTTCCTTGCTGATCGATCCGTACATACGGTCTGTTGTGTAAAGATACACGCGACGCGATAGCGGGTACTCACCGGTTTTCACCGTAAACTCGGTTGGCGTAGACAGGAACCCACAAGTGCCGCGCAGCGGCAGCGCCCGTGAATCCTGCTGATAGGCGATCGAGGTAAAGCCGATACCGTTCGGATCATTCATTACCGCGCGCACCAGACTGATATCATCGGTAAACGCCTTCGAGCTGTTGGTAAAACCTGCACCCGCCGGATTAAGCACAACCTGCGCGAAATCATGGGCGCTACCCGACGCATCGTCGCGGCGGTAGGTATTGATCGGTGCATTCGCTCCGCCCAACTGCGACCAGTTCGTGATCCGGCCAGCAAAAATCTGCGTCAACTCTGCCATGCTCAACGACGGTAGGTCATTTTCCGGTGGCACAATTACAACCAACCCGTCCAGAGCGGCCACAACCTGATTGGAACTATCGGTCAAATCACCCAGATCTTCGGCTGCGAAATCCGCAAGCTCGGGCGCAGTGATAGCCCGTGAAGACAACGCGATTTCCGCCGAACCGTCTAGCAACGACGCAAACGCCGCCTCGGACCCTTGCGAGTGGATTTCGACATCGGCGAAAATATCACCGTTGTCATGCTCAAACAAATACTGCTGCACCGGGACGCCGTCCAGTACAGACGCGTCGCCCACACTCAGGTTCAGGTTATAGCCACCGCTGAAATCCAGAAACAGGCTCGGTANTAGTACCTGCGCAATCGTGCTCGAACCCGCGAGGCGGAAATCGGTTCCAGACAGATCCGGACAGAATTCGCCTTCGCAAACCACTTCGACTGCCAGAATCTGCACCTGCCCCAGCGCACTTTTCAAAACATAGTAGGTGCCGTCGAATGATACCAGCTCACCGCCCATCGAAACACTGCCGTCAAGCGAGCGTAGTGTAACATTTTCGGCAAATGCGCCGGTCGACGTCAGGATAAGGGCCGCAGCCAGACCGACGGAACGTTTAGTAATTGAACGAAAACTCATGCGTAGTCCCTTTATTAATTGTTGATTTAAAACAATTGGAGGCCGCATCAATCCGGGGGACTCAGCACGCTGATCCACTGCCGCAAGATACTCTCCGGAACTAGTTAATGCCGGCAGGTTACGGAATTACCGGCGGATTGCCACCCTTAAAAGTTGCATAATTCGGTGATTTTGTACAATTTATGCGGTATTCGGGGTCGACCCGATCTAAAGCACCGGAATTTCGTAAAACGCTTTTGTGTAAATCAGGGTGTCGCCAGCTTTTGGCTGCGTTTTTTGGTAGGCTGGACGGGCCGAGATGCGTTCAAACCACGCGTTCAGCGCTTTATACGGGGCAAGCTTGACGATATGCTGCGCGACGTAAACGGAATAGCCGAGCGACACATCAACCGCGCTGAACGTACTTAACATATAGTCGCGCCCCTCAAGATGCCGGTCCAACACCTCCAGCGCCTTTTCCAACCGCCGCGTCTCCAACTTCATCAACAACGGCGAGCGGTCTTTGTCCTCGTGGATCACAATATGCTGCTGGGTCAATGTCGCGCCATGCACCGCCACCGTTTCGGCGTAGTGCAGCCATTGCAACCACTCCATCCGCGCGGAATCGCCAGCAACACGGCCCAACGGCGAATGGAACCGCTCGCACAGGTATTCCGTGATCGCGCCGGTTTCGAACAGGGTTTTGCCGTCGATTTCGAGGCTAGGCACCCGCCCGAGCGGATGTTTAGCGAGATAGGCCTCGCTACGTAACGCCTTGCCAAATTCGTGAACGACCAACGTAAACGGCAGATCCATTTCATAGAGCAACCACAGGTTCCGCATCGAGCGCGCCTGATGGCAATGGTGCAGAACCAGTTCGCTCAAACTTTGACCCTCGCCGCCGAGAGCACCAGATCGAGATAGATTTCCTCAACCGCTTCCAGCGTCAATCGCCCGTCATCGCGATACCATGTGTTCAGACCGGTCAGCATGGCGATAATCGCGAAGGTAGCGACCTTGGTGTCCGCCAGCTTAAAATCGCCGCTGTCCTGTCCCGCACTAAGGATGTCGTTCAGGACATCCTCGTAAGCACGACGCTGGCTTTGAATCACCTCGAAGTTCTCGGGCGAAAGGTTGCGCAATTCCATATAGGAAACGAAAACCTCGTCGGCGCGTGGCAGATGAAAACGGATGTGGAAACGCACGAAACATTCCAGACGGTCGATCGGCGTCTCCGCATGCGGCGTCGCCCTGTTCTCCCACGCCTGCAACAGTTCTTCCATGTGCTGGTTCATCAAGTCGAAAAGCAGGCTTTGTTTGTCCGGCGTATATAGATATAGCGCACCGGCCTGCACGCCGATTTCGCGCGCGATCTGGCGCATGGAAACCGCCGCGTATCCGTTGGTGGCAAACAGTTTCGTCGCAGCAACGCGAAGTTGTTGTGCAGTTTTCTCGCCGTTTGATCCCGATTTTCTGGCCATCTGTTCCCCGTTTTTCAATACGGTAACTGAACGAGCGTTCAAATGAAAGCGGGGATGTGAATTTCGCGCTTACCGCTGGTCAAATCGCAATTTAACGAAGGCACCCGGCGCGGGCTCGATCACGCCGTTGACCGCCCCCGGCGTTCGTGCTTCCACCAGCTTGCCGGAACGTTTTTTCAGCCATTTATCCCAGTCCGGCCACCAGCTACCCTCGGTTTCCTTCGCGCCTTCCAGCCAAGCGTCCATCGTTTCGGGCGTCATATCCTTGTTCGTCCAGAACTGGTATTTTTCAGCAGCGGGCGGGTTGACCACCCCCGCGATATGACCCGAGCCAGCCAGCACAAACCGCACGTCCGCCCCCGTCATCATCCGCGCCCCGCCATAAACCGAAGTCGCTGGCGCGATGTGATCTTCCTTGGTTGCCACATGGTAAACCGGCACATGAATATCGGCCAGCCGTACGGGGCTGCCGTCAATCTTCAGCTTATCCTTGGCGAACAGGTTCTTGGTATAGAACTGGTCCAGATAGAAATGATGTACTTTGGCCGGCATCGCTGTGGAATCCGCATTCCAATACAACAGATCAAACGGAAACGGGTCTTTGCCGAGCATATAATTGTTAACAACATACGACCAGATCAGATCACTGGACCGCAGCATGTTGAACGCCGAGGCCATGGTTTGCGCTGGCAAATACCCTTTCTCCATCTGCTCGTTGACCATCTCGATGGTTTTGTCGTCAACGAATACCTGCAACTCGCCTGCATCCTCGAAATCCACGAGCGAGGTAAAGAACGTCGTCGAAGCCACCCGCTTGTCGCCGGCCTTGTTCAGCGAGGATAGTAAAGTCGCCGTCAGCGTCCCGCCGATACAGTAACTCGCCAGATGCGTCTGCTTTTGCCCCGTCTCGGCCAACACCCGGTCAATCGCATCCGAGGCAGCCTGCATATAGCTGCCCCAAGTCTCGTCTTTCTGCGCTTCATCGGGGTTAACCCAGCTGATGATGAAAACGGTGTAGCCCTGCTCCACCAGCCATTTCATCATCGACTTTTTCTCGTTCAGATCGAGGACATAATATTTGTTGATCCACGGCGGGATCATCAACAACGGCTTGGCGTGAACCTTCTCGGTCAAGGGGGCGTATTGGATCAGTTGCAGGATGTTGTTTTGCCAGATCACCTGCCCCTTGGTCATCGCCATATTGCGGCCAACCTCGAAGGCGTCCATGTCGGTTTGGCGGATCAGCAGCTTGCCTTTGCCACGCTCCATATCCGCCAGCATCATCTTCAAACCGCGAACGAGGTTCTCGCCCTTCTCGGCTGCGGTTGCTTCCAGCACTGCGGGATTTAGCGCGGCGAAGTTCTCGGGGCTCATGGCCTCGACAAAATTGCGAGCGTAGAACTCGGCTTTCTTGCGGTCCTTGGGGTCCATATCCGAGTCGTGCACCGCGCTTTGCAGCCAGCCCGATGTCAACAGATAGGACTGTTTGATATATTCGAACAACGCGTTTTGCGACCAGTCCTCGTGCTGAAACCGCTTCCCTTCAGGGGGCAGTTTCGGCATCAGCAAATCATCCGCCGCTTCCTCGCCGCCCATCCATTTCATCATCGCATGTTGCCAGAGCTGTCCTTGCGCCTGCCAGTATTGCTGCACCGACTCCGCCAGTTTTTGCGGGTCCGACCACAATGCCGCCGCCAGCTCCGTAAATGCGGGCATTGCATTCATCGGATCGGGATTCGTCGAATGGTTGGCCTCGGCCTCCGATTCCAGAAACTTCTCCCAGATTTTCTGGCTAACCTCGAACACCTCTTGCATATTCATCGCAAATTCTTGCTTGTCCTCGATGATTTGCTCGAAGTCGCTATCTATTGCAGAAGTTTTGTCCGTCATTGCCCAAATCCTTGTTGCCCGCCTTGCTTGCAGGTCGTTCCGACGTTAACTATGGCCTAACTTGCCGGAATTATCCAAGACAAGTTTGTAACGGGTTCGTAATGCGAAACAACAACAAGATGCTGCACCGCACTATGCCCGAATACAGGCATATGCTGACAGGTGCAATATTGGCGATGTCGCTCGCTGGTTGTGGATGGGATTCGGCGCTGGGCGGGTATGATCTGGGACCGTCGGAATATTCCATCGCACAGGGCAATCCATCGTTGGTACCCGCCTCGCATTTTCGCATAGCGGATTATACCGTGCCCGACACGAACAACCTGACCGCCCGCTTCGCCATGCTAAAACGCAAGGTACTAGCGCTACGCGGTCCGGTCCTGACACCAAGCCAGCGCGACCGTCTCGAGGCCGCCATAGAACGTAGAATTGCAGCGGGAGTCTGATCCCGTGAAACAAGGAATGAACAATGTCTGAAGAATGGGATTGGGAACTGCAACGGAACCAGACCGCCTACACGGTCGCGGAGCTGATCAAAGAGAACCCGAAAATCGACGGCGCCGATATCGCGCTGGATATGGAATTCGAACCAACCGAGGGNGCCGATGCCGCCGCGCTGGAAAAAGCGCTCCGGACTTTCGGCTATGACGTGATCGTTGCCGCCGAAGGGGCAATTCAAGCCTCGATAAGCGATATTCCCTTTACATTCGAGTCCATCTGGACCCATGAAGAGCGCGCAACAAAAATGGCTTTAAGCCGTGGATACCAGCCCGACGGCTGGGGATTTTGGGAGCCTTGAGAATATGACTGAACCCCTGAAGCTAGCCATCGCCGGACTTGGCACTGTTGGCGCCGGAATCGTGAAAATTGTGCAACAGCACGGCGACCTNCTCGCCGCCCGTGCCGGTCGCCCNATCGAGATCGTGGCNATCTCCGCCCGCTCCCGTAGCAAGGACCGTGGTGTCGACCTGTCNGCCTATACATGGGAAGACGACCCCGTCGCGCTGGCCCGCCGCGATGACGTTGACGTTCTGATCGAAGTTATCGGTGGTGAAGACGGACCGGCCAAGGCTGCGGTTGAAACCGCGCTCGCCAATGGCATCCACGTCGTGACCGCCAACAAGGCGTTGCTGGCCGTGCATGGTCAGGAACTCGCCGTGCTGGCCGAAGAAAACAACGTCGCTTTGCGCTTCGAGGCCGCCGTCGCCGGTGGCATCCCGATCGTCAAAGCCTTGACCGAAGGGCTCGCCGGTAACGGGATCGAGCGGGTCATGGGTGTAATGAACGGCACCTGTAACTACATCCTGACCGTCATGGAAGACACCGGCGCTGACTATTCCGGTGTTCTGAAAGACGCACAGGATTTGGGCTATGCCGAGGCTGACCCGACCGTAGACGTTGGTGGTTTTGACGCAGCCCACAAGCTGTCGTTGCTGGCCGCAACCGCCTTTGGCACCCAAGTCGATTTCGGCAACGTAAAGATCGAAGGGATCGAGCGTATCGCCCTGACTGACATCAAACACGCCGCCGACATGGGATATCGCATCAAACTGCTGGGTGTGGCCCGTATGAACGACGACGGGTTGGAACAACGCATGCAGCCCTGCCTCGTTCCCACGGATTCGCCGTTGGGTATGCTGGAAGGCGTCTTCAACATGGTGATCGTCGAGGGGGACCACGTCGGTCAGATCGTTTTGCAAGGACCGGGTGCCGGCGAAGGCCCGACCGCCAGCGCTATTATGGGCGACGTCATGGACATCGCGCGCGGACTGGTTATTCCGGTCTTTGGCCAACCTGCCAAGACCCTGACCAAAGCACCGCGTTCCACCACAGGTGCGGACGCTGAATACTACCTGCGGTTCTCGCTAGCCGACCAACCCGGCGTTTTGGCCGCCGTTTCCGCCACGCTCGGCAAACACGGGGTATCCATCAATCGCATGCACCAATACGACCACGACAGCAACGCCGCCCCTGTGATTATCGTCACCCACAAAGTTTCACGCACGAAACTGGACGGAGCNCTTAACGAAATCGCGGATATGAACACATGCCTAGAAAAACCGATCGCAATCCGNATCGAAACCGTTTGAATCAAGGACACCAAATGACAGATTTATCCGACCTNACCCCGTTTGACGACCGCANCCTCTCGCTGGCTTTGGCCCGTGTATCCGAAGCCGCCGCCATCGCCAGCGCCAAGCTGGTTGGCGGTGGCGACGAAAAAGCCGCCGACCAAGCCGCCGTGGATGCCATGCGCACACAGCTGAACAAACTGGACATCGCAGGCGTGATCGTGATTGGCGAAGGCGAACGCGACGAAGCCCCGATGCTGTTCATCGGCGAAAAAGTCGGCACCGGTAATGGCCCCAGTGTGGACATCGCGCTCGACCCGCTCGAAGGCACAACCCTCACCGCCAAGGACATGCCAAACGCGCTGACTGTAATCGCGATGGGCCCGCGCGGCTCCATGCTGCACGCGCCAGACGTTTATATGGACAAACTGGCCATCGGTCCGGGTTACCCCAAAGACGTCGTGACAATGGATATGACCCCGACCGAACGGATCAACGCACTTGCCGCCGCCAAAGGCTGCGAACCGTCGGACCTGATGATCTGCGTTATGGACCGCCCGCGCCATGCCGAAATCGTTGCCGAAATCCGCGCATCCGGTGCCCGCATCCGCCTGATTACAGATGGTGACGTCGCTGGCGTAATGCACTGCGCCGAAACCGACAAAACCGGAATCGACATGTATATGGGCATCGGCGGTGCACCCGAGGGCGTGCTGGCAGCCTCGGCGTTGAAATGTATGGGCGGGCAAATGTACGGCCGCCTTCTGTTCCGCAACGACGACGAACGCGGCCGCGCTGCCAAAGCCGGCATCACCGACCTCGACCGGATTTACAGCCGCGACGAGATGGTCACACAAGACATGATCTTCGCCGCAACCGGCGTTACCGACGGCTCCATCGTGTCGGCGGCCCGTCGCCACGGCGATTATCTGGAAACGGAGACCATCCTGATGCGCTCCAAAACCGGATCGGTCCGTCGCTTGTTCTACCGTCAAAAGAACCGCTGATATGGTGAGACGCGTCGGATTTGGAAATACACAGCTACCCGAAGACATTGGCGAAACACCCGATGACGAAACTTCGCAGAGCACCTATGCCAGACTTCGACGCGTCAACACCACACCTGCTATTCCGAGCATCGGCACCCGCCTCTTAAGCGCCTCTTTTCTGGGCATCTGGCTAGTCGGCTGGACCGCGGCGATCGTGTTTTCAACCGTCGCCTTTCTCAATGCCGANGACACCGACGCGCGGATATTTCTAGGCTTNTGGATAACCGCCGCCGTTTTTGGNTGGTGGCTTGCGGTGCGGANATTCATCCGGATACTTCGCGGCAAGAAACCCTGACAACCAAGGAACACAAATTGCCAAGCCCTACTTTCCTGAATGTCGAAAACTCCGCAACCGGTCGCCGATGGATCGGCCCCTCGCTGGATGCGGAACGTTTGGGTATGGCAATTTCACAAGCCACCGGCTTCCCGCCCGTTCTCGGCCAAATTCTAGCGAACCGCGGCGTGCAACCCGAAGACGCGACCGCTTATCTGACACCCAGCCTGCGCGAACTCATGCCCGACCCGTCCAGCCTGAGGGATATGGACAAAGCCACCGAGCGCTTCTTGCAAGCTGTCGATCAAAACCAACGCATCGCCATTTTCGCAGACTACGACGTCGACGGTGGCAGCTCCGCCGCACTGCTTATCGTATGGTTGCGCGAGCGCGGTATCAACGCTACCCTCTACATCCCCGATCGTATCGACGAAGGCTACGGCCCCAATAACGAGGCGATGGAGATGTTGGGTCGCGACCACGACCTGATCATAACCGTCGACTGCGGCACTCTCAGCCATGAGCCCGTCGCCGCTGCAGGCATAGACGTTATCGTCCTTGACCACCACTTGGGCGGCGAAACCCTGCCCCCCGCCGTCGCGGTCGTGAACCCGAACCGCCAAGACGAAACAGGCGACCTGTCCTACCTTTGCGCTGCGGCCGTGGTCTTCCTGATGCTCGCCTCCGCCAACCGCAGCCTGCGCAACCGTGGCGAAACCGGCCCCGACCTTGTCGCAATGCTGGACCTCGTGGCGCTGGCAACAGTTGCCGACGTCGCTCCCCTCATCGGTTTCAACCGGGCCCTCGTGCGCCAAGGCCTGACCGTCATGGCCAGCCGCGCACGTGTCGGCCTCGTCGCGCTATCCGACATCGCCCGCATGAATTCCGCACCGAGTTCCTACCACCTCGGCTACCTCCTCGGACCGCGCATCAATGCCGGAGGCCGCGTCGGTGCCGCCGCCCTCGGCGCCCGCCTTCTGGCCACCAACGACCCGTCCGAGGCCGAAGCCCTCGCCGAACGCCTTGACGCCCTCAACACCGAGCGCCGCGATATAGAGGCCACCGTCCTCGCCCAAGCCACCCGACAAGCCGAAGAACGCGGCGTGGCCGGTGGTCTCGTCTGGGCTGCGGCAGACGGATGGCATCCGGGGGTCGTCGGCATCGTCGCCAGCCGCCTGAAAGAAGCCTTCAACCGCCCCGCGGTTGTCATTGGGATTGACGGGCAGGAGGGCAAAGGCTCGGGTCGTTCCGTCAACGGCGTAGATCTCGGCAACGCCATCTCGACCTGCACCCGCGAAGGTTTACTGCTCAAGGGTGGCGGTCACAAAATGGCGGCTGGCCTAACCGTTTCAACAGACATGCTAGACGCCGCCATGGCCCGCCTGACCGAACTATTGGAAAAACAGGGTTCCGCCAACGCCGGCCCNGCNGACCTGCGCATCGACGGCCTGATCTCGCCANCAGGTGCAACCGTCGATCTGATCGAAAAACTNGAACAGGCCGGCCCCTTCGGCGCCTCCTCGCCCGCGCCGCGATTCGCANTGGCCAGCACCCGCATATCCTTCGCCAAACGCGCCGGTGACAGCCACCTGCGCCTGACCTTGACCAACGGCAGCGGCGGCAAAATCGACGCCATCGCCTTTCGCGCATTCGAGTCCGACCTCGGCCCGATGCTGGAAAACCACAACGGCCAAGCCTTCCATTTCGCAGGCCGCCTAGAGGTCGACGACTGGGGCGGACGCCGCAAGGCGAAACTGAAGTTGGAAGACGCTGCAAAGGCCTCCTAAAAAAACCACGGCAATCTGCAAAAACCCTCTTGCAGACTCCAACCCGAATCCGTAAAAGCCCCCTCACAGAGAGTGTTATGCGCCCTTCGTCTATCGGTTAGGACGCTAGGTTTTCATCCTGGAAAGAGGGGTTCGACTCCCCTAGGGCGTACCACTCTCTGTTTACCTTTCCTGAAATTTGAACGCCCTGCCCATCGCGCCGGTAATCCGTTTTCCGCAGCGAAGCTATTGGGCAAGCTGCTCGATCAGGCCAAACATATCCTTGTTTTCCCCTATATACCGTGAACCCTCGTTGGAAAGATGCCCTGCGTCGCGGTAGATGAAGGTGTCGCCAACCATCGTGTCGCAGATATTCGCCCCGCAAATCAGGTCATCCAGGAACAGCACGGGTATCCGGTCGGCCAGCTCGTGTAGGAAGTCGTAGACCAGAACGCTCAGCGAATGGATGTCGTCGCGCGTGAAATCGCAGGTCTCGGCCGGTTTGCCCTGCATCATCGAGGCCGCGAGGCATTGCCCAAGATCCGCTCCGGTAACAGGTGGCGGCGAAACGATAATCAGGGATTTTCCCATTCCCTCGATCACCCGCTGTGTCGCCATCAATTGCTGGCGCACCAATTCCGGTTGATCCTGTGAAACCACCGTGCCGTCGCGCATATAGACATCGTTGAACACAATCCCGAGTGGCGAGGAGATCACCACATAGCGAACCGAATCCTGCGTGCCCAGCCAGTCGATCACCTGATCATTGAAGGCAATGCAGCCGTCCGCCCACTCAGCCGGATATTCAGGTGTTACAACCGAAATGCCCAGGATCGGTACGCACACCGATTTCGTGTGCTGTATCAAGCCATGCCAGCCCGCCCCGTCTGCGAGGGCCGGCGCTAGATGCATGGCAAAGCTGTCGCCCCAAAGCATGATTTCCGGCGTATCGGAGGTCCGGCAATTTTCGGAAAGGGTAAACGCCCCCTCGCAATCTTCATGTAAGCCATAGTTCGTCGCCAGCTTCGCCTCGATCCGCGCATCAAGCGATGCGGTTGTTTCAGGAAAGCGCGAGAACGTAATTTTTGCGCCGAGTATGCCGAACATAACGCCGTAGATAATCAGCAGGCTGGCGGCAAAGGATAGAATCCACAGCAATTGCGGCCGCTTGATCCGCGCCGTGTCCCCACGCTGCCGGAACGGTTTCTCGACCAGCAGATAGCTGAGATATGCCAGCGCGAAAGACGCGACAGCAAGGAACGCCAGCAGCGCCGGTTCCGGTTGCCCGAGACTGTGCAGGCGGGCGAAGGTGAACAGCGGTAGATGCCAGAGATAGGTGCTATAGCTGATAAGCCCGATGCCAACCAGCGGACGCCACGCCAGCCAGCGCCCGACGTGTGTCTTGTCTGTCGCCGCGATCAACAACAGCTGTGTGCCAAGCACAAGTGGCACGCCATAGAACGACGGAATTGGCGTTGATGTGTCGATGAGCGCGAAAGACACCAGTATCGCCACCAGACCCGCGGCCGCCATCCAGCCAGCACCCTTTGCGGGCCGCCATGTTGTTAACGCGACAACCGCGCCCGCCAGCAATTCCCACGCCCGTGTCGTCAACAAATAGAAATTCGCGCCCGGCGCTTGCTCCGCCATCACGACGGTTGCCAACAAGCTCGCCACCAGAATGACTACCAGTACCGGCAACATCATCCGTCGCGAAAAGCGCCAGAGGCCGACGATTAACAGCGGGTAAAGGAAATAGAACTGCTCCTCGACCGCCAGACTCCAGGTGTGCAGCAGGGGTTTCAGCTCGGCTGCGGCCATAAAATAGCCGGTTTCCATCCAGAACAGGAAGTTCGAGGAAAACAGCGTGGTCGCCAGAACGCTCTGGGCGAAATCCTCTTTTTGCGAGGGCAGCATCCACATAGTCGCAAACGGAATCGTGGCAAAAAGCACCAGATACAACGCCGGAAGAATCCGCCGCACCCGCCGCTCGTAAAAGCTGGCAAAGGTGAACTTGTCGGCCTTCAGGTCGCCGATAATCACCTGCGTAATCAGAAACCCAGAGATCACAAAGAAGACGTCTACGCCCAGATACCCACCCGGAAACAACGCGGCATTTGCGTGGTAAATCACCACCGAGACCACTGCGATTGCCCGTAAACCGTCTACTTCCGGCCGATATTTCATTCGCCATCTCCTGCGCCGGTTGATTTGGTCACACGCTGCGCCTTGGCCGGTGCTTCGCGAACTGTTCCGGTCCGGCTAAGCTTGTTCCAATCCGGCAATCGGCCCGACATCGCCCGACCCATCGCACGCAGCGATGAAATATACATTAACTGACGATAGCCGAATCGCAACAGCGGAACCAGAAGCAGCAATTTGATGTCGAATTTTCTCTCGAACCGGAAGGCCGCCAGCGTGTTAACCATATCGATACCCATCAGCAGGAAGTAGGTACCTATAACGATCAGCGGGAACTCCGAGAGCCCGCTCGCCGCTCCGGTAATCGCGGCGAACGCCACTTTAACGATGATCACCAGCAACAGGATATCAACGATCGGCGACAGTAAGCTGGTCAGCAGGCTGAACCAGATCGCATCCATAATCGAGATGTAGCCAACCGTGCGCCCCTCCGTGATCGCTCCGCGATGTTTCCACGACGTTTGCAGCATTCCCAAAACCCAGCGCAGGCGCTGCTTAAGGAAGGCCGCAACTGTCGCCGGAGCTTCGGTCTTGGCGCGGGCCTGATCCTGAAACTTCACCAGATATCCGGCACGATGTATAGCGACGGTAAGGTCGGCGTCCTCGGTAATCGTGTTGCCCGAATATTTGCCGGCTTTGCGAACCGCCTCGGTCCGCCACGCGCCGATTGCACCGGGGACAACCAGAATTCCGTTGAACACCTCGAAAGCACGGCGCGCGAAGCTTTGGCTGACCAGATATTCCAGCTCCTGACAGGCGGTCAGGAAATTTTGGCGGTTGCCCACCTCGACAAATCCGGCGACAGCCCCGACACGCTCGTCCTTGAACCGCTGGACCAACCATGAAATCGCATCCGGATTGATCATTGTATCAGCATCCACCCCGACAAATATCGGCGTTTCCACTCGGTCGAGCGCGCTGTTCTCCGCCATCCATTTACCTTGATTTTCCTGATGTAGCAGGGTCACACGCGGGTCATCACCGAATTTCTCCAGTACCAGCGGTGCAGTATGGTCGGCAGAACCATCGTCAATAACAATGACCCGCAGGTCCGGATAATCCGAATTCAGGATCGAGCGGACGCACCGTTCGATCACGTTTTCCTCGTTGAATGCCGGCACCAGAACCGTGACCGGCGGGTGGTATCGGGGGTCGAAATGGTCATAGGGCCGACGCACGAACGCCAGCACCAGATACACCAGCGCCCGCACCGTCGCGATGACCATCAACACGAGGAAGACGGCTGAAAGGTTGAAATACCAGAAATGCAGCAGGCTGTAAGTTATCGGGTCTTGCCTGTTTTCAATGTTAGTAGGCGGCGACAACACCGCCTCGTCCAGCCCGCTAAGACTGTCGAGTGCCGTAAACCGGAAGCCGTCGCGCTTCAACAGGTCCACCATCTCGGGTATCGAAGTCAGAATATCCTCCGCATTCGGTGCCGTTATATCGAAACCGAGCACCGCCGTTTGCTGGTTGACCCCCGCCACGCGTACACGGTCCAGAAAACGGGCCTGATCAAAGGGGCCATCCTGCGGAGAAATACCGCTGGAAACCGGCAGATACCCGTTGTCGAGCAGCACCGAAAGTTTCTCAAGATCATCAAGGTTGCGCAGCACCTCGCGCGGGCCGGACAGGTCACGGACAAACACCGTCCGGTGTCCGGTCGTATGCGCGAGAAGATGCTGCATCCCGTTCAGCGAAACCTTTTGCTGTGCCCGTGCCATGTCGGACGAAGGGTTGTCCAGCAAGGTCAACGCCCCGATCCGGTGCCCCGCCGCTTCAATCTCCCGCGCCGCCTCGCTGCGTTTTAACAATCCCATGCCGGAGATAAAAAACGTCGCCTCGATCCCGCGATTGTTCAAGGCGTCCAGAAAGTCCGGAAGGATGTTCTGATCGGGGATGCCGTTGAATGTCAGCACCAGTTCGGACGACGGGTTCGCTCCCCATCGCGTGATCGTGGTGGGGCGCGGAATGTCTGTATAACGCTGCCCGACGACCGTCTGCCCGTCGTCGATTTCAATCTGACGTATGCCGTCATGNGAGGCACGGTCGAGCGCGGTGAAAGCCCCCCCGCCGACAATCGCAATGTGGTTGGCAAGACTGACCGGCTGCTCCAGAACCTNCGGCGTCGTATTGTCCAGCACTTTCCAGATGGTCGGATCTTCGTATCCCAAAGGCCAGATCGCCAGATTTTGCCCCTCCGGCAACATCCCTATCTGGTTGTAAAGCGAAACCGCGTCCAGCAACCAGATTTCGTTCAAACGGCGCTGCTGGTCGAGGAACCGGACATAGGTGTTCCCCGATCCCGCCGCGAACCCTACCTCGCCCTGAAACCTGTCCGCCATCCACATGGTTTCGGCATAGGAAACCTGCGTAAGCGCGGCGCTTCCACTTCGCCAGAGCGAACCGAAACTGCCAACAGCAACCACAAGCTTTTCCTGCGGGATCGCGGCCAGTGCGTCCGCAATCGTATCACGGAACCAATCCTCCGGCGCGGGCGGCGTCGACGGTAGCCCGGCTTCGCGAAATCCCGAAACCACAGCGCGATCGGTGGCTTGCAACAGGGCATCGTTCCGCCAGAACCCGGCATCCCCAGCACCGATCAAACAGGTTTCCCGCCCGCTTGTTTGCGGGTCTGATTTTAACCCGCGCAACAGCGGGGCCAAAGCATCCGCAGAAACCTCGGTATAAGCCGTCAAATCCAGACAAACGCCGGCCACCTTTGTTTCGCCGCCAATACGGGCAATGTTGTTCAGGAAACCGTTACGGGTAACGGGATTGGCCAGCATCCCTTCGATCTCCGAAGCCGGCGTCCCGAGCATTGGCCGCACCATCGGGTACCCCAAAGGGCCAGCCACATCGATCGTCGCACCTAGCGCCGAGATCCTGCCGGTCTTGGCATCAAACGTGAACGCATCATAAAGAACCGCATCAATTTGCCCGCAATGCGCCTCAAAACTCGCCCGCGCTTTGGCGTCGTCAAACGGCAGATAGGCAAACCGTTGCGGCGCGCTGGTAGTCGGTGGCAAGACAGCACAATCAAGGGCGTCGGCGCTGTTCAGCCCGATTTCCTCGAACGCAGCGTTCAGGCCAAGGCTGGCAACACCTGCATCGCGCAACTCTCGCTCGATAACGGGCAGGGTTTCGAAGTTGTAAACACGCGAGACAAAATCGTAAATCCAGCCAACGATCCCCGCCATAACCACCAGCGACAGGACGATCCAGAAAACACGCCTACGCCCGGATTTATCCTGGAATATTTTCCGACCTTCCGGCTGATATTGGTCAGATTGCATTCACATTACTACCTAAAAGCATCTTCCTGATTTTCGGCCGGATATATAGCTAAGTCCACAGGATGGGTGCCGGAATTTATCAAAATTGAATTGAACAATTTTGTCATATCTGCAAGATTATAAATACTTCAAACGGATTATCAACCGAACCTAGGTCGCACCCTGATAAAATGAATATTTCGCGCCGCAGGCTGTTAATGACGGGTGGAATTAGCCTCCCGGTTTCCTTCTTCGCAAAGGGCCTGTTTGCGGCTGCGAATGAAATCAAAAATGTGATGGTGTGCTTTTCGGAGGTCGACGCAACGACCTCGCCCGCACTGCTGACCCGTTTGGCCGAGGTGTTCCTGTCCCGACACCTGCCGCTCGCCTGTGCCGTCGATTTTGCGCCGGACGCGGCAGGACAACATCCAGCAGCACTGGCAGTGCGCGATATCGCCCATGGCGAGCCCGGTTTATTCGAGGTGCTGGCCACCTATTACAACGGCGAAAGCAAGGCGCGGTATTTCCAGCTTCGCGAGGCCGCCGAACTGCGCCGGCAGATTGTTCAGACGCTTGGGCAGGGCATAAATGATCCGGACGGCTTCCCGCTGATCTCGATCTTCGACCAGCGGCGCGGCGCGTTTTTCGACTTTTCCGCCTTCCGGTCCGCCGGTTTCCGGACGCATGTCTCGTTGAACGAAGAACCCGGCGGCACCGAATTGGCAATTGTCGGGCGCGAACAACTGGAAGTCGCGGGCGGTATGCGCATCGCTCTTGCCACCGGTGCGCCTTGGAACCTCGGCGAACTTGACGAACGTCTAAGCGGTGCCGGCGACCAACTGGTCACGATTTCGCTGGCGGGCACGGCAGAGCGAAGCGATGACGAGATGGTCAGTCGCTGCACCGACATCGCGACAACTCTTGAAACCGAAGCAGGAAAGGGGCGGATATTTGTCACCCGCCCGATTGATCTGCTTTTACACAGCAGCGAGCGCCCCGCCCCCAGCATTAGCCTGTTGTTGCACGCGGCAAACGACGACGACCCCGAAAATCCGGTGAATATTTTTGCCTCGGAATTGCAGGCGAATAACATTCCCTTCACGTTCCTGACCGATTCCGCCGATCCTGATGCCCCCTTCTGCACCCTCGGACCGGAGGGTGAGAACTGCGCCATGGTAACGGGCAACATGCCAATTGCCGATGCGCTCCCGGCCGCGACCCTGTTGCTGGCGCCAGACACCGAGAACGCCTGGATGGGCATGCGCGCCGATGGTCGGCTCTATATCCCCACGCGCGGGCAACCCGACATGACGGCTGGCGAGTTGCTGCCCGATAACCCGATCACGGACGAGGCCATCGTGCTTTTCCCAGCCGCCATCGAAACCTACCTGCAACGGGCGATTTTGCTGAACCGTCTCGCCTCCATGCAACGCGAGGGGGTTGTCCGGTTGCATGCGATCGACGGGTTCACCGAACATGTTTTAACTGCTGACGATATATATGGCCGCTTCAGCACCGCCCGAAAGCGGATGTATACCGACCCGCCGCAGCCGGCAGATTTGACATTTGAAGCCCGTGCCACCCTGCTCGACGACGCCCGTCTGGCGTGGCGGTTTATCGAGCGTTTCACGCAGCCGCAAACCGGTATGTGCTCCGGCACCGTACGCGATGGAAGCCCACGGGTGGTGAATCAGGATATCACGATGTGGGATCTGGCCAGCCAGATCAAAGGGATCATCGCAGCGCGCGACCTCGGGATTGTCGACACCGAAGAGGCGCAGGGACGGATCAACAAGATCCTCGACAATCTGCCGGGCGGGTTGGTCGACGGGCTGCGCCTGCCACCGCTGTTTTTCTCGGCCAGAACCAAACAGACGTCGATAGCTGGGTATGATTCCTGTGACACAGGCCGTTTCTTCGCGGCCCTGTCGGCCTCGGTGGCGGCCGATCTGGTCACCAGTGANCGCGCCCAACAGGTNTTTGAAAGCTGGGATATTGCCGACGCCGTGCGCGATGCGCATCCGTTCAACCACACCGAAGGTAAATGGGTCGATTCATACCACTCGCATTGCACGCCTTATACCAGTCGTAGCCTCGCGGAATGGGGGGTGCAGGTCGAAAGCCCCTACCCCGACATGAGCGACGATAACCTTACCGATGCGCGAATCCGTCTGCTATATCAGGTAGGCTTTATCGGCCATTACGGCACCGAGCCGATGTTGCTGGAGGCGATAGAGCTTGGCCCCACGCCTGCCTCCACCTACCTGTCCGGTGTTCTGTTTGACGCGCAACTAACGGCGTACGAGCGTAGCGGGCAACTGAAATGCGCCTCCGAAACCCTGCTCGATTTTGAACCGTGGTTCTCGTATCAGGGCATCCGCGTTGACCGTTCCGAAGAAAATGGCTGGGTCGTCGCCTTCCCGAACCAAGCCGCCGCTTTCCAGACCGAAGAGTTCAAGGCAAAGTCCGAGGTCATCAGCTCGAAGTCAGCGTTCCTCTGGGCAGCAAACTACCCGCACCCACATTCCGACCGGCTGCTGGACTTCATCCGCCAGAACGCGCGTGTGGATAATCTGGGGTTTTCTGCCGGTGTTTTCGCGCAGACTTCCGAACCTATGGCCAGCTACAGCGATATAAACACCAACGGCATCATCCTGACGGCGGTCGCGCATATGCTAAGCGCGACGCCCGAATAGACGCCTAGGATTTAGACGGTGCAAAGGGCACGTCATACCCGCCGAAATTGTCGATATATTGCACAATCGGTGTGCCGTAAGGGTCGCGCAGATTGGCCTTGCCGTCAGATTCGATGAATTCCCTCAATGCCCCCGCACCCAGCAAATGTGCCGCTGCGAGCATCCCGCTGGTGGTAAGTTCAACGTCGCCCACCTGTTCCCAAGCGTAATTGTCAATCCGCTCGAGCTTGATATACGACCACATCAGTCTCATCCATTCCTGCGCCGCTTTATCCTGCACCCGCTCGTTGTTCAGGAACGCCGATTTGGAACGGATACCGTTCTTGCCGGTCCATCCACCGCCATAATTGTTGTCATAGGCATCGCCGTCATATCTGACATAGCCCAGATCGGTCAACGCGGCCTCGCCAAACTGGTAAGCCCCCAGAAAGTCGAGCGTATTTACGACCTGATAGTCACCACCGGACTCAACCATTTTCAGTGCGATTAGAAACGCGGCAAAAGTATTAGACATGTCGTTCTCCTATAAATCGAGCGGACAAAGGAAGCGGCATGCGACCTTTGGTTAAGCAGGATGGATACTTGGGGGAATGGTTACGTATGCGAACAGATGCCCTTCGAGGCGGTTAGATAAAGGGACACTCACCCGGCTCCACAAGCGGAGCCAGACAAAAAACGCTTAAACCTCGGGACAGAAAGCCCGAGGGAACAGTTGGTTCATCTGTGAATTTTAGTTCAGCTGACGAGCCTCGCATTATAAGTCATAATGCGAGTTTTTTCAAGCCAGCGTGACGATATGGTAAATATCGCGCTCCAAAATCGGCGAAATTTAGCCGTCATCGGTTTTTCGGAATTTTGGAGCGGGCGATGAGATTCGAACTCACGACATCTTCGTTGGCAACGAAGTGCTCTACCACTGAGCTACGCCCGCCTCCT
>JGI24025J20009_10000295_pt1 | contig 38763 bp, 36 predicted proteins | sample Cruoilmetagenom3_FD_20009 | JGI IMG/M metagenome (IMG submission 20009) | reverse complement strand
AGTATTTTTTATTTAGTTTTAACTTTTTTCTTGCTATGAAGAGTTGGGTTAAATCTAGATTCGCTGTTTTATCTTCCATAGATCTGATCTATGTTTCTTAATGCAGCTCCCTTCTGACTGGGTGGCATTATACGTGGTTTTAATGTGGGGTCAAGCAAGAAGTTATAAATAGTTTGATTTATTTTACTAGCAGTACAGCAGTTCCGCTTAACTATTTGTTTTAGTTAAAAAATTTACTTACGCTTGATGCTCCTCACCTTGTCTTTTAAGGAGAGATGGTTGGTTTACTGTCTTCTCTTATCAATATAAGTAAATTGACACCCACATTTGACCATAAAAAAAGGAACTTACCGATTAGCAAGTTCCTTAGTATAAAACGTATCACTGATTTTACATCTTTGCTTTGATCGTAGTAAAAATACCTGATAGGGCATATATGACCCCAATGGCTAAAATACCGACAGGAATGTCATAGAGCACGATGCTCATAATCAATACACCAATAATAAGAACGACAAAAGGCACTTTCTTTTTATCAAACTCTTTAAAGCTATAGTACTTGACGTTACTGACCATCAGTAAACCACAAGTGACTACCCACGCGGCAAATAAGAACATGACTAGTGTGTCGTACTGACCTATCCATTCATTATGATCGATGGCAACCATCACCGCTGCAGTAACCAAGATGGCGGCAAGCGGACTGGCCAAACCCACAAAATACTTTTTATCAACGATACCGACTTGCACATTGAAGCGTGCCAAACGGAACGCGCCACAAGCGGTAAAGACAAAAGCACAGCCAAGACCAATACGACCTAACGGCTCTAAAGCAAAACTATAAATCAAAATAGCAGGTGCCACACCAAACGCTAACATGTCTGCTAGGGAGTCATACTGCTCACCAAATGGGCTTTGGGCATTGAGCATACGGGCGACGCGGCCATCTGCCCCATCGAGAATAGCGGATAAAAAGATGGCCAAAGACGCTTTATAAAACTCACCTTGTGTACTCGCTAAAATGGAGTAAAAACCTGACAGCAGTGACAAGGTTGTGATCAAGTTGGGTGCTAAATAGACACCGCGACTGACCACCCGTTTACCTTCGGCAACCTCAGCCTCAATCACCTCAAATGTCAAGCCGTCATAACTGTCACTATTCGCTAAGCGAATATTAAACTCATGCTCATCGACGAAAGGCGGCTGGGTTGCCGCTCTGTCGTGTACTAGCCCATCGTTTAGCGGCGTATTACTTGACTGGCTTTTGGGTGGTTGCTTATTTGTCATCTTAATATCCTTATTTACCGATATTACTATTCACCAACTAGCCAGCGCACATTGGTCGCACTATCAGGCGTCAAGTCTGGCGCGTCAGCCACTTTTAGGGCAGGCTGTAAAAAGCGTACGATCTCACGCGCATGATTATCAAACTGCCAAGGTGGATTGATAACGAGCAGTCCTGTCCCGTTCAAGCCAACTGCGACATCATTTGGATAGATGTTTAGCTCACAAACCAGCTGACGTCTCATATCGGTACGTTTGAGCTTTTTGTAAAACAGCTCTACTGCCTCGATGTTTTTGATTGGGAACCAAAGTGCATACGTACCTTGTGGCCATTTATTATAAGCCGCAACCAGCAGGTCAATAAGGCGCGTAAAGTCTTTGTGCTCTTGCTCATAAGGGGGGTCGAGGAAGATGAGACCACGTTTCTCTTTTGGTGGAATAACCGCAGTGATGCCCTCAAACGCATCACGATGATGAATACCAATGGGTAACTTATGCAACTGATAGTTTAGCGCGTCATATTCGGTGGCTTTGGCTTCAAACGCCTCGCCGCGTACGCCGGCCTCAGGATTTTTCTCGACATGATGAGCAATCCACCAAGGGGAACCTGGATAGACTTTATTGTCATAAGTAAATCTGGCTTGCTTAATGCCTTCCATATAATCTTTGACAGCGGCGGGCGCTTTTTCGGTATCTGCTTGTAGTAACGCTTGGATACCGCCTTTGGCCTCCCCTGTCTTGCGTGCTTCTTCACTGCTCAGTGAGTACAGTCCACGACCGCCATAAGCGTCAAGCACATAAAAAGGTTTGTTTTTTTGCCCCAATTGATTGAGCAGTTGTACCAATAAAATGTGTTTAACCACATCAGCAAAGTTACCAGCGTGGTAGGCGTGTTTATAGTTCATAATCTCAAAAGTTTAAATAAGAAAAATTGCATCTATGGTAGCATAGGCAGAGTAAAAGATAATGTGGTTTTGGTAAGTGCTGGCAATAAAAAGACACTGATTGACGATATATTGTCAGCTGATTGATAATAATGAGATGAAATGACGCAGATTATTAGCAACCTTAATGTGACAGAGTTGGTCGTCGATCATCCGATAGGTCAGGATAATCCACCCTCTCTGTTTGCAAACCGTGATAACGCGGGTCAAAAGCCGCCCACTCAGCATGTATTGCAGTTATCTGATTTTGAGATAAATTGGCAAGACAAGCTAACGGACACGCAGCTGGATAAGTTTGTCAGTGATGGCTGGTTAATTATTGACGATGTGTTTGAGCCTAAAGCGTTGATGGCCTTGCAGGCGGAGAGTGGTTTTATTGACTACCGAGATGCCGCGCTGACCGCTGGCGTTCGTATCAGTGATATTCGCGGTGACAAAATACGCTGGATCACTGAGAACTTCTTTGCAGGTTTCTATTACTTGCAGAGTATTAATGCACTTGCCGCTTTATTCAATCGAAGCTTATTCGCGGGTATTCGCCATAGTGAAGCCCACTACGCCTGCTATCCTGTTGGCTTTGGCTACCAATGGCACAGCGACAATCCTGCTGGACGGGATGAACGCGTTATCTCAGCGGTGTTTTATCTCAACGATGAATGGACACTTAATGACGGCGGCGCGTTAGAGATCGTTGATAAGCAGGGTGTGCATCATAATGTCATGCCTGCCGCCAATCGGTTGGTCATATTTGACAGTGACCTACCCCATCAAGTGCAAATTGCCCACCGCCAACGCTACTCTATCGCCACTTGGATGCGCCGAGATGGTTTGGTGCCATTTGTTGAAGAAGGCCATTAACGCATCACTGACAAAAACTCTAAAAATCGACTTTACATATAAAAGGTTTATCCATGTCTGACTCTCATAACCAAACCCACACTCATCAACAAACGACGCATCAACAAGCAACCCTAGACTTAAGTATCGCTTTACTCGAACGCCCTTCGGTCACACCAGATGATGACGGCTGCCAAGATATATTGTCCGAGCGTTTGACACAAGCAGGCTTTGATTGCGAGTTTATGTATTTTGGCGATAGAGATCAAAGTGGCGAGCACGCTGAAGTCAAAAATTTATGGGCACGTCGTGGTAGCACTGATCCTGTGATTTGTTTCGCGGGTCACACGGATGTCGTACCGACTGGCGATGAGACCAACTGGACTTACCCACCTTTTAGTCCAACCATCGCTGACGGGTATTTGTGGGCGCGCGGTGCCGCTGATATGAAAACCGGTATTGCTGCTTTTACCATCGCGGCCGAACGCTTCGTGCAAGCCTACCCTGAGCATAATGGCTCTATTGCCTTTTTAATCACCTCTGATGAAGAAGGCCCGTCAGTAAATGGCACAGTCAAGGTCATTGAAACACTAGAAGCGCGTCATGAAAAAATCACTTATTGCCTCGTTGGTGAGCCATCGAGTACCGACACGCTTGGCGACATCATCAAAAACGGTCGCCGCGGCTCATTGGGCGCGGTGCTCACCGTCACGGGCAAGCAAGGCCATGTTGCCTATCCGCATCTGGCTTCGAATCCTATCCACGCGGCGATGGCAGCACTGGCTGAACTGACGGCTGCCAAGTGGGATAATGGTAACGACTACTTCCCCGCAACGTCCTTGCAAATATCAAATATCAATGGCGGCACAGGCGCGACCAACGTCATTCCTGAAACCTTAGAGGTTATCTTTAACTTTCGCTTCTCAACGGAAACCACTGAAGACGAGCTAAAAGCAAAAACGCACGCTATTTTTGACAAATATTTCTCTGGTAGCAAAGCCAATTATGCTATCGATTGGAAATTATCCGGTCAGCCATTTTTGACCCCTGAAGGTAAATTGGTTTCAGCCTGTCAAAAGGCGATCAAAAAAGTGACCGATGTTGATACCACGCTATCCACATCAGGCGGCACATCAGACGGTCGCTTTATCGCGCCAACGGGTGCGCAAGTTGTGGAGCTGGGTGTGCGCAATGCCACAATTCATCAGGTCGATGAAAAAGTAGAAGTCGATGACTTGGGTAAATTGGCGCAGATTTATGAAGGGATTTTGGAGAACTTACTGTTGGGTTAGATTTAGTCTCTAACAGTAAAAAAGCGCCACATTCGCATACGATGTGGCGCTTTTTTAGATAGTAAATATGCTAAAGACCACTTCTAACCTTTAATATAATTAATAATCATTTTCCCTAGTGTTGTCATTCTAGTTGTACGTCCATTACTTTGGATCAGACCTAGGCGTAATAATGTCTCTTTATAACTATCTTGCAAAGCAGCTTGTTCTAGTTGGTCATTCTCTAACTCTTCGTTCAATCCAGTAGTAGTTTTAGATATTGGGTTCAAGACATCTGGATGTTGTTCAACCCAATCAGAGTGTGGACCTTTACCCAACCTTGGTTCAAGAGAGTAATATATCAGCCATATTATTTCAGGATCAGTTAGTTCTCTAAATATATTGAGTATTTTTCTTGATTCTTCATACTTTAGATTTTCTGTACTTAAAGATTTTTCAAGTATAGATGCAAGTCTTTCTTTACGATCATAACTTATTGAACGAGAGGCCTGTAACATACCCTCCTCTAATAAATCTACTCCTTCCTCAGTAGCTAGATTCGCTTTGAAATGCTCCAGTTTCTCATCAATTTGAGATACTCTTGAATCAAGTTCTCGAAGAAACACTACTATACGTTCAAACCTAAGATTTGGCACAATATTATCAAGTAATTCTGAAACTAGAGTTCCTATATATGGAAGTGTTCCTGCTACTGCTTTAGCAACACTAACTAGTCTATCTTTAGAATTTGGTTCTAACTGATTCATTCCTGCTCCAAAATGATAGCTAAGATATATAATGTCTGTTAAAGCATTACTTTTGTATAGTCAATTAGTGCCCTTCAATAATTAAATCCGTGTGATTCGATTGTAATACCTTTAGTATCAGGAACAAACCTACTCAATACCAATATACAGATCGACTTGACCGTACTCTAGATTACCATCAATATAACGCTCAAAATCCACAGCAAACGTTCGGGTGTGCTCACAGTCTGCTGTATTGAAATATTCCCACGCCTTCTCCCATGCATTCATGACCGTATTTGGCATATTGCCTTTTTCAGAAAATACCAAATACTTGCCAGCAGGAATGGTTACCTCTACCAAATTGCTAGCGTTAGCCGTACCGTCATTGTCTGAATCTTCCGCTTCGCCTTGCTCATTAGTCGTCTGCCAACCAGCGACCACATCAAACGCGCCTACTAAATCGTCGCTCTCATAGTTATGATAAATACCATAAATGTCCTCACCTTTCTCAAGATGGCTGACATGGTTTTGGTAAAATTTCTGCCATAATCGACCTAATTTAGCCGTTTCATGGCTGATCTCAGCGTTATTGGTCGTACGAACGCTGATGCCGCGACAAGCTATGGCGTCGGATAGCTCTTGAATTTGTGATGTCATGATGCAGCCTTTTCTATCTGTTTATTTAATTTTTTATTTGTAGCAATGCTAAAAAGCTGAGTCGATTAATCCGCTTCATCAATCCAATTCATTTGAATGGCTTCTAAGATCCCTTCATTTGATTTTTGTGGGTCATCATCAAAGCCTTCTAGCTCAGTTACCCAGCGATGCAAATCGGTAAAACGTATGTACTGTGGATCTGTCTCTGGGAATTTCTCATAAAGCTCAATCGCAATATCTAAGCTGTCTGTCCATTTTAATTTTTGTGGCGTCATAACGGTACCTTATTTTTTAGTCGTTTTAAAAATAGTTATTTTGAAACACGGTGTGGTCGCCTGAATATTGACGACTTGATGGACTCTATCCTACCAAAATTCAGCAAATGATTATAGCCAAGTTGTTTTACGACAGTATTTTTCGCTGTTTTTTATACCGACTTAGTCGACTTAACAGCCACTTGGTGATCATTCCATGTGGTAATGACAGCCGTTAGCTGCTTCCCCGTCATATCTAGCACCTCTGGGGCTTGCTGCTGTCCTTTTTTATCCATCAAGACAAATTTGGTTATCCCCACGCTCATTAACTGGTTTTTTACAAAGAAGCGGTGTTCGAAGTACACGTATTTATGGTCCCAGCCAACCAATGTACTACTGACAGTCATCTTGTTAAGAAATTTGATTTCTTTTAGATAAACCATCTCTTGCATGGCGATCACCCAGTTTAAAGGTTTGACGCCTTTTTGTTGGCAGCACGTCATCAGCCAGCGGGTAATATTTAGCTCAATAAAAGACAGATAGCGATAATTGGGAAGATGGTCGCGAAAGCCCATATCATGGGGCAATACACGATAATGACGAACTGTTGGCGCGGTCAAGGTTTCTATACTAAGATTTTCTCTCACAGACTGCTGTTTGAGTTGCTGCTTTAGCAAGGTGATCATAATAAAAAAACGCAGTAACATATTCATGGGCAATTCTCTTATTTGTATTCATTGTAATAAGCAATGATATATAGGTGGCAATGTCGTAGGAGTCATCAATGCCGCCCACTTTAACGCAAAAAAGCCACCTAGGTGACTTTTTTATTGAGCAACTGACTTAGAGATTAATGTCCGCCGCCATTGATACTGCGTACCATTTCTTCTACCATTTTTTTGGCATCACCAAAGATCATCATGGTTTTGTCCATGTAAAACAAGCTGTTATCTAGACCAGCATAACCCGTGCTCATCGAGCGTTTGATGACCATGACGGTTTGGGCCTTATTCACTTCGAGGATAGGCATACCAAAGATAGGTGACGTAGGATCGTCTTTCGCAGACGGGTTTACAACGTCGTTCGCACCAATAACCAAGACCACATCGGTACTAGCGAAATCTGAATTGATCTCGTCCATCTCAAGGATATCATCATAAGGTACGTCGGCCTCTGCCAATAGTACGTTCATATGGCCTGGCATACGACCAGCAACCGGATGAATCGCAAAACGCACGTTGACGCCTTCGTCTTTTAATAATTCATACAGCTCTTTTACCGCATTCTGGGCACGGCCTTGTGCCATACCGTATCCCGGTACAATGACCACATTACTGGCATTAGACATCAAGAAGCCTGCGTCTTCTGCCGAGCCTGCCTTGTAGTTCTTAGGTGCACCATCATCACCGCCTGCTGCGACGGCTGACGTACCCATACCACCAAATAGTACATTGAGTAATGAGCGATTCATGGCTTTACACATGATGTAAGACAAGATCGCACCTGAGGAACCAACGAGCGAGCCTGCGATAATCAGCATCGAGTTGCCAAGGGTAAAACCAATCCCCGCGGCCGCCCAACCTGAGAATGAGTTTAGCAAAGACACAACCACTGGCATGTCACCGCCACCGATTGGCGCAATCCACATCCAACCAAAGATAACCGCAATCACTGCCATCGCATAAAACGCTGGGAGTGAGTCGGTGACAAAATACACCCCGCCAAAACCGATCATTGCAATAAACAATAGCGCTTGTACAGGTTTTACCCAGCCGCCGACCAAGGTCTTGGCCCAGCTTTTTGCTGCTAATTTACCAAAGGCAAAAACAGACGCTGAGAAAGTAATTGCGCCGATGAAGCAACCGATAAATAGCTCGACACGAGCCACCGCACCATGCTGTTGTTCAGTATGCAGCACCGTTGCCAGCGCAATCGCCACCGCTGCCAAGCCGACAAACGAATGCATCAAAGCGACCGTCTCTGGCATTTGGGTCATCGCGACCGTTTTCGCCTTCCACATGCCGACAAGGGCACCTAAAATCATGGCACCGATAATCAACCAAAGGACAGGACCTTCTGCTAAAAAGAAAGTCGTCACGACAGCAATCGCCATCGCTGCCATACCAAAGCGATTACCGCGAATGGCGGTTTTTGGACTAGACAAACCACGTAGGGTCAAGACAAAGAGAATAGCACCGACTAAATAGAACCAATCAGCATTGGTAGCAATGAAGTTTGTTAAATCGCTCATACATCGCCTCCACTTTCAGTCGTAACAACTGGTGATTTTTTTGCTTTAGGTTTAAACATCGCAAGCATACGCTCAGTCACGGCAAAACCACCAAAAATATTGATACTGGCCAAAAAGACAGCAAAGGCTCCAAGCAAGCTGGTTGGCGTAAAGACCGAGCCGTCAATCGTGACGGTCTGTAGCATCGCACCCACGATGACAATACTGGATAAGGCATTGGTTACCGCCATCAATGGCGTGTGCAGTGCAGGCGTGACGCCCCAAACGACGTAATATCCAACAAAAATAGCGAGTACAAATACGGTAAAAATCGCTACAAATGGTGTGCTACTCATGGCGGCTCCAGCTGGCGCTGCAGCTAAAATAGTGGCAATCATCTAATCCTCCTAAAATTTATTCGTTACTGGCAAATGTATGGTGACAACATATGTAATGATAGGCCGTCAAACCTAGCGCTTGGCAAGGCGTACTTGACTATCATGCGTCACTGCCAGTGCACCCTGAATTTCATCATCCATGTCGATATTAAGTGCCAGCTCAGTTGTTGCCGCGTCATCGTTAGCAGGCGTAATCAAAGTCGTGATAAAGTTGACAAGGTTATTTGCGTACAAGTCTGAGGACTGCGCGGCAAGCATCGATGGAATGTTGGCTGCGCCAACAACACGCACGCCATTATCCGTGGTGATGGTTTCGTTAGGCACACTGCCTTCTACGTTACCGCCTGTGCCAGCAGCCATATCGATCAGCACAGAACCGGCCTTCATTTTGGCAAGAGTGGCCTCATGGACCAAACGCGGGGCTTGACGGCCCGGAATTTGCGCTGTCGTGATAACGATATCAGCGTTGCTCAAGGCCTTGTCCACCACGGCAGCTTGGTCTTTGATATATTGCTCTGAGGGCGTCCACGCATAGCCGCCCGTTGCTTTGGCCTTCTGGGCTTCATCTTCGCTCATCGGCACATCAAGCCATTTACCACCAAGGGATTCGACTTGCTCTTTGGCCGCAGGACGCAGGTCACTGGCTTCAACGACTGCCCCTAAACGCTTCGCTGTCGCAATCGCCTGCAGACCTGCCACACCCACGCCTAAGATCACCACTTTGGCTGGCTTGACGGTACCCGCTGACGTCATAAACATCGGAAAAGGACGCGAGTATTCATTGGCCGCGAGCAATACCGCTTTATAACCCGCAAGGTTGGCTTGTGATGACAGTACGTCCATATTCTGTGCACGTGACAGTGTGCGTGGTAGTAGCTCCATCGCAAAAACCGTTGCGCCCTTGGCCGCATAAGTGTCAAGCTGCGTGTTACGATATGGGTCGAGCATGCCAATGACAATTTGACCAGATGTCAAGCCATCAGTCGCCGCAGCTGGCAAGTCATTGACGGTCGTAATAATCTGAGATTGGCTGATGACCTCGGCGCTGCTGTTGGCAATGTCGGCACCCGCAGCCTGATACAGCTCATCAGCATAATATGCTGCTTGACCGGCACCTGACTGTATGACGACTTCAAACCCAAGCTTACGCAATTTTTTGACCGCGTCTGGGGTTAGCGCGACGCGGCTCTCGCTCGCGATGTCTGCACTGATTACACCGATTTTCATACCGTCTCCTTACTTACGTCTAATGACTTTATTCACGTCTCAATGACTACCTTTAATACCCTCAACGCACATTCAAAAAGCACAGGGGACAAAAAAACCTTTGGTCATATTTGCTTCAAGATTACGACCAAAGATTATCAATTTAATAAATGATAGCTACTTTGCCATCATGTCTTTTTATTATAGAGACATCATCCGACAACTTTCATTGTCTAATGATGACCCACAAGTAAAATAAAAAGTTAGGCATTTACACCATCTGCATAACTTTTATTGTTATATTAAAAACTTTTATTTTTCTGATAAATGGTTAGGCTGATTCAATATCACCTCTCGATACTCAAAACCACCTTTCAAATGTTTACAAATTTCGAGTATAGCGCTAAAAAGTACAAAATAGCGGTGCACAAGATCGCTTAAGCGCGTGAGTATCGTATAATAAGAAAACTGGATACTTTAATAGAATGGTCGCCATTGACTCACTATAATAAGGAATAGCGATGTATTTTTTACTCTCTCCTGCCAAATCTTTGAATGAAGCAGATGCGATACCGGTAAATCTAGGCAACTACTACAGTCAGCCTGAGCTCATCGAACACTCACAGGCGCTGATGAAAATACTGAAGACAAAAGAACCTGTCGATTTGCAAGCATTAATGAGCATCTCTGATGATCTGGCGCAGCTCAATGCAACGCGCAATCAGCAGTGGCGTTGGAGCAAAGAGCAGCCGTTTACTACTGACGCATCTGATCATGCCGCCAAACCTGCGGCTTACTTATTTGATGGTGATGTCTATACTGGCCTTGACATGTACAGCATGGACAAAGAGTCAGCTACTTATGTGAATGAGCATTTGGGTATTTTGTCAGGGCTTTACGGGGTGTTGAAGCCGCTGGACTTAATCCAACCTTATAGATTAGAGATGGGCACCAAGCTTAAAAACGAGCGCGGTGACACTCTTTATGAGTTTTGGGGTGAGGAAGTGACGGACGTGATTAATACACGCATGGCTGATAGCAATGACAAGGTCTTGGTTAACCTAGCCTCTAATGAATACTTCAAAGCTGTGAAAAAGAAAGCACTTAATGCTGACATCATCACACCAAGATTTGAAGATGAGAAAAATGGTCAATACAAAGTCATCAGCTTTTATGCCAAAAAAGCACGCGGACTGATGGTGAAGTATGCCGCTGATAACAAACTGACTAATGCGGAGCAATTAAAAGATTTTGATTTGGCGGGTTATTATTACTGCGAAGCAGCGTCTGATGATAAGACATGGACGTTTAGACGAGATGCAGCGGATCAGTAGTATTCAACACTTTGTCAAATACATAAAAAAACCCCGATAAGCCAAAGCCTATCGGGGTTTTATTTTAACTGGGTTTAACAAGTACGTTATGACAAAGTCATACTTCTTGCGAAAAGCGGCTTGTCGAAGAAGACGCGCGAAAATAGTACCTATCGTACATTAAGCGCGTCTGACAGAGACAAAACGCTTTGCAGCAGAAGTAAAATTACATCATGCCGCCCATTCCACCCATACCGCCCATTCCACCAGCACCAGCCATGCCAGCCATTGGGTCTTCTTTTTCTGGTAGGTCAGTAATCATGGCTTCAGTCGTCAGCATGAGACCAGCAACAGAGGCAGCATTCTCTAGCGCTGAGCGAGACACTTTAGCTGGATCAAGAATACCCATCTCTAGCATATCGCCATATTCACCAGAGGCAGCATTGTAACCGTAGTTACCAGTACCGTTTTTCACTTCGTTCACCACGACTGATGCTTCTTCGCCAGCGTTGGTAACGATTTGACGCAGTGGTGCTTCCATTGCGCGACGTAGGATGTTGATACCCGCATCTTGGTCATCGTTATCGCCTTTTAGCTCAGACAATGCATTCATTGCACGCACTAAGGCAACACCGCCACCAGGGACAACGCCTTCTTCAACCGCTGCACGAGTTGCATGTAGCGCATCATCAACGCGGTCTTTCTTCTCTTTCATCTCAGTTTCGGTCGCTGCGCCAACTTTGATAACCGCTACGCCGCCTGCCAGTTTCGCAACACGTTCTTGTAGCTTTTCTTTATCGTAGTCAGACGTTGACTCTTCGATTTGACGGTTGATAGACTCAACACGGTTATCGATGTCAGCCGTGTTACCAGCGCCATCAACGATTACGGTGTTTTCTTTACCAACGGTTACTTTTTTAGCCGTACCCAATTGCTCTAGAGTTGCTGTCTCTAGGCTCAAACCAATCTCTTCAGAGATAACCGTACCACCTGTTAGCGTTGCGATGTCTTCTAGCATGGCTTTACGACGATCACCGAAACCTGGTGCTTTCACCGCACACGTTTTTAGGCCGCCACGCATGTTGTTGACAACCAGAGTCGCGAGCGCTTCGTTTTCTACGTCTTCAGCGATGATGAGCAATGGCTTGCTCTGCTGCATAACTTGCTCAAGTAATGGCACGATCTCGCGGATGTTGCTGATTTTTTTATCAACGAGCAAGATGTATGGGTTTTCAAACTCAGCAGTCAGGCTGTCTTGCTTGTTAGCAAAGTACGGGCTGATATAGCCACGGTCAAACTGCATACCTTCTACGACTTCTAAGGTATCTTCAAAGCTTGAACCTTCTTCTACCGTGATAACGCCTTGCTTGCCTACTTTTTCCATCGCTTGCGAGATCAGCTCACCGATTTTGGTGTCTGAGTTAGCAGAGATAGAACCCACTTGAGCGATGGCTTTTTCGTCATCGGCTGGTGTAGATAGTTTATGAATCTCTTTAACTGCTGCACGAACTGCTTTGTCGATACCGCGCTTAAGATCCATTGGGTTCATGCCAGCAGCCACTGACTTCATGCCCTCTTGCAAGATTGACTGAGCCAATACCGTCGCAGTCGTCGTACCATCACCAGCGACATCATTTGTGCGGCTAGCGACTTCACGGACTAGTTGAGCGCCCATGTTTTCAAATTTGTTTTCAAGCTCGATTTCTTTGGCTACCGATACACCATCTTTAGTGATGGTAGGCGCGCCAAAAGATTTATCGATAACCACGTTACGACCTTTAGGGCCTAAGGTTACGCGTACTGCGTTTGCTAGAACGTTTACGCCGTCCATCATTTGTTTACGGGCATCAATGCCGAATTTTACGTCTTTTGCCATGTTAAATTACTCCACTATTATAAGTATGAGAATACAATTGAATGATTCGATAGTACGGTTGGACATGCTGTCGGCCAATTAGCCTTCTAGCACACCCAATACATCAGATTCTTTCATAATAAGCAGTTCTTCGCCGTCAACTTTTACGGTTTGACCAGCATATTGACCGAACAAAACTTTGTCGCCAGCTTTTACATCTAATGCACGAGTTTCACCGTTGTCACGAATTTGACCATTACCAGTTGCAAGCACTTCACCTTGTGATGGTTTTTCTTGTGCTGAACCAGGAAGTAAGATACCACCAGCAGTTTTTGTCTCTTCTTCTATGCGGCGGACGACAATACGGTCATGTAAAGGACGAATGTTCATCGATATGACTCCAAAAGTTGGTTATTTAAATAAAGGGTTTATTTGAATTAATAGTCTCAACGCTAGTATCTACAAGCATTACTGCGTAAAGCAGCCTTCTTAAGATAAGCCTTGAGCTTGTAACAAAAAGTGGGGGCACGCGTGGCTCGCTTCAAGTGTAAAGCCCAAAAATTTACAAGAATTTTGCATAACACGGGCTATTAAATGAGGAATGTCATTATTTAAAAACGTTTCGTTTGAAGTACCCTATGACAAATGGCATTAGCACGGTGTTTAAAGCGTTCATTTGAGTCATGATAGATGACCGTACTTCTTTTATGGTCAGTGGCTTAACTGATCTTTTTTACTAAGCTTACAGTCGGTTACTTAGTATGCGAGCACTAGCTTTGCTCGTAACATTAACTACAAGCGCACCACATCAAAGGCGACTCCTATCCTTGAAAATGTAACACAATATGACCATTATAACTTTTGATCCTGTCATGTCAGTCATCAAAAAACAGTCATCAAAAAAACGAACATGACTGCATAAAAGTTAATTAAGGAATATCCATGAGTTTTTTCTCAATGATTAAAAAAGCAATTGTCACTAATGACGCACAGCGCAGCAAGTCTAGACGCCTGACTATCTTAACCTCAGGGGCAAGTATTGCTGCCATCGGAGCTTTAAGTATGACCGCACCCACCCTTACAAACGCAAAAACCGTTCAACCATCAAGCGCAAATTATAGTTTTACCGTAGAAGATAAATATAAAGGGACGGCTACTCGCACCTTAAGCAAGTCGGGCAATACTTGGAAATATGATGTCAATGCGCGCGTGGCTGGTGTTGCAAGCGCGGTACAAAGCAGTACCTTTACCATCATCGGTAATAATGTCACGCCAACCCAAGCGAGCACCACTTATAAGTTATTAGGTATGGGACGTACCCATAAGTTGAACTTTAACCCTCGTAATAAAAAGGTCACCAGCAACTACAAAGGCAAAACGACGACCATGGACATGGCACAGCAAGCCTTTGATGATTTGAGTCTTGAAGTACAGATTCGTCAAGACTTGTTAAACGGTAAATTCTCTGGCAACTACTACATGGCGAAAAAAGATAAAATTGAGAAGACGCCGTTTAAAAAGTCTGGCAACACTAAAGTCACTGTACCAGCTGGGACGTTTGACACTGTGCGTGTCGACCGTATCCATGATGACAACAGCCGCTCTACCAGTTTTTGGTTAGCGCCAAGCTTAAATTACTTACCCGTCAAAGTAAGCCAGATCAATGATGGTAAAAAAATGGATTTAGAATTGACTAAGGTCAACTAGTAAAACTATCGGTACTTTTCTTGTGTTAAATGGATTGTACAAAATACAAAAGCGGCACTCTAAATAGAGCGCCGCTTTTTTTGTCTGATCCTGATCGTAAATAATAAGGTTACGATTCATTCATCGGTCAACGTGGGGGTTTGACGACGTTATTCATCGATGGCAGACGCTTGAGCAAAACAAACAGCCAAACATTGATGGTGAATAACAGCACAAAATCAACCAGATAAACCATTATTTCGGCCCAGCTGCTGCCGTAAGCGCGGGTAAAAAGCACCACACCACTGGCTCCTAAGTACACCAAGGTAAACATACTGCCTATTAATAACGCATATGGTGAGCGGCCACGTAGTATCCACGGCGTCAAAACAAATGCTGGCACCAGCCACAGCGCTTGCCATGCGATGCCACCGATGATATCGGGACTACGTGGGTTAAAGAGGTTAATAAAGATAGGCAGCGCAAACAGCCTATAGACCAACCAAACGAGCCAAGTCACCATCAAGCGCTGACGAATAGGCGCAATAGGCTTTTTGGCTTTGACAGATTTATCGGACTTATTTACTGGTGCCGTAGACTTTTTCTCACTATTGGAGCGGTTTGTAACCATTAGATGTATGTACTTCCTAATTAATAACACGGTAGCATGAGGCTTAACAACCTAAGCGCAGCTTAGTTACTCCAGTTGGCTTGCGCCAATGCAGTGGCACTAATAGCCAAACGACGACCTTGGGCGATAGCCAGCTCACGCTCATCAGCAGACACTGGCTGATCATGAAGTGCGCCACTGACGTGACTGGCGCCATAAGGCGTACCACCGCGATGGGTACGGTTGAGCGCAGGCTCTGCATAAGGCACACCAACGATGATCATGCCGTGATGCATCAATGGTAGCATCATCGTCAATAAGGTCGTCTCTTGGCCGCCGTGCATCGAACCCGTCGCGGTAAATACTGACGCGGGTTTATTCTGCAAATTACCTGCCAGCCATAGCGTGACGGTATTGTCCCAAAAATACTTCATGGGCGCGGCCATATTACCAAAATGCGTAGGGCTACCTAGTGCCAAACCGCTACAGTCTTTCAGATCATCCATTGTGCAATAAAGATCCCCTTCATCAGGTATCGCAGGCTTGCTCGATGTGGTCTCTGGTGCCACCGTTGGCACCGTACGGATACGCGCTGTCATGCCCGCATCTTCAATACCTTGAGCAATAGCATATGCCAACGTCTTAGTCGTACCATAACTAGAATAATAGAGCACCAACACATAGGGGGCGGTCTGACTCATTAGCAACACTTCCTCATCAATCATTAACGTTATTATTGGCAGCAATCATCATAGCAGCTTCTACACCTATCTATCATGCCGCTAAAATCTTGCCTATAACATCGAAACATATAAACAGACAGACCAATGATTTGCACCATCAGTATGTGTGCACATTATGCCCGAGTCATTCCCTGACATGCAAACTCGCACGCTTAGTATTGCCGCCAGCAAAACCCTGTAACGGTTACTGCTGTGCATTTTGACACAATTAAACGGCAGATGATAACGACATATTTTTGTTACACTACTTTCACTCTAATACTTGCTCAATGGTTAACATGGAAAACATAACAAAAAAAATCCCATTTTTACATCAACGCTGGTTTCAGTTTTTACGCTTTTTGATTCGGCATTTTTTTGAAGACAATTGCCAGCAAAAGGCTGCGTCACTGACCTACACCACCATGTTATCCATTGTGCCTATATTTACGGTGCTGCTGATGATCTTATCGTCAGTACCAGCACTGGCGTCTGTGAGAGCACAGATCTATGAGGTGATTTATAGTAACTTGCTACCACAGTCCAGCATGCAGGTTAGTGAGTACATCAATAACTTCGCCGAAAAGTCGTCTAATCTAACCATTATTGGTGCCATGGTACTGTTTTTTACCACTATCATGACGTTGACGACCATTGAGCGTGCTTTTAACCAAATCTGGCGGGTAGAAAACCGCTCGGGCGGCCTAAAAAGCATACTGCGCTATTGGACCATAGTGACGTTAGGGCCCTTGGTGTTGGGGACGGCTTTTATCGCCTCAAGTGCGGTGCAAAGCCTGAGCTTCTTAAATCGGCAAATTGCTGGCTATGGTATTGACTGGTCTTTTTGGGTACAAGCCGTCTCGATTGGCATTACCATTGCAGGCTTTATCGGTATGTACTGGTTTACCCCCAAAGCGCGTGTGCCAGTAAAAAACGCCGCCATTGCCGGTCTGTTTGTCGCCATTGTGTTTGAGCTGATGAAGCATCTGTTTGGTACTGTGATGGCAAACTTTACCAGTTATGAAGCGATTTATGGGGCATTTGCCGCCCTCCCAATTTTCTTACTATGGATCTATTTATCCTGGAATTTGATTTTATTAGGGGTGGAGGTGAGCTATACCTTGACCATTTTTGAGACCGAAGAAGTCTGTCCTCGTCATCCGTTGCTCAGCTTACTCGACATGCTAAATTTAATCTACACACACCATCTAAAAGGGGTGTCTGTCAGCGAGCAAGCGCTGCGCAATGTACTGGGACGTAAAGAGTTGCCAAAGTGGTACACCTATATTAATTACTTACAAGACAGCAATCTCATCACCATGACTGAAGATGAAAACTATGTGCTCAAAAAAGATTTAAGCAAAATGACGTTGTGGGATTTTTATCGCACCCTGCCCTATCCGCTACCTATTAAAGATGAGCTTGATGAGATGAGGCTGGAAGATCATAAACCTTGGTTGAGCTTATTGGTCCATCGTTTTGAGCACACCGAAGCGTATGCTAAGCAGCAATTAGATTTGCCATTAAATGCGATTTTTGCCAATAGCGAGCCGCGTAAAAAGGCGTCTTCTGACCCAAAAGGCTTTCATAAAGAGCGCCACACGGATTTATTTAGAAAAAACCCTCCGACAGCGGCCCGTCAGCTATCCAAAGCTAACTCAAATACTGAAAAGTCACCGCACTTTGACCCTACCGCCTATGATAAAGAAAGCGATATTGAGTGTGATGAGCACAACCATGAAGCGATCATTCCTATAGACGCTGGGGACAGCGATGCCAAAACAGAGACGTCTGGACGTGAACATAAGAATGCCATCATCACTGAAGCGGACAATCCCAAAGCACCTTAACCAAAAATAGAAAACGGTAGCGGGCGGCTTGAAATAACGTCATAAAATGAGAACAAGCCACAATCCTATTACTTTTGGATACATTGAAGCTTATGACAGTACATAAAGACGATGAAAAGAGCGTCTTGGCCCGTATTTTTGATACCGGTCAAGACAGGCTCAAACAGTTTACCCAGTTATGGTCGCTTCAAACCTTGACTGACCTACCCGACCGTCTCAGAAACCTGTGGCAGCAGCTGATTGGCTCTTATTGGTTTATCCCAACTGCTTGTGTGCTCATCGGTATACTGCTAGCCCCTTTATTCGTGACTATCGATCAGCATTTTGACCGTGAAACTATCCGAGAGATTACCTTTGCTTTTACGGGTGACGATGAGGCAGCGCGCGCCATCATGACCGCAATTGCAGGAGCCGTGTTGGGCGTGGCAGGTACCACCTTTTCGATTACGATTGCCGTCCTATCTATGGCGTCTTCACAGTTTGGCCCACGCTTATTACGCAATTTTTTGACAGACACGCCAAATCAATTTGTATTGGGCGCGTTTATTGGCACCTTTAGCTACAGCTTATTGGTTTTAAAATCTATTCATCAGTCCGATGTTGCTTTTGGCGTGCCGCAACTAGCAGTGACCTTTGCCATTATTATGGCCATTATTTGCGCCCTTTTGCTGGTGTACTTCGTCCAACATATGGTACATGCCATCCAAGCATCTCACGTCATTCAAAATGCCAGCAATGATGCGATTAACAATGTGCATTATTGGTATAGCGATCATTGCGATCTCCAGCATCAACGCGATGTTGAACACCATGACATCGAGCAGTTTCACAGTTGGCCAGCTACGCCTATCTATGCCCCGCGCTCGGGCTATATCCAGCAAATTTATCTTCAATCACTGATCACCCTGACCCAAGAGTACGGTGGTGTGGTGCAAATTCACGTCAATCTTGGTGATTACGTCACTGACAAAAACGTTATGGGACATTTTTACCAACGCCCAGCAAGTCATCCAAATAACCGACAAAAAACAACAACACCGCACTTGGTGGTCGTACCGCGCGCGCCTGATGGTACGTTCTGGCAGCGTTTTGCGGGTTGCGTCCGACTCGAACAACGATTGGCGCACTCTAATGATATTGCTTATAGCCTAGGGCAAATAACTGAGATCGCGGTGCGAGCACTATCTCCTGGTATCAACGACCCAAAGACAGCGGTCAATTGTGTGCAATCTTTGACCAGCTGCTTAAGTATCATGATGCGGCGTCAACCACCAAGTCCCTATCATTTTTATGTACCAGCACATGATAAAGATACTCCCGAGACTGTGGTCAAACCACAACGAGTGGCGATATTGGCCTTGGTCACGCACACGCCTAAGATATCTGACTTTATCAACGTGTCGCTTGGCGAGATACGTCGTTATGCGGCGGCGGACTTGATGGTCCTAAAAGCGCTGTGTCAGGCCATGGTCGATTTAAATTATGCACGAGTGAATAAGGCGCAGCAACAAACGCTACTGCATGAGTTAAATTTAATTAAGCGTGCAGGAGAAGAGAATCTCAGTTATCAAGAGTTGGTAGACGATTTGGTCGCTATGTGCCATCAAGCCGAGCAATTTATGACTGATAATGACGCAAAACATCGGCACTTTCGTTATGCCAGTGATTTTGCTACCCATATTCGTCAAGCACTACAAACACAATCCAGTTAATCACACTAGCGTGGTTAGCAATTCTAATAATGCCGCATCAAACAAACGCTCAATACCTACGCCTTTCTTATAACCCCTAGGCTTAGGACAACTTTTATACTGATATGGGACCCACTTTATGGCATCTGCAACCAGCCTCACCATCCTTGAAATCAGCGCCATATTCTTATCCATTACCGCCTTGTTGACCTATGTCAATCATCGTTTTATTGGTCTGCCAACCACGATTGGTGTGATGGTGATCTCTATTGTATTGTCTATTGGCGCGATCTTTTTAGGCTTTTTAGGGTTTGAACAGCTGATTGATTACGAAGTCAGTTTGTTAGAGCAGCTTGATTTTACCGAAGTGTTGTTAGATGGCATGCTCTCTATGCTGTTATTCGCCGGCGCATTACACGTCAATGTTGGCGATTTAAAACGCTATAAGTTGCCCATTGGCATCCTTGCAGGACTGGGCACTATCGTATCAGCCATGCTTATCGCCACCGCGATTTATGTTATGTTGCCGCTGTTTGGCTTTGGCTTACCGTTTCTTTGGTGCCTATTGTTTGGCGCTTTGATATCCCCTACTGATCCTATTGCCGTTATGGGCATTCTCTCATCAGCAGGCGCACCCAAAAGTATCGAAACTGTCATCGCTGGCGAGTCACTGTTTAACGACGGTATCGGTGTGGTTATCTTTGTCTTACTGCTTGGTATTTTATCAAGTGGCGATATCCCAACGGTCAATTATGTGGCTCACACATTGGCGGTTGAGGCAGGTGGCGGTGTGATCTTTGGCTTGTTACTCGGTGCAATTTTGTATTACTTACTAAAGAGCATTGATAGCTATCAAGAGGAAGTCCTACTCACGCTAGCGGGCGTCATTGGTGGCTATGCATTGGCCAGTCATTGGCACTTATCTGGGCCTTTAGCCATGGTTATGGTGGGACTGATGGTTGGTAACCGCGGACGAGAATTGGCGATGAGCGATCGGACGCGTCACTATATTGATTTGTTTTGGGAGCTCATTGATGAGATTTTAAACGCGATTTTGTTTGTGCTCATTGGTCTAGAAGTGGTGATGATTGCTTATTCGGGTAATTTATTTATCGCCAGCGGTTTGACGATTATTATTGCGCTAGTGGCTCGGTTCATCGTCGTGGGTATGACCACCAAAACCTTTCATCGTCAGCTCGACTTACCCACAGGAGCGTGGAAAGTGCTGACGTGGGGAGGATTACGTGGCGGCATCTCGGTGGCCCTCGTGTTGCAGTTACCGGTAGGGACTGAGCGCGATATTTTATTGGCACTTACCTATGCTGTCGTCATATTCTCTATCTTGGTACAAGGGTTAAGCGTTGGTAAAGTGGCAAAAAGCATTCGCACCGATAAAACCGCAAAAGTATAACTGGTACAATAACGTCACTGCTCAAAAAGCCCGCATAAGAGTAATATCTTAGGCGGGCTTTACCAGTTAATTTAACCACTTGTAGCGTACTTTTATATCAAACCTTTTCGCTTCATATTACGATAAACCACGATAACAATTAAAATGTTTGAGACCAAAATACCAAGCTTAAACCAATCAAATGGGCTAACTAGCAAGTAATAAAGCTCAATGGGAATAAATATCCCGTAGCCAAGTACCCCAAACCAATACGCCCACGTTTTGTCTTGCCATAAGCCATAAGCTTCAAGAAAACGTAAACTGGCATAAGCAAAAATCAGCAATAAAAATAGCGACCAATTTTTGCTTGCCTGCTGAGCAATACGTACCGCGCTATCAATCTGCGGGGCCAGCAAATAACCAAAGCTTTGTTGCCAAGAAGCCGTCACAGTCGACAGCCAATGCTCAAGATTGCCATGCCACGTCCATAACGCCGCCGCCCCTAACAGCGCACCCAGCCCCTTAACCACTTCATAGATGGCCACCGCCTTGATGGACTCACTAGAAGTGCTACGCGGGCTTTCCTGCTGGCGACGTAACGTAGGCTCATTATCCTTCGAGGATGGCAGCAGATTGTCATCCTGTTGGGGGAGATTAGCCAAAGAACGTCTCCACAACACGGCCTTGTAGTTGCTGATTAAAAAACGGCGTGTTTTTGCCGTTTGATAGCATGGTTTGCGCCGTCACCTGCCATTCAAGATTGGGGTCGACCAACACAGCACCACCGATGTTTTCATATTGCTCACTAATACCTGCTATTTTTGCAGGGTTGAGACAAATTTTCTCCACCAGTTGCTCTAAGGTTAATACCTCATCATGCACCAACTGACACGCCAACGCCATAAAGGTATCAAAATTTGAGATACCTGGGGTACTCTCAGCAAACGGGGCTTTTTTGGCGGTACTGTTTAGTGGTTCATGATGGCTGCAAATTGCATCAATGGTGCCATCTTTTAGCCCACGGCGTATTGCCTGCTGGTCGGTGTTACTACGCAAAGGGGGTAGTACATAGGCTTGAGCGTTAAAGCCTTCTAAATTATCATCTGTCAAATACAGCTGATGCATCGCCACATCACAAGTCACTGGTAAGCCTTTATCTTTTGCCCAGCGCATCAACTCTATTGAAGATTTACAAGACAGTTGGCTAAAATGAGCGGCGATCCCTGTTTCTTCAACCATGAGTAATTGGGTGGACAAAGCAACTGTCTCAGCAATCCATGGAATACCTTGTAGACCGTGATATGAAGCGATATACCCTTCATGGGCGACCCCATCTCCAGACAAACTGGCCTCATCCGGGTAAAAGAATACTTTCATGCCAAAAGTCGCCGCGTACTCCAACGTACGTAGTAACACCAAGTCATTGCGAAAAGGTCGACGAGCGTTAGAGACTGCAATACAGCCACCTTTTTTTAAACCGGCGATGTTGGATGGGCGCTCACCTTCTAGCCCAGCAGTCAATGCGCCTAAAATATGCAAATAAATCCCGCCATCATCAAGCGCGCGCTCACGCAAGCCTTTGAGTAGCGAGCCGTTTTCTAAGATAGGATTGGTATCTGGGGGAATCACCACATGCAAAAAACCATTGCTGCGGGCAGCACGTCCCTCAGACTCTAGTGTGCCATGTTGCTGTTGGCCTGGCTCACGCAGGCGTGCACACAAGTCAACCAATGGTGGCAGCAGCCACATTTCACGCCCTGCTTCAAGGGCGGCCAGCTTGTCAGTTACTGTACTGGGTAATGCGTTTTTAATGGTGTCAGGAAGATGGTCACGTATCGGTGCATCAGTGTTAAGCATAATAGACATGAGCGTTATTACCGTATCAATAAAATGAGTTAAATAAGAATGAAATAGCGCGGCAGAATACTATTTGCCAGCCGCTTGATGAGCACGTTGCCCTTCCATCGCAAGTGACAAAACAGCCATGCGAATAGCAATACCGTTATTCACCTGCTTTAAGATGACGGACTGTGCGCCATCAGCGACACTAGAAGCAATCTCAACCCCGCGATTCATCGGTCCTGGATGCATTACCAGCGCATCCGGTTTGGCCAGCGCCACTCGCTCTGGCGTAATACCGTAGTGTTTGTAATATTCACTCGATGAAGCCAGTAATGGCGAGCCGATACGTTCGTTTTGAATCCTCAAACCCATAATAACATCGCAGTCAGTGACGCACTCATTCATGTTTTCATAAACTTGCACCCCATAACGCTCTATTCCTTTAGGCAACAAGGTACGTGGCGCGCAGACGCGGATATCCTTGACCCCTAAGGTTTGCAGCGCACTGATATCAGAGCGCGCGACGCGTGAATGCTTAATATCCCCCACGATAGCGACCGACAACGCTTCAAATGGGCGCGGTGCCTCACGGTGGATGGTAAGCATATCAAGCATCCCTTGCGTCGGATGCGCATGCCACCCATCACCCCCATTAATGATGGCAATGTCAGGGGTCACTTCTGTGGCCATAAAATGGGCGGCACCTGATGCTGAATGTCGCACCACAAAGATATCTGCCGTCATCGCTTGCAGATTCCACAGCGTATCACGTAGGCTCTCACCTTTTTTAGTACTGGAGCGTTCGATATCGATATTTAGCACGTTGGCACCCAGACGCTTTTCGGCGACTTCAAAGGTGGTACGCGTCCGAGTCGACGGCTCAAAAAACAAATTCATGACCGTACAGCCGTCAAGCTCAGGACGGTTGATCAATTGTCCGTTTTCATCAAAGAATGTCTCTGCTTTGGCAATAATCGCTTGCAACTGTGCTTTGTTTAGACCTTCGATGCCCAAAAAGTGGCGAATGCTACCGTCGGTGTTGAGCTGGGGGCGACTTAGTGAGGTATTGAGCCGTTGGTGAATCGTATCGGGATCAAATTTTGCATAATCAGTCGGCGAGACCGTATGTATTGAGCTGCTATCGATAGAATTTGACATAATGGCAAGTCTTTATTGTGGGTTTGTATGGGTCTATAGTAATCATTTATTTGTCTTTGTTCGAGCATTTATGTGTTGATGTACACAGACACGAGGACATTTTGACGCTTATTTGCTACAATTTACCGTAATAAAACCAGCCCTGTCACCTAAACTGAGTCGCCCTGTTAGGCAATGCCAATCAGTCTTTAGCATCCATCATAAAAAATAAGCACGTCGAAACTATAAATGAATAACAATAGATATAGTGTAGCTGATTTTGTGGTCGGGACAAAGATACCGTATAGGCAATTTATTCCATTGCTCATTTAAGGTGTGCTTAGGGCGACTACACCTATTCTCCAATTCTCATCTGTCTTTTACTGTCCAGACCATTTATAGGAAGCGTTATGACGACCTTAGCAAACTATCTCAACGAACAGGCGGTCAGCCCTGCTATTAACGACGTAATTACTACCGTCACTGACGTTGGTAAGACCATCTCACAGTTACTAAGAAAAGGGGCGTTAGCCGATATTTTAGGCGAAGCTGGCAATCAAAACGTCCAAGGTGAAGATCAAAAAAAGCTGGACGTACTGGCCAATGACTTATTGTTAGATGCCTTAGCAAAAAATGCACATTGTGCCGGTGTGGCGTCAGAAGAGCTGGATGATGCCACCCCCGCTCACGCTGATGGTAGTCTATTGGTATTGTTTGACCCACTGGATGGTTCATCAAATATCGACATCAATATGGCAGTCGGTACTATCTTCTCTGTTCTACCGTACCAACGTCAAGGGCAAACCAGTGAGAATAGTGACTTTTTGCAAGCGGGTAGTCAGCAGCTAGCAGCTGGTTACTTATTATATGGCACCTCTACCGTACTGGCGCTGACCATCACAGACAACGTGGTCATGTTCAGCTTAGACCCAGATACGAATGATTATGTGCTCATAGAAGACAACGTCCAAATCGATGCCGATACAAGTGAGTATGCCATCAACGCCTCAAACTATCGCTACTGGCGCGCACCCATGCAACAGTATATCGACGAGCTCATCGCGGGCGAAACAGGCGTGCGTGGTCGCGACTTCAATACGCGCTGGGTTGCTGCCATGGTTGGAGATGTTCATCGTATCTTATGTCGCGGTGGCCTCTTTACGTATCCGTTTGATACTAAGTACGCTCATAAAGCAGGTAAGTTACGTTTGATGTATGAAGCCAATCCGATGAGCCTGCTGATTGAGCGCGCGGGCGGCGGTGCCACTGATGCCGTCAATCGTATCTTAGATATCGAACCAACTGATATTCATCAACGCGTTCCTGTGGTGCTCGGTAGCAAAAACGAAGTCAACTACATTAAAGATCTGCATGTAAACTATTCTGAATAAAAAGCTGATTTGAACGCCCATTCAGAAAACCGGCATCATGCTACATAAATAATAAGCATGATGCTGGTTCACCAACCCACTCTATCCCTCTTCTCTAAGCGACCCACTATGGTATTAAATCCCACCGAGCTGATTACCTCAGATAAGAACACGACCGTTAAGCTCGTAAAGGCGCTGTTGGCCCAAGCACGCCAGCGTAAAAAGCATGGTCAGACAGTCGTAGAAGGCGTACACCTGATAGATGCGGCGCTGCGTAGTGACTATCCATTTGTGCAAATACTATTGTCTGAATCGGCGCGTCGCCACCCTGAGGTTCAGCAAATTTTGACTCGCCTGCCGACCTATACGCCTGTTCTCACGCTCTCAGACACCCTTTATGAGAGTATTCGCAGCTTAGGAACAGGCATCGATGTCATGGCAGTTATCAAAGTACCAATGCCTAGCTTACCGATCATCGATGAAGACTGCTTGATCTTAAATGATGTGCAAGATAGTGGTAATGTCGGCACCTTACTACGCACAGCAGCAGCCGTTGGTATCCGCAATATTCTATGTACCAGTGCGACTGCTCAAGCTTGGTCTCCTAAGACGCTAAGAGCCGGTATGGGGGCGCAGTTTGCGCTAACTATTTTTGAGGGCTTGAGTACACAAGACATTCTAGATCATGTGCAAGTCCCCCTCTTAGCGACCAGTTCACACACTGATACCTTGATTTATGATCATAATCTATCTACCCCTGTGGCGTGGATTATGGGTCATGAAGGTCAAGGCGTCTGTGACGACTTGATGCAGTGTGCCACGCCCATCGCTTTACCGCAGCCTAACGGTCAAGAGAGTCTAAACGTAGCAATTGCAGGGTCTTTATGCCTGTATGAAACCTTACGACAAAGACAGTACTCTTAGCTTATATCAAAATCACATGACATAAAAAAACCCACTATCAACTGATAATGGGTTTTTTATACCTCTATCACGACTGAGATATTAAACCTTGCTGGTTAGCTCAGGTAGTGCGTCGAATAAATCTGCTTCTAGGAAGTAATCAGCCACGCTAGCGATAGGGGCTTCTGGGTCGTTGTTGATAGCAACAATGACTTTAGAGTCTTTCATACCCGCTAGATGCTGAATCGCACCTGAGATACCAGCTGCGATATATAGCTGCGGTGCAACGATTTTACCCGTTTGACCGACCTGCATATCGTTTGGTACATAACCTGCGTCAACAGCGGCACGTGATGCACCAACCGCAGCGCCTAGCTTATCAGCCAATGGCTCGATATATTTGGTGAAGTTTTCACCATTTGCCAAGGCACGACCACCAGAAACAACAATGCCTGCTGACGTCAATTCTGGACGGTCAGATTTGGCCATCTCTTCATTAACAAAGCTTGCTTTACCCGTTTCTTGTACGTTGTCGATTGTTTCAACAGTGGCTGAGCCGCCTTCGCTTGCGACTGGATCAAACGCCGTGGTACGTACGGTCAATACGACTTTATCTTCTGACGTTTTTACGGTTGCCGTCGCGTTACCTGCATAGATAGGACGCTCAAACGTTTGGGCATCGACCACACCAGAGATTTCTGACAACATGCTGACGTCAAGCAAAGCTGCAACACGTGGCATAAAGTTCTTACCAGTGGTCGTTGCAGCCGCGATGATGTGGCTGTAATCGCTAGCAACATCAGCCACCAACAATGCGACGTTACCGGCCAATTGATGCTCATAAGCGGCGTTGTCTGCCAATAGTACTTTAGTCACGCCTTCCGCTTTTGCAGCTTCATCAGCGACCGCTTGAGCACCACTACCTGCAACCAACACATGGATATCATCACCCATTTGCTTAGCAGCAGCGATCGTGTTCAAAGTTGCCTTTTTTAGACTGGCATTGTCATGTTCTGCATATACCAAAATAGCCATGGTTTTAATCCTTTATTTATTCGTATTATCTATTCATGCGGTTGTTTGTGTACAAAGTCATTGATACGGATTGTTTGGATCTACACCCAACCCAGCGCCATAACTTTACACATGATATGCCGTAGCGAAGTATCCAATCATTGAAATATTAAATGACTTTTGCTTCGTTTTTTAGCTTATCGACCAACTCATCAACTGACCCTACTGTAATACCAGCTTTGCGTTCAGCAGGTGGCACGACTTTAATAATCTCTTGCTTAGACGCCATCTCAACACCAAAATCAGCTGGCGTTTTTTCATCAAGTGGCTTCTTCTTCGCTTTCATGATGTTAGGCAGTTTAGCGTAACGTGGCTCATTCAAACGTAGGTCAGTCGTGATGACCGCTGGCAAGTCAAGAGCAACAGTTTGTAGGCCGCCGTCGATTTCACGCGTCACGTTTACTTTATCGCCTTCCACTTTCACTTCTGAGGCAAATGTACCCTGACCGATACCCATCAACGCCGCTAGCATCTGACCCGTTTGGTTATTGTCATCGTCAATCGCTTGCTTACCTAATAAGATAATATCAGTGCTTTCAGTTTCAGCGATATTTTTTAGAATCTTAGCAACTTGTAATGGATATGGTTTTTCGTCACTCACTACTAATATGCCACGGTCAGCACCCAATGCTAGGGCTGCACGGATCTGCTCTTGTGATTCTTTTGGACCGATAGACGCAACAATGATCTCATCAATCACGCCAGCTTCTTTTAGACGCACCGCTTCTTCTACTGCGATTTCATCAAAAGGGTTGATTGACATTTTAGTGTTTGATAAGTCAACGCCAGAGTTATCGGCTTTTACACGAACTTTTACGTTATAATCAATGACACGCTTGACCGCTACTAATGCTTTCATACGTTCCTCGTTTATTAATGTTATGAATTAAAAATTGTCAGTTAAGAACCAAAGGTTCATGGTTTTGCAAACTGTCGTTCAAAGTACTACTCAAGGTTATTACTGCAACAGCAGAAAATCATTAATTGAGCAAGATACACCAATAGTAAAAACCATATTGGCCTCATACACCCTTTTAATAAAATCCACTAAAGCTAAGCCAACCGTTATTATCAGACCTATGTATCTTGCGTGAGCACGGGCCTAAGGTCAAGACAACGCCGTGAATAATGCGTCATAAATTTGTCACCACTCTACAATATATAGTCTATAAGCACACAATTTCACCGTTTTTTGCTAGAGCTTTGTCTTTTATAGCATTACCCCTGCTCTATTCGCTTAATAATTGGTTGTTATTTATCGGCTCCACAATGTAGGCACACTAGAACAGTACTACGATGCGCTTTTTTTAGGCTTAATCAGCAACTCACTGTCCCGTATATCATTAAATAACGTCCAATCAGGCGTGACGTCATTGTTTTTAATCACGCTCATGTCCCCTGTCGTCTCCATGATAACGGCAAACACTTCCGTTTTAGACTTGAGACCATTTTTACGCAATACTTCTTGGACGTCACTGGTGCTGAGATTGGCTTCTTTTAAATTATCCTCAAAATACTCACCATGGGCCATTAATATGATGGCCTGATTGTCTATTAAAGATTTCAGCGGTTTTATTTTACGTCTGAGGACCGAGATAACACCTTGAATCAAGAATAACACAGCAACAGCAAATAAACCTTGTAGCAGCGACGGCGTATCAGAGAGTACGGTTGAAGCAAGTATGCTACCAATGGCAACTGTCATTGCAAAATCGTGGCTTGAAAGCTTAGAGAAACTCCGCAGCCCCATCACCCGCGTGCACAGCATTAATCCTATGTAAAATCCTAGTGCAGATAAAGAGATGCCCAGCACTTGCTGCCAATCAATCGAAAACCAAGTCTCCCAATTCATAGAATATCCTTTTTTATTATGTTTTTATTGAGCCGACACTCCCTGTTACCTGATGACACTCGTGGCCATAATCAACACTGGAGTAATATTTCAAGAAAAATTTATATAAAAAAAGCAACCTGATGAGAGGTTGCTCTTTTTTAAAGTCGAAACAGTATTTTTATTGTTTTAACAAACAAAGTAATCAATGCATCTTCGCAATCTTACTGTGATTAAACACCCTGAAAGTCAGTGTACTCAATCTCAAGTGAGATTAGATAGCTTCGATTTGCTCAGCTTGTGGGCCTTTTTTGCCATCACCTAAGATGAAAGACACTTTTTGGCCTTCGGCTAGCGTTTTGAAACCGTTACCTTGGATAGCGCTGTAGTGAGCGAATACGTCTTGTCCGCCGTTGTCTTGAGCGATAAAACCAAAACCTTTAGCTTCATTAAACCACTTTACAGTGCCTTCAACTTTATCTGACATAAATTTTCCTGACTCTTTAACTGTTGGCGAGACTTGTGTCATCACCGATTAATTGATATATACCCGAGTATTTTTTGCTGAAAGCGGCGGTTACTAATTCTAAATAATCTTTAAGAAAACTTAAAATTTTTACCTCAAATACTTTGGGTACAGCCTGATTATAACAGTTTTCTATGCAGGTAACAGGCTAAATTGATGATTTTTGTAAATAATTGCCAACTATCTTGACAAATAAAAACAGAGTAAGCAAAACCATGTATATCATTGATATTAAAATAACTTTTCGGTGAGCCCCATCACTACTCTAAAGCGCTCTCTAAGATCAACCAGACAGGAAGGAGGACGCTAGGTTAAAACCGCAGTCATTTCTTACTGTGAAATCGGCAACCAGGGTGAGGCTAACACCAACAAACAAAGCGCAAAAAATATCAGTGAAAACGATTGGCTATAAGCGATGTATTTGGTGGGTATCACCAAATCTTTAGGAGAATCCGGTATGCCTTTACGTTTTAACAGCCGCGTCCCATAAACCCAGCCGAAAGTGGTGTAGATACCATAGGCCGCAGGTACGGCGATGGCCAATGGCGTCAGATCAATCACATACAACATGACGACAGAAACAAAGAACCATGAGGTGTCTAAGAGAGAGCTGATTTGAAAAAACTTGGACTTGGGCAATTTGCCATCCGTTTTTTTAAGCATCTCTCCTTCTATCCAAATTAAAACGGCTACCACAGCACTAAGAGTAACATACACGAATTGCGGCGTTAGCCAGTCAGGATAAGATATTTGCACAACACACAACCTGTAATCTAGAGAAAATAAGAAAGAAGAAATCTTTTGCTTTATTTAACAGCCCAACATCAAACGAAGATAATAATCCCCTAAGCGGGTCGGCCGTTAACGAACACAATGACGCTTGCCTACATTGGGTAGCTGTTATTGATTTTCAACCCACCTAGGCCGATCAGTGGAAAACATCCACCAAATAGCGCTCAATAAAAACCCCGTGCCATCAAGTGATAGCACGGGGGTTTATTTTGAGGCACGAATATCTAATCGCTCAATGCTGTATTAGTTTTTGTCTTTATCGATAATTTTATTGCCACCAATCCAAGGCATCATACCGCGCAACTTAGCACCCGTCACTTCAATTTGATGCTCAGCGTTGTTGCGGCGACGAGCAGTCATTGATGGGTAGTTGGTTGCCCCTTCAGAGATGAACATTTTTGCGTATTCACCAGACTGAATGCGTTTTAGCGCATTACGCATGGCTTCACGTGACTGCTCATTGATGACTTCAGGACCAGTCACATATTCGCCGTATTCAGCGTTGTTACTGATTGAATAGTTCATGTCAGCGATACCGCCTTCATACATCAAGTCAACGATCAGCTTAAGCTCATGTAAGCATTCAAAATAAGCCATTTCTGGGGCATAGCCTGCTTCTGTTAGGGTTTCAAAGCCCATTTTTACCAGTTCTACAGCGCCGCCACAAAGCACTGCTTGCTCACCAAACAAGTCAGTTTCTGTCTCATCTTTGAACGTTGTTTCAATAATGCCTGAACGACCACCACCAACACCAGCGGCATAAGAAAGCGCAACTTGTTTGGCTTGACCTGAGGCATCTTGATAGATAGCGATAAGGTCAGGAATACCGCCGCCTTTTGTGAATTCAGAGCGTACTGTATGGCCTGGTGCTTTTGGTGCAACCATGATGACATCAAGATCGCCACGTGGAACCACTTGGTTATAATGAATCGCAAAACCATGAGCAAACGCTAATGTTGCGCCTTCTTTGATATTTGGCTCAATCACGTCACTGTAAAGCTCTTTTTGGAACTCATCAGGCGTCAAAATCATCACCACGTCAGCCGCTTTTACCGCGTCTTCTACTTCAGCAACTTTCAAGCCAGCGTTTTCCGCTTTTTTCCATGAGCTTGAGTTGGCACGTAGGCCAACAGTCACGTCGACGTCTGAATCTTGTAGGTTAAGTGCGTGCGCGTGGCCTTGTGAACCGTAACCAATAATCGCAACCTTTTTGCCTTGGATAATCGATAGATCACAGTCTTTATCATAATAAACGTTCATAAGTAGAGTCCTTTTCCTCAATCATGGCAAGCCATGGATAAATAAACGCTTAGGTTACAGTCACTGTCTTAAAGTGAGTTGCTATATAAGCGCTATGTTAAGTGTCGAATAAATAAGTATTAAATGGAGTGTATGAAACACCGTATTTGAAAAACAGTAAATGCTGGTTATACGCTTAGCGTTTTTTCGCCGCGAGCAATACCAATGACACCCGAGCGTACCACTTCCATTATGCGTTCGCGGCCAATGACATCAATAAAACCGTCCAGCTTGGCTTTGTCACCGACAATTTGAATCGTATAAAGATTAGAGTTTACATCAACGATTTGTGCGCGAAAAATATCTGCACTTCGTTTAATCTCTTCACGGACACCGCCAGTCGCTCGGACTTTTATGAGCATTAATTCGCGCTCAACGTGCACGTTCTCTGTTAGATTTAGCACTTTAACCACTTCAATCAATTTATGCAATTGTTTGGTGATTTGCTCGATTCTTTCAGGCGACGTAATGGTGGTTACTGTTAGACGCGAGATACTTGGATCATCAGTGGGTGCGACATTTAGCGTTTCGATATTGTAGCCACGCTGTGAGAACAAGCCGACTAGCCGCGACAACGAACCCGCTTCGTTTTCCATCAGTACCGAAATCAGATGTTGTTGTTGCATTAGGTACGCTCCCCTTTTGTTAACCACATATCACGCATCGTCTGCCCAGCGATTTGCATCGGATACACATGCTCATTACGATCGACATAAACGTCGATAAATACCAGTCTGTCTTTGATTGCCATGGCTTCAGCCAACTGTGCTTCCATGGTTGCAGGATCAGTAATTTTGACACCAACATGGCCATAGCTTTCAGCCAATTTTACAAAATCTGGCAAAGAGTTCATGTACGACTGCGCGTGACGGCCTTCATATAGCATGTCTTGCCACTGCTTCACCATCCCTAGCTGGGCGTTATTTAAATTTAATATTTTGACCGGCAAGTTGTACTGTAGGCAAGTGGATAGCTCTTGAATGTTCATCTGAATAGAGCCTTCACCAGTAATACACACCACATCACGCTCAGGGTTGGCAAGCTTCGCTGCCATGGCATATGGCAGACCAACGCCCATCGTCCCAAGACCACCTGAGTTTAGCCACTGACGAGGCTCATCGTACGTATAGTAGAGAGCGGCAAACATCTGATGCTGGCCGACGTCACTCGTGATAATGGCTTTGCCATCAGTAACCTTACACAAGGCTTGTACGACACTTTGCGGTTTAATGCCTTCATCTGTGCTGGTGTCATAGCGCAGGCCATGGCGCTTACGCCACTCATTAATCTGTGACCACCAGTCTAACAGGGCATGCTGCTCAAGCTCTTTATCATCACCGATAATGTCTAACATGTCAGTCAATACTGATTTTACATCGCCCACAATAGGAATATGAGCAAGAATCGTTTTAGAAATCGAAGCCGGGTCGATATCGATATGGATAATCGTCGCATTCGGGCAGAATTTTTTGACATTATTGGTCACGCGATCATCAAAACGCGCGCCCACTGCCAAAATCACGTCGGCATGATGCATACTCATATTGGCTTCATAAGTGCCGTGCATGCCCAGCATACCTAAGAACTGACGATCAGAACCTGGGAAAGTGCCAAGGCCCATTAACGTGTTGGTCACAGGCAAGTTTAAGCGATGAGCAAGATCCGTGAGCTCTTCATGCGCCTTGCTCCAAATCACACCGCCACCCGCATAAACAACCGGACGCTGCGCAGACAATAAGGTCTCAACCGCTTTTTTGATTTGACCCGTGTGACCTTTTAGTGACGGCTGATAAGAGCGTATGAATACCTCTTCTGGATACTCATAAGCAAATTTTTCGCTCGGGGCGGTCATGTCTTTTGGTACATCAATGACGACTGGGCCTGGGCGTCCAGACTGTGCAATATGAAAGGCTTTTTTGACAATACTTGGAATTTCACTAGCATGGCGCACCTGAAAGCTGTGCTTGACGATAGGACGCGATACACCGACCATATCTGTTTCTTGAAAAGCATCTTCACCGATTAAGCTGCTAGGCACCTGACCTGATATCACGACCATCGGCACTGAGTCCATAAAGGCAGTTGCAATAGCAGTTACCGTATTGGTCGCGCCAGGACCTGACGTTGCCAGTACGACACCCGTGCTCCCAGTCACTCGTGAATAGGCATCTGCCATATGGCCCGCTGCTTGCTCATGACGCACTAAGATATGCTCAATCGCTTCTTGCTGAAACAGCGCATCATAAATGTGCAATACCGCACCACCTGGATAACCAAAGATATACTTGACACCTTCGTCAGTCAGCGCTTGTACCAACATCTCAGCACCGGACAACATCACAGGCTGCGTGCTACCTTCTGCAAGGCGTTGCTGCTTTTCTTCAAAATTTTTGGCGGCATTACCCGTTTGGGTGTGTCCAGTCATATTTGGACTTTGCGTGGTTTGCGTCACTGTCGTCACCTTTTTTCAAGAATGTGTGCCCGCTATATTTCTCAGTCATACTGCTTGATAAGACAGCATACTGCTCAAACATAGCAATATATTTAGGGTCAGCTTTGCGACAGGCGTTTACTATATACAGTGACAAGATGCGAGTGCATCTATAAAAGAAGCTTATTATTGAGGATTGACAACAGCCAGCATTTATAACAGATTGATGTATACAAAGACATTCATATAGACAAATAAAGTAATTTTCATAGCCAATACTGCGTTGTAAGATCACTAGATTTTACAATAAGGTCATTAAAAATAATTTCATATCTAAATTTTTGGCCTGTTTAACACAATCGCTAGTATAAGATTTAGCGCGTTTCAAATAATAAGTTTATCTTAGTCATTGTAGACAGATAAGTCCGGAGACAATGTATAAACGTATCAGTAGCAATCGTGATGATTATTACCTTTTTTATAGCATTGTCACAAAGAAAACAAAACTGCATAAGCCACTGATAAGCCACCCGTAGTCCATGTTTTCAAGTGCCACGGCAATATCATAAAAGCCGCTCACTGACCAATCAACTGTTATTATATTCGATGGTTTGTGAGCTATTGTCAAGAAAAACTTCTAACACCTATACCAAACTATTGGTTATCAAATTTTTTAAATTCATAAGTATTATTTGTTAAAATCAAACCCTCGTAAATTTTAGTGCCATTAAAACACGCAAATGTTATATTGACCTGTCTGCTTCTACCAATTGAGAGGATTGCTTCTATGGCATATGCCATTCAGATAAACACCGCCGCTAAAATGCTTATCAGTACGGCGTGTATGCTAGTGCTATCCATGAATGCCAGTCAGGCCGTTCAAGTGTATAAGTCTATCGGTGCGCATGGTGAAGTTAAATACAGCCAACATGCGCCGCAAAATGGCAAAAATGTTGAGTTACTCGAATTTCGGAGTGACGGTAGACAAAGCAATGCAGGAGAGATGGCAGGCAAAACAGATGCCAATCAGGGCAGCACACAAAGTGCAGAAGAACAGCGAGTTGCCCAGCTAGAGGCGCGTATTAAAGAGCAAGAAGCTCAAGCTAATGCCCAGCGCTGCCAGTCACTACGCAATAACTTGACCAACTTAAATGTCGGCGGACGTATCTATGAGATGGATGCCAATGGCAATCGTCAGTATTTGGACGGCCGTGAAATTGAGCTAAAACGTGAGCGCGTCCAACAGGCGATCGATCAGTATTGTGGCAACGCTACTACCTAAATGTTAGGCATGGACGCCAAGCTGCATAACATGACGAATGGCTGCAGGCATGTCTTGCGCTTGTAGCCCTCGTTGACCAATCAGTAGCGTGTCCTTGTCGCCACTCTTTGTCTGGTTAGCCAGTATATCCCCTGCTATCCCATGTATCATGGCCGCTTGGTGCAGGCTGCGCGCTTCTGTTTCTAAGTCTTGTTGTGCTAACAACCCAGCAATGACGCCAGACAGCACATCGCCCATACCAGCCGTTGCCATACCAGCATTCCCGGCCCCGCAAACATAAACCTGCTCTCGCGCTGAGCCCTGCTCTAACACCAAAGAACCGGCGCCTTTTAGTACCCAGTCACCGCCATAAGTCTCCGCACACTGCTTTATAGCGGCCAATCTATCACTTTCTACCTCATGCACTTTTTTATCCAGTAATCTAGCAGCTTCCCCACTGTGCGGTGTCAAACAAATCTGATGACCAACACTATATTGTCTTAATTGAGTTATAAGTTCATGATTGTCCGTCTGTAGCGTCGCCAAATGATACAGACCATCCGCATCGATAACGATGGATTTCTCCTCCACTATGGCCGCTTGTACATAATTTATAAACAGGGCTTCTGCTTTTTTATCACGGCCCAGACCCATGCCAATGGCAATCACACTGGCGTCTTTAATCAAACCCTTTACCCCGTCGCTATCATGTAGATTGATCGTCATCGCATCGGGCAATGAGGTTAGTAGCGCCCCATGAAAAGCCTCATGGCAGGCCACTGTGATTTTCCCCGCCCCTGTTGCCATGGTGCTGGACGAAGACAGTATCGCAGCCCCGCCCATGCCTTGTGAGCCATCAACACGATTACCCCCGATAATCAGTACGTGTCCATAACTGCCCTTATAGCTATTTTGGCGGCGTGCAGTGAATCCCCGTGCAGCTGTCAGCAGTGTGGCAATGGGTGTCAACACTTGATTGGCCTGTCGACTGTTTTTTTTGTCAGCTCCTGTCTGCTGAAGGGCTGTTTGATAAGGTATCAGCGGTATATCGCGCACTTCCCCGCTATAGTCGGCCCCATCTTTGGTGTGCAGACCAAATTTTCGTGCAATCAGACACAACGTCACATCCGCTTGGATAGCTATGCGCTCGAACACCTCTCCAGTAGAAGCAACCAATCCACTTGGAACATCGACTGCGATTGCTAACGCATTGTTTTGTTGGACGGTACGATTAAAAGTGTGGATGGCCTGCTGATAGATACCTTCAGGTGCACGATCAAGTCCAATACCAAATAATGCGTCGATACAGACATCCGCTGGCAAAACGCTTTCACTTAAACCATTCTGATTGTCGCCACTGTCTTCAAAGCGTTGGTATTCACAGTTAGCAGATATAGCGATGTATCGCGCTTTTGCCGCGTCGTTAGTTGTGAAACTAGTGGTATTAGACATCTCCGCTGTGTTATTTATATCAAGCGCTTGCTTTTCAAAACCGACCGTTATTACTTTTACTTGCCAGCCAGCTTGACGCAAATAGTGAGCAATCAGCCAACCATCACCCCCGTTATTGCCCTTTCCTACCCAAACACTGGCTCGAGGTGGTCGGCTATGACTAGTGTAAAATTTGCTGTTGACAGATGAGGGGGTTTTTAACTGTTTTTGTTCATAAATTTGCTCTATCTGTTGCGCCATTTGCCAAGCCGCTTGTTTCATCAACCCAAAGCTGTCATGCCCTTCTGCAAACCATGCTTGCTCCATAGCATAGATCTGCTCACTACTATAGAGTGCTAACGGTTTTTTGGTTGTTGTGCATAATACATTGGCGTGAGTTTGCATGGCTGACCCTCGTTTATTTTTATTGGTTTATTTTATATTACGGTAAAACTGACTGAATTTTTACTTTTATTAGCTTAGCAAAGCTTACTTTGTCTTGTGTATCAATATGAAGCCATGTTTATTTGCTTTTATGCTTGCGCTCTGCGCTCACTGGCTTATCATAACGGTATTCACATCATTCCTTACTGCCATACATGAATAATTCCACCAAACCGAACATAGTACACTCTGCAAACCAAATTGCCGTTAATAACAAGACAGTATTTGCAACGCCAGCAGACGTTAAGCTATGGATTAAAGCGCAAGCACAAGCGTTAGGATTTGCTGACTGTGGTTTCTTATCTGTCCATCATCCTTTGTTTGCTCAGCAGATTGTGCAATTGCAGCAATGGTTAGATAAAGGCTATGAAGGTCAATTGCAGTTCATGCACCACAACCATCATCTGCGCGCCAATCCTGCCCAGCTGGTAGAGGGCGCCAAGACTATCATCAGCGTGCGTATGGACTATCTCACCCAAGCGCCGACACCACGTACTGTTACTGACAATGATCATCCCAATCAAGGTATCATTGCGCGTTATGCCAGAGGGCGCGATTATCATAAAACAATGCGCAGTCGTCTAAAAAAATTGGCATTAACGATTGAAGCCATGCTGTCTGACTGGCAACACCTTAACATTGGCTCAGAACAAGACTTTATTTTCAGACCCTTTAGCGACTCTGCCCCCATTTTTGAGCGCCCTATTGCTGATGCTGCCGGTCTGGGCTGGACAGGAAAGCACACCCTACTACTCAACAAGCAAGCGGGGTCATTTTTCGTCCTAGGTGAACTATTTATCAGCCTCGAGTTGCCTGATGACACACCTGTCAAAGCGCACTGTGGCAGTTGTAGCGCATGTATCGATATCTGCCCTACTCAGGCGATTGTTGCCCCTTATGAGCTCAATGCCGCAGCCTGCATCTCTTATCTTACGATTGAACACGATGGCGTTATCGATACTAAATATCGACGCGCGATTGGCAATCGTGTCTTTGGCTGTGACGACTGCCAGCTTATCTGCCCATGGAACCGTTACGCCAACCTTACTGCCATCGATGACTTCGCCCCACGGCATAGTCTTGATAACAGCAGCTTACTTGAGCTGTGGCAATGGCAAGAAGCCGACTTTATGAAAAAGACCGAAGGCAGCCCCCTTCGACGCACAGGTTATGTGAATTTTTTACGCAATATTGCCATTGGACTAGGGAACGCTAACGCCAGTTTGGAGATCGCCAATCAGTTAGCGTCTAAACTAGGAATACACAATGACATGCTTGATGAACATATCAGGTGGGCATTAGCTGAACAATACAACAAACTCAAGAACGTCAAACTATAATTTTGTGTTTAGATAAACCAAAAAATGCCTCTTATTTGAACTGACCCCCAAAACTTGGACGGTTTAGTTTACCCCAAGGACTGAGTTCTGTATTGCACAGGGCTCAGTCCTTTTAGTTTCAATTGAATACGCTCA
>JGI24025J20009_10000294_pt1 | contig 38807 bp, 39 predicted proteins | sample Cruoilmetagenom3_FD_20009 | JGI IMG/M metagenome (IMG submission 20009) | reverse complement strand
AGCCACCGAGGAGCGGGAGAGTAATACAACGAATGCCAAACAGACAAATCTCTTAATGCTTCGATTCATAACTTCACCTCCTTTTTACTTTTGTCTTAAACCATTCAACAAATTTGCTGCCAATAACTCATAACGATGGCGGATAGATAGACCATCCGACGAGGTGGGTGAAACATAGATCGAGATCAGCTAATATTTATTTTTTTTTATTTATTAACTATATATAGATAAATATAGACTATTGGGCGAAACTTATATATCAAAATAAAAAATAAAAGAGATGGAACAATACGAAAAGGGGGTGTTGAATGAAAATGAATAAGAAAAAAATGATCTTTTCGATATTTCTGATCACAATCTTGATCCTTCCCGCGGTTCATTCCGCAGAGGTTTTAACAATAACCGGATCTTCTACGGTTCTCCCGGTTGCAGCAAAGTGTGCAGAAGTCTTCAATGAAAAACAGGGTGATATAACAGTGCAGGTGAGTGGGGGAGGATCCGGACATGGTATCGAGGCGGTCGCGACGGGGAAGGCTGACATAGGAATGGCTTCACGCGAGGTGAAGGATTCCGAGATAAATAAATACGGAGACAAGTTCATCGAAGATACGATCGCGAGGGATGGCATGGCAGTCGTCGTGAGTTCAAAGATATACAAAAAAGTTCAGAATCTGACGAAAGAGCAGATANGGATGATATTCGATGGAAAGATCAAAAANTGGAAGGAGGTCGGGGGACCTGNTAAGAGGATATTCGTCGTCGTCAGAAAGAGCGGTTCTGGGACGAGAGATACGTTTATGGAGGCTATATTCGGATCGAGCAAGGCGGAGGCGCGTGGTAAGTATATAGAGACGAGCGAAAATTCTGAGATGAAGACCGCGATCTCCCAAAGCGATATTGCGATAGGATATCTTGGACTCGGTTATCTGGGCGGTAAAGAGGTGAAGGCAATCTCGGTAGACGGCGTCTCTCCAACGAAAGAGACCGTCAAAGACGGGACATATCCGATCGCAAGATCGCTCTATCTCTACACGTGGGAGAAGACTTCTTTAAAGGAGGGGAAATTTATCGACTTCATATTGAGTGAAGAGGGTCAAAATATCGTCGGAGAGGAAGGATTCGTACCGGCCAGATGAGAGCGAAGTTCAAGAATATAAAGGAGAAACTGATCGAAGATCTATTGTTTATAGCGGCGATCTCTTCGATCATCGTTGTTCTATTTATATTCATCTTCTTGATGAAAGAGGGAGCTTTTGCATTTCTGGAGAACGGCGTCTTCAATTTTATATTTGGAACGAAATGGCGAATGGAGACTGGCACGTATGGAATAGCTCCCTTAATAATTGGCTCTTCACTCGTGACAATCGGTGCGGTTGGATTTGCGATAGTCTTCGGCATTCCAAGCGCAATATTCCTCTCCGAGCTTGCACCACCCCGTATTGGAAATATCCTGAAACCGACGGTCGAATTGTTAAACAGCATCCCTTCAATTGTCTATGGATTCATCGGTGTCGTTCTCCTCTTAACCTCTCTTAGAAACACCTTCGATATGATAGATGGCCATTCGTTCCTCGCAGGATCGATCTTACTCGGCGTTATGGCACTTCCGACGATAATCACGATATCAGACGATGCCATAACGGCCGTTCCAAAAGATCTTAGAGAAGGAAGTATGGCGCTCGGCGCAACGAGATGGCAGACGATCAGAAGGGTCGTGCTTCCATCTGCCATTCCTGGGATCTTGACTGGTACGATCCTCGCGGTTGGCAGGGCAGCGGGAGAGACCGCTCCAATCATGTGGACTGCCGTTGTCTTCACGGGGGGAGGAATTCCACACTCGATATTTGAACCGCTCGAGTTGATCTACCTCCTCGGATACAAGGACGTCGAGGCGAACGCGTGGGGAACGGCATTTGTCTTGATATCCCTCGTCTTGGTCGTGAATTTGATCGCGATCATCATAAGAGATAAGTATAAAAAGAAGATGATGTGGTGATATTAGATGGGTATCAAGATAAGGGTAAATGGTTTCAATCTATGGTACGGTGAGAACCACGCCTTGAAAGATATAAACATGGAGATCGAGAAGAACAAGGTAACGGCAATCATAGGACCATCAGGATGCGGAAAATCTACATTCATAAGGTCTTTGAACAGGATGAATGACCTTGTCCCATCCTGTATAACAAAAGGAGATATCTTCTTCGATGGAATGGAGATATATGAGAAAGATTTGGACGTCTACACGCTTAGAAAGAGAGTTGGGATGGTATTTCAAAAACCGAACCCTTTTCCAATGTCGGTCTATGATAATATATCTTATGGGCCAAGGATTCATGGAGAAAAAAATAAAAAGAAGCTCGATAAAATTGTCGAGTACACGCTGAAGTCTGCGGCACTATGGGATGAAGTGAATGATCGCCTCGATGATCCCGCGCTCGGTCTGAGCGGGGGGCAACAGCAACGACTCTGCATTGCAAGGACGCTCACCGTAAAGCCCGATGTGATACTCTTCGATGAGCCGTGTTCGGCTCTTGACCCGATCTCGACCTCGAAGATCGAAGATCTGATAAGGGAACTTAAAGAGAGATATACGATCGTGATCGTGACGCACAATATGCAACAGGCTGCGAGAATCTCCGATTACACCGCTTTCTTCCTGCTAGGGGAAATCATCGAATTTGGGAGTACATTGCAGATATTTGAAAATCCGAGTGATAAGAGAACGGAAGATTACATAACGGGAAAATTTGGGTGAATGAAAATGCCAAGGACAGATTACATCGAAGCGATAAATATGCTGAAAGAAGAAGTTTTGAAGATGGGAGAATTGTCAAAAGGGGCAGTTTACGGTGGGGTGCGATCCTTGATTGATAAAGATTTCGATCTCGCATCAAAGATCGTAAGAGAGGATAATAATAGGATAGATATACTCGAACTCGAGATCGAGGAGAAATGTATGGTGCTGATCGCACTTCAACAGCCTGTGGCGAAGGATCTGCGAATAATCGGCACGTGCATGAAGATAATCACGGATCTTGATAGACTCTCAAATCTGGGCGTCAACATCGCGAAGATCACGATAAAGATCGGAGATAAGCCGTTCATAAAGCCGCTAATCGATATTCCAAGAATGGGAAAATTGGCGGCCGAGATGCTCGATGATGCGATGGAAGCATTTATAAACGAAGATGTAGAACTAGCGAGAGGGTTATCAAAGAAGGAAGAAGAGGCGGATGCGCTCTACGACCAGGTTAGGCGCGAGTTGATCACATTCATGATAGAGGATCCCCACACGATTACGATCGCTTCCGATCTCTCTTTTATAGCGAGATATCTGAAGCGCATCGCGGATCACGCATGCAACATCGCGGCAAGGGTGATATACATGGTCACGGGTGAAAGGGAAAAGGTCGGGTGAAGTATTGATGAAGTCGGTTCATCTTTCAAATAATGAGATAAATGGGTCTATAAATGATGGAAACAAACAAAAAAACAGAAAAAATTGACACTATAGATAAAGAGGTATCACTGGATGATCCTAATCTGTATATAAACCGAGAGTTAAGCTGGATAAAGTTAAACGAGCGCATATTTGAAGAAGCAAATGATAAGACGCATCCGCTTTTGGAGAGAGTTAAGTTTTTGGCAATATGTGGAAGCAACCTCGATGAGTTTTTTATGGTTAGGGTTTCTGGTCTAAAGAGACAACTGTTAAGAGGCGCTCTTAAGGTCCCTCCGGATGGTATGACTCCACAAGAACAACTCACTGCCATAGAAGAGGAGGTTAGACCACTTCTAAAGGAATATGAAAAATGCTGGAAAGAAGAGTTGGTTCCAAGTTTATTCAATGAAGGCATAAAAATTAAAAAGGTGAGCGATCTCGAAAAAGATCAACGCTTGTTTATCAAAAAATACTTTGAGAGTAAGATTTTCCCAACATTGACGCCACTGGCAATGGATATTGCACATCCATTTCCATTCATCTCCGATCTAAGCCTCAACCTTGCCGTTATTGTCAGGGAATCAGATAAAGATGAAAAATATGCTAGGATCAAGGTACCCCTCAATCTTTTTCCAAGGTTTATTGAGATACCTACCAAGAGGGAATATTCCAAGAATGAATCTAAACCGAAAAAGACGATCACACTTGTTTTTCTCGAAGATATCATCACGTCACAGATAGATATGTTATTTCCGGGCTTGCAGATCGAGGCAACATACCCATTTAGGATCACGAGAAATGCAGAGATGAAGATATCACTTGACAAAGCATCAGATCTTCTCACTGCCATAGAGGGGGGTGTAGAGTCCAGAAGGACTGGTTTTCCAATCAGGTTAGAAACTGATAAATCGATGCCAGACAAACTAATGAATCTTTTTGTTCGTAATCTTGGGTTTACTAGGGATTTCGTATACAGATTTGATGGGCCGCTTGGACTTGTAGACCTATGGGCGCTACACGATATCGATAGACCAGATCTTAAGGATTCTCAATTCTTGCCATACACCCCTCCTGCCTTTGCCAAAGATCAGAATGTCTTTGCCGCGATAGATCAGAGAGACTGGATTCTCTATTCTCCATATGATAGCTTTAATATATTGGTCAACCTGCTGATGCAGGCCGCAGAAGATCCAAACGTATTGGCAATCAAGACCACTATGTACAGAATTGCCAAAAAATCTCCAATCATAGATGCACTCAAGCATGCCAGAGAAAATGGGAAATCGGTAGCTGTAATTGTAGAGTTGAAGGCAAAATTTGACGAAGAGACCAACATCAATTGGGCAAAAGATTTGGAGGAAGATGGCGTACACGTTGTTTATGGACTTGAAGATCTAAAGGTACACGCCAAGATATGTCTCATAGTGAGGAAGAAAGGGGACGATATTGTACGTTACTCATACATCAGCACCGGTAATTTAAACGTGGATACGATGGGGATCTATGCAGATATATCTTATCTTACTGCCAATCCAGAGATTGGTGAAGAGATTACAGAAGTTTTCAACTTTCTTACTGGATATTCACAAAAGGATGACTACAAACATCTCATAGTCGCTCCTATGATGCTCAGGAAAGAGATTATGAGGCGTATAAATAGAGAGATAGAGTGCCATAAAAAGACGGGGGATGGTTATATAGCCTTCAAACTCAACGGTCTCGTTGATAAGAGTATAATAGAAGCACTCTACAGCGCTTCCATGGCAGGTGTTAAGATCGATCTCAACGTAAGGGGTCTCTGCAGTCTAAGGCCTAATATAAAAGGTGTGAGTGAAAAGATAAACGTAACATCGATAATCGGGCGGTTCCTCGAACACGTTAGGATCTATTACTTTAGGAATGGAGGTGATGAGGATGTGCTAATAGGTAGCGCAGACATGATGTATAGAAATCTTAATCGCAGGGTTGAGGTCCTCTTGGATATTCCAGATCCAAAGATCAAGACGGCGATAATCAAGAATATGCTGAATATTCACCTGAAAGATAACGTAAAGGCAAGACGCCTTCTTCCCGATGGGACTTACGAGAGGGTTACCCAGACCTCCAATTCCGACGAGGAGAGATTAAACTCACAAATCTGGTTGATCGAGAATAGAGGAATTTGGCATGATGAAAAGTAAGATAGATAACGCAGATTTTAGCTATTGTATCTTCGGTGCTAATATACTTACGAGACTCCTAAAAGCTCTGGAGAAACAGGCGGAGGGGGTAGAGCAAGGTGATGATATCGAATATGTCCATAAGACGAGGGTTGCCTCACGCAGGATACGGGCGGCAATGCCCATCTTCAAAGACTGTTTTCAAAAGAAGAACTACAAACGATGGAAAACAAAGATAAAAAAGATCACTCGGTCGCTTGGCATGGCTAGAGATGCTGACGTTCAGATCGATTTCATTGGAAAAGAGTTGGAAAAACTCGGCGACGAAGAGATGCAAAAAGGTATCGAGTTTTTACTATTCAGACATAAAGAAAGGCGAGACGGTATGCAGCCTGATGTCATCAATACGCTCGACGAAATGAAGAGATCTCGTGTCGTTGAAGAGATTATGGAAGCGTGCGAGGACATTATAAAGAGATCAGAACATAATAAAGCGTCTGGTATTCCACCGGTAGTATATCTAAAGGCGGAAGCAAATATATCGGCAAAGATTAACGATCTTTTAGATATGGAGGGATGTGTCCATCACGAAGAGGAAGCGCTTAAACATCACAAGATGAGGATCGCCGCAAAAAGGTTGCGCTACACGATGGAAGTTTTCCAAAAACTCTATCCCAACGAGATCAAAGAAGAGATATCGGTGATCAAGCAACTACAAGACGTACTTGGAGATATGCATGACTGTGATGTCTGGATGGAGCGCATTCCAACTTTTATTAAAGAGACGAAAGAAGAAATTCTCTTAGAAGGTGATGGTGGGCGAGTAAAGGAGATAAAAGACGATCTTTTACTTTTCTTAGAGAGAATAAAAGGGAGGCGAAAGTCGCTCTATGCGGATTTTGTCCTGCTTTGGGATGAAAATAAGGAGGACAAATTCTTCGACCGTCTAAAGGATATAATAAGTCTTTTAGTTCTGCCTCCAGAAGACTATCCGAAGATCGCGATCATCGCAGATGTACATGCCAATCTCCATGCATTAAACGCGGTGATGAAAGATGCAAAGAACCGTGGCGCAGATATCTTTCTCAATGCCGGAGACTTTGTGGGATACGGTCCCTTTCCCGACGAAGTTGTTCAGATACTATCTTCAAGTAATGTCCTAAGCGTTATTGGCAACTACGACCTCAAGGTAATCCGGAAGAGGGAAGCGAAGAAGAGGAAGAAGATTAAGACTGAAAAACAGTTATCCTTTGAGTATGCAGGAAAAAACCTCTCTAAATCCTCTTTAGATTATCTCCGCTCGTTGAATACCGAGATGAGAATTAAAAGAGGTGAAAAAAATCTGTTAATGGTTCATGGAAGCCCAGAATCAATCGATGAGCATTTGACCCTCGACACCCCCGAAGAGAGGTTAAAAGAGCTTACATCAATTGCCAATGCAGATATCGTCATCTCAGCTCACTCACATCTGCAGTTCTCTCGGGCAGTAGAGGATGTCACATTTATCAACCCCGGGAGTGTTGGAAGACCAGAGCAAGGAGATAGAAGGGCTACATACACAATTTTAGGGAGTAATCCATTTTCTGTTGAGCATATCACGGTAGATTACGATGTAGAGGGCGCTGCTGATGCGCTAAGGAAGAGGAAACTTCCTGAGAACTTCGCGCAGATGTTTCTGAGAGGTGTCTCTTTAGATACGATCATCGAAGAGGAAAACGAGAGAAAAAATACAAGTGGAAAGGAATTGAAAATCAAAAGGAATATAGAGAAGATACGAAAGATTGCGGCAAAATATGATGTCGATCAAGTGCATTCTGACCAGGTGAGAAAGTTATCACTCACGATCTTCGACCAGATGAGTGATCTGCATTTATTGGGTGAGGAGGAACGATATTGGTTGGAATGCGCGGCAATTCTTCACGATATAGGTTGGTCCCAAGATCAAAAGGATCATCACAAAGCGTCACTGCGGCTTATTCTCAACGAGGTGGAGTTGCCGTTCACGTCGAGAGAAAGATATATCATTGGAAGCATCGCTCGATACCACCGAAAAGCTCTTCCCAGTAAAGCACATTACAATTTTGCACAACTCAATTCAGGCGATAGAGAGAAAGTTAAAATCCTCTCCTCTATTATAAAGGTCGCCGATGGGATAGATGCTTCTCATGCTTCAGTTGTCAAAGATATCGATGTGAAAACCAGCCCAAAAGAGGTGATATTGGAATGTTTAGTCTCAGGAAATAGAGGTCTAGAGGAGGAGGCCGTTAACGAGAAGAAAAAATTATTCGAGAAGGTCTTCAAAAGGCAACTTACGATAAGATGGATGGGAGCACCATATTGGTCATTGATGGTGATACCAAAAATTCTAAACAATATCTTCCACAAACGCAAGAATAATCCTCAAAGAGATATTTCATAAGATTCGTGTATTTCGATATCAAGCCAAATTTTGCCGTGGATAGATTTCAGAATCGTAAACCCTTTTATACCCCCTCATTCCCTATATGTTCCTTTCTCCATTCATCTATTGGAACTGCATACTTTCTCTCTATCTTATCTCTGTATATTGTATTATACGCACAGAAAGGAATTATTCTTCGCTCCGGGTCTGGCGTAGCATAGTGGATCACACAGCGCTTAACCCTTTCGATATCGATATTATAGATGTCTTGAAAGTGCATACTCCCCACGAAGAGAGCGGTCTCATGAAAATCCCCCAAACTTTTATAATCTTGATTTAAAAGCACTTTTTCAAGCAATTTTCTGAATCTTAATGATTTTGGCTTCTTTTCGTTGTCTATGTATCTATACAATATCTCTAACCCCTTCTTAACTGCCCTACCTTTATTGAGAATACCTCCTTTCTTTAGATCATCCGTTATGCCTTCTATCGTCTCAAAAAATTTATCGACATTTACGAATCTGTTGATAGGGATCAGATCATCTGGATCTCCATCATTGACGAATACATACGTTGCCATCCCACAGTGGGGATGCGCGCTGAACTCTATCTGCGGTTTCCCCTTGTAAACCTCGACCAATTTGCTTAGTGGAACGACACAAGGAACGGGGTAAAAATCCTTCTTTAGTATTTGCCCTCCCATCTGTTCCTCTATATCCTTTGCCAGATCTGGGATGGTGTATCGCTTCTCCTTTCTCTCAGCGTGTGTTGCTCGCCCACTAAAAGAGATAGGTTGAAAGTTCACGCCTCTTATAACATCTATATTCCTCGCGGCAAATTTTATCATATCTCCAATCTGATGATCGTTGAAACCCTTAATTATGGTCGGAACTAGAACTACTCCCTGATCGACCTTCCTGCAATTTTCAATAACTTCTTTCCTTACATCGATGTAAGGTTCGACGTCCTTTGTGAGTCCATCGAAGTGAAGATAAACCGTGCTCAAACCCGCGTCTCTCAATCTTTTCACGAAATTTGGATCTTTCATCTTTATCCCATTCGTGGCGAGCTGAACCTGAGAGAAACCCATCTCCTTGGCGGTTCTTATCATATCAAATATATCCTCTTTGAGCGTCGGTTCTCCTCCAGCAAATTGTACTGCCGTGCAAGGTACGGGCTTTTCCTCCCTCAAGGCCGTCAACATCTCCACCACCTGTTCAAACGTCGGCTCATAGACGTATCCCCTCGCGTTGGCATTTGCAAAACAGAAATCACAGTTCAAGTTACATCTGTTCGTTACATCTATATTCGCTAAGATGGTACTACTCCGATGTTCTTTGCATAGGCCACAATCGTAAGGGCATCCTTCTTCGATCTTATGATGTGTCTTATCGATCTTCCCATCATAGGCAAACTTCTCCGCCCAGAGATACATCCCAACATCCGACCAATAGACATCTTCAAAATACCCATGTTCGGGACATCTTTTACTGATCATCACCTCTCCATCTTTCTCATAGATGGATGCCTCTACAGGCTTATTACATACTGGACAGAAAGATTTTGTCTTCTTGGGAAGCCCTTTTTGAATGTCGCTCTGATATGTCTTCATATTCTACCGATCTATCAAATGTGATACAATTTAAAAGTTTTTATTAACAGTATGATTTAATTTCTATCGATGAACCTATTACATCTGATAATACTAGGTATCTGGCTCATGCTTCCTGCTTACGTGCCGAACCCCGCAGCGGCACTCTTCGGTGGGGGAGCCCCGATAGATCTTGGAAAGAAGTTAAAAGACGGTTATCGAATATTTGGGGACGGTAAGACGTTTAGGGGACTTATCGCAGGGACTTTATGCGGTATCGCTATTGGATTGATACAAAACCTTCTCTCTCCAATGATGGGGCTTCCATCTTTCGTCTTGCCCGCACTCGTCTGCCTCTCTTTCGGCGCCCTCTTGGGAGATTTGTGTAAAAGTTTCTTTAAGAGAAGATTTGGTCTTAGGCGCGGAGCTTCCCTTCCAGTTGTGGATCAACTCGATCTCGTCTTCGGCTCATGGCTTTTATGCTTCATCTTCGTCAGGGAATGGTTTTTATACAACTTCAATCTTCAGATAATTGTAGTTGTGTTAGTAATGACACCACTTCTACACATATCTATGAACGTCATCGGTTATAAGATGGGGGTTAAGAAGGAACCATGGTAAAAAGAACGGTCAGATGCGTCTTGATCGTGAAGGAAGAAGATCAAAAAAAATTGGACGAGGCGATAGATGAGGGGGAACGCATATATCGTCTGGTTCAGAGAAAGAAGAGGGCAAAAGTAGAAACTTTCTTATCGGACGATATTAAGAAAGATATGATCTCAGTGGCAAAAAGATCCAAATCATCCTCATCCAGCATTCCTTTGATATTGGATTTCAAAAGAGACTGCCAGCCAGTAATAAAAGAAGATAAGATGAAAAATGAGAAGATATTTATAAAAATTCAATTTTCTCTCGACTCCGGAGGTGAAGCGACGGGATACCTCTCATTTCAATCAGGAGGGATGGAATATATCTTTGACGCAATGGGGGGCGAGCTCTCGTTTGGAAAAGCAAATTTATACAGAAATGGTACCTATCTATTGGATATAGAGGTTAATAAGAGAGATCCAATGGTGGATAAACCAAAACATGTGGCTGGAATAAGTATTAAGAATTATAAGGTACATTTTACGGTTTTTGATCTGATAGAGAAGAAGTTGATGGAGCCAAGTGTATTAGACTTTTCCATTCTTAAAGACATGAGAAAAAAATTGTTTGAGTTGAAATTTGATGAGATAGACGGAAAAATTCTCGAAAAAAGGGATCGAGAAACGATACTCTATATAAGAACACTATCCGAAAGGATGGCAAAGATACTATCAAGATATGGCGATACGATCGCATTTATAGAAAATCCAAGAGATAAGGGTATAGCAGCTTACGAAGGAGATGATATAAAGGAAGAGGCCCCTAGTTGGATGGATATACTGATGAATAAATTTTTGGAGAGGAGCCTCGAGTGGAATGGGGTACCGTTAATAGAGATACCATCCGTCGCTGCCATCTTTGAGTGCCCCTTCGGCAGTATGATATGGCAAGATTACAAAAAGATCCTTAAAGAATCTGAGAGAATATTTCCTGAAGACGCAGTAAACGAGGTGGGCTTTAAGATCATCGTTGAGGGGTTGACAACACTCCTGTACATGCCGGAAGAGTCCGTGGGAGAAGTAAATCCGTTCGCAGTGTTAAAATAATTATATAAAACACATTAAATTTTGGGAAGAACTTTAGAATACTTCTTAATCCTCATCATCTTTCCTTCGGGTTGGATAAGCCATGTCATCCAGCAGAGCTCTACCGGTCTGTAGCCACACCTTAAGGCGATCTCTTCTGTTTTTTCCACGAACTCGACATCATTATTTACAGGTTTAGCACCTGCTCTCTCCAAAATTTCATTTATCACCCTCTTAACTATTTTATCAGGCATCACAGTATCAACACCACCCATCATCCTCAAATATTGAAAGGTGTTTATGCCCACACCCCTGATTCTCCCAATTGGATCTTCCTGCCACTCCTCCAAATGAGCATCACTGGCCCAATTAATTAAAGCAACCCTATCAAACTCCCCAGAATTTGTGAGATAAGAAGCAGCATCCTTTGCCACCGCCCACGATCTCCTGTTCTTCCAGACCGTTCTTAATTCATCTATATCTGCTCCTGCGAGATCTTGAAGATCTTTTATCCTGCCATCTTCCATAAATTTCTTATCAAACTCCTCAACCTTTGGAACGACTGCGGTAAAGTAATTTAAGCCAATAGAAGTAAAGGCAGCATCAACAACCATTAAGACGATCTTTCCTCCCCATCTCTCTGTTCTTAAACATCTGTTGCAGTATTCTTCTATGCCAGAAACCTTCTGCATGTAGGTGTCGAGTACGTTTTTTAGTTTAGAGGTCATGGAATGTCATTGTTGGTAAAGTTTTTAATAGCTTTTTAATCGACGGGTGGAGATTTTGGTTCAGTGGCTGTCCTGAAATTTATCGCCCTTTTTACAGTGGATTCACTCTTCCTGACAAATTCTCTTGTAGATCTTCTTTGATCTCTTACCGTAGAGTTAGGAAAAAGTTGTATATTCATATTGTTTTATTTTTAAGTTTTAATTATTTCTATATATCCCCCATAAATCACGTTTCCCTTTTCTGTCTCCATATCGAGATAATAAACGCCATCTTCCGGCACGGTAAAAATCTTTTCATCTCCTTCATGAGTAATTGTAGTTTTCTCAATGGTCGGTAAAGTTGGTTTTGGGCAAATTAGATCATAATATATACATGGCAAACGGCAGATTGTACAGAGCGGATTTGACATAGTGCAGCAGTAATATACTCTGTTTAAACATGTTTCCTGACCAGCTCTTGGAGTATTTGCCAATAAAACCTTAAGATTACCATCTCCACGCATATCAGACACTACAACTTTTATTTCATCTCCTTTTTGTAACTGTCCTATTTTGTATTCATCAACAGTAGAGGCATTTTCGATGAAATTTACTTTCCCTTCTATCTCAATCCTATTCTGATCCGCCAAACATATCGGCATCGCCACACTCGCCGCCAAGATACAGATCGCAACGATCAACCCAATCGGCATCATCCATTTCTTCATTCTTTTTATCTCTCTTTAGTCATTCATTTCTATCTTTAAGAAGATTTATAACTCATCCAACATAAATATATCTCCCTACTCAGCCCAACCTCTTCCACGCGTAAAAAAACCTCTGCACTGCTGTCACATTCCCAAAGACCGCAAAGATCACCATCGCAAACGTCAAAAGTTTAATTCCAAATATCTCATTGAATAAGAGCTGAAGAACCAAAAATATGGATAAGATCATCATCCGATCCGCCCTTCCAAGAATTCCGCCATAACTTCTCTTAAGTCCAACCGCCTGTGCCTGTGTCCCCATATAACTCGTTAGAAGGACGCCGATTATCGCAGATATCCCTATCATCTCGGCGGCAGATGTTCCTATCGTTTCTGGAGAACAGTATCCACCAAAGAAGACGCCTAAAAGCATGAATATATCGGAATATCTATCGAAGACGTGATCTAAAAAATCACCTCTATCGCCCTCCACTTTTAAGTATCTCGCCAATCCTCCGTCCAAAACGTCAAAGAGACCGTTTAAGATGATAAAGGTGAGAGATACAATCAGATAAAGAGGATTATACTTAGATAGATATATGAATGATCCTGCAAGAAATGCGCATAAGAGCGATATGACAGATAACTGGTTGGGTGTAATCTTTCCGCCCATAAGCTCGATCAAGGGCATCGTCTTCTCATAAATCCATTCTTTATACTCATCTAACGTCAAAAGAAATCCTCACTCCAATCTATCTTTCCGGGCTCATAATCTCCTCTGCCCATTATTATATCTTTAACCTTACCTGCGGCATCCAGAACGGATATATTCGTGGTGTTTATCTCTCTAACCTTTCCTTCGTGGATCTCCAATGATTCTATTAATATCACGTCCAACGCCTCTGCCTCAACGTTCTCCCTTACCTTCTCCTTAGAATATCCCTTCGATTCCAGCCTCTTTTTAAGTATCTTTGGATTGGTTCTTAGAACGATGACGAGATCTGCATCAAGGTAATGTGATAGATGACCTTCAAATATTAAATCTTCTTTGGATTTAAAATATCTTTTCACTTCCTTCCTCAATCGATCCACATCGACCATGTAACTATCTCTCTTCTCGTCTCTCCCCTCATACAATTTTTTATCTATCAAGAACTCGTTTAGATGCACCACATTAAAATCTGGGAGCGCTCTCTTCAAAATATTGGCGACGGATGTCTTTCCAGTTCCGGGTGTTCCTGTGAGAGCGATGTCCACGAAAACCTCTGGTTTTTCAATCCTGTGTCCTACCTTCGGTAGGACTGCAAATAAAAGATTTGCGTATAAAAGATTTGCGTATTGTATTTTTTTTATATAGGATTAATCGTAAATTAATATAGTAAAATTTTTCAGAAATAGCATAGCATCATATTCACGAATTTTACAAAAGATCGAGATTGTAAAATTTATTCCCCCCTCTCGATATGGAGATGCATCACGCCTATTTTGTATCAATCGCCCCTTTTATAATAGTAAAAACAAGAGGGTTCATAGCTAATCACAAACTTTTTGCTGCTTCTTGGAACCTCATAGGTACTTGTTCCTTCGACCTTTTCTTTGTAATACAAATCCTTTGAATAAGGGAAAGGATCCCTCCATTCATACTCAGAAAAAAACCCTTATGCCCACCATAATACATGTTGCCATATTCCTCGTGTAATAGGAAATCTGTCAATCCTATCTCTCACCTTATGACCATAATTATAGTTAAGTACCTAACATATTAAACTTTTAAAACTCTCATCCGTAAATTTCTCGATCCAATCTTTGGTGAATGATAGACTTTTGGAGAATCTGGCAAATGATTTACGGATTATCTCGGTCACCTGTTCATCCATCCTTTTTTTAAAATATCCTCAGCATTCTTTGGTCTTCTGTGCTCGTGGGGATATGGCTTTCCATATCTAAACCCGAACGATCTTAATATGACTCTCACCTGTTTTAACGTATAAGATACATCAAATCTCTCTTTAATCAGGTCTCTTACTTCATTCGTCGTCCAGTCATCTCTCTCCTTTAACAGATCTATCAACTCTAAATCTTCGATTTGCAACGCTTTGTTTATTAATGCAGTTCTTCAAAAATCTCCTTGAGTGCGTCTACCACCCTTCTATTATCTTCTTCTCTTCCGACGGATATTCTGATAAAATTTTTTCCAATCCCCCGAAATGATGAACAGTCCCGAACGATCAATCCTTTTTTCATCAATTCTTCCATCGCAAAAGAGGATTCGAGAGGAGAAACATCAACCAGGACGAAGTTTGCTTCGGAAGGAAAGGTTTTGAACGGTATATTATCTTCCAAATATCTTCTCCCCTTCTTTATCTTATCAACCACACATCTCAAGTATTCCAGATCATTTAGAGATGCATAAGCCGCCTCTATCGAGAGATAACCTATAGAGAATGGTGTCGCGACCTTCAAACACGCTTTTTTTATCCATTCGGGGAGGAGTGCATACCCCACCCTCATGCCCGCGATGCCAAACGCCTTTGAGAGCGTTCGAAGGACGATCAAATTATCGTATTGATCGACGAGATCGATATAGGTATAGTTAGAGAACTCTGCGTACGCCTCGTCCAATAGAACGATTCCGTCGAACGCATCTAAAATTTTGATCAACTCCTTCTTTGGAAAGATATTGCCCGTTGGGTTGTTTGGGGAACAGATAATGGTCATCTTCGCTTTTTCTCTATCTGCCTTCTTCAATATCTCATCTGAGAATATTGAGAAGTTATCGTCCATCTTCAAAAATAGAGGGATCGCACCGTGAACTATCGAAGTTATCTCGTAGTAGGAAAAGGTTGGGATTGGGATGATCACCTCTTCTCCCGCTTCAATAAAGACGCGCATCAACGTATCTAAAACGCCATCCACGCCCGCGCCCACAAAGACATTCTCTTCCGGCAATCCGGTATACCCTGATATTACCCCATAGAGCTTCTTTGTGTTAGGATCCGGATAAAAATTTATCTTCCCAGCAGAACTCTTTATAGCCTCTATCACCCTCCTACTCGGCGGATACGGATTTTCGTTCGACGAAAGCTTGATGATATCCCTCTCATCAATTCCATATCTTGAGGCGGCATCCTCTATATTCTTTCCGGGAACGTACTCTTTGATCCCCTCTAATGCCTTCCTAATCTTCCTAATATGCAATGGCAGACACCGCCGAGTCTATCTCGTTTCTCTCTATCACGAATGGGGGAACAAGTCTCAACACCTTATCCGAAGTAGCATTGATCAGGACGCCTCTCTCTCTCGCACGATCTACGATCTCGTTTGCATCTTCGTTCACAGAGACGCCGATCATCAGTCCCTTTCCCCTGACCTCTTCGATGAAAGATACGTTCTTTTTCAAGATATTCAATCTCTCTCTGAAGTATATTCCATTTTCTTCAGATCTTTTGATCATCTCTCCTCTCTCCATCGCCTCGATGACTCCCAAGATAGCGGAACATGCGAGAGGGTTTCCGCCGAACGTAGATCCATGATCTCCCCGCCCAAAACTCTTTGCGATCTCATCTTTCGCCGCCATTGCGCCCACTGGAAATCCTCCGCCTATTCCTTTACCCATCGTTACTATATCCGGTTCTATCTCCTCATGCTGAAATGCGAACCATCTTCCTGTTCTCCCAAATCCCGTCTGCACTTCGTCTATAATAAGAAGAACATCTTTTTCGTCGCAGATCTTCCTAACTTCCCTCAAATATCCTTCAGGCGGGACATTTATCCCTGCTTCCCCCTGTATTGGCTCTAAAATTACTGCCGCAGTATCTTCGTCGATCTCGTCTTCTATCTTCGATGAATCCCCATATTCGACGAAACGTACATCTTTTAAGAGGGGTTCAAAAGGTTTCCTGAATGTCTCCTTATGCGTAACACTTACTGATCCGATCGTCCTTCCGTGAAATGAATTTATCGTTGAGATGAACTTCCTCTTTCCCGTATGCTTCTTCGCAAGTTTCAATGCCGCCTCGACCGACTCCGTCCCGGAGTTACAGAAAAATACCTTGTCCATCCCGGATCTCTCGACTATCTTCTCCGCTGCATCCACCTGCACATCCGTATAATATAGATTTGAGACGTGCATCAATCTATCCAACTGTTTTTTGATCCTTCTAACAACGATTGGATTTCGATGGCCGACACCGTTTACTGCTATTCCCGCAACACAATCGATATACTCCTTCCCATTTATATCCCAGACCCTCGCCCCCTCTCCGCTAACGATGACGATCGGCTGTCTCGTATAAGTCTGGAATATATATCTCGATTCTTTTTTAAATACCTCTTCTTCGTCCATTTGAGAAACCTCTGGTTTTAGTCGCGAATCGAAGATTTGCGATATGCCAAAAATCTCCGATTTTTGAGCACAAACCCTTCACTCGTACTCTATCGTTGCGGGAGGTTTCGGTGTAATGTCATAGACGACCCTTGATACGCCCGGCACCTCGCCTGTTATCCTGAAACTTATCCTTTCCAGTGTATCCCAGGGGAGCCTCAAGAAATTTACCGTCATCCCATCCCTCGATTCAACCGCCCTCACAGAGATGATCCACCCATAAACTCTTCTATCTCCCTTCACGCCTGTCCCCTTACCGAGCAATGCTGCAAAGGCCTGCCACGGATTATACGCCTTGATCTCCTCTTCAACAATCTTATTCGCTCTTTTAACGATCTTCAGTTTTTCTTCTGTGACTTCACCAAGGATCCTCACCGCCATCCCGGGACCGGGATAGGGCATCCTCTCACTTATCTCATCAGGCAGGGATAAAGCCCTTGCGACCTCTCTAACCTCGTCCTTATAGAGATCCCTGAGCGGTTCTATCACCTCTTCAAAATCGTAATCGAGCGGCATACCTCCGACGTTGTGATGAGATTTTATCCCTCCCTCGGATTCTATCCTATCTGGATAGATCGTTCCTTGGATGAGGTATCTTGCTCCCACTTTTCTTGCCACTTCCTCAAAAACCCTAATAAAGAGATTTCCTATCACTTTCCTCTTCTCTTCTGGTTCTTCGACCCCTCTCAACGAATCTAAAAAGCTTTCTTTCGCATTTATGACTCTTAAATCCATCTCTTTAAACGTTTCTTTGATCTTAGCCGGTTCATCCAACCTCATCAATCCTGTGTCAATAAAAACCGGATATAAATCACTCCCAATTGCTTTGTGAGAGAGATATGCACAAACAGAACTATCTACTCCACCAGAAAGAGCCATCAAGGCTTTCCCCTTCACCTCTTCTCTAATAGCTTCTATAGTCTCTCGTATAAAGCCCTTAGTATCCATACAGTCATCTCTAATTCTATTTTTAACTTTTTTGATCTTTTTTGAAATCTATCATAGCCCTGACAAACCCAAGAAAAGCAGGAGCAGGTTCATCAAGGCTGGACCTGAACTCCGGATGAAATTGGGTGGCAATGAAGAATCTATTGCCTGGGATCTCCAGAATTTCCATTCTTTCTCCGATTTTCCAGAAAATTTCACTCCATTCTCCTCAAACACCTCTATATAATCCGGGTTTACCTCATACCTGTGTCTGTGCCTCTCACGAATTTTGTCTCTCTTATAAAGTTCATAAGCCAAAGAATTTTTTTCAATATCAATCTCTTGATCNCCAAGCCTCATCGTGCCGCCCAAGTCCTTTATCTCTCTCTGTTCCGGNAGCAGGTCTATTACGCAAATCGAAGATTTTTGAGCAGTTTGATCTTCGACGGCAGGCGAGTTGAACTCNTCAAATTCCCTGCTCTNNGCATTGATCTTTAATACATCTCTTGCAAATTCGATGACAGAGAGTTGAAACCCGAGGCATATACCGAGAAACGGAATATCTCTNTCTCTTGCATATCTTATCGCGTCGATCTTTCCCTTGGTCCCCCTCACCCCGAATCCTCCCGGAACCAAAATTCCGTGCATCTCTTTAAGATACTCATCTAAATTCGCGCTCTCTTCCAAATCTTCCGCCTCAACCCATCTTATCTCTATCTTATGGTTATAATCTTCTCTCATACAGGCGTGCTTTAAAGCCTCTTTAACACTTAGGTAAGCGTCTTCGAGCCCATATTTTCCCACAAGGGCGATTTTTATCGAGTCCTTATTCACCTCGTTATATGCCTTTATCCTCTTATACCATCTGGTATCAACCTTCCGCCCATCTAACTTTAGCTTCTTGACCAGATATTCTCCCAATTCCTCTCTTTCCAGCATCTCCGGGACCAAATAGATGTCTTTTGCATCGTAGTTACTTATCACGGCCGGCTCTGGCACGTCACAGAAGAGTGAAATCTTAGATTTTGTCTCTTCAGACAAGCTGTCTCTGCATCTGCCAATGATCACGTCTGGTTGTAATCCCAAACTCTTTAACTCTTTGACAGAGTGTTGGGTGGGTTTCGTCTTCTGTTCCCCGATATTATTTATAGGAACAAGTGTAACATGAACTAGAATGAGGTTCTCCTTCTTCTCTTCTCTTCTCATCTGCCGGATGGCTTCCAGGAAGGGCATACCTTCTATATCCCCCACGGTTCCCCCAATCTCGACGATACATACATCTGAGTCACTCTTTTTTGCCACCTCTCTTATCTCCCTCTTTATCTCATCCGTTATATGCGGGATGATCTGAACGGTCTTTCCTAAAAAACCCCCTCGTCTCTCCTGCTGAATCACACTCAAATAGACTTTTCCGGTTGTTATGTTGTGATCGCTCGTCAATTCCACGTTTAAAAATCGTTCATAATGCCCCAAATCTAAATCTGCCTCTCCTCCATCTTTTAAAACATAGACTTCACCGTGTTGGAAGGGATTCATCGTCCCTGCGTCTATGTTTATATAGGGATCTATTTTGATGACAGTCACTTTGTATCCCCTATTTTTTAGCATTCTCCCTATAGAAGCGGCAGTTATTCCCTTACCAAGGCCGCTCAACACGCCACCCGTAACGATAATATACTTCATTCAAAAATCTCCGATTTGCCATCTCATATCAGCAGAAGTATCATCGCTATTATAAAAAAGAGTACCGCTGCGAGGAAGAGAAATATCTCCCACTCGGAATATATCCTCTCCACGAAGTAGTTGAAAATCTTTGATTTTTGGGCACGGTTCTCAAATCTGATAAGGGGGCCTTTTATACCATCTTCTATATATTTCCCGAGGATCTTTTTTATGTCCAGCACTTCCACAAAGTCCCTTTTGCGAGATTCCTCTACCTCTTCTTCCCCCTCAGAAGTTATGGTTTTGGGGGAGATTTTAAGGGAAAAAACCTCCTTTGAAAGTCCATAAGAAGCCGTTACTCCTATCCGTACTTTATATTCTTTCTCATAAGGCAGATCTATNCTGATGGGGATCTTCTCCTCTCCTTCGACGTAGAAATTGTTTTCTGGGAAAGAGACCACGCTTTCTATACCCGTATTAACCGGAAAAACCGAAAAGTAGAGATGAACGGGGACGCCGTAGTTCTTTAGTGAAATATAGGCGACATTTCTTCTTCCCACATCTGCTTCCACAGAGATCTCCTTCTCGTCATCTTCAACTTCTATCGAACCGTTCTCAATTCTATTTATCAAAATCCTTTGCTGCATATTTTACCTCATCTCGGGGGGAAGTAAGATCGGGACCCCATCCTCGATGGGGTAATATTCTTTGCATCTCGAGCAATATAACCTTCCCTCTATAATCTCATCTCCCTCTTCTTTAGATATAGATTCAGATTCTATGATGAGATCCCCCTTGCAGATGGGGCACGCCAATAGATCTATCAGATCTCTTCTCATCTTCCACCTCTCACGCCACTTTTCTATGTCGCAAATCAAAGATTTGCTGGCTTAAAATTCTCTTAACTTTTCTTAGCGAGGGCAGTTTCACAATCAACCATATTCATAAAAACGGGCCGAGAGGGATTCGAACCCCCGACCTACAGATTAAGAGTCTGTCGCTCTGCCGAACTAAGCTACCGGCCCAATCTGGAATAACATTTTTTTCGATATTAAACCTTTTGCTTTTGTGCCTTTCCAAAATTGTCCTCGAGAGTCAACGCGAACAAAAAGGAAAGGATTATGGTAGATGACATATAAGATCAGACAGATAAAAACCATAAATAAAAAATAGGTGTGGAATTGAATTCAGCCATCGTCGCTATCGCTGCGATCTTTGCTCTATTGTCCGGATACAAATTTTATGGCACATTCATTGAGAAGAAGATTGTAAAGCCAGAAGAGAAACCCACATCAGCGCACGAGTTGCGAGATGATTTTGACTATTCGCCAGCACGACGCATAACTTTATTTGGCCACCACCCCTCATCCATCGCTGGAGCAGGGCCAATCCTTGGTCCAGTGGCAGCTGCCATTGCATTCGGCTGGACTGGTTGCTTGTTATGGATCGTCATCGGCGGTATATTTATGGGTGCCGTGCACGATCATCTCTCGCTGATGATCTCTGTGAGGCATAAGGGCGTATCAATACCAGATTTGTCTGGCGAGATCGTGAGCCCGCTGGCAAGATTGCTCTTCACGATCTTCGTCTGGATCACGCTTGTGCTGGTGATCGTGATCTTTGGCATAACTGATGGTCATAGCATTGCTTGTAGGATACCATTGCCCTGTGATGCTTCCGTTTGCCCACGGTACTGATGTCATGGTTTGGTTCGCAATCCTTATGGCATATTGCATCTTTGCATCGGTCTTGCCTGTATGGCTGTTATTGAGACCCAGAGATTACTTGTCGATGTATATTCTCTTCGCAGTCCTGATAGTTGGCTATATCGGGCTTTTCGCATACCATCCGGAGATATCTACTAGCCCATTCATCTCTTCCGCCAATCAGTTAGTTGCAGCACTGGCGTTGCTCACGATATCGATGTGGCTTGCTAGCACAAAAAGCCGGCTCTGTACACGGCAATCCCGTGCGTAATCATGCTGACAACAACGATTGGGGCATTGATATGGCAGATACCTTACAATCTCTTTTATGCTGTTCCCCACCAACCACAGCTGAGTATGGTTGGGATGATACTACTGGTCCTGGCTNTTGCAGTGGCCATCGAANCTATAAGAACCCTGGTAAGGGCCAAGTTATGGAAATGAAAAATATTCAAATGCCAAATGTTNTTTATCTCACCTCAATATTTCATTTGCTCCTTTGTATATACATNACNAGTGTTTCCATNCTCTTTGAGATATCAGCTAGGATCTTNTTCTCCCCTTCATTTAGATGAGGAGATACTTGTTGCAACCCCTTTAAAATACCTATAGCCTCAATAGCTTTGGTGATCTCTTCGGTTGGTGCTGCCCTCTTAGCATCTATTTTTTCCTTCGCTTTCGCTCTTTTATGCTTTGTCCTTACATGTCGAGCCAACTCTAGAGGTGTATCAAATGCCTCTCCACAATACTTGCATTTATATTTCTTTTTTATTTCTTCCATAGTACTAACTTTTTATCTTCTCCTATATAATTCTTATCAATTATCTCACCGATACTGTCAAGTTAAAAATATAAATTATCAGCATTCACATCCTTAAGCTGTTTTTGGATATATTTTATTTATGGAGTTTATGGTGATAGAAGTAGCGGTTAGTTTCTCATATCATATGATAACTTCAAAGTGGTAGCAAAAGACCCTACCTATTCTTGGATAATAGAAAAAGATAAGTATTAGATAATAAAAAAGAATGTAGTTGCAGATCGAAGATTTGCAATATGCAACGAAATCTTCGATTTTTGAGCACTACCCGCCTTAACTCAATGGCAGAGTGCGCGGCTGTAGTACGTGTGTGCCCAAAGAAGGTGCAATGATCCGCGCGCAGAAACCGCGATGTTCCCGGTTCAAATCCGGGAGGCGGGATCTTTTATTATAAAAAAAATAAAAAAAAAGTTTTAATTCACAACGAGCTCAAGAGCGAGTCGAGCGAAGAAACTAGCCCCTTGATCAAGGGATCAACTAACGGGGAGATCATTCCCACGAGTGGCTCCAGTTTTGGAAGAACAGCTTCGAGCAATGGCCCAACAGACTCAAGCAGGGGTGCCAACATATCGAGTAACTTATCGAGTATGGGTGTCGACATATCCAATATGGGACCCAAAAGCTCCATCGTTATCGGAAGACTTGACTTTACGAGGAGCCCAATATCTAGCTCCGATAGAATACCCGACAAAAGATTTGAAATGACCTCAGGATGCTCGCCCAGCGCAATAGTGCTACCGGTCACCAACCCCACGATGGCTTTTGGATCCAACCCGGATAGCAGATTCAAAACCAACTCCGGCTTCTCGCTGGCCATATAGAGCATGTTATTCACGAGCTCCGCAGCCTTCGCGAGATCTTCCTCACTCAAAAGCCCTGACGATACCTTCATAATATCTATGGTCGCCGGTCCCACCAGCTGTATCAAACCGCCCACCAAACCGCTCATCAACCCGCTTTTACTTTTATTCTCGCTCATATTATCCCTTCATTTTACCTAATCGTTCTTCTTTACTTATCTTCTCAACTCGAAGAGCCAAGAAGAGCCTTCACTGCATTTGTTAGAGCCCCTATCATCGGTCCGATCACCTTCGTCAAAGCATCAAATATTGGACCCACAGTTTCCAGGAGCGAACCTACGATCTCGAGTACGGGAGTCAACATATTAAGCACCGCTTCGATGATTGGACCTAGTATGTCCAAAAGAGGATCAAGGAGCTTCATAGCCACCGGAAGAATCGCCCCTATAGTCGAAGATAGCAGTTCTCCGATGTCGATCGAGGAAACCGCATCGACAACTGTACCCAAGAGATTCGGAATCATTCCTGTCACGGATTTTATCATCCCGGGGGATAGCATCGATTTTATCAACCCCGTCACCATCGGGGTAGCCATACCCATTACCCCCCCCAATATATCACCAATGTTCGTTTTACCTTCACTCATATTATACTGGTTGATGTTTCACCTATAAATATATTACGATTTTTGGTGACAAAAAAACTTTAATGGTGGTGATGTTCTTTTGGTATTGGAGGTGAAGAGGATTTTATGATACAAATACCATACGGTAAGAGAGATCTGACCCTCAATATGAGGGAGAATATGCATCTGGTAAAGGGCCCCGCAGAGAATATCAAAAGGTCTCATGACCCGATAAGAAAGGCGCTTAGAGATCCGATCGGGACGAAGAGATTAGAAGAGATTTGTGAGGGAAAGAAAAATTGTGTCATTGTCGTCGATGACCACACGAGGAATACACCGACGAAAAAGATGGTGGGGGCTCTTTTAGAAACTTTGGGAGGTAAGATGGATGAGATAAAAGTAATCTTTGCAACTGGCACACACAGATCCCCCAGAAGGGATGAGATAAGATCTATTTTAGGAAAGAATATTATGGAGGAAGTCAAGATAGAATCCCATGACTGCGACGATGAGGGGAATCTGGTTTATCTGGGAAGAACGTCCTTCAAAACCCCCGTTTATATAAATAGGACGTATCTATCGTCTGAGATAAAGATAATAACAGGAGATATATCTCTGCATTACTACGCCGGATTTGGGGGTGGAAGAAAGAGCATACTTCCAGGTTTGGCTGGAAGAGAGACGATAAAAAAGAACCACAGTTTATTACTTGATAGTAAGGCGTTTATGGGAAATTTAGATGGTAACCCGGTCCATTTGGACATGATGGAGGCTGCAAGGATGCCGGGCGCATATCCAGATTTTTCACTGAACGTAATTTCCGATTCTAAAGGTGATGTTCTGGCGGCATCGTCTGGAGATTTAAGCCTTGTCTTTGAAGAATTGGTGAAGATCGCAAAGAAAAGCCTCGTGAAGAAGATGGATAACTATTTTGATGAGATTGTGGTTGGAGCCGGTGGACATCCAAGGGATATAAATTTATACCAGTCGGCAAAAGCTCTTGAGATGGTTAAGGGAGGTGTAAGACCAAACGGGAAGATAATTTTATTGGCAGAATGTATCGAAGGGATCGGAGATGAAACTTTTGAGGCGTGGATGGAGGAGTGTAAATGTCTGGACGAGACAGAAGATAAGATAAAGGGAGATTTTGAGCTCGGTGGGCACAAGGCATACTATCTCCGAAAGATTATGAATAGAAATAAGGTCTTTTTGATATCAAGTTTGGACGACGGTCTCGTCGAGAGGTGGGGGATGATTCCAAAGGGATCGTTGGATGATCTATTAGATGAGATCGAGGGAAAAAACGTTGGAATAATACCGACGGCAGATTTTATGATTGAAAGGAGGTGATCTTATGGAAATATCTGAGATAGAACTCAAGGGGCATATCATAGACTCAGGCATCTTAACTAAGGTATTCGATATGATCATGGATTTGAATGGAGATTTTGACATTCGAGAATTCGATATTGGAAAAGATAAAACGGATCACAGTTATGCCAGAATCCTGGTCAAGTCCAAAGATAAAGAAGATTTAGAAGATATCTTAACTGCGGTGCATAAGTTGGGCGCGACGCTCCCTGAGATGGATAACATCGAATTTAAAGAGGCGAAGAGAGATAAAGTCGTCCCGAGGGAATTTTACTCCACGACAAATCATCAAACGTACGTAAGAATGAACGGTGGGTGGGTGAAAGTTGAAGATATAGGGATGGATTGTCTGATCGTAGTTGCGGGTAATAGGGCGATATGCAAACCCATAGGAGATATAAAAAAAGGAGATAAAGTTATTGTTGGCAGGAAAGGGATAAAGGTGGTTCCACCGGAGAGGCCAAGAGAGAGAAGCTCATTTGAATTTATGACGGGAAAGGCCTCCTCTGAGAGACCAAACGCCTCAACGATTAAAAAGATCGCAAGGGAGATCATGATGACAAAGAGGGATGGAGGTAAGATGGCGGTTGTGGGAGGGCCTGCAATCGTTCACACAGGTGCATCGGATGCACTCGCGGAGATGGTAAGGAGAGGATACGTAGATCTATTACTCGCTGGCAACGCTTTGGCCGTTCATGACGTGGAGAATAGCCTCTATGGAACGTCTTTGGGAATGGAGATTAAGAGCGGAGAGGGAACCGTTGGGGGTAACAAAAATCACATATATGCTATAAGTGAGATACTAAGGGCGGGCTCCATTAGAAATGCCGTGGAGAAAGGAATCTTGAGAAGCGGAATAATGTATGAATGCATAAAGAACGATGTCCCTTATGTCCTGGCCGGGTCAATAAGGGACGATGGTCCCTTACCTGATACGATATCCGACTCAATGACGGCAAAGAAGATTATGAGGGAAAAGCTTAAATGTATTGACATGGTAATTATGATGGCAACGATGCTCCACTCAATCGCGGTTGGAAATCTGTTGCCTTCTCACGTGAAGACAGTGAATATCGACATAAATCCATTGACGATAACCAAGTTGATAGATAGGGGTTCTGCCCAGACGATTGGGATAGTTACGGATGTGGGGTCTTTTTTACCGCTTTTGGCGTCTGAGTTAAAGGGTGTGGGAAATAGCAGTTAAAAGGCAATTGTGTTACACGGCTGTATTATAAAATAAAGAATGTTGTCATAAAGATGGAGAAGAGAGAGATGAAGGAGGATATACTCGGTGGCTTAGGTATCAAATCTACGAAGGATATCGATGTTCCCGAGAAGTTGATCGATCAAGTCATCGGTCAGGAGCATGGCAGTGAGGTGATAAGAAAAGCGGCCAGGCAGAAGAGGCACGTGATGATGATAGGTGCACCTGGAACCGGGAAGTCTATGCTGGCAAGGTCGATGGCAGAACTCCTTCCAAAGGAGGAATTGGAAGACGTTCTCGTTTATAACAATTCAGAAGACCCAAATAATCCTAAAATAAGGATCTTACCGGCGGGAAAGGGAAAGGAGATCGTTGATGCCTATAAAAAGGAGATGAAAAAGGCATCTCAAAGTAGAAACACGCTTAATATGCTCATCATATCAAGTATCATTCTCTTCGGTATGATATTAGCCTTTCGGGGAAATATCATGGCATTTTTTTATTCCATCATCGCGGCCGCCTTTGTATTCATGGCATTGAGGTATACCATCCCAAAAGAGTCGGTAAATGCGCCAAAACTCCTTGTATCAAATGGCGGAAAGATGACGGCGCCTTTCATCGATGCGACAGGGTCTCATGCCGGTGCACTCCTGGGCGATGTTAGGCACGACCCGTATCAGTCTGGTGGTTTGGAGACTCCTTCACAGGAGCGGGTCGAGGCTGGGGCGATACAAAAGGCGAACAAAGGCGTTTTATTTATAGACGAGATAAATACGTTAGGGATGGAGTCGCAACAGAACCTGCTAACCGCTTTACAAGAGGGAGAATATCCGATAACTGGGAGATCGGAGAGAAGTTCTGGGGCAATGGTAACGACAGATCCAGTTCCATGTGATTTTATACTCGTCTGTGCCGGAAATTTGGATGCAGTAGAGGGAATGCACCCCGCACTCCGCTCGAGGATAAAGGGAGACGGATACGAGGTGTATATGGAAGATACGATGGATGATACAGCTGAAAATAGGGGAAAACTCGTCAAATTTATAGCACAAGAGATAAAGAAGGATGGTAAGATACCCCCCTTTGATAGAAGTGCCATTGCGGAGATCATAAGTGAGGCACAAAGACGGTCGGGCAGGAGAAACAAACTGACGTTGATGCTCAGAGATCTCGGGGGATTGATCAGGGTAGCAGGAGATATGGCACGAGAGGCGGGGGTCGAATTAGTATCTGCAAAGCACGTTTTGTCGGCAAAAAAGGTGGCGAGGTCGGTCGAGCAGCAGGTGGTCGAGCATTACACAGAGAAAAGGAAAGATTACAAACTATTCAAGAACGAAGGTGAGGCAGTGGGGAGGGTGAACGGTTTGGCCGTGATGGGAGGGGACGCAGGAGTCGTCTTACCGATCGTCGCCGAGGTGACACCCCCTCAATCCAAGGAGGAAGGTAAGATAATCGCCACCGGCAAGCTGAGGCAGATAGCGAGGGAAGCTGTGCAAAACGTTTCTGCGATACTAAAAGGGCTTGGTGATGCCGATCTCTCTAACAGGGATATTCACATTCAGTTCATAGGGACGTATGAGGGGGTGGAAGGAGATTCCGCGAGCATCTCAATCGCGACGGCCGTGATATCCGCGTTGAAGAATATTCCGGTGGATCAAGCGATCGCTATGACAGGTTCGTTGTCAGTAAGAGGAGACGTCCTTCCGATTGGGGGAGTGACGTACAAGATAGAGGCCGCGGCAGATGCGGGATTGAAGAGGGTCATCATACCCAAATCGAACTTAAATGACGTGATGATAGAGGAGAATTACAGGAAGAAGATAGAGATAATACCTGTATCCACCATATCTGAGGTCTTGGAGAATAGTTTGATTACGAATACAAAGATAGATGGAGTTTTAAAGAAGATAAAGAAGATCGCAAAAGAGCAGGTCAACGGGATACCCTCTCCGGCAACGGCGAGAGATGCAAATGCAGGCTGATTTCTATGACGTAAGAAGATGTGAGATAGAGAATAGGGCTTTTGCGATTGAAGATAAAAAGATTGAGCATGTCTCTAGTTCGTTGGATCATTTCACCGTTGTCAGGGCTTTTCTCGATGGTGGCTGGGGTATCGTCTCGTCAAACTCTGACCCCGACGAGGAAGCAGTCTTGAAGGATGCCATCAAATTGGCCAAACTCTCTTCTAAAAGATCGAAGAAGATCTATCTGAAGAGATACGAGATAAAAGATTTCAAGCAGAAGATAGAGGGCAGACTTCTCCGAGAAGAGGATGAATTGTCCATATTGAGGGAGATAGAAGAAAGCGCAAAGATAGACGAGAGAATAAAGAACACAAAGGTCTCCTTCTCCTCATCTAGGATGAAGGTTCTCTATAAGAATGATCATCACGAAGAATTTTACGATCTCTGCAGATCCGGATATTCGATCTCTGCTATTGCAAAGGAGGATGGGGAGATGCAATACGGGGCGGAGAGAGAGTATGGAATTGAAGGATCTGATATTATAGAGGGAGATAGACCACACATACTCGCTAAAAAAGCCGCTGATACGTCTATAAAACTATTGAAAGCATCTTATCCGCCATCTGGGAAGAAAAGAGTTATTTTAGACCAGGAATTGGGTGGTGTGTTCATTCACGAGGCGGTCGGGCATGCAACCGAGGCGGATATAGTCTTGGCTGGAGACTCCATCTTGGAAGGTAAGATCGGAGAAAAGATAGGATCGGAGATGATTAACGTCTATGACGATCCAACAATGATGGAGTACGGTTATTATCCATTCGACGATGAAGGAATAATCCCAAAGAGGCGCGCCTTAATAGAGGACGGAGTCTTAAAAGGTTATCTGCACAATAGAGAGACCGCATCCGTATTGAACAAAGAACCGGGAAACGGGAGGGCGGATGGAGATGAGGTTCCGATCCCTCGAATGAGTAATACATTCATCGGAGATGGAGATATGAAGTTTGAGGAACTGCTCGAACTTGTCTCTGATGGCGTATATCTCTGTGGTTCGAGGGGTGGAGAAGTGAGCACGGCGGAAGGGCTATTCCACTTCAATGCCAAAAAGGGATATATAATAAGGAAAGGGGAGATTGGAGGGATGGTGAAGGATGTCTCTCTATCTGGAAACACATTAGAGACGCTGAAGACGATAGTTGGAGTGGGAAACGATCTAAAAATCAACGGTGGGCATTGCGGAAAGGAAGGACAGACCGTGCCTGTTGGCAGCGGTTCACCCCACCTTGTGATATCGTCATGCTTGATTGGGGGTGAATGAATCAGATTAGATCCTGATGAACTTGAGAGATACAGAAGAAAGATTGGGGCAGATGGAATAGAGATATATTTAGGTGAAGATTCTGACCTCTCCGCGCGGATCAAGGGGGAAAGGTTGGAGGGAGTGGCGAAAAGTTCTTCGAGGGGTTTTGGGATCAGAGTGAACTATGGAGGAAATTTCGGCTTTGCCAGTACGGACGATGAGAAGGATCTGGAAAAGAGGATAGATGCGGCAAAGAAGAACGCGAAGCTGAAGGGCAGGGACGAGGATTGGAAGGGGTTCGTGGGAGCGGAAGAAGATAAAGATAAGAGACGTGAAAAGGTCGAGGGGATATACGATCATCATATAGTAGATTTGAATGGCGAAGAGATGATAGAGTTTGTAGAGAGTTTAATGGAAGGAATTAAATCTGTAAATGGAACCCTTCCGATAGGTGGAGAGGTCTCCACCGTAAGAGAGCAATTTAGGATCATAAATACAAATGGAATTGAAGAAGAAGAGAAGAGAACAATGATATATGGATCCGCTGAGGCGTCTTTTAGGAATGATTGCAAATCTTCGATTTGCAAACTTAAAAATCAGAGATTTTTAAATGATGGTATGAACTCCGCCTATGACTTCGCAATCTCGAGAGCTCTTGACATAGATTTTGAAGAGATAGGAAGAAACGCTGCAAATTTAGCAAAAAATTCTTCTAAAGGTAAGAAGATAAGATCGGGTAGATATGATCTGGTCCTTTCCCCATTAGCCGCATCAGAGCTATTTGATAATATCTTTGTACATGCCATAAACGGAGAAGAGGTGATGAAAGGAAGATCTAAGTTCTCTAACCTTGGAGAAGAGGTTGGAAATGCCGGCTTGACGATACTGGATGATGGTTTATTCAAAGGAGGATGTGGGAGCACTCCATTCGATGATGAGGGTTTTCCGAGCGGAAAGAATTATATTTTAGACGAAGGAATCTTAAAGAATTTCATCTATGACAGTTACACGGCTGGAAAAGAAGGTAAGAAGAGCACGGGAAATGCCGTCAGGGCAGATTACTCTTCTTTTCCAGAGATAGACGTGAGAAACCTTATCGTATCACATAACGAGGTGGGAGATCCCATTGAGGAGATGAGGGATGGAATCTTGATAAATTCTTTCATCGGCGCGCACACCTCAAACGAGATTACAGGGGATTTCTCTCTTGAAGGAAAGAATGCGTTTAAAGTGGAAAGAGGAGAGATAAAATACCCGATAAAGTCTTTGATGGTCTATGGAAACTTCTTCGATCTCTTAAAAGCGATCGTGATTGCCGGGAGAGACATAAAAATGGTATATGATATTGTTACCCCCTCTATACTCGTGGAAGATCAGAGGGTGATATGAGTGAAAGCTAAACTTCAACCGCTTCGTCCCTTTAACCAGCTTTCAACCGCTTCTTCTGTGAGTTTACGTTCAAAGGTGGCATATAGTATATTTATCACGCCGAGCAACTCTCCTATATGTACCTTGCCGTCAGATATCGGGTAAAAGATTACATTATCTATCTTTCTCTTCTCTTCGACGAGCTTGGATCTCCCGATACCTCCTACCGAGGCCACTACGCCCAATGCGTGCCTCTCAGCGAAGCAAGGTAATATTATTGCTCGTTCTGGTATCTCAACATCTCTAACCTTAATATCCGTCATCTCATTTGCCCTAACGGCCTTATCTTCCGCCGCGACAAGCATCTGCCACTCACCCCTTGGGCCCACACTATAGCCATAGGGAAAAGCATCCACACCGATTTTTTGTATATCTCCCCCTCTCTTATCCTTCCAGCTAACAATATCTACCTTAACCATACTCTCCATCTGTGTTTTTGCGTTATATAAATTTAATCTTTCATGGTTAATGAGTGGTCTGTTTTCATCTCTTTTCTAAGAATAATATGGAGAATTGGGAGATAGATGGAATTGGGGGCATAAGTGGATTGAAAAACAGAAAAAAATCCGAAAAACCTTGTAAGGAAAAACCTTGTAAGATCTCAGATCTCGGTGTAATCAAGGAAGAGGCAGATCTAACTAACCTATTCTCAACGGCACGTGATTCGTTTGCCTCATAAATGGGGATGTGAAAATGAACCCATCTCTATCTATGATCAGATGAAATCTAAAATATTTCTTCAATATTTGGAATGTCTTAAGCGAAAATACAGAGAGCCATATCAAGCCACTATCGCATCAAGAGATTCAAGTTAGATATGGTCAGATACTTGTGCCATTTCCACAGATTCTTATTTTCACATATAGGAAGCATTCGTAGATAAAAAGCGGGTGGCATAGAATATATTTATCACCGCGAGCAGCTCTCCCTTGTGTATCTCACCATCGAATATGGGGTGGAAGATCACAGTATCTATCGTTCTCTTCTCTTCGACAGGCTTGGGCATTCCAACGCCCCCCGTCGTGGCAACAGTGCCCAACGCGTGTCTCACAAAATAACAGGGCACTATCACCGCTTTCTCGGGTATTTCAATTTTTTTGACCGCGATATCAATTAATTCATTTGCCCGAATATCCTTATCTTCCGCCGCGAGCAACATCTCCCACTCCCCTTTTGGATTCATTTCAAAGCCGTGAGGAAAAGCCTCTGTGCTGACTTTTCGTATTTCCCCCCCCATCTTATCCTTCCAATAGACGATATCTATCTTAACCATACTCTCCATCCGTGTTTTTGCGTTATATAAATTTAATCTTTCATGCCTTTTTTTATAGCAGACTTGCGATGGCAAATGCGGGAAAGACAGACGAGATCTCTTCTCCGTATATATCGGAAAGGGACGTGTAATCTACCTCCATTCCCTCAAGTGCCTCTTCGACGACGAACTCGCCTGCGCCTGCGATGACAACATCATCAATAGAATATCTTTTGATAGAATTCTCTATCTCCCTGCCGAGTACCTCCAACTGTCTCTCCTTAACCTGTTCTGCCATGCTCTTTATATCTTCCTCTTCCAGCTCTTTAAGATCGCAGCATACGATACGGGCAAGTCTCTTCTTCGACGCCTCCAAGCTTTTTTCTTTCCCGTCGGGCGTCTCGCACGTATAATCTTCTTCTTTAATCATCCCACTGATCGTATAGACGTCTGCCATAGAGGCATATCTCTCCGTCGAGATCCTGCAGTATTCATCCACGCTTGGAATGTAGATCTCATCTATCATCGCCGAAACGTCCGCTCTAAATGCCCCAAAATAGATCAAATTTCCATTCAATAGTCTTTTGAAATCCGTCTTCTCCGATAGACACCTTCTATCTATTACGGGTATGATATCCGTCGTCGTACTTCCCATATCCACGAAGAGAAAATTGGAAAGATTTTCTGATAATTTTACCGACGATGCGAGCCAATTGGGAGAGAAGAATTTTTTCTCGTCCTTTATCTCTTTCTCAAATTTTCCATCGAGGTTGAAATAATATATGTCTTCGTCTTCGAATACGGAGGCTACGGCGTCGCGCATGTATCTGATCCCTTCTTCTTTCGCGGAGAAGCAATCTGCCCCCTCACCGGTCATGACGACGGAAACCTTTTCTATTTCTCTATTTTCTTCTTTTATCTTCTCTAAAATTTCTTTCAGTCTCGAATCCTTCCATAGGGGAAGATAAAAGGATCTTGAATAAGAACCATCGGAGCTTGCCGCCTTCGTGTTTGCCCCACCTATATCAAGGCCGAGGATCAATCGAACTCCTCCAGCAAAAATTTATGCTCCCCTCTTATCTCGACTTTTGGGGGTAACCCTCCAAATTTCCCCCTCAAGATCAGATCCGCCAGCTCAAAATTTATCGCCTTATCTATCCCTACGATAGATGTCGTCGGACGCGGATTCACATCTACCACATAAGGTTCATCCGAGAGGATGATATCTATACCCACGTATCCCCTGCATTCCATTATCCTTGCCGTCTCTACAGATATGGACATGATCTCGTTCCATCTCTCCGTTCTATACGGAACGATGCCCCCAAGATAATTTATTCCTCCATCTATCGATATCAGTTGTTCATTCACGGTCAAGGGCAAAACTTCATCTTCTCCAACGATCAAGCTTGCGCTTATCTCTTCTCCCTCTATATATCGTGTCAAGATTGATCCTTCTTTCTTCGTCTGTGTTGATCCTTCTTTCTTCGTCTGTGGATCTGATACAACCATAACGCCCTCGGAACCACAACCAAATCTCGGTTTTAAGACGAATTTTTTCCACTCTTCATTAGCTCTCCACTCTTCCTTCTCTATCATTTCCGGAGCTTTTATTCCATTTGAAAGAAGAATATTAGTCGTTTTAAGCTTATCAGAGCAATTTTTCACCGCATTCGGAGGCGATCCAAGATTGACCGTCCCATCTTCTATAATCGAAGTGAGTTCGTACAGTATGTCATCCCTCTCCGGGGCGATCACCAACGCCGCATCGCATCTCTCAGATAGTTTCTCAACGGTTCTAAAAAATTCCCCTCGCACTGCAATACCCGGTATCCTCTCCTCTTCTTTGGCAGGATAATAGACTTGATGTCCAAGTGCGGTGAAACTGTGGGCCAGCGTCTTTAACATGGCCCTCCCCTCTTTTATTATTCCTTTGTCTCCTGTTCCCACGGCGTATTCTATCAGTAGAATCTTCACGTCTTTTCTCTCTTCAGTAGCAGATGATTGACCTGCTCGAGAAACCTCCAGCANAGTATCAGTTGTGTAAGGCCGATCGCGTTTATNTATTCCTCTCTTTCGTAGAGCTTATTTAGGTAATACCCCGTAAAATCTCGTAGTTTCTTCTCCAATTCCCAAAATATGTCGTGATGAAGCTCTCCATCTATCGTTATGACGCCCACATCGCTCCCATAATATTCGTCCTTCCTGAATTCGAGTGAGAGATCTCTCTCAGAGAGCATCATCATCGCTGAAAGGTCGATGTTTAAGTTCAACTCTTCCAATGGAAATTCAACCATCTTCTGAACTAGATTTACATTAAAAATTTCATCTCCCTCATATTTGGAGGGGAATATCCTTATTATCGCATCCGCGTAGATCTTCTGTGGCTGTATAAATTTTATATAATCTGGTTCCCTTTCTAAAATTTCTCTTTTGACCCTCTCCTCGCTATACCCTCTATCTCCCACATCTCTCTTTACCTTCCACCGCCTCTTTATCTTTCTCGATGGATCTACATAGATCTTAAAATCAAGTAACTCTCTCAGCTCTTCGGTATAAAAGGGTAAAAGCCCCTCTAATATTACCACCTTCTTCGGTTCGAACCATTCACGCTCTTTAAAAGTTCCAGTGGAATGATCATAGATCGGTTTAAAAATTCTCTCACCCTCCTTAAGCATCTTCACGTGCTCTAAAAGGAGGTCAAGATCATTAGCCTCAGGAATTAGGGGCGTGATTTCAAGTTCCTTCCTCTCTTTCCTGTCGTATTTATGATAATCGTCTAAAGAGATCGTATTTACGACATCTCTCCCAAGAATATACCTTATTCCGTTTGTAAGTATCGTCTTTCCAGATCCACTATCTCCCGCTACCCCTATGAGGAATGATCTGTCACTAAGGATAAGATTCTCTTTGAATGCCATCTATGGTATACTATCCAGACTGTAAATATATCTTTCCCCACATATCATATCAAAGACGATTAGGCAAATATATATTATATTCAAAGTCATCTTTCTAAAATGGCGTGATGGAATCATGGATGTAGAGATAGACCCAAGGTTATCTGAATTTAGGAATGCCGAGATATTTGCCCCTCCTTCAAAGAGTTATACCCACAGAGCGATCTCCGTAGCCGCCCTCTCCAACGGCTTATGCAGTATTAAAACCCACTCCTTTCAGAGGACACCAATGCCACCATCGGGGCATGCAAGGCATTGGGAGCGAAGATTAAAAGACGCGGGAAAAACTTGGAGATAATCGGTTTTGATGGTTCGAGGGGGATTGCGGCGCCAAATGAGGTGATAGATGCAAGAAATTCCGGTACGACACTCAGATTTTTTACTGCGATCTCATCGCTATGTGATGAATGTGTAGAATTGACGGGGGACTCCTCCCTTAAAAAGAGGCCTAACATGCCCCTTCTAAACGCACTAAAAAATCTTGGCGTAAAGGTCTCCTCTAATGAAGGTAAGGCACCGATAAAGGTATGCGGAAGAATTGACGGGGGGAGACAGAGATAGATGCCTCCATAAGTTCTCAATTTGTCTCCGCCTTGCTCTTATCCGCGCCGTTTGCAAAGAATGATACGAGGATATATGTAAGAGGAAAAGTGAGATCGAGACCGTATATAGAGATGACGCTTCATACGATGAAGGAAGCAGGAGCCAAGGTCTCCATATTAAATAACTATTATCTTATTCCATCAGATCAAACGTTCAAATTGAGAGAATTTGTTATACCGGGGGATTTCTCATCATCCGCCTATTTTATGGCGGCAGCTTCTCTCCTTAATTTTAATCTTGTAATAAACGGATTAAGAGATTCCAGGCAGGGTGACAAGGCTTTCGTAAGTATATTGGATAAGATTGGCTCGAATATAAGATGGGATAAAGAGAGAGGAACGCTAAATGTTTCTAAAGGAGAGTCCTCAAAAATCTTTGATTTTTGGGATCCCGCGCCGAAGGCGTCAGGACTTGCGGGGTTTAAGGTCGATGCCTCCAACATTCCTGATCTCTTTCCCACACTCGTTGTCCTGGCAACAAAGTGCAAGGGAGAGAGTGAAATATATAACGCCGAACATCTAAGATATAAAGAGAGCGATAGAATAAAGACGTTGGGGGCAGAATTAAAGAAGATGGGGGCAAAAATTTTTGAGAGGAGAGATGGTATGATCATAGAGCAATCAGATCTGAATGGATGCGTCTTGGAGAGTCACGGTGATCACAGAATTGCGATGGCTCTCTCCATTGCCGCACTCATCTCTAATGGAAAGAGCGTGATAAAAGATGCAGAATGTGTCAAGGTCTCATATCCAATGTTCTTTGAAGACTTGAGAAAGATTGGAGCTTGTGTGGAGGTCTTTTGATTGACAGGAAATACGTTTGGAAGGATATTCAGGATAACAACATGGGGGGAGTCTCACGGAAAGGCGGTTGGGGCCGTGGTCGATGGATGCCCCGCGGGTTTAGCACTAAACGAGAGGGATATTCAGCGAGAACTGGATAGAAGGAGACCGGGACAGAGCAGAATCGCGACAGATAGAAAGGAGAGAGATGAGGCGAAGATACTCTCTGGGGTATTTGAGGGGAGGACGACCGGGACGCCAATATCAATACTGATCGAGAATAGGGATGTAATATCGGGTGATTACGAAAAATTCAAAAATATGCCGAGACCGGGCCACGCGGACTTTACGTACTGGAAGAAATATGGAGTTAGAGACTATAGAGGAGGCGGAAGGGCTTCGGGGCGGGAGACTGTCGGACGAGTCGCAGGAGGNGCGATCGCAAAGAAACTTCTCTCACTTAAAAAGATCGAGATCATCGCTCANGTCATTCAGGTAGGTGAAATAAGAGCGAAATCGAGAGATTTTGATGAGATAAAGANGAATGTGGAGAAGAACCCGGTCAGATGTGCCGATATGGGCGCCGCCATCTTGATGGAGGAGAAGATTATGGAGAGAAAAGAAGAGGGGGACAGCATCGGCGGAGTGATTGAGGTGATAGCAAAGGGTGTTCCGGCCGGCTTGGGAGAACCGGTCTTTGATAAGCTCGATTCTGATTTGGCGAAGGCACTGATGAGTATAGGTGCAGTAAAAGGAGTTGAGATCGGTCTTGGCTTTGGATATGCAGATAAACTTGGGGGCGATGTGAAGGACGAGTTTTATATAAAAGATGGCGATGTAAGAACGAGAACGAACAATTCTGGTGGGATACTTGGGGGAATATCAACCGGGGAAGAGATAGTCTGTAGAATTGCAGTCAAGCCAACATCTTCCATCGCCAAACCTCAAAAGACGGTCGATCTCGTCGAGATGAAAGAGAGAGAGATCGAGATAGTGGGGAGACACGACCCCTGTATATGCCCGAGGATAGCACCCGTGGCAGAGAGCATGGTCTCGCTCGTTCTGGTGGATCACATGCTCATCTCCTGTCTCATGCCGAGGAATTTATGAGAGGTAGAGCAAGAGCTTGTGGAGCTGGAACGATAATAAATGCGATATCCATGGGGAAGGGGTGCGCCTTTGCGATAGATCTATTTACAGAAGCCACCGTGGAGATCGGAAAAGATCTCAGAGGGGTAGGTGGGGAGATTGAGGGAGGAGGAGATACAACCCTGATAAAGAAATGTGTCGAACTCGTTTTGAATCGTTTCAACTGTGATTATGGGGCATATGTAAGAACAAAAAGTGATATACCGATGGCAAAAGGTTTGAAGAGCAGCAGTGCGGCATCTAATGCGGTTGTCCTCGCGACACTCTCGGCTTTAGGTGAGCACGAGAATTTAAGTGAGGAAGATGTTATAAACATCGGCGTGGATGCGTCCATCGCATCAAACGTAACGATAACTGGGGCTTACGACGATGCTTCTTCTTCTCTTCTCGGAGGCATAATCTTGACGGACAATTATAAGAGAGAGATAATTAAAAAGGTTGAGATGGAGAGAGATGTCTTAATTCTTGTCCCAGCTGAAGATTCTTATACGATAAAAACGGATGTTAGAGCTTCAAGACTTGTCGCTCCGTGGGTGAAGCTTGCCTATGATCTGGCTCTGAAGGGAGAATTTGAACGTGCGATGACGCTGAATGGCTTCTTGTATACATCAGTTTTAAGATTCAGCCAGGAACCAATCTTGAATGCTCTCGCTGCTGGCGCCAAAGGGGTGACCCTCTCCGGGACGGGCACTTCTTACGTGGCATGGGTTGATGGAGAAGATAAGTATAAGCTCATTGAGGGGTGGAAGAAACTTGGAAAGATCATAGATACGAGAATAAACAATGAGGGGGCAAAGATCATTGATTGAAGATGTCAGAGAGGAGGTAAGAGAAATAGACGAGCAGATCATAAAACTTGTTGTGATGAGGAGAAAATTGGCAGAGAAGATCTTAGAGGCAAAAAAGGTGGATAAAATTAAGATTAACGACGAAGAACAGAAAAAAACGGTTTTGCGAAGGGTGGAGAAGACGGCGAGAGCGAATAATCTAGACGAGAATGCGATCAAAGAGATATTCAAGATACTGATCGAGATGAACACAAAAAGGCAGTACGAACTTCTCGGTAAAACTAAAAATTAATAAAAAAAAGAAAAAAAAAGAAAAAAGATTTTAGCGTTTTATCTCTTTCTTCTCACCACCAAGTAGGCAACCGAGAGCAGTCCAGCTATAGATATAACCGCTCC
>JGI24025J20009_10000293_pt1 | contig 38848 bp, 35 predicted proteins | sample Cruoilmetagenom3_FD_20009 | JGI IMG/M metagenome (IMG submission 20009) | reverse complement strand
GCGTTTTATGGGATTGAACCATCAAAAAAGCATAAAAATGATACGAGACGCCCCACTTTCAAACAGAGCACACCCTTTTTGCAGTAGACTCATATAAAATATTAATATCAACAAGATAAATTTATGCTATACTGCTGTAGATAAATTGATAAATTAGGAGAATAGAAATGATTAAAGAACCAATCCATGTAACAGATGAAGCCTTTCAAAAGACCGTGCTGGATTCATCCCTTCCAGTAATCGTTGATTTTTGGGCACCCTGGTGTGGCCCGTGCAAGATGGTAGCTCCAACCTTGAAAAAGGTGGCTGAAGAATACGCTGGTGAGCTGCTTGTAGCGAAGGTTAACACTGACCAAAATGCCGATTGGGCAATGAAATACGGGGTACAGGGTATTCCTACGATGTTGTTATTATTCGACGGCAAAGTTGTCAATCGACAGGTAGGTGCATTACCTGAGCCAATGCTTCGAGATATTATCGGTCAATTTCTTGAGGTGACAAAACAGCATCAAAATTTATAATTTTTGATTTAATAACAAAAAGGCGCTAATTCAGCGCCTTTTTTCGATTTATGCTTATAGACGTGTTATATCTGCACCTAATTCCCTGAATTTCAAATCAACATCCTGGTACCCCCTGTCAATCTGACTGACATTACGAATGATGCTTTCGCCTTTTGCAGAAAGTGCAGCCAAAACTAAAGCCATCCCTGCGCGAATATCCGGGCTTTCCAGTTGTTCACCTGATAGTTGGGTTGGTCCCTGAACAATACAGCGATGAGGATCACAAAGAACGATCTGTGCACCCATGCCTACAAGTTTGTCAGTGAAGTACATTCGCGAAGGGTACATCCAATCGTGAAATAGTATGCTTCCCTGGGATTGTGTCGCAATAACTATAGCGATACTCATCAAGTCAGTAGGAAATGAAGGCCAGGGCATTACAGAAATTACAGGGATCGCATTGCCAAGGTCAGGCTCGATCCTAAGTTCTTGTTCATCCGGAACAATTATGTCATCACCTTCTGTTTCCCAGGTTACTCCTAAACGCTTCATAACGAGATGGATCATATCAAGATGTTTGATGCCAGCATCCTTGATTCGGATGGACCCATTTGTCACAACCGCCGCCCCGATATAACTGACAACCTCTAAATAATCAGGTCCGATCGTAAATTCACCACCTCCCAAGGTGTCAACACCAGTGATATGCAAGGTATTCGAACCGATATTATCAATTTTAGCTCCAAGCCGATTAAGAAAATGGCATAGTTCCTGAATATGTGGTTCACTCGCTGCGTTTCTAAGATATGATTCACCTTTCGCCAGCACACAAGCCATAAGGGCATTTTCTGTAGCTGTTACAGATGCCTCATCAAGAAGAATATCAGCACCAACCAATTCCTTTACACTAAAGTGGAATTGGTTATCTTGATATGATGTAGTAACGCCTAACTTTGAAAGGGCAAGGATATGGGTGTCCACACGACGTCGTCCGATGACATCTCCTCCAGGAGGGGGCAGGTAAAGTTCACCTACGCGGCTTGACAAAGGACCAGCAAGTAATATTGAAGCACGAATTCGTCGACATAAATTTGGATCTAAATCAGCAGGACGAATATCGCTGGCATCTAGTTGCAGGGATGAATCGTCAATCCAATTAATTTTTACGTTCAGGCTTTCCAATAACTTAATCATGGATTGAACATCATGAATCTTAGGGACATTATGGAGGGTCACAATTTCAGGTGTAAGCAGGCAAGCTGCTAACAACGGTAGGGTTGCGTTTTTGTTTCCTGAAGGCTTCAGCACACCACTTAAGGGAACTCCGCCATGTATAATAAATTTTTCCATATTAACTCCTTAGATGTTGACTAAATTATAATTCAAACCATGAGTATTTATTTAATGATCGCTAAAGTTGTATTGGGAATTGTATTTGCTTCCATTGACCTGAAAAGCACTGGTTTGATCCTTCATTTTACCAACGAAGCATCCATTTCTAGTAGAAGCCGGAGTAAAACGACTGCCGTTACAGCATTCGTTTTTGGGGTCACAGCAGTGTTAAACATTATGTTTTTAACCCACTCACAATCAACTCCAGCTTTAATTCACGGTATTACAACACTACAAATAGTGAGTATTGTCGCATACTATGATTTATTGACAGGCCATATACCAGCATTAACGCTGATTTGCGCTGCTATCTTCGGTTGGATGCCTTTTTTATTGAACTATCAAATTAATTTGTTTCTTATTGGCGGACTGAGCAACCTTTTGATAGCATTGATCATTTATCGTTTTGGGGTTCTTTATCCTCAAAAGAGCACTCAAAAGACTGATAAATTTCCTGCTTTTGGTTATGGTGATATCTATGGACTAGGAGCAATAGGATTTCTACTCGGATTTCCAGCCAGTTTTTGTGGTTTAATCCTAACTTTAATTTTCAGTTCATTCGGTGCGTTAGTTACTTCAACAACCAAGAAACAAGCCTACCTCCAAATCCGCGTCAGGCTGGGTGTTTACATGTTTCTTGCTGCTGCATTGATTCTAACTTTTATGCTGTTCAATGGGTATTAAAGAAATCCTTCGAATTTTCTAAAATTATCATCAAAATCAGATTTTAATTTTTCTGCAATTTTATTAAATTCATCTTTATCCTGCCAGGTTTTTGAAGGAAATAATAACTCATTGGGAATACCTGAAATTTCATCAGGAACAGTGACATTAAATATTGGATCGACATGATAATTGGAGCCACAATATTCTCCTTTCAAAATCCAATTGATCATTCGTCGAGTGTATGGGATAGGCATGCGTTTACCGGAATTATAATCTCCACCAGTCCATCCAGTGTTGACAAGCCAAACTTGACTTTCGTGTTTGACCATCTTATCTTCTAGTAATTTCGCATAGATATTAGGTGTTAAAGGCAAAAATGGTTCTCCAAAGCAAGTGGAAAATGTAGCCCTGGGCTTTTGTCCTAACCCACGCTCAGTTCCAGCGACTTTTGATGTGTACCCGGATAGAAAATAATAAATAGCTTGTTCTTGGTCTAATTTAGCCAGTGGGGGCATAACACCAAAAGCATCTGCAGTAAGAAAGAAGAGATTTTTCGGGTGACCACCAATCCCTCCCGGCATAATGTTGTCAATACGATCTAAGGGATAGGCAGCACGGGAATTTTCTGTATATCTGGCATCATTAAAATCAACAATTCGGGTTTCGGGATCAATAACGACGTTTTCAAGTACTGTTCCATATTGATTTGTAGCTTGCCAGATGACAGGCTCATGATCTCTATTCAACCGAATGATCTTTGCATAGCACCCACCCTCAAAATTAAACACACCGTTTTCCCCCCAACCGTGTTCGTCATCACCAATTAATTTTCGATCGGATGTTGAAGAAAGGGTGGTCTTTCCGGTCCCTGAGAGACCAAAATAAAGTGCAACATCACCATCTACACCGACATTTGCTGAGCAATGCATTGGAAGAACATCGAACTCAGGTAAGATAGCATTCATGATCGTGAAAGCTGATTTCTTAATTTCTCCCACATATTTCGAACCAGATATCAGGACGGTCTTTTCTCTCAGATCGATCATTATGGCAGCTTTGGAATTGACATGATCCAGTTGAGGTTGACTATTGAATCCAGGAGCAGCCAGGATGTTCATATCCGGATCTTCAGTAAGGGTTTGCCCGTCATAAAGGAATAAATTCTGTACCGCCAGTGCCTGCCAGGCGTATTCTGCAATAACACGTACTGAAAGTCGATATTTGATATCTGTACCAATGTGGCAATCAATCACATAGAGTTTTCTATTGTTAAGATAGGCAGTGATCCTGCTTTGAAACCGGCAAAAATCATCTCGAGAAATCCGTTGGTTTACATCTCCCCACCATAGGTCCGACCGATCCTGATAATCGACGATAAATTTATCATTTGGGGAGCGACCGGTATACGGCGTGGTGATTTCCCCAAGAGCACCATCATTGGTGAGTAATCCCTTTTCTTCTATTAGTGCTCTTTCGATCAATGCTGAACGATTGGGATTATGCATAATCTCAATTTGATGAATAATTCCGAGTTTCTGAAGCCAGTTATTCAGTGATGAAACCATATTACAGCCGTAATCCTTTCTAAAATACCACGTGTTTCGTATAGGAATTAATTATTCTCAATATTATTAAACCAGATATCAATTATCACTGATGCTGGTTTGCCCGAAATCGAAGATGAGCCATCCTGGAGTATCACAGTGGGCAAGTATCCTCTGATGGCAGTGCCTGTGATCCACCATCGGCTGGCTATAACCGGCAGAATTGCAGAATAAATCAAGGCTTGTTCTTCCAGATCCAAATTATGAGCAACAATTTCATCGAAGAGAAATAAACCATCGTTATAGCAGGAGTCATTAAGCAATGCACATCCTCTTGCAGCCCCATCAACACTTGGATAGGCCAGGGCCAGCATGATTGGCAATTGAGTGCTCCGATAAATCTCATAAACAAAATTATCAATTACACCTGTGAAATTTAGCGCAATTTCCTCAAAAGAAGCATCATCGCTTGGTGACAATGGGCTATCAACAATGATATAGAGTCCATCAAATTGGTCAATAAATTCTGGGAGTGGGTCAACTTTCTGGCTTACATTTGTCGCCCAGATAAGATCACCCTTAAATTCTTCACGGATATCTCTAATTATGTCTATCCATATGGTTTTACTATTCTTTGGTACATCGGATTCGCTCCCATCCGGGAATTCTCCACCGATAAAAGAAGGCAGAATGGCTTTCCCTCCAAGGATTAACTGATCTGCGTCTGTCTGTTCTGCAATCTTTGCATAATTCAATATATACTGGTGATAATTCTCAAACCATTCGTCCCACAAGGCACTGGAAATCGTCCTTGAAAGCCACCAGGTCTCTGTTGATCCATCAGTGGAAAGCTGAGGATAAATAACTCGATTTAACTCCAATGATTGTGCTGTATTCAAGAGATCAATAATTTCGTAAGTGTAAGGTGTTCGACCGAATTCAGGGGCGAGTAAAGGCGGCGTGGGCTTGAGGAACCATTGTGGTGAGACAATCACCGATTTTGTACCCATATCTGCGATACCTTCCAATCCAAAGGATGCATAAATATTCCAGGAAGGGTCCATTTCCGGTGTTAGTTCGATCGCAGTGATATATTGTTCAGTCTCAAGAGGGGTAGGAGGTGCTGGGAAGGTTGAAGATTCTTTTATAGGGCGCCAATTTTCCCAGGCATCGATCGTGGTCGTTATTGATGCAGGAGAATCGGTAGGGATGATTTGCGGATTCTGATTGGCATTTGTCAAATTGATTGCGTTCTGGCAATCTGCGTTACGGCAAAAACGATAACTAATCGGTGATTGATCATTCAATGGTGAGAATAGAATATATAGGTATTCACCATTTCCAACCGGCCAGAGGGGAAGTGGCTGTGTCCAATCAGTGGTCTTGAATTGAATAAACTTCTCATCCGATGGTGATGATTCAAATGGTATGGATGCATGGAATGTAATTGGCGCATAACCTGGTATACGCCAGGTATTGATGCTGACATCCAGGTGTATATCGTGGGTGGGGATAATTAATTGACGAGTCAAAGTATTGGCTGTTTCTCGCTGCTCTGTATTCCAGTACCCGTCTCCTAAAGTGAATGTATATCTCAGGTCAGTTCCTGAATATAGAGACATTTCCAGATTGTAGGTACCGTCTTCCTGCATTGATAAGACGGGCATGTTCTTGGGATGAATGCTTGATGATCCGGGTTGATTTGCGAAAGTATTACCGAGTTGAAGAATGTTGCCAGCGATATAAATGGGGGCACCTATTGCCTCCTCGGGTGGTGAAACTGTAAAGGTTATCTTTATTGGTGCCTGTAAACGCAATTTAACACTCGCTGGCGTAGTCAATCCAGAAGCAATTTGTGCACCTTGTTGATAGGAGGCATATTTCCCATCCATTGCATAAAACACGACATTATGTTCACCCTGTGGAAGCCCTCCAATCACAAATTCTCCATTGGCATCTGTAAATGTCAATTGGCCACCTGCGCTGACAAGGATGTCAGGGATTGGTGAATCCGATTCTTGATCCTTGACATTGCCCGATAAGACTCCAAGACCAAGATTGTAGGTTTCTCCTTGCCATGCATACAGAATGTCTACAATGGAATTGTGATTATCAGCAGAATACAGCCGATAACGAACTGGATTGCCATTAAATTGTGCTTCTGGAGCTATGACCTTACCTGTTTTGATATAGCGATATTTGAGAACAGATCCGGAAGGTACTGATAGATTCGTTGTGTACTCGTATTCATTGATTTCTTTAAGTTCGAAGGTTTGGCTGCTCTGCGAAATTCCAGTTATATCATCGATGATTTCAAGCGCAATGCTTTCACCTTCTGATAAGATATGTGGAATTTGCAAAGTAAACTGCAATTTAACAGGTTCGGTAGCCCACTCGTTATTAGGATCAATCTGTAATTCATTTGTTAAATCAGGGAAACCAGGGAATGAACAACTAACAAGCTGAAAGATAATGAGTATGAGAGTCGAGGCTTTGAATAGGAACTTATTTTCATCTTGTAAGAATCTAATTATCTTGGCTGCCATGTTGGATAATCTCCATACTTACCTTGATCTCTTCCAGATTGTTTATGCACTCTCCCAGCACACCATTAACAAACCTGGCAGAACCCTCTGCACCATAAAGCTTGGCCAATTCAACAGCTTCGTTGACAACTACTTTCACTGGTGTTTTTTGGTAAACAGCGATTTCCCATAAAGCAATCCTCAGTAAATTGCGATCGATGAAGGCAACTTGGTCAAGCGGCCAATCAGGTGCAAAATCTGCGATGAATTCATCCAGAATNGAGCGATATTCAACGACGCCCAGGACAATTTGGTTGATGAAAATCCGTAGAGAATCGTCAATCCNCAACCAATCAAATCGACGAGTTAGAACTTCGCCTGGCAGATGCGCACTGATATCAACCTCATAAAGCACCTGTAAGGCAATACTGCGAGCTTTGGTACGAGATTTCATATTTGGACGCTTTTACTTATCATGCACTGAAATCAATATCCATAATATGAATGTTCACCCCGCCAACATCCATACCAATTATTTGAGAAATGGTGCGAGAGACCCTGGATTGAATCTCTCTAGAGATATCACGCACATTTATGTTGCTCATTAGGACAACATAGATATCTACAAATACGGAATTATCTTTTATCTGGACCTTGGCCCCTTTTAATTCATCTTTTCCGAAAATTTGTTCCAAGCTTCCCCCAACACTTGCCATCCTGCTGACACCCTGGACGCTCAATGTCGTCAAGCGAACGATCTTATGCAGGACTTCAGGTGACACAGTTGTTTTTCCGATAGTATTGTTGGCTGTAGGACTATCCATGGGCTCTCCAATGAGATATGAAATGAATGAACTGGGATTAATTATATATCAGATTATTCAGGTGGTAGTTTTCCTGAAATCCATAACACCATCAGGATAAGATCATCACGATTATGCTTAACATTCGGTTTGGCTTTCTCAAAGTTATTAACTAACTTATCGAAAGTTAATTTCTTAGGCCAGTCGGTAAGAAAACCTTCAGTTTCGATAAAACCCCTATCCCTATCTAGAACTTCAATGCCTTCTGCATCAAGCCAGTCTTCCACTTCTGAAGCCAAACTAGAATTAAGCTCTACCCATGTCGAGAGCGTAAAAGGTACAACTTCATTTTTCTCTTCGAAAGCTGAAGAATATGCCTTGATCTGCATTGATAGGGGGGCCCGGATAGCATTTCGGAAACCCAGAACATTAACATGTTGTCGAAAAAGCTTGACAAAGGCTATTTGTTTTTCTTTAGATAGTTTATTATATCCATTAAGAACTGATTCAAGTAATTGCTCCAAATATTCGCGGTTTATAAAAACATTAACTGCTTTATAAGGAAGATATTCAATGTCAGTCATAATATTTTCTCCATCTCAGTGAATCCAGTTTTTTGATGCATAAATGTTCTGCTTCAATACTCATGAATTATACTCAATTGTATCAAAGCTGTTGTGTGGATTTGTGTGTAACCAAAAAATAAGGCTTATGCAGCCTTTTCTTGTTGTTTGATAAAAATTAATACTTAGGGGTTGTGGGTTCTTTTCTCAACTATTATTGCAGTAAAGTTACAATCATTGGGAGATGTGTGGATCAATAATCCTCATCTGAATCATCTAATTCTAAATCAATGAGATCCTCATCTTCATCGATCCAGAGATCTTCATCGTTATCATCCTCCATGTCATCCCATTCATCAATGTCATCTGCTTCATCCCAATCTTTTAGTTCCATATCACCACTGGGACGATATGTTTTACAACCAATATCCGGGTCTATTTCAACTGCTGCAGCACTACAATATTTCCCATCCAGAAAAATACAATCAAGATAATGACAATGAATTCGAGGCATATCTACTCCAACACTAAGACAATCGTTTAACTTTCGCAAGCGATTTTACACTATGAAGTCCTTTTCGTAAAGGGAAAAAGCCAATTGATTTGTTGCATAATTATTTTACACCTCTTTAACCAGGCCGACGACGATAGGCTTCAAAAACATTGGGTAAGCTTTCCAATCGTGTAAGGATTCTACTAAGCTGAGAGATACCTTTAACACCCAAAACTAATCTGATTACCGCTAAATGCTGGTTCATCTTCATGTTCATATCGATTACATCTACTGACTCTTCTGATAGGATGTTGGAAATATCCGCCATTAGTCCCTGTCGATCATAGGCTTTAATTTGGACAGGTACTGTAAATGCTTTCCCTGGTTGCCCCCAAGAAACTTTGACCAATCGCTCCTTTTCAGAGATTCTTAGGATATTTGGGCAATCCTGCCGATGAATCGTTGCTCCTCTACCACGAGTGATATATCCAATAATTTCATCTCCAGGCATTGGATTGCAGCAACGGGCCATAGTTGTGGCAATACCTTTTAGTCCCATCACCTTTATAGTATCCGATGGTACGATGGATTCAGGCGCTTCTACCAGCTCTAATTCAATATCACTGGCAAGTTCCTCTTCTTCCAGTTCAGCAAGTTTATTGACAACACGACCTACACCGATGTCACCACAACCGATGGCAACAAATAAATCTTCGACATGTTTCATCCCAAGTTCAGGAAGAGTGTCTTCCAAGACGATATTTTTTAATCCAAGACGCTTAAATTCTTTCTCTAGTACCGATTTCCCCTGCGAAAGATTAGATTCTCTATCTTGACGTTTAAACCATTGTTTAATTTTCGCCCTGGCACGACTGGTCCGGACAAGGCCGAGATTTGGATTCAACCAATCTCGCGAAGGTCCACCTCGCTTGGCTGTAAGTATTTCAACCTGGTTCCCTGTTTCCAGAACGTAATCCAAGGAGACCAATTTTCCATTAATCTTAGCCCCCCTACAACGGTGTCCAATCTCAGTGTGAACGTGGTAGGCAAAGTCTATTGGAGTCGAGCCCGCAGGTAGATCGATAATATCCCCTTGGGGCGTTAGGATATAAACACGATCTTTGAAAACATCCGACTTCCAACTATCCACCAGGTCTTCAGCATCTTCTTCGTGCTGCAAGGTGAATAAGCTCCGAAGCCAGCTTATCTTTTGCTGATATGACCCCTTAATTTTGCTGCCAGCCTCCTTATATTGCCAATGTGCTGCGATACCAAACTCTGCATTTTCATGCATTTCTTCAGTTCTGATTTGAATCTCAAGGGGCCTGCCATCGTCAAAAACCACTGCAGTATGTAGGGATTGGTAGTTGTTTTCTTTTCTTGCTGCAATGTAATCATCAAATTCACCAGGTATGGGTCGCCATTTCATGTGGACGACACCAAGAGCTTTATAACATGATGCGACATCTTCAACAATTAAGCGAACCCCTCGTAAATCCATCAACATCTCGAAAGGCAAGGATTTGCGTTTCATTTTTTGATAAATTGAATAAATATGCTTTGGACGACCAGAGATTTTCGCTTTGATCCCCTCAGATCGAAGTTCTCCTTCCAAGCGTTCGATGATGTCCTGAATTTGATTTTCCCTGTCTACTCTGCGGTTTGCCAACTTTTCAGCGATGTCTTTATATTGCTCAGGTTCGACATACCGGAAGGAGAGATCTTGAAGTTCCCATTTAATTTGCCAGATCCCGAGTCGATTCGCTAAGGGGGCAAATATGTCGAGTGTTTCCTGGGCAATACGTTGCTGAGTTTCTTCATTGAGATAGGAAAGTGTTCTCATATTGTGCAGGCGATCAGCAAGTTTAACAAGCACCACTCGAATATCATCACTCATCGCCAAAAAAGTTTTCCGAAGTGCCTCTGCTACATCATCTTCACGGACTTTACGGTGTTGTGTTGTTTCCCGTTTCTCAATTGTTCTTTCCCATTGTTGATTACCCCTCAGTAAATTTGGAAGGTGTGTGAGTTTATTGACACCATCTACCAAATTAGCAATCTCTGAACCGAATTCTTTTTGGATATCCTCTAAAGTAATATCTGTATCTTCAATACTATCGTGCAGCAACCCGGTGATAATCAATTCCGGCGGCACAGATAGCTCTGCCAATATTGCAGCAACAGATGCGCAATGAGAGATATGGGGTAAACCACTGGCCAATGTCTGACCTTTGTGTGCTTCTTCAGCGTATCGGTACGCTTTTTCGATTAGCTCAAGATCGAGGGAAGAAAAATTGTCAGGTAATTTTTCAATAAATTGTTCGAGATTCATCGCGCATCTTCTTTCATCGCGTAAATTTAAATTGTTAATTTTGATTCTATCTCATTAATCAAATCCATCCCAACTTGGAAATGGATCGTTTGGATACCAAGCTCTTCTGCAGCAAGAACATTCTCGATGAAATCGTCAACGAATAGGATTTCATGAAGATGACATCCCACTTTATCCCCAAGCAGTTGATAAATGCGTGGGTCAGGTTTCGCTATGCCAATTTCTGAGGAAATCAGGATAAGATCAACGGTCATTCCCTCAGTAATGCCATAAGTTTCCATTAAAAAGGATCGGGCATCCATCCAGGCATTTGTCAATAACGCAGTCTTGTACTTAGGCCGACAATCATGAAGGAATTTGATCAATCCTTGATCAATACGGTCTCCTTGCCAGAATATACGCTTAAATTCCTCCAAGGCATCCTTTGACAGGGATAATTTTACAGCGACATTATGCCAAATATCATTTGACCCAACCGATCCTATCGATGAAGCTTGTGCTGCAGGGGATTGAAACACTAAGTTTTCAATCCAGCCGGGATCCAGGTTGTATTTCTCGCCAAGTGCTTTTCGGCCACTCTCATCTTCTGAGCGTAAGAGAACTCCTCCGATATCAAACACAATTGATTTGATCGTCACTTTAACATCTCCATTGATTCAAATTTCCGATGAAATGACAGTCTGTCCAAAACCATACTGTCTGCATCATCCAAATTATCCATTAACAAGTGGGTGAGTAATTCTCCAGCGCCTGGTCCAAACATAAACCCCTGACCACACATGCCAACCGCCAGCACAAAGCCATCCAGTCCTTCAACCTTGCCTATGATAGGAGCCCCATCAGGGGTCATGGGATAGACGCCGCGCCAGACTCTACGTACCCGAATGTGCCGTAGAACAGGCAAAATCTCAATTAATCTTCGAGCTGCTTTTGGTAAGAAATCGCTGGAGGCTATTGTGTGTATTCCAAGAATTGCTGGATCTGGAGTCATACAAAATATGATCTTACCTGTAGGGTGCTGATAAAAGTAGAAATTTGCAGAACCAGGGTAGGGTCGCATATCCACAATCATCGGATGGAATAACCTGGCAACAGGTTCGGTAATCGCAGCCTCATGTGAATCAGGATTCACAGGAACATCAACACCCAATTTTGCGGAAAGAGGACGTGCCCAACCACCAGCTGCATTAATTACCCATTTACAGTAGTATTCTCTTTTATCAGTCTTAATTCCCAATACTCTGTTGTCATTCGAGATGAATGACAGCACAGTCTCATTAAATTTATAAACTGCCCCATGACCTATTGCGTGTTGATGAAAGCTGAACGCGGATTTGAGAGGAGATGCGCTTCCGTCATCCGGGGAGAATGTACCACCGATCAAACCATCACGATTGAGATTGGGGATCATTTCCAGCAATTCAGTCTTGTTGAGCCAGGAGATATTAAGATCATATTGCTGCTGCCATTCAGTTAATTCCTGTAATGCGTTGGCATTCGATGGATTATAGGCAACGAAGGAATAACCACCTTTATGCCACTCAATATCATCACCAGTTTGTTCCTCCCAACCCGTAAAGACCTCTAAGCTCCGTTTTCCTAAGTGTATCTTTGCAGGATCAGAATGCGTAGCGCGAATACCACCAATGGCATGTTTATTTGAGGCTTGACCAACACTTGGTAAACTATCGATCACGAGAACTTTGAATCCTGCTTTGGAAAGAAAATATGACGATGGAACACCAACAGAACCACCACCAACGATGATTACATCATAGACATTTCTTGAATTTGAAACCATGGATTATGCGTTCTCCTGCTGGTTTTTTGCTAATGTCTCTAATGGTATCTCAACAAATACAGGCCTTTGTATTGGATCTGTTATTTCTTCTGTGGAAATCCCCTCTTCTTTGAAAATCTGTTTAATCAATGAGAGACAGGTTTTCCCACCACAAGCTCCCATTGTCGCTTTTGTTACTGCTTTGATCTGGTTAATATCCCTGACACCACTTCGTATCAATGCTCGGATTTCGCCTGCTGTGATATGCTCACACCTGCAAATGATGGCCTCATGTTGAGTTTTTTCTATATATTCATCAATCTCAGGTTCAGCTGACTTCCAACCTGCGATGAGTTGAATCCCTGCTACTTTGGTGGAAATTNCCCTGGGAACTTGAACACGAACAATCAAAGTTCGCGGGTATTGATGCAGCGTACGTGTTCTCATCACCGGAAATCTCCCTAATATTTGACCATCCTCATCCGTAACTGAAACCATGTCTCCTATATTTACAAATGATTTAGAAAATTCCAGGGGAATTGACACGATGGGGGACAATGGATCTTTTCGAAAATCCACAAGTGTGATTGCCAACCCAGGACATACTGCCACACAGCGTTCACAACCGATGCAAATCTCCTCATCAATCGGACAATAGTGTGGAACAGATCGTATATCATTGGTGCTCAATTTGATCAGGTGGTGTGGACAAACCGTCGCACATGGATCGCAGGGGATCTCCTGGTGACAGTGAATTACTGGGAAGACTCCATCAAACTGGTCTGTTTCTTCAAATTTATGAAAAGGACCTGGTTTCGATTTCAATACAGCTTCAATACTCCTCCATTTATCAGGCACTTCAGACGTTTGATAACCTAAATGGCGTGCAATCTCAATACCTTTGATTCTCCCAGATAACATCGCTGCAGATGCTTCTGAAATTTCGGAAGAATCACCTGCAGCAAAGGCAGTTAATCCGATATCAAGTGCCTTATGATAGAATTCATCGACCGGATCTAATCCAACTGCGATCAAAATACAATCACAGGCGATCTCCTTTTCGGTTCCCGGAATAGGCTGAAAATTTCCATCAACTTTTGCGATCACAACCCCTTGGACATGTTGGTTGCCCTTAGCTTCTAAGATTGTATGTGAGGTCAAGATTGGGATATCAAATCGGGCAAGTTTATCTTTATGCACTTTATATCCACCGCATTCAGGAAGCGCCTCTACTAATCCAACGACATTGATCCCTGCTTGAAGAGCATGATAGCTTGCTATCAACCCGACATTGCCACCTCCTACAACAAACAGGTTTTGGGCAGGTTTTACCAAATCACGATTAACAAGCGTTTGGAATGCCCCTGCTCCATAAATACCGGGCAAGGTATTTCCCTTGAAAAGAAGAGAACGCTCTCGAGCTCCGCATGCGACCAACAGTACTTCTGGCTTGATGAGGATGTATTGATCGTCATCACGGCTCCAAAGACCAACTGTTTTTTCTTCAAAAACACCAATCGCTGTCGTATCGAGCCTGATATCAACCGACGGTAAATCCCTGATTTTTGATTCTAATTTCTGGGCGATGTCAATCCCACGGGTGCCTGCATAAACCACTTCGCTTGAACCAAAAAACCGATGCGTTTGGAGAACCAATTTTCCCCCTAAATGGGTTTTGTCATCAACAAGTAATGTGTGGATGGCCAGTTGTCCTAATTCAATGGCAGCTGACAAACCAGCTGGGCCACCTCCGATAATCAGAACTGGCACAACCATTATTCTTTCAGAATTTCCATGGTGAAGTTCAGCCCCAATTTCGGGCAGAAGTGATAAATCTGGCAGACCATCTGCCGGCATGACGGAAATACCTTGTCTGACTTTGGTCATGCACGACTTGACTGGTTTTCCGTCGACAAGAACCAAACATTGTGAGCACTGACCGTTAGCACAGAACAAACCTAAAGGCGAGGCATCCTTAGGATGGTGACCAAAGATATCAATGCCGTTGGCTATCAATGCAGATGCAATCGTTTCCCCTTCCAAAGCCTGAAGGGGTGCACCTTTCCAAAAAAATTCAATTGTCTGTGCTTTGGGAATTTCCAGAATTGGGTGAGATGTTATTCTGTTTTGCTGCATAAGATAAGAGAGTTTCCTTAGTGTGACTAGGTTAGAGCCTCAAAAGTTAAGTCATCGTTGTAGAATAATATCCATATTTCAACGTTTTTTTATTCATTTCAATATTACCATCTTTCATTAAAGGATTATCAATAATCTGATTTATTTAATCAAGTTATCAACAAATAAGAGAAATTTGAGATCACTCTTGATAATCGTTTAATTTCTTGAAAGCCATATATGCATTAAGCCAGGGTTTTCCCATCCGATGATTGTCACTGACCTTGATATTGTCAAACCGTCCCATAATTTGGACCAGGATATTTGTTATTTCGTCCCATTCATTATTCAAAAAACCTTCTTCTAATCTCTTGGCAACTACTTCAGTCCAGTGCCATTCCATTCTATATTTGTCTGCTTTGACCCAATAACCTCTTTTTTCCCAGGCACTGACGGATTTGTCAATTCCTGATGCGATCTCCTCAAGGGCTAATATGATGAAAGCCAACATATCTTTTGTTGTGTTATTTGGTTCTTGCATACGCATGAACTCACGGATTGTGATGACAATCGCTTTACTTAATCGATTTTTTTCTTTTCCTGGTGTTGATGTATTGATGATTTTAGTCACAGTATCTCCTTGAATTCGGTTGTAATTCCAATGGGATATTATACTCGAGCATCTTATCCCATTCAGCCTTGAATGAAATTAATTTGATTGACGTTAGAAAACCTCTGACGTATAATTTCTTAGTATTTAATCGGGGAAGTGCTGGAATTGGCAGACAGGCGTGACTTAGGATCACGTGCGGCAACGCGTGAGGGTTCGACCCCCTCCTTCCCCACTCACAATAGGCTGGAAAGCCTATTTTCTTTGTAAGGATCAGCTATTAATCTCATCGATATCAATCATAAGCGTTAATAGAAAATATATATTAAATATGGTAAAATCCGCACGGAATTAAGGCAGCGTAATCAAACTCTCAAGTCACGCGGAAGTATCTTTGTAAGAGAGCGCCATTACCAGAGTTGAATAACATCACATTGTTCAAAACAAATACAAGTTAAGATATTAATTCTACTGATATCTTGATTGAATATAAAATCGATATTAAAGGAAACAACATTGAAAATAGAAAAAGTTATCCAGCCAGATCGGCAAGCAAAATTAACCGTTGAATATCCCAAAGGTGTATTTGAAGGTTATAAACGGCGAGCTGCAAAAAAAATCGCTAAAAATGTAAATATCCCTGGGTTTCGGCCTGGGAAGGCCTCTTATGAGGTCATTCTCAGTCATTATGGGGAAGCTTCAATTGTCCAGGAAGCGATAGATATCTTATTGGATGACGATTATGCCAAAATCATAGATCAGGAAGGTATAAAAGCATCTGGATCTGGAAATCTTGAAAGCATCGAGAGTTATGATCCCCCGAAATTTGTCTTTATGATCCCTTTGAAACCAGAAACCGAACTTGGTGATTATAAAAAGATCCGGAAAGAATATCAATTAGAAGAATTTGATATTAATACAGTAGATGATTTCATCGACAATATGCGAGAAAAAGCTGCAACAATAATCCCAGCAACGCATCCTGCCCAGGAAGGCAACCTGATCTATTTCAACTTGAGTGGCGAGTTCCTCAACCCAAAAGAGGGTGAAGATGCCTCTATTACTGAAAAAATCATTCAGCAAGTACTCATCCCAGGTGCAGATGAAGATTCAGAAAAGGAATGGCCTTATCCAGGTTTCTCCAGAGAATTGTTAGGAGTAATTGATGGAGATACCAGGGAGATTCAACATACATTCCCAAAAGATCATGAGAACGAAGAATATCAAGGTAAGACAGGGTTATTTACTGTTGAAGTACAGTCTGTAAAAGAATTGGAGTTGCCGCCCTTTGACGAAGATTTTGTGAAAACGCTTGGAAGTGATGATTCCCCAGAAGAATTCCATGAAAAAATCGAGACTCGGCTGCGAGACCAACATCAAACAGCCTATGACCGAGAATATTTTGATGATCTCCTAACCAAAATCACTGAGCAAACGAATATGACTTATCCACCGCAAATGCTGGCACATGAAGAAGAGCATGTTCTTGAAGATATCAAATCGCGCCTGGAAAGCCAGGGCATGGATTACGAAACATATATCCAACTTAGAAGCAAGGATGAGGAAACTTTTATAGAAGAGGAGATTCGTCCTGTTGCCAAACAGCGCCTTGAACGTTCACTTGTTGTTGATGCCTTAATAGAAGCAGAAGATCTGAAACTCAATCAGGAAATACTTAAAGAGAATATCAACAATGTGATGTCAGAAGTGGTCTATGGTGGTGATATGGCAGAAATGCAGAAAGAAATGGGGAAAGATCAATTTTCAAGAGCGGTTAGTATGGAAAGCTTTCAGCGTACGATGAACGAACAATTGCAAGAACGTTTGAAATTGATTGCGACAGGTCAACCAATCCCGGTTGAAAAAAGCGAACCTGACGCATCTGAAGAAACCCCTGCTAAAGAAGGTGATGATGCTGAGGATGATTCTCAAAGTGATGATGATCCCACTGAAGACTCTGCAACTGAAGAAGAAAGTTTAGAGATTTCAGAAGAATTGACTGCATATTCTGAGGGTGTTGAGCCTGTAGAGCTATCCGAAGAGGATGAAGAAGAATAGAAAGTTTATTTCGCAGAATAAAGGTACTAACTAATAAAAAGAAGGTAATTATGACAACAAATGAAATTACATCCGTCATCCCAATGGTTGTTGAAACCTCCGGACGCGGTGAGCGAGCTTACGATATTTTCTCCTTATTATTAAAGAATAGAATTGTTTTCGTTGGGTCAGCCATTAATGACCAGGTTGCCAACGTGGTTGTGGCACAATTGCTTTATCTAAGCCGGGAAGACCCTGAGAGTGGGATCCAGATGTATATTAACTCACCTGGCGGACAAGTCTATTCCGGTTTGGCTATCTACGATACAATGCGGATGATCCCCAATAAGATCAGTACTGTTGCAGTGGGTGTGACAGCCAGTTTTGGCACTGTTCTATTGGCAGCCGGTTCAAAAGGACAACGTTACGCCTTACCTCATGCCACAATTCATATGCATCAACCTCTCGGTGGAGCGCAAGGGCAGGCATCTGATATCGAGATCCAGGCAAGAGAGATCCTACGCTTAAAAGAACGTCTGAATGAGATTCTTTCAGATGCAACTGGACAGGATGTTGACACAATCATTCAAGACACTGAGCGTGATTACTATATGAACGCTCAGGAAGCCGTAGACTATGGTTTGGTGGATAAAGTTCTGGAGACACCAAAGAAATAATCAGAAACCAAAGAGAAATATATTGCCGGAGCGCGCACAGCTATCCGGCATTTTTTAACCGGAGTGGCATATGATCTCTGATTACTTTTCAAATATTAAGGCACTTATCCTTGATATGGATGGCGTGTTATGGCGCGATACACAACCTTTAGGAAAATTATCAGCCATCTTTGATCAAATTCGAGCTTTCGGATACAAATTTGTATTCGTTACGAACAATGCCACAAGAACCGTGGACGAGTATCTTGACAAACTTGCGGGGTTTGGGGTTCAGGTCGAGGGGGAACAAATCCTTACTGCTGCTGAAGCGACAGGTTGGTATCTAAGTGAACAATACCCGGTGAATGCAAGTGTCTATGTGGTCGGTCAACCCAGCTTAAAACATACAATAACAGCACATGGTTTGAATGTTGTTGACGATACAAAAGAGGATGCAAGGGTTGTTGTCGCTTCACTCGACTACCAACTGACATATGAAAAACTTAAACACGCCTCCTTGTTGATTCAAGCTGGATGTGATTTTATTGGAACCAATCCTGATAGAACCCTACCCACGCCTGAGGGTTTTATTCCCGGATCAGGCACTGTTATTGAAGCACTGGAAATTGCGACTGGTAAGAAAGCCAAAATCATTGGCAAACCTGACCCCTTGCTTTATCAAATGGCATTAAAACATTTGAGAACATTGCCTCACGAAACACTCGCTGTGGGTGATCGTTTAGAAACAGATATTGCAGGAGCACAGGCTGCAGGCATTCACACTGCGCTGGTACTCACAGGGGCTTCATCGATTAAACAAGCACAAGAATATAACCCGAACCCTGACATTATCTCAATTAATTTTACAGAGTTGGTCAGCTTATGAACGAGATGAAGCCATTGATTTATGATCTGAAATATCAAGATTTTAAGAACGCTTTGCAGGGATTTGGTCAACCAGGATATCGCGCGGATCAGGTTTGGACTGCTATCTATAAGTCATTCATATCCACTCCGGAAGAAATTTCGACACTTCCGAAATCCTTTCGCGAGGAATTGAGAAACGCATTTTCATTCAATGCTTTCACTCCGGTTAAGAAATTGAAATCGGCTGACGGTATGACGGTAAAAACCTTATTCTTACTGCACGACGGGAACCCCATTGAAGCAGTTTTGATGTATTACGAAAATCGTCGAACATTGTGCATATCCTCCCAATCCGGGTGTGGGATTGGCTGTGCGTTTTGTGCTACTGGACAAATGGGTTTCCACCGAAATCTAACTAGTGGTGAGATAATCGCCCAAGTGCTGCATTATGCACGAATATTGGCTGAGGATGGGGATAGGGTAACAAATATAGTGATCATGGGAATGGGTGAGCCTTTCCAGAATTATGCATCTGTATTGACTGCACTGGATCGTTTGAATTCACCAGACGCTTTCGGGTTAGGAGCCCGGCGATTTACAATCAGCACTGTTGGATTGATCCCGGAGATCCTTCGATTTGCAGATGAAAGACGACAATATAATCTTGCTATCAGTCTGCATACCGTTGACGACGAGCTGCGTTCAAAACTTGTCCCTATCAATAATAATTATCCTGTAAATCGATTAATCTCAGCATGCAGGCAATATGTTCAAAAGACTAAACGACGAATTACCTTTGAGTATGCCTTAATTCAAGGTGTAAACGACTCGTCTGAGGATGCTGAAGCACTTGCAAGAAAAGTTCGCGGTATGATCTGCCACGTTAACCTGATCCCCCTCAATCCGACAATGGGGTTCACCGGACAACCAACCAGTGCTAACCAGGCAGCGGCTTTCTGTAATATATTGAATGAATCCAATATTTCTTGTACAATCCGACTTCGACGTGGGATCGAAATTGCAGCCGGCTGCGGTCAATTGGCAGCAGAAGACAAGAGCTATTCTTAAATTTTGAGCATGATATAATCGAAACGACATGAGTGAAATCTTCATTACAAAATGGCGGAAAGGTCTGGAGAAAACACGCAAGGTTGCATTTGGACGTATTGCAAACTTCCTTGGAACATCAGAATTAAATGATGAATCCTGGGAGGAGCTTGAAGCACTAATGATCCAATCCGATATGGGTACAGAAACAACCAGGAGTGTGATCAACAAAGTGCGAAATCAAGTCCATGAAGAAGGTCTTACTCAATTTGATGAATTAATTTGTGAATTAAAAAAAGAATTAGTTATCAGATTAGAACAACCTGAAATCCCTGAGTTTATCTCGCGACCAACAGTCATTCTTTTAGTCGGTGTGAACGGTTCTGGGAAGACTACTTCAGCAGCAAAACTAGCTTATCGATTTCAGGATGAAGGAAAATCAGTATTATTAATCGCTGCAGATACCTACCGAGCAGCTGCTATTGATCAACTGAAGGTTTGGGCTGACCGAGTAGAAGTTCCGGTCATCACTGGTCAACCAGAAGGGGATCCTGGAGCTGCTGCATATGACGGGATCAAAGCGGCTATAGCCCGGAATATTGATGTAGCAATTATTGATACCGCAGGTCGTCTGCATACTCAATACAACCTTATGGAAGAGATAAAGAAAGTTCATAAAGTTTGTGGGAAAGCCTTTTATGGAGCACCACAAGCCACCTGGCTGATTTTAGATGCTACCACAGGGCAGAATGCCCTTCAGCAAGCAAAATCCTTCCAGGAAGCAATACAGATCAACGGAGTGATCCTTGCAAAGCTTGACACTTCCGCCAAGGGCGGGATGGCATTTGCAATAAAAGAACAATTAGGAATCCCAATTCTTTTCGCTGGACTCGGTGAAGGAATTGAGGATCTTCAACCTTTTAATCCTGAAGCATTTGTGAATGGTATTATTAAAGAATAACGGAGGAAAGATGGTCAGGGAGTTAAATATTCGTCTTAATGAAGCCTATAAAAAACTTCTAAATCTAAAGGAGCATCTTTGACCTCGCCAAAAAGAAAACGGAATTAAGGCAACTGGAATTAGAGGCTCAAAAACCTGATCTGTGGGACAATCGTGAACGTGCCAAAAGGGTTATGACCCGTCAATCAGACCTTCGCAATGAGATTGAATCATATGAATCACTAAAAAAACGAACCGAAGACACGCAGGAACTGGTCGATATCGCTGATGCATCCATGCAGGATGAGCTCATCCAGGAAACAGAGAAAATTGAAAATGAAATCGACCGTTTGGAGCTGAATACACTTCTCTCTGGAAAATATGATCGTGGTAATGCACTTTTAGCGATTCATGCGGGAGCTGGAGGGACAGACTCCCAGGATTGGGCTGCCATGCTTGAAAGGATGTATTTAAGATGGGGGGAACGCCATGGTTATTCTACTGACATTTTAGATCGTACTGTTGGCGAGGAAGCGGGGATTAAGAGTGTAACGATTAGTGTGAATGGTTTGATGGCTTATGGTTATCTTCACCCGGAAAAGGGTGTGCATCGACTTGTGCGGCTATCTCCCTTTGACGCTGCACACCGCCGACACACATCTTTTGCCCTTGTCGAAGTTTTGCCTGAAATGGATGATCTTGATGAAGTTAAGGTTCCCATGGATGATATCAAAATTGATGTCTATAAATCTTCAGGTGCTGGTGGACAAAATGTTCAAAAGAATGCTACCGCAGTCAGATTAACACATATCCCATCAGGATTGGTTGTTACCTGCCAAAATGAACGCTCTTTGGTGCAAAACAAGGAAAACGCGCTTCGCGTACTCAAAGCGCGTTTGTTAGCAATTAAACAAGATGCTCAAGATGCTAAGCTTTCTGAATTGCGGGGAGAATATACCAAGGCAGAATGGGGGTCACAAATCCGCTCTTATGTTTTGCATCCCTATCAATTGGTAAAGGATCATCGCACTGAACATGAAATCGGGAATACACAGGCAGTGCTGGATGGTGATATTGATCCATTTATTCAATCGTATCTACGGAAACCTGACCAATAAATCAATCTAGAATATGGGCGAGTTTTACCATTTCCATAGAAATTTCTTTAGTTTTTCCAACCACCTCTTCAAGTGGTGTCGTGGTAATTTTGCCTTTGTTTAACCCTACCAATACACCAGATTCCCCTCGATCAATGGCTTCAATTGCGCCATTACCAAAACGACTGGCGAGGATTCGATCAAAAGCTCCAGGTGCACCACCCCGCTGAACGTGACCTAATATCGTTGCACGGATCTTGAATCCCAGCCTTTCCTTATTATTATCAAAGTAGGCTGTTAATGCATCAGCATTATATTTTGCACCTTCTGCGACGACGATGATAGCATGTTCCTTCCCTTTTTCATAAGCTAACCGAAGACTTTCCGCAACTTCTTCCGGATCTATTTCGATTTCAGGCAGCAATACATATTCAGCACCACCAGCCAACCCCGCCATCAAGGCAATATATCCACACTTGCGCCCCATCACCTCAATAAGGAATGCGCGGTGATGAGAGGAAGCTGTGACTTTCAAACGATCAATAGCCTCAAGGGCAATATTTAAGGCAGTATCCACACCGATGGTCATCTCTGAGCCACACAGATCATTGTCTATTGTTGAGGCAATGCCTACGACTGGAAAACCGAGTTTGTTTAGATGAAATGAACCTGTTTGTGAACCATTCCCACCGATCACAACCAGAGTGTCAATCCCACTTTGGCTCATGATACGAATAGCTTTCCGGCGACCATTCTCTGTCTTGAATTCTTCGCATCGCGCTGATCCGAGAATAGTTCCACCTTTTTGCAAAATTCCACCCACATCACGAGTGCCCATTTCACGGATATTTCCAGAAATCAACCCGGAATATCCATTGTGAACGCCATACATTCCCCAACCTTTTGCTACACCGCAGCGAACCACAGCCCTTATTGCTGCATTCATCCCAGGAGCATCGCCACCACTTGTTAACACCGCCACATGTCTCATTCATACCTCGCTTTATTGATTTTGCTATTATTCTTATGATATTGTGCCTGTTATTTTCAACCAATAATCATATTATAATCATAAAAATGTCAAAATAATCAAAATTCAATGAAAGGTAAATTTTAATGAAGAAGTTGATTAATGATTTTAAGGATTTCATAAGTCAAGGAAACGTTGTTGATCTTGCTATAGGAATAATAATTGGATCAGCCTTCAGTACCATAGTGAACTCAGTTGTTGAAAATCTCTTAATGCCACCCTTAGGATTGTTGTTGGGGAATGTTGATTTCACAGATCTTTATATCGTGCTGAAACAGGGGGAGCAGAAGCTGCCACCCGGGACCACCCTTCAAATGGCAAGAGATGCAGGAGCAGTTACATTCAATTACGGGCAATTCCTTACTGATTTGGTCAGTTTCTTGATCCTGGCTTTAGGTGTGTTTTTTATTGTCAAAGGTATTAATTCATTACAGGAAAATATTAAGAAACCTGAAGCAGCTGAAGGGGAAGCCCCCACAGAAAAGGAATGCCCATTTTGTCAAAAGGTAATTCCAATTAATGCATCTCGCTGCCCTTATTGCACTTCTCATCTCGAAGATAGTATTGGATAAGAATGATGAATAAAGATATTCTGGTAGCTATCCTGGAAGATGACATTTTTTCAAGTAACTGGATGTCGTTATTGATGGTACGTGACTGGCGTACCCGGCTGGTTGGTGAGTTTTCAACTCGTGTTGAGCTGTGCACTTATCTTGAGAATCCAAACCTATCCTTTGATATTCTCATTGTGGATGTAGATCAATTTGGTGAGAATTTCCAAATTGATGAAATTTGTCAGGTTCTAAGTGATTCTTATTCAAATGTGAAATTGCTTCTGACAGGTGTTTTACCAAAAGCATCAATCTTCAAGCAGATCAATGATGATCGTATTTGCGGATATGTACTTAAAAATGAGGTGGGGTACTCTTTAAGCTGGATCATCTCTTTTGTCTACGAAAACAGCTGGGTCCTAACACCCGGCACAATGGCACTGGCAAGTCGGATCAACTTCCCCATCCCACATAACAAATTGATCGTAGATGGTCGAAAAAACCTGCCCGGATTTACAGATCATGAAGCAGAGGTTGCCCGATTTGCCTTCATTTTCAGTTTGGGGCGGCGTGATTTAGCTGATGAATTGAAGATTTCTGAGCAATGGAGTTATGGACTGGTCAGTGAGTTGTATACCAAAATGGGATTGAGCGAGATCTTATCAGGTGAGGTTGATTTGTTTTCTTATATCCCTGAAAACCCAATTATTCGCAGTCATTTCACAGAAATAATAGAAGAGCTTGGGAGTTCAACCAAAGCCAGGGATATGGAAACCCTTGCATATCACATATTGACAATGCCGGATATCATCAATTGATCTTCACACACAACAATCGATAACTTTCTATGAAAACACTCTTTTGTTGGTCGAAAATCAGTACGGTCATCCTAAGTGGATTCTTATGTGTCTTGCTTGTTATTGGTTATGTGTGGTTGCCGCTCTTACAAAAATATATCAGGCAGTATGACCCATCAATCTCAATTTGGCGGCAAATCGATTGGTTGCTGATTGGGAATTTCTTAGCAATGAGCATTTTGATCACCCTGAATGCTGAATTACGACACGATATTCCCTACGGGATTATTGCCATAATAGGCGGATTTATAATAGAAGCTTGGGGCACACAATCAGGATTGTGGACATACTATACGATGGAAACTCCGCCGTTGTGGATCATCCCAGCCTGGCCAATTGCATCTCTTTCAGTGTGGCGACTGTATCATCTTTTACTACATTTTATACAAAAAGTGCCTGAAAAGTGGTTCGAATGGAGTTATTGGCCAATTTTTGGTGTTTTCTTTGTATTATTATTAGATTTTGCTGCACCTACATTCTCTCACCCCCTTAACAATATTTTCTATTTTGGTTTGCGGATTATTAATATTAACAAGCAAAGATAAACGTTCAGTAAGCATCATTTTCCTTGTCGGTTCTGCTTTGGGCTATTTTCTTGAACGATGGGGTACAACACGTTTATGCTGGACATATTACACCGGTGGTTTTCCACCATTTTTTACTGTATTTTCACATAGTATGGCATCTGTAGCAGTATGGAGAGTATATCAAATATATAAGTGGGTGGGTGAAAAATTAAAATTACCCTGGCTGCAGGATGATGACACGATTATCAAAACCTGATAGAACGAAATAGAATTAAAATGGCTGTCAGCTTATTGGCAGCCATTTTTCCATTTTATGGATTTGCTACTCTTCCCATGAATAAATTGATCCTGTTGGGATATGTCGGATGAAGAACATAAATGGTCTGTCAATTATCATTGAAATGGGTTCACTTGGCATCCCTTTTAATCCAACAATCACTGCTGTGGCTGCTGCCGCTTCTGTGCCTGTCTCGTCTACAGTAATAGCAGCTTTATGCAAAACATCTGTGATATAAAGCATATCGCTTCTTGTAATCCCTGAAAAATCAGCAAGATCCATATCAAAGGCCTCAGCCATACCTAAATTGGCAAGGGGCTCTTTTGCATCTGTTGCTGTGATGAAGTCGAATTTTGGCATCTGCAAGTTGACCGGTTCAGAAAACATTTCATCCAGGATCATATGCAACTTCTGAGTATTCAAACCCAACTCGAAATCCTTATATGTACCAGCATCAGGCAATAGAATGGTCATAGCAAAGTCAGGGCTAAGGTAAAGCAAGTCAACTGCTTGGTAGTTCTCACCTCTGGTATATGCAAGGTGCTGTCCCGAAAGCTTCATCATATCAACTTTCATCTCAGTTCCATCAATCAATTTAAAGGGTTCTTGAGAAGTTTCCGCTTCAGAGAAGGGATGGTACCAGGATCCGTTAAAATAGATCGCATTAGCGAGAACTAACCTTGTTAGTGTGTTGATAGCACCTTCTGGGATTAGATCCTTGATTTTTTCTTCAGTTTCCTCTTCAACCCAATCATTAATGGCATTTCGGGCAAACTCCGGATTATTTGCATAATCAACGTTATAAATCCCCGCACCATAATTTAATGCAATTGTGTCCAAAAAAGTCTTGTTGAAGTCAAAATCAGCCTGCCCCCAAATGGAATTGGCGATATTAAGCTGGAATCTATTACCTTCTGACTCTCGTGGTGTATTTTCTTGAGAGGATTCAATCGCCAGCAGGAGGGCATTGAATGCAGAATGGACATCTTCTTCAGGGAGCGAAAAATTAAGGGCTTGCATCATCCCTTGTTCTGTGGATGTTTCAGCTCCGGCTAATGTCATACTCAGAGCAAGGGATAGACTCATGGGTGAAAAGATGATATTTCCGTCACCCTGGCGTATCTGTTCATAGAAGGAAAATGCGAAGTCTGTATTTCCATCAACAAGCGAAACCAGGGTGGCAGCTTCTACCTGTGGTTCAATTTCACGTGCTAAGCTGCTTTGCACATACCCAGTTTCACTGGGATTTTCAATATCGGGTAGCGGTGTCTCTTTCACGACTGGCTTTTCCTCAGGTACACATGCAGTGTTGAGCAAAAGGGATAAAAGGATTAACATAACTGGTAGATATTTCATTTTCTCTCTCCTTAGTTGTTATTAATTTGATATCATTTAGACGAATAGAATATCTGTTTTGTTCCAGAGAGTGATACGAAAAATTCATGAAATTGTCAGTCATCATGATGGATCAGCAAGAATCACACGTGCTGGCGCCCCCTCACAGCCAATAATTTTCAGCGGAAGACAGTATAGTTGATAAACACCCTCAGGTATAGATATCAGATTTATCCCTTCTAAAAGGACGATCTCCTTAGCAAGAAGAATTAGGTGGGGCTGATTGGTTTCCGCAAATGGGGCAATGGAAAGATAATCCACACCTACAAGATCTAAGTTTAGAAACGAAAGATATTCTGCACCAGAGACATCAATTCCGACAAAATCTTCATGAAATTCTGAGGAGTGCTCATGCCAATATCTGGAATTTTTGGTCTTGAACAAAACTTTCTTTGCTTTGACTAACAGATTATTGAGGGGATGCTTTCTCAGGACACGTTCAGATATACATTTAACATTTTGATTGATATTCAGAACCAGGACTTCTCCAACCAGTTTATCAAAAGGAATTTGATCAATTGTTTGACCGCCTTCAATGAAATGACTGGCTGCATCAATATGTGTTCCAGTGTGGACACTCATTTGAATTTCTGAGACAGTCGCATCATCTCCAGCTTCAATTTTTGATATTTCGTGTATTGATACCGGAGGATCTCCAGGCCAAACAGGCATGGTGGGTTCAATTGGGGATGATATATCATATATTTTCATCATAATCTCCTTTCAAAGCTGTCATGCTCATGGAAAAAGAATGTGTGCACAAAAACATTTCCTTTTCCAGGCGAGAGAACATCTATCAAGAATCCTAGCAGTAATCCGAAAATGACAGTTGATTTAAATTGAATCACATTGCTCCAACCTATCATCTTATGTATGAGGCCACAATAAACTTTATTATAAACTTCCATTTATTTTAAGCACAGGATGAAAGGTTGCCATTCGAATTGATTTTCGGAAGATGCATTTTACGAACTCATTCAAAGAATGTTTTTCCATTATTCATTTCTTGATATTATCACCAATGATGATAGGACTTGATAGAATAATTCGATATAATGAAATCATATTAATTTGAAAGGAATGAAACCTGATGCGGAAAGTCGCAGTTATTGGTATTGGACAAACAAAAATTGCAGAACATTGGAACAAATCATTACGAGAATTGGCTGGCGAGGCAGCACTTGCAGCCATGTTCGATGCCCAAGTTGATCATATAGATAGTATATATATTGGGAATATGCTTTCGAGCGCTGCAAATGCACAAACCCACCTGGGAAGCTTGATCGCGGATTGGATTGGTCAGCGGTTCACAGACGCAATAAAGATCGAATCCGCATGTAGCTCAGGTAGTGCAGCCTTCAGAGCAGGGTATCTGGCAATAGCCTCCGGTGAAGTTGATCACGTTCTTGTGGTTGGTGTAGAAAAAATGACAGATTCTCCGAGCAATGAAATCACAGCTGCTTTAGCAACAGCAGCGGATGCTGATTGGGAAGTGGATCAGGGTGTTTCTTTTGTTGCATTAAATGCACTCATCATGAAAAGATATATGCACGAATATGGATGGAAGGGGATTGATTTTGCGGAATTTTCAATCAATGCTCACTCAAATGCGGTACACAACCCTTTTGCGAGATTCCGAAAACCAATCGATAAAAACCGTTTCATTAATTCTCCGATGATATGTGATCCAATTAATCTGATGGATGCTTCACCGATTGGTGACGGTGCTGCTGCGGTTGTTCTTGCAAGAGCAGATGTTGTGTCTCCTGGCTTACCAAAAGTTCTGGTAGCTGGCTCCTCTGCAGCTACAGACAGCATCGCTATCCATAATCGAAAATCACCCCTTTGGCTTTCAGCAGCTCAAAAATCATCTCAGGAAGTCTATGCTCAGGCAGGTATTCGACCTGAGGATATCGGCGTGTTTGAATACCATGATGCTTTCACCATCATGGCTGCCCTATCACTTGAAGCCAATGGTTTTACAGAACCAGGTCAGGGACCAGCGCTGGCAAAAGATGGTTCAATAAGAGTTGGTGGAAAAATACCAGTCGCGACAAGAGGAGGGCTCAAAGCCCGGGGACATCCTGTTGGTGCAACTGGTATGTATCAAATTGTTGAGGTAGTGCAGCAGCTTCGAGGAGAAGCAGGAGAGACACAGGTACTTCGTAACGATTTTGGAATGGCTCAAAACATTGGCGGGAGTGGATCAAATATTGTCACACACATATTCAAAAGGGAAAAATAATTTCACCTTCTTGTGCAAAATTAGTAAATTTCCAAACCTCTAAGGAGCTTTACCCGTGTATAATAACCATACTTTGATGTCTATTGAGGAGATTCTTCATGTTTGAATTCCATGTTTCACGACTGTCACGAGAAAAGTATGATTTTGACAAATCAATATACCGATTTGATGGAAATGTGATTTTCGCTGATTTTCTTGCTGCACGCCAATTCGCACAAAAAATCAACCAGAAACGGGACCTGGTCATGTTACCCGAATCTGCTGTTAGTGCTGGAGACATCAATGCCATTGGACTTATTGATGAGATATTTCACTTTATCATTTCCCTTTATCGCCTGATTATTGACCCGGAAATAATCAGTGATGCATATGAACTACTTTCAGAGACCTTCGGAGAGAAGAAAGTAACCAAAGCATTGTTGATGTTTGTTAATGAGTTTCCACCGACGCCAGTTTTTCAGGGAGAATTAAGTCCTGAAGAATATTTGAAATTCGAGACGAATGGAACACCGAATATGTATATAACACTTGAAGAAATGTTGATGCTTTGGATCACGAATCGGAATCCGGCTGTTGCTTCATTTTCTGAATTATTTGATGATACATTGCTGCGGCAAAGAACCATCTATCGCCAGATGATCAGTGCGCTTAAATCATTTTTCCAAGAAAAACCGCATTTTGGTTCAGATGATCAGGATATATTCACTATGCTTCGCAGCCCAGCTATCGAAGAGCCATATTCATTAGCAAAACAATTGGAATACATCAGACGAAAATGGGGTTCACTTCTTGGGGATTTCCTATATCGATTACTGAACTCAATTGACTTGATTCGGGAAGAAACGAAGACTTTCATTGCTGGACCGGGTCCTACACAAGTGCTGGGTTATCCCGATTTGGGAGAAGAAGAGAATTTCAGCCCAGATAGTGATTGGATGCCGCGTACTGTCTTGATGGCAAAAAATACCTACGTTTGGCTTTATCAACTCTCGGAAATTTACGATAGGGAGATCAAGAGGTTGGATCAAATCCCAGATGAAGAATTAGATAAGTTGGCAAGCTGGGGATTCAATGCTTTGTGGCTGATAGGCTTATGGCAAAGAAGTGATGCCTCCAAACAAATAAAACAACTCTGTGGCAATCCCGAGGCAGTAGCTTCAGCATATTCTCTGAAAAATTATACAATTGCCAATGACCTTGGGGGGGAATCTGCTTATCGAATTCTTCGAGATAAAGCAACAAGGCGTGGAATTCGGTTGGCAAGTGATATGGTGCCCAATCATATGGGTATCGATTCCGATTGGGTCATAGACCATCCAGATTGGTTCATATCTTTACCCTACAGCCCATTTCCATCATACGGCTTCACTGGTCCGGATCTCAGTCCATCAGATCGAGTGAGTATTGTGATCGAAAATCATTATTATGATCGCACAGATGCTGCTGTGGTTTTTATGAGATACGATAAGGAACGGGGAGACACAAGATTTATTTATCATGGTAATGATGGTACCAGCATGCCGTGGAATGATACGGCGCAATTGAATTACCTCAAAGAAGATGTGCGTGAAGCAGTCATTCAGACGATATTGAATGTGGCAAGCCAATTTCCAATTATTCGATTTGATGCGGCTATGACCCTCGCAAAAAAGCATTATCAAAGACTGTGGTTTCCACAGCCAGGTTCAGGTGGGGATATTGCAAGCAGATCCGAATATGGGCTGGTAAAGGATGATTTTGATAAAGTATTTCCCAAGGAATTTTGGCGAGAATTGGTAGACCGGGTTGCTCAAGAAGTTCCGGATACGCTTTTATTAGCTGAAGCCTTTTGGATGATGGAAGGATATTTCGTCCGCACGCTGGGAATGCATCGAGTGTATAACAGTGCCTTCATGAACATGCTCCGAAACGAAGAAAATTCAAAATATCGACTTGTGATCAAGAATACGCTTGAATTCGATCCCCAAATTCTTAAACGGTATGTAAACTTCATGAATAACCCGGATGAAAAAACAGCTGTTGATCAGTTTGGAAAAGGGGATAAATATTTTGGTATCTGTACATTGATGGCTACAATGCCTGGATTACCTATGTTCGGACATGGACAGATTGAGGGGTTTTCAGAAAAATATGGTATGGAATATTTCCGTCCTTATTGGGATGAGAAACCTGATATGTACTTAATTCAACGACATCAGCAGGACATTTTCCCTCTCTTAAAAAGACGTGACCTTTTTTCTGGTGTAAAGGACTTCCTTTTGTATGATTTCTATGTTGGTGAGGGAGTCAATGAGGATGTTTTCGCTTACTCGAATGGCAACGAAACACAACGCGCTCTCGTTATCTATCATAATCATTTTGGGTCCACAAATGGTTGGATCAAGACATCTGCCAGTTATCTACATAAGGAATCAGGCAACTTTGAGAACAAACAGCTGATCGAAGGTTTGAATTTGACCAGTGGATACAATCGTTTTGTGATATTTAAAGATAGTGCATCAGGTTTGGAATATATCCGATCAATTCAAGAAATTAAGACAAAAGGTCTGCATTTTGAGTTGAATGCCTACGATTGCCATGTTTTCATGGATTTTCGTGAGATTTCAGATGATGATTATGGACAATGTGCGCAATTAACCACTTATTTGAATGGTCGTGGCGTACCCAGTATTGATGAAGCGCTGCGTGAATTATTACTCGCCCCAATCTTAAATCCATTGCGTAAACTCATTAATCCACAAAGTTTACGGGCAATCTATCAAGCACGTGTTAAAAAAACTGCAGCTGATATCAACCAGGATGAATTTGATACACATGTTGAGAATTACCAACTCTTGATTGATGCAATAAAAGGTTTTGTGATGATGGAAACGGATCAAGTACCCATTGTCAAGGAAGAACAACGCGGCCTGGAAGCAATATTAAGACTGATAGATTTTGAAGAACATTTTCCATTCCCACGTTCAAAAAAATATCAAACATTATTGGCTTACATTCAAGAGAATCTGACTGATTACCCCTTTATTTGGTATGTTCTTATTTTATGGAATGATTTGCGCCTGATTGGTCGGGTAATTACATCTGAAACTCAGTTTGTAGAGATCAGCCGAAGCTGGTTGGAAGAGTGGGGTATTCTACGATTGATTCAGGATACAATGGTATCTCTTGGTTTGGACCAGCAGCAAGCTCAGAGCGGCGTTACGATCCTGAAATTATTAGTGAGCCAACAAAATTGGATTGAAAAAGTAAGCGAACAATCTCCAACTTCTTTACTAGAATCCTGGTTAAGTGAAAAAGAAATTCGCAATTTCTTGAATATCAACCGCCATCGGGGGATTCTATGGTTCAATAAAGAAGCTTTTGAATCCATGCTGTGGTGGATGATGACGACAGCTCTTATCCGCCTGGTTGCTAATCCAAAGATGAGCCTTGCTGAAGTTGTAGAGGTTTTATTTGACGCTTATCGCTCAATTGAAGCGCTGATGGAAGCGGAAAAGCTCTCTGAATATCAAGTTGAAAAACTGCTGGAGGCGTTGAAGTAAGCGTTATTATCCTCAGAAAAATCTTTAACGCGCTGATACCTTTCAGCAAAAACAGTGTCTCCCCTCAATCCAGTACGCTGGTCTTTTACCTTCTTAAGTAATGACATAGCTTTTGATTTAAGATTTTTCCCTGTGACCCGTTTTGTCAGCCAAACAGCCTGGGCAGCATATGCGATGTTGTTTTGGGGTTCAATACGATGGAAATTATCAAAGAACCACCCGCAAGAAGTGAAAACTCTTTGCCGCTCATATTGTGCTGCTAATATCATCCCAATTTTNTCAATATCCATATCGGTTAATTTTTGATCAACAAATNCCCCCAAAAGTGTTTTGAGATCAGTTTCTCCTAACATCACTTGAATATAAGCATTNCGAAGCTGCCATTTTCGGCGAGTATATTGTCGTATGAAAACCTGGTACTGTTGATCAATATCTTCAGCCAGCCTCTCAAGTCCCCAACGCAAGGGAGCTTTCCAAGATGCCCCTGGTGAGCAATCGCACTCTCCCATCCAGCGAAGTATGCCGTGATGACAACTCCAGGAAGTGTATTCATTTATCTGTACAAATTGTGTGGGTTGATGATCCAATAACCATAAACCAGGATAGGTGATCCGGTATTTTTTACTGTGAAGTGCACCATTGAGTACATGCGAAAGAAATAGTTCCCGAAAACTTTTATGATGACCGTACAATTCACCGTCAGTTGCAATAATGTTTATTTGATCTTCGTTATTATTCGAACCATGAAACTGTGGTGCAACCCATCGATCCACAAAATAATCGGCGTTGCGCGTAGCCTCTGGCTGGAAACTCACCGATGTGCTCAAAGCCTGATTGTACAGAAATACAATCATCGGATCATGATTACCAGGTAATTCAACTAAATATGGCTGGTCACTGCTTAATTCTTCATAACCTTCAACCTGCCAAGGAGCAAGCATTGTAAATTTAATTTGATTTTCAGCAAGAAAGGTTAATGTCTCCAGGTCAACCGCTGTTTCAGGAAGCCACATCCCTAAAGGCTTGTGTCCAAAACGATGCTCAAAATCTGCAATTCCCCATTTTATTTGTGTGATCTTATCGCGTTTATTTGCCAAAGGTAAGATGACATGGTTATATGCTTGTGCCATACCATTGCCAACACCATACTTATCAAAATTGTTTCGTTCTTGCTTTACGATAGAATCGTATGTTTGTTTTTCATAATTCTCAAGCCAGTTAAACAGGGTAGGGCCAACGTTAAAACTGATTTTTTCAAAATTTCCAAGAAGGGCATTGGGACTATAACATTCTTTATGAATGCGTTCGTTCCAATTTCGATAAGGTTCAGCTCCTTGTTCATCAGGAATCACTCCTGATAAGGGGTCATCGCGTGGTGGCTGATAAAAATGTCCATGAACACAGACTGCATTTATTCCCATTGAATTATTGTTCGCTTTCTTTTTGTAATTATTTGCCAAAATTGTTTGTTATAATTCTTTCCCACAAGGTACCCTAACTTATGTTTCATTCTGGCAGGAAGCAGGCTAAATCTTTCAGCCAGGTTGCCAAGATCAGTTGTTCGGTTTGCTGCCAAATAATCCAACCAAAAAACTGTGGATGGGAAATTGGGCAGCATTATTTCGAGAATCTCAGTAAATCTATTTAAGACAACTGGTTTGATACTTACGAATTGTCTTTTAATGCCCATTGCTCTAGCGATCATCTCACATATTTCTTTGAAACTGAGATACTCTGGTCCGCCGATCTCAATCGTTTCATTTATTGTGTGGTGCATTTGCAGGGTCCAGGCCATGACATTGACCAGGTCTTTAATCCAAATAGGTTGCAATAATGAAGAACCTTGATCTGGAACCATCACAAAATAAGGGGAGAATTTTAATAGGAAGGCCAACCCGTTGGTGAAATGGTCTCCATTGCCATAGGTGATTGCCGAACGAATTATCGTGAAAGGGACACCAGAGGTTTTAATGTAATGCTCTGCGATAGCCTTTGCCTTAAGTAGTGGACAGGCGGATTCTCGGTCAGCCCCGAGATGACTTAGATAAATTATCCGATCAATTCTCATTTGGCTGGCTGCCCTTACCAAGGATTTTGTGCCTTCAATATCCACCTGTGTTAATTGAGCTTTACGTCCAAGTTGTTCCGCACTGGCAAGATGAAAAACCGCATCCACACTCTTCATCGCTGCTCGTAATCCCCGCTCATCGTTCATGCTTGTAATTGCGACATCCAGCGGCATTCCTTTAGGTAAATCTGGTGTTTTTTGAGAAGGTTGCAGTAAGAGTCTAATAGGATGTCCAAGTTCAGTTAATTGTCTGATGAGTACTTTCCCAATAAAACCGGTTCCACCGGTGATCAATATCATAGCAGAAGAATTATAGCAGAATTAATATCAATAAGTTGGCACGACCCTTGCAATAAATATGTCAGGTCACTATTTTACCAAAAAGGTCTTGAGATGACTAAATTTACACAAGAAATCGGGTTTGCTTATTTTAAAACACCAAAATATCAAGTAAATAAGCATATTACATCCTGGATGAAAGCTATTCGAGAAGTCGGAGCATCAGTCGTGATCTATGAAAGTGCATTTGATCGGGCTGTTTCTGAAGATGCCTTTATCATCGCACTAGAAAATCACCTTTCACCGATTGTACACTTCAATGCTGAGCTTCCACTGGCACGTAATTTTAATGATGTGGCATTCTTACTGGATGTTTATGCAAAATGGGGCGTTAGCCATGTGATTTTTGGAGATCAACCAAATGTTAAGAGTGCCTGGCAAAAAGCTGGTTGGCATTATGAAAACCTTATTGATCATTTCCTGGATCGTTTTATACCTTTAGCTAACCATGCCGTTCGAAACGGCATTATTCCTGTGTTTGCACCTTTGAAACCAGGAGGGGATTATTGGGATACCGCTTTTATCGAGTTGGCATTAATCGGACTCAAACGTAGAAGGTTGGAAAGTATTCTTGAGCATTTAATGCTTTCAAGCTACGGCTATACCTATAACAAATCGCTGTCCTGGGGAAAGGGAGGGCCCGAACGCTGGTCAAGCACAAAACCTTATCAGACTCCTGAAGGACAGGAGGATCAAATTGGATTTCATAATTTTGAGTGGGCGCAAGCCGTAGGAGAACGTGCCATTGGAAAGAAATTACCAATATTGATTTTCGATGCAGGTAATTCCGGTATGACAAGCTTAGTTCAAGACTCTGAATCCTCGATAAAAGCAACTCAAGAAATTTATGATCTTTGTAGTTTAAACCCAGGGCTAGAAGAAATGTCAGGCCGCACGGCAGCCTTTGATGAGTCAGTGTGCTGGTGCACATTCTCTTTAGATACCATCGAAAATGCGCTAAACAGGCAGCTTGCAGTGAAGATCTTCCTACAGATTTTCAAAAATCAGATGAAAACCGAAGTCAGCTCAAAAGCAGAAAAGCAGGGGCAAAAAATGATTTCACACTATCTTTTATTGCCTTCATATGCTTCTGGAGTCTCTGATGCGATTCTTAATAAAGTCAGACCAATAATCAAGCATCAGCATCCCACTGTCGGATTTTCACTCGAAGAAGCTGCTTTTGCTAAAAGAGTAAGTGTTTATCCTGATCCAATAATATTCTCCGAGGAACAATTAAGCCAATTAAGATCTACCGGTTCCATTGTTGAGGTTTTACCCGAATCCGGAATAGAAATTGCAACATTGATACTAAATTCATGACATAAAACAGAGGTCGCTATGGACGTAATTCCCGATGTAGTTAATGCAGAAGACTCCTTGATTGGAGTGCCATTACCAAAAATTAAAGTTGTAGGTCTGGGTGGGGGGGGGTGCAATGCGGTCAACCGCATGATTGAATATGGTATGAAGGGGGTTGAATTTATCGCCTGCAACACAGATAAACAAGCATTAGCCAGCTCTCATGCGAAAGTAAAGGTGCATTTAGGGCCGAAATGTACGCGAGGACTGGGTGCAGGTGGAATACCTTCTATTGGTGAACGCTCCGCTGAAGAGAGTTTCCAAAAGCTGGCGGATGTCTTAGATGGTGCAGACATGGTGTTTTTGACCGCAGGATTGGGTGGCGGTACAGGAACCGGTGCTATCCCTGTGGCTGCACGGATTTCGAAGACATTAGGAGCGCTGACCATAGCGGTTGTAACAACCCCATTTACATTTGAGATGGGACAGCGGCAGAGAAACGCAGCCATGGGATTGCAGAAACTCAGATGTCATACAGATACATTAATTATTGTTCCCAATGATCGATTGTTAGAAATTGCACCGCATGATCTTCCCCTGGAGATGGCCTTTAAACTTGCTGATGATGTGCTGCGGCAAGGGGTGAGTGCGATATCAGAGTTACTCACGGAAACGGGATTGATAAATGTTGACTTTGCGCACATTCGCCATGTGATGTCTCTTGGCGGTGGAGCACTGATGTCGATAGGGACAGGGGAGGGTGAAGACAAGGCTATGAAAGCATTAAATCAAGCCCTTCATCACCCTTTGTTAGATGATATTGAAATTGACACCGCTAGTGGGATAATTGCGAACTTCAGTGGAGGGGATGACCTCACTTTCACGGAAGTTGCTGATACGATGACGCACTTACATCAAGAAGCAGGTAAAGAAACGGAAATCATACCTGGTGTGATCAGCAACACCAATTTGAACGACCGGGTACAAGTGATCCTGATTGTGACAGGTCTGGGTGCATTGCCAATTGAACAAGCCATCCCGGGTGCAGAAAAGTACATTGCAGAACATCCTGTTCGAATAAATGAAAATCGATTCAATCGGGAAACTCACAGGTCACATGATCCACATAGGATTGAAGAGCCTCAAGTTCAGAGCAAGGCTTACTCCCTTTCCCAACCTCATTCAGCCATGATAACCGCAGATCTTGATGTCCCAGCATTCTTAAGAAAACGGATAAGGGGCTAATATGGATAAGAAATCAATTGACAGAGTGTGTAAAAATATCTACCGGCGTTTTCCTGCGCTTAAAAACAAGCGACCGAAAGTCTCTTCACATGGTGAGAATCGCTACCTGTTAATTTTCTCAGGCTCAGGAAAGACTCCTGATGGGAAAACAATTACGAATACTGTCAGGGTTGTTGCCAGTGAAGAAGGAAGGATCATTAAATCATCAATGAGCCGATGAGTGAAATTGGATGGTTTCCTTGTTGTTTCTCACTATCCAAATATCTGATCAGAAAATGTTAAAGCTTATAAAATCGGAAAGGGTTTCGCATATGAGTAAAACCCATAAGTTACAAAGTATAATCCAAACAAAGGCAGGTAAACTGGTTTTTCTGTTCCTTATCTGGGCAGCTGTGGGTTTTATCCTCGGCCTGGTTATGGGTAGAATTATTTGGATGATTCAATTACTATAGCAATTCTAAATTTTGTCATCACAAAATAAAAAGTGCTGTTTTTCAGCACTTTTTTGTTGAATTAGATCAGTCTGTTATCTTAGATAAGAAGTTTTTTATCACTTCAGCTTCAGTTGTTGGCTTAGGAATGCCTTGAAGAAGCGTCCAATGTTCTTGATGGTCTATGCGGCCTTTAGGGGGAATTGACTCAACGGGGCCTAAACTTTCTAATTCAAGCATTGCTTCATTTGTAAACACTTCAAAATTGACACCAAAATCAGGATACAACCCCTCAAAATGGATAGGAACCTTTTTGATGAAAAGTGCATTATGGTTGGCATATGCCCCCCAACCATCTGAAGCAAAAACCCCAATTTTTTGTGGCGTTGCGTTGTTAATATCCTGATTTAACATAATGATTCGCTCACCAAGCAGCCATCGTGGATCGCTGAGATTTGTGTATGGCCAGATGGATAAGATGCTGGTAGGAAGCATGAATTCCGGGTGTGGACCTCGTGGGGGGAATGGGAGAATCGCAGTACCTCCAGGTGCCATAACAGAAAGCGCCCAAATAGCTGTTTCTACAGCCCAAAGATTATGATTAATGAGGATATGTGTCAATTGTACTTCATCTTCATTTGGAGACAATTTAATTTCTATTTGTTTCTGAAGCCCGGTCGTCGGCTCAGGTTTTTGAGTGGCGATTAAACCGTTCTCAATTTCTTGAATTAATACTGACTCACTATCTGGATAATATGTCCTGGGTTGAGCTTCAGGTGCATGCCAGAGCCTGTGACCTCCGAAGATCAACCACTCAGTTGTGTTTGTTATGCCCAACTGTTCCGGATATTCCTTAAACATATTTTCTTGACCGATAAAACCAAACCGAATAACTCGGGGACCGACGTCCCCTGTGATGATCAATTCGATATGGTCATTTACCAATCGATAACAATTATCCCAACCACCATAGCTAACTTTTTCCATTTGATTGTCTCCATATAATAACTGCATGTGAGCTTTCTTTATATCATTATTATAATTCAATCTAAAAATTAACTGCCATTACTTT
>JGI24025J20009_10000290_pt1 | contig 39007 bp, 56 predicted proteins | sample Cruoilmetagenom3_FD_20009 | JGI IMG/M metagenome (IMG submission 20009) | reverse complement strand
TTGATTGAGCCGGTGGCGCTGGAGGAGGGCAGCCGGTTTGCTATTCGGGAGGGTGGTCGGACGGTTGGCGCGGGCGTGTTGACCAGGGTCATCGAGTAGGGCGCTGCTGCCCGGTGCGGCAGCGGCTGCTGAGCCGGATGGTAGGCAGGAGAGATTATGGCAAATAAGCGTATCCGCATCAGACTCAAGGCGTACGATCATCGTGTTCTAGACAACTCTGTGCAGCAGATCGTGGATGCGGCTGAGCGAACCGGAGCTGTGGTCGTGGGACCTGTCCCACTGCCTACGAGGATCGAGAAGTTCACCGTGATACGTTCGCCGTTCATCGACAAGGACTCGCGAGAGCAGTTCGAGGTTCGGACGCACAAGCGGCTGATTGACATCCTGGATCCAGGAGCCAAGACCATAGACAATCTGATGCGCCTGAATTTGCCGGCAGGAGTGGACATTGAGATCAAGCTGTGATCCGTGATGCGTAGACGCGTAACTCATGGGCGGGTGTGCTTGATGCCGCCAGGAGCTACGCTTTGTGAGTTGTGAATTCAAGCGAGGATGATGTGGCTTCTGCCCCGGGCCAACAGTCCCATGATGGAGGATGGCATGAAAGGTATTCTGGGCAAGAAAGTGGGCATGACCCAGGTCTTCGATGACCGGGGAGAGGTCATTCCTGTGACTGTCATCGAAGCTGGGCCTTGTTTTGTGACCCAGGTGAAAACCGAAGAAAGGGATGGCTACACGGCTGTCCAGATGGGCTTCCAAGAAACCAAGCCGAAGCGCCTGACTGGTGGGGAACTGCAACACCTGCAGAAGAACCAACTGCCGCCGTTGCGCTACCTTCGTGAGATACGCGTGCCGGACGTCCAAGACTACGAGGCAGGGCAGAAGATCACCGTCGGCACCTTTGACGAGGGTGAGTTGGTGGATGTCACCGGCATGTCCAAGGGGCGCGGATTCGCTGGCGGTATCAAGCGACATGGCTTCCGGCGAGGGCCGAAGACTCATGGCCAGTCGGACCGAGAGCGGGCTCCTGGTTCGGCCGGTTCGGGCACGCGAGTGGGCCACGTGCGCAAGGGCAAGCGCATGCCTGGCCACATGGGTAACGTTCGCGTGACGGCGCAGCACCTGCGGGTGGTCAAGGTAGATCCGGAGCGCAACCTGCTGCTGGTTAGGGGCGCGGTGCCGGGGCCGAAGAAGGGGCTGTTGATCATCAGGGAAGCCCGCAAGCAAGGGTAGACTCGAGTCGTGGGAGAAGGCGATGCTACTTCCGGTCTATAACATGGTCGGGGAAAAGGTTGGCGAGACAGAGTTGGCGGATGAGATTTTTGCGGTCCCGATCAACGAAGCTGTGATGCACCAGGCATTGCTGCGTCAGTTGGCCAACGCCCGCCTGGGTACTCATAAGACGAAGAAGCGCCATGAAGTCAGCGGCGGTGGTCGCAAGCCGTGGCGGCAGAAGGGCACTGGCCGTGCTCGCCAGGGCAGCATTCGGGCTCCCCAGTGGCGCAAGGGCGGCACTGTCTTCGGGCCACAGCCACGCTCCTACCGCCAGAAGATGCCTCGGAAGATGCGTCGGTTGGCCGTGCGCTCGGCGCTTTCGGTCAAGGCGGCAGCGGAGCAGATCATCCTCCTGGATACCCTGCGCATGGAGGAGTCCAGAACCAAACGGATGCTCGCTCTCTTGGACAGCTTGGGCATCCAGGACAGTGCGTTGATCCTGTTGTGCAGGAAGGACGAAGCAGTGGAGCGTTCTGCGCGCAACGTTCCTGAGGTCAAGACGCTCAGGGCCAACTACCTGAACATCCGGGACATTCTGGGCTACGACCATCTCGTGCTGCCCTTGGAGGCCCTGGAAGTGGTCGAGGCCATTTGGGGGTGAGTAGACAGGGAGTTCACCTATGCACATCTATGAAATCCTGAAGCGCCCGATCATCACAGAGAAGTCGCAAGACCAAGTGGACCTCTTCGGCCAGTACACCTTCGAGGTGGACCGCAGAGCGAACAAACATCAGGTGAAGGAGGCGATTGAGGAGATTTTCGACGTCACGGTGCTGTCTGTGAACGTCATGACCGTGCCGCCGAAGCGAGGGCGCCATGGTAATCGCATTGTGGTGAAGAAGCCGAAGTGGAAGAAAGCCGTTGTCACCCTGGCCCCTGGTGCGACGATTTCGGTCTTCGAAGGGGCATAGGTCATTCGCTACGCGTAGATAGGGAGAACCATGGCCATTAAAGTCTATAAGCCCACCTCGCCAGGACGGCGGGACATGAGTGGCTTCACATTTGAAGAGATCACGCGCAGCAAGCCCGAGAAATCGCTGCTGGCCCCTATGCGCAAGAAGGCGGGGCGAAACCATCGGGGCAAGATCACCGTCCGACATCGTGGGGGCGGGCACAAGCGGCGCTACCGGATCATTGATTTCAAGCGGGACAAGTTGGGTATCCCGGCGCGGGTGGCGTCCATTGAGTATGACCCCAACCGCTCGGCGCGCATTGCCTTGTTGGTCTATGCTGATGGGGAGAAACGCTACATCATCGCTCCTCAGTTGCTGAAGGTGGACGACAGGACGATGTCCGGTCCAGAAGCTGATATCCGGGCGGGCAATGCGCTCCCCCTCGCCAACATTCCTTTGGGAACCATGATCCACAATATCGAGTTGCAGCCAGGCCGCGGCGGCCAGTTGGTCCGGGCTGCTGGTACTTCGGCGCAGTTGATGGCAAGGGAGGGGAAGTACGCTCACGTTCGGTTGCCTTCGGGTGAGGTGCGGTTGATCAGCGTCCGCTGCATGGCCACCATAGGTCAAGTCAGCAACGTGGAGCATGCCCACATCCGGCTGGGCAAGGCGGGGCGTAGGCGGTGGATGGGTTGGCGGCCGGCGGTGCGAGGCTCCGCTATGGACCCATCTTCGCACCCTCACGGAGGTGGCGAGGGCCGCACGCCGATTGGCATGCCTGGACCCAAGACGCCGTGGGGCAAGCCCACGTTGGGCTACCGAACCCGCCGCAACAAGCGTACGAGCAAGTACATCGTGCGACGGCGTGGGAAGAGAAGAGGCTAGGCGGAGGTGGTGCATGGCTAGATCGCTGAAGAAGGGACCGTTCGTGGAGCCGAAGCTGTTGCGACGTATCGAGGGGATGAATCGAACGGGCGAGAAGCGAGTCGTTCGCACCTGGTCTCGTGCTTCGACTGTGTTCCCGCAGATGGTGGGGCATACGATTGCGGTGCACGATGGCCGGCGGCACGTGCCGATCTACATCACCGAGAACATGGTAGGCCACAAGCTGGGGGAATTCGCCCCCACTCGCACCTTCCGAGGCCATGTGCCGAGGGAAAAGAAGGGTAAACGGTGGTAGGACCGATGCCAAGACAGGCCGCTGGACCTGTTTAGCGTGAGGTGACGTGGGATCATGGCAGAAGAAGTCAGGGGCTTCCAAGTACGCGCAGTGAAGAGGTATCTGGGCATTTCACCGCAGAAGGTGCGTTTGGTCATCGACCAGGTGCGGGGCGAGCATGTAGATGATGCCCTGGCACTATTACGGTTCCTGCCTCAGGGGGCGGCGTCGCCGGTGGCCAAGCTCATCCGCTCGGGCATCGCCAGTGCGGAGGAGAACTTTGGCCTGAGTCGGGAGGATCTCTGGATCGCCGAGATCACTGCTGATCAGGGGCCAACCCGGAAATGGCGCCGCTTCGGTGCGCGGGGGCGGTTCAAGCCGATACTACGACGGTCTTCGCATGTCGTCGTGGTTTTGGAAGAGCGGCTATCCGACTGAGGGTCGAGACACGAGGCATAATAGAGGGACTCACGACTTGCCGCGGCGGGCGGCCTAGGCAGCAAGGAGGGTTACATTGGGGCGCAAAGTGCATCCGATCGGTTTCCGCTTGGGGATCATCAAAAACCACCAGAGCCGTTGGTATGCGGAGGGAGGAGACTACACGCGCTTGTTGGCGGAGGACCGTCTGGTCCGGCGCGTGATCCAGGAGGAGGCGCCACGGGCGATGATCTCGAAGATCGAGATCGAACGCTTCCCCAAGCAGATATGGGTCTGGGTGCATTCAGGCCGGCCGGGTGTGATCATCGGCCGCAAGGGTGTGCACATCAAGGCGCTGCGAAGCAAGCTGCAGGAATTGACGGGCAAGCGAGTGAAGATAGAGATCGAGGAGATCTCTCGTCCCGACATGGATGCCTATCTTGTGGCGCAGAATGTCGCAGAACAGCTTGGGCGGCGGATTTCCCACAAGAGGGCTATGAAGCGGGCGGTAAGCAGAGCGATGAACGCGGGTGCCCAGGGGATGATGATCACCTGCAAAGGTCGGCTGTTCGGCGCCGAGATGGCCCGAAGGGAAACCGTGCGTGAAGGACGCGTTCCGAGACACACGCTGCGCGCGGATATTGATTATGCTCAAGTAGAAGCGCTGACCACCTTTGGTCGCATTGGGGTGAAGGTGTGGATCTACAGGGGCGAGATCCTGCCGGAGAAGGCGTCGCAGGCAATGGTGGTGTGAGGGGAGGATTGTTCTCGTGTTGATGCCTAAGCGGGTGAAGTATCGCAAACACCATCGTGGGCGAATGAAGGGAAAGGCCCATCGTGGGAACAAGGTGTCCTTTGGCGAGTATGGCCTGCAAGCGTTGGAACCGTGTTGGATGACCAGCCGCCAGATCGAGGCTGCCCGTCGCGCTATCGTGCGGCACGTTCGCCGCAGTGGCAAGCTCTGGATTCGGGTGTTTCCGGATAAGCCCGTAACGAAACGCCCGGCGGAAACACGCATGGGCAAGGGTAAGGGAAACGTGGATCACTGGGTCGCGGTGGTCAAGCCAGGGCGGATGCTCTTTGAGATTTCCGGTGTCAGTGAGGAGTCGGCGCGTAGTGCTATGCGGTTGGCCTCGCACAAATTACCGATCCAGACCCGGTTTGTGACACGAGAGGAGACCGCTGGCTAGCGGTTGGTGAGCTGTTCTTAGGTTGAGGGGGAGATTCATGGAAGCGCGGGATATCCGAGTTCTGGTGGACGACGAAATCCGCCAGAGACTGGATGAATCATACGAGACGTTGTTCAACCTCCGTTTCCAGCGTGTGGTGGGCCAGTTGGAAAACACCGCTCGCCTGCGGGAGGTGCGGCGGGACATTGCCCGTCTGAAGACCATCCTGCGAGAGCGGGAATTGGCAGCCGTGGAGGAGTTATAGAGATGCCGTCACGACGAAGGCGACTCACGGGCCGTGTGGCCAGCAACAAAATGGATAAATCGGTCGTGGTGGTGGTCACGCGCACCAAGCGTCACCCCCTGTACCAGAAGGTCATTCGGATCAGGAAACGCTACATGGCCCACGATGCCGATAATGCATGTCAGATCGGTGACCAGGTGCGCATCGTGGAATCTCGTCCACTGAGCAAGAAGAAGCGCTGGGTGGTGGAAGCGATCCTGGAGCGAGGGGCGGGGTAGGCTTGATCCCGCTGCAGGAGACGGACTATGATCCAGCAAGAGAGCAGACTGAGAGTCGCCGACAACACCGGAGCCAAGGAAATCCTTTGCATTCGCGTCCTGGGGGGATCCAAGCGGCGCTATGCGGCTGTCGGGGATATCATCGTCGCCACGGTGAAGCAGGCCATGCCCAAAGGGTCGGTCAAGAAGGGCGATGTTGTCCGCGCAGTAGTGGTGCGTACGAAGAAGGAGTATGGTCGCCCGGATGGCTCGTACATCCGCTTTGATGAGAACGCGGCGGTGATCCTGGATGAGGACAAGAGTCCGAAGGGCACGCGCATCTTTGGGCCGGTGGCGCGGGAACTACGGGAGAAGGGCTTCATGCGCATCGTATCGCTGGCTTCGGAAGTGCTCTAGAACTGCGTGGTGAACGTCGGACTGGTGGTGGAGGAAGTCGCTATTATGATGGGGATCAAGAAGGGCGATACTGTGGAAGTGATCCGAGGTGAGTACCGTGGCGAACGCGGTACCGTTCACCTCATACTGCGCGGCCGCCGGGGCGGGCGTCATCCAGGCCGGGATGCCAACAAAGACCGTGTCATCGTCTCTGGCATCAATCTGGTCAAGAAGCATCAGCGCCGCACCGGCGACGTACGCACGCAGGTTGGCATCATCGAACGGGAAGCGCCTATGCACATCTCCAATGTGGCTCTCGTCTGCCCGAAGTGCAACGAGCGCACGCGGGTGGCCTATCATGTCTTTGCAGACGGTTCCAGGTCTCGCCGCTGCAGGAAGTGCGAAGAACTGATCGACGCCTAGTTCACGCCTGACACTGTCGCCCAGGGATGGGGAGTGGAGTTCATGCCAAGGTTGAAAGATCGGTACAAGACGGAAATGGTGCCTGCGTTGATGCAGGAGTTTGGCTACCGCAATGTGATGGAAGTGCCGCGACTGGAGAAGATTGTCGTCAACGTAGGACTGGGCGAGGCGTTGGAGAATGTCAAAGCACTGGATGCGGCGGCCAAAGACGTGTCCACTATCACGGGGCAGAAGCCGATTATCACCCGAGCCAAGAAATCCATCGCCACCTTCAGGCTGCGTGAGGGGAATCCCATTGGCGTCAAGGTGACGCTGCGGGGCAATCGGATGTACGATTTCCTGGATCGCCTTTGCAATGCGGCCTTGCCCCGTCAGCGTGACTTCCGAGGTGTGTCACCTGACGCGTTCGACGGACGGGGGAACTACACGTTGGGCCTGCGGGAGCAACTTCTGTGGCCGGAGATCGACTACGATAGCATCGACAAGGTGCGGGGCATGGAAGTGACCATGGTGACCACTGCCCAGACGGATGAAGAGGGGCGACGACTTCTGCAGTTGCTGGGTATGCCGTTTCAGCGTTTCTAACAAGGGAGGGAGTGTGGCCAAAAAGTGTATGACCTGGCGTGAGAAGCGTCGCAAATATCCTGTACGCGTTCGCAATCGCTGCAAGATGTGCGGCCGCCCGCGAGGGTATATGCGTCGATTCGAGTTGTGCCGCATCTGCTTTCGCCGTGAGGCGCTGGAAGGGCGTCTGCCTGGCGTAGTCAAATCAAGTTGGTAGACAATGCTGAGGGATTGAACCGATGATGACTGATCCCATCGCGGATATGCTGACCCGTATCCGCAATGCACTTGAGGCGCAGCACCGCCAGGTGCTGGTGCCCAGTTCGAAAATGAAGGTCGCCATTGCCCGCATCTTCAAGAAAGAGGGCTTCATCCGACATTTCGATGTCAGCAAGAGAGGTCCCCAACCGGTATTGCGCATCATCTTGAAGTACGACGAGGAGCGGCAACCGGTGTTGCGAACGCTGAAGCGGGTGAGTAAGCCGGGCCGGCGTATCTACGCTAACCGGCGACAGATTCCCAGGGTACAAAGCGGGATGGGTGTGGCGATACTGTCCACCTCCAAGGGAGTCGTGACCGACCGCCAGGCCCGCCGCATGGGAGTTGGGGGCGAGGTGATCTGCTACATCTGGTAACGGGAGGAATCCTTGTGTCGCGTATCGGTCGTACGCCGATCCATGTCCCGCCAGGCGTGACTGTCGATGTCGGCGAAGAAAACCGGGTGACTGTGAAGGGGCCGAAGGGCGAACTCGCCCGCACGTTCTCTCCGGACATGATCATAGAAGTCCAGGATCAGCAGATCCTGGTGAAGCGCCCCACCGATCAGCGCAGGCATCGTGCTTTTCATGGCCTGACTCGAACGCTGCTGGCCAACATGGTCACCGGAGTGTCGGAAGGCTATCGCAAGGAACTGCAGATCGTGGGCGTGGGATACCGTGCCGTGCAGCGCGATAATGGGCTGGTGCTTAGCCTTGGCTTTTCGCATCCAGTGGAGGTTCGCCCGCCCGAGGGCATTATCTTGACCGTGACGTCCGGAGATGGGCGTACTCTCACTGTGGAAGGCATTGACAAGGAACTGGTGGGGAAAGTCGCGGCAGAGATCAGGGCGCTGCGCAAGCCCGAGCCATACAAGGGCAAGGGGGTTCGCTACGCTGGCGAGCATGTGCGCCGCAAGGCGGGCAAGGCGGGCAAGGTCATGTAGTGCCTGCCCAGTGCCTGGGGGGCCGCCTCGTTCGTTGCTCTGCCATGGACAGGGAGAGGGAGCACCACACCACAGGGCCCTTGGCAAAGATTGTTGGTGGGATGGAGGACTAGATCACAATGGCTAAACAGACCAGGGCGGTGGCCCGCAGTAGGCGCCACCGGCGTGTACGTAAGAGGGTCTTCGGTACCCCTGACCGTCCACGCCTGAACGTCTTCCGCAGTCTGAAGCATGTCTGTGCTCAGGTCATTGACGATGAGCAAGGGCATACGGTTGCCACGGCCTCCACGCTGGATCCAGATCTGCGGCCGCGCCTGAATGGACTGAGCAAGACTGAGCAGGCCCGGTTGGTGGGTGAGTTGGTGGCCGAACGAGCTCAAGCAGCGGGCATTGTGAAGGTGGTTTTCGACCGGGGTGGTTACCGCTACCATGGTCGAGTGCGGGCTTTGGCTGAGGGCGCCCGTTCTGGTGGGTTGCAGTTCTAGCGGTCAGGAGGGTTCATGGCGACGGGATCTAGAGGCAGGCGGCGCCGAGGCGCGGAGCGGGAAGGGCCGGAGTTCGACGAACGAGTGGTGAACATCGCTCGCACGGCGAAGGTACAGAAGGGGGGTCGGCGCTTTCACTTTCGCGTTGTGGTCGTCGTCGGGGACAATCAGGGCAGTGTGGGCGTGGGCATCGGTAAGGCCCGTGGCGTGCCCGAGGCTATCAGCAAAGGCAGGGACCGAGCCCTGAAGGACATGCATCGCATTCCCCTCGCGGGAACAACGATTCCCCACGAGGTCTGTACACGTTTCAGCGCGGCCAAGGTGTTGCTGAAGCCTGCATCACCGGGCACGGGCGTGGTCGCTGGCGGCGGCGTGCGCGCTGTCGTGGAGGCGGCAGGTATCCAGGACATTCTGACCAAGTCGTTGGGCAGCTCCAATATCCTTAATGTGGTCAGGGCCACCATGAAGGCTCTGGATGAACTGAAGGACCCGGCAGATGAGGCGCGGCGGAGGGGCAAACCCGTCGGGGATGTATCACCTTTCTGGAGGCAAGCTGATGTCACCAAGAAAGCGTAGGGGGGTGAAGCGCTTGAGACTCACCTACGTGAGGAGCGCCATTGGCTATTCCAAGAGACAGAAGGGGACCATTCGCGCGCTGGGTTTCCATCACTTGGGCGATACGGTGGTGCAACCGGACACGCCGCCGATTCGGGGAATGGTTAACAGAGTCAGACATCTGGTTAGCGTTCAGGAGATAGAGTGATGAAGCTGCACGATTTGCGTCCCCCGGCGGGAGCGAAGAAGAAGAGAAAGAGGGTCGGGCGCGGCATCTCGGCAGGTCAGGGCAAGACCGCTGGTCGGGGCGTCAAGGGGCAGAATGCTCGCTCGGGTGGAGGCGTCCGCCCGTACTTCGAAGGTGGACAGTTGCCGCTTGTGCGTCGCCTGCCCTATCTGCGCGGCTTCGTGAACATCTGGCGAGTGGAGCATGAGCCGGTGAACCTCTATCGCCTGAGTCGATTTGATGCTGGCAGCGAGGTCTCTCCGGCGACCTTGGCTGAGATGGGTATCATCAAGTCGCCTCGGCGGGCTGTGGCGATCCTTGGCCAGGGGGAGATTGACCGCCCGCTGACCGTGAAGGCTCACCGTGTCTCCACCGTTGCTCGGGCCAAGATCGAAGCGGCAGGCGGTACGGTGGAGCTGTTGCCGCTCAAGGGCCAGTCTCAGTATGGCATAGATAGGCTGTTCTGAGGCAGTTGCGCTGCCGAGGTCGGGAGTTCAACTCCCTCCTAACTGAACTGTATTGGAGCCAGGCTAGACCTGCGGGAAGGTTGGAAAGCACTGGTCGGGAGGATATGTCGTGTTACAGGCTGTTCGTAATGCCTTTCGGCTGCCGGATCTACGGCGCAAGCTACTGCTCACTTTTGGCATTCTGGTGCTCTATCGCCTGGCTGCTCACGTGCCGCTTCCCGGCGTGGACGCCGAAGCGCTCCGCAATCTCTTCGCTACCAATGAGTTGCTGGGGATGCTGGACATGTTCTCCGGCGGTGCTATGTCCTCGTTCTCGGTCATGGCGATGGGGTTGGGGCCCTACATAACGGCGACCATCATCTTCCAGCTTCTCACCCCCATCATCCCACGCATGGAGGAGTTGTCCAAGGAGGGTGAGGCAGGGCGCAACAAGATCAACCAGTGGACGCACATCGCCGCCGTGCCGCTGGCAGCATTGCAGGCCTATGCCCTGGCCAGTCAATTGGCTCGTGGCTCCGGGGGACAGGCGATTCTGGCCAAATTCGGGTTCAGGGAGTATCCTCTGGCGACAATCGCCACACTGACCACGCTCACGGCGGGAACGATCTTCGCTGTGTGGCTCGGAGAGTTGATCACCGAGCAGGGTATCGGCAACGGCATTTCGCTCATTATCTTCGCCGGCATCGTGTCCAGGGTGCCGCAGACCGTGGGGGGAGTGCTCATTTCCAGACCACAGGCGCTGCTCGTATTCCTCCTCGTGACGGTGATCACGGTGGTGGTCATCGTGGTGGTGCAGGAGGGGCAGCGGCGCATTCCGGTGCAATATGGCCGCCGCGTGCGGGCCTTGCGAGGAGGGCGGTTGCGGGTAGTGGGTGGACAAAGCACGCACATCCCCCTGCGGGTCAACTCGGCGGGTATGATCCCGCTGATTTTCGCCCAGAGTTTTCTCTTGTTTCCAGGGAACATCGCCAGTTACTTCGTCAATTCCGCAACCCCGTGGGTAGCCAGTGTCGGTACCACGGTGAGCACGGTATTCGACCCGCGGGGAAACATCTATTGGATACTGTACCTGTTCTTGGTCTTTGGGTTCACTTATTTCTATACCGACGCCATGTTCCGGCAACAGAACCTTCCTGAGGCACTACAGCGCCAGGGTGGCTTCATCCCCGGTATCCGGCCGGGCAAGCGTACAGAGGAGTACCTGAACAAGGTGATGTCTCGCATCACTCTCGTGGGTGCGCTATTCCTGGGTTTGGTGGCCATCTTGCCTTGGCTGACTCGCGGCGCTGCAGGAACGCAACAGACGGGTGCGATGTTGATCAGCAGCTCTGGTCTGCTAATCGTCGTTGGTGTGGTGTTGGACACGATGAAGCAGTTGGAAGCGCAGTTGCTGATGCGGCATTATGAGGGCTTCATCAAGTAAAGGGACGCCAGCAGCCCGAGCGAGTCTGCTGGCGGCAGAACATCACTCGTGATCATCCTGAAGACAGCGCACGAACTGGCTCTTATGCGGGAGGCGGGTCGCATCGTGGCGGAAGTGTTCGACATGCTGCAGTCGCGATTGCGGCCAGGCGTGACCACGGGTGAGCTGGACCGATTAGCCGAGGAGCTCATCCGCAGGCGGGGAGCTGTGCCCTCTTTCAAGGGGTATCGTGGGTTCCCTGCAGCCATCTGCGCATCTGTCAACGAGGAGGTCGTACACGGCATCCCGGGCAGCAGCCGCCAGTTGCGTCAGGGAGACATCGTCAGCATAGATGTCGGAGCGATACACCAGGGCTATCACGGCGATTCGGCTCGCACTTTTGCGGTAGGTGAGATTGGCGTGCAAGCGCGCCGCTTGTTGGAAGCGACTGAAGGAGCGTTGTACGAGGGCATAGCCCAGGCCAGAGTGGGGAACCGTTTCGGCGATATCTCGGCGGCGATACAGAGGTACGTGGAGGATCGGGGATTCTCTGTGGTGCGAGAGTACACAGGCCATGGCATCGGTAGGCGAATGCATGAAGAGCCGCAGATACTGCACTATGTGCATCCCGCGGATCCGAATCGCAATCGTCGTTTGCGTTCGGGGATGACGTTTGCCCTGGAACCCATGGTCAACGTAGGCACATGGAAAACCGAGCTGCTGGCGGATGGCTGGACGGTGGTGACCCAAGACCGTCAACTATCGGCGCATTTCGAACACACGCTGGCCATTACGAAGGATGGGGAAGCAGAGATCCTGACCCGGTTGTAGTGCAGAGATGAACGGGGGAGCAGGCCGGATTGGAGCGGGCTGCCCGTGCTGGTCTCAAGACGTGAAACAAGGGAGCATTAGTCATGAAGGTGAAACCATCCGTTAAGAAGCGTTGTGCCGACTGCAAGATCATCCGAAGACGTGGGGTGGTGCGGGTGATCTGCAAGAACCCAAAGCATAAGCAGCGTCAGGGATAGGGGAGATTCGCTCTGTCGTGGCTGCGTTGGTTACGTATAGAGGAGGAAGACCATGGCTCGTATCGCTGGCGTAGACCTGCCTCGTGACAAGAGGGTGGAAGTTAGTCTGACCTATATCTATGGTATTGGCCGGGCGACCAGCCGCGAGATTCTGGATATCACAGGCATCAGCCCAAACAGTCGCGTGAGCGACTTGACCGAGGCGGAAACCGTCCGGTTGCGTGAAGTGATTGATCGCAACTATCAGGTAGAGGGTGATCTGCGGCGTGAAATCGCCATGAACATTAAGCGGTTGCAGGAAATTGGCTGCTACCGTGGGCTTCGCCATCGCAGGAACCTGCCGGTGTACGGGCAGCGCACACGGACGAATGCCCGCACCAAGCGAGGGCAGCGCAGGACCGTGCCAGGCCGCCGCCGCGCACGGGCCAAGAAGTAGTTGGCGGATAGCCGATAGCCAAAGAGGAGTGACTGGATGCCACCAAAGAGAGTAGGACGGGGCAGGGCGCGGCGCGAGAAGCGGGGAGCAGTGCCTCGCGGCCAGGCTCATGTTCACGCCACATTCAATAATACGATTATCACTATCACTGACCCGGAAGGGAACACTCTGGGCTGGAGCAGCAGCGGTACGGTGGGCTTCAGGGGAAGTCGGAAGAGCACTCCCTATGCGGCACAGCGGGCGGCTCGTCAGGCGGCCAGCAAGGCCAGGGGCGTAGGTATGCGCGAGGTAGATGTCTTCGTGAAAGGCCCTGGCCCGGGACGGGAGGCTGCCATTCGCTCCCTGCTGAATGAGGGATTGAAGGTAACCTCGATTACCGATGTCACGCCGATTCCCCATAATGGTTGCCGTCCGCCAAAGAAACGGCGTGTGTAGAAGTCAGTGCGCAGAACCGCTGTAGGGTAGTTCGTAGGGTACCATGTTTGACGAAGGGGGATGAAGGCCGGCCAGCCGTAAACCTCTTCTTAGTGAGCAGGAGGATACATTGGCTCGATACACAGGGGCTGTCTGCAGACTTTGCCGACGCCAAGGTGAGAAGCTCTTCCTCAAGGGGGAGCGCTGTATGACGAACAAGTGTGCCTTTGAGCGTCGGTCTTATCCGCCGGGGATGCATGGGCCACAGGCGCGATGGCAACGTAGGGCGTCGGACTACTCCGTGCAATTGAAGGAGAAACAGAAGGTTCGTCGTATCTATGGCGTGATGGAGCGACAGTTCCGTCGCTATTTCAGGCAGGCTCAAAGGAGTCCTGGGCTGACCGGGGCCAACCTCATGATCATCTTGGAGCGACGCTTGGACAATGTCGTCTATCGCTTGGGCTTCGCTGATTCGCGGGCCCAGGCCAGACAACTGGTCTGCCACGGCCATCTTGATGTGAACGGGCGCAAGACTGACATTCCGTCTTTCTTGTGCAAGCCTGGCGACGAGATCCGTGTGCGTTCCCGCAGCCTTGGCAACGTGTACTTCAAGGATAGGGCGCGGATTCTGGGCCAGCGTCCGGTGCCCGGATGGATCAACCTGAACCCGGAGCAGATGTCAGGGAAGGTGTTGAGCATTCCCACACGCGATGAGATCGACACGCGGCTGAAGGATCAGCTAGTCGTCGGGTACTACAGCCGCTAGTGTAGTACGAGTTCTTGTCAGGAGAGCATGGACTGTTGTGGGAAAGGGCTGGGGCGGTTGTGTTTGAGCCTGTAAGCCCTCTACGGTCGAGGAGGCGAGCTTTGTTGAGTTTCGTATTGCCGAAGGTCGAACGCGAAGCCAGCTCTCAGAACTACTGCCGGTTTGTCATCGGGCCGCTGGAAAGCGGCTATGGTATAACCCTGGGCAATGCCCTGCGGCGCATACTGCTGTCTTCTCTGCCTGGAGCGGCAGCGACTTCCATTCGGGTCAGCGATGTCAGCCATGAGTTCTCTGTCATCCCGCATGTAAGGGAAGACACCACTTGGCTAATCCTCAACGTCAAGCAGTTGCGATTCAGGCTCGATGAGGACATACCGGAAGCGGTGACGGTGCGGATCGAGGTGCGCGGAGAAGGCCCCGTTTCAGGGGGGGACATTGTCTGTCCTCCTGGCGTGGAAGTGGTCAATCCCGAGTTGCTGTTGCTCACAGCGGATTCCAGCGAAGCTGAGCTGGACATTGAGATGACCGTGGACCGGGGCCGAGGCTATCTCTCCACGGAAGACCGTGACGGTGCTCGCATGGCCCTGGGGGAGATTCCGGTGGATGCCATCTTCAGCCCTGTCCGCCGCGTCCGCTACAACGTGGAGCGGGCGCGCATCGGCCACGAAAGCGGCTACGACAAGCTGTTGCTGGATGTCTGGACCGACGGGACCATCACGCCGGACGATGCACTTCGCCAGAGCGCCCAGTTGCTCGTGCAGCATCTTGTGCTCATCAGTGGCGTGGAAGTGGTTCTGCCCGAAGAGGCGGCAGTGGAGGAAGAGGGTATCCCCAGCGCGCTCTACGAGCAGGAGATTGAGGTACTGGGGTTGAATGTGCGCGTCTACAACTGTCTGCGCAGGGCGGGTATCATCACTGTGGGCGAAGTTCTGGAGAGCCTGTCCAAGGGCGAAGACGAGCTACTGAGCATCCGCAATTTCGGTTCCAAATCATTGGACGAGTTGAAGGAACGGCTCCTGGAGTTGAAGCTGATGCCGTCTGCTCAGCCGGGAGAGGGTGAGGGTGTGGCTGGGGAAGTGACGGAAGGGCCGCCGGTGGCTGAAGAAGAAGCGCCCGGAGTGGAAGAGGAGGAGGTGGCTCGTCCGGAACAGGCTAGAGCGGTGGAGGAAGAAGGGGAGGAAGTGCTCCCTGATGTGTCGGAAACGGAGGCTGCCGAGGAAGAGGATGAGGCTGTAGAGGAGATCGCAGACGAAGCCGCCGCCGTGGGTGAGGAAGTGGAAGAAGGCCTCCGGCTTGATGAGCAGTTGGCGGCAGCGCTGCGCAAGGCGATGATGGGAGGCGGTGCAGGTAGGTAGGGAGAACTTGGACGGAGAACTTGGACCATGAGACATCGAGTAGCAGGACGCAGATTGGGACGTTCCACAGGGCATCGCCGAGCTCTGTTCAGAAACCTGATAACCGAACTGTTCCGTCATGAACGGATCAAGACGACGGAGGCCAAAGCCAAGGCCATCCGAGCCCAGGCGGAGAAGATGATCACCACTGCCAAGCGGGGCCAGCGTGCCGATGGCAACGCGCTACACGCCCGACGTCGGCTGGTTGCGGCGCTGAACGATCCGCTGATAGCCAAGAAGGTGTTCGATGATCTCGCCGTGCGCTTCGAAGATCGGCCAGGAGGGTATACGCGCATCCTGAAGCTGGGCCCCCGCAAGGGCGATGGGGCCAAGATGGTGCTGATCGAACTGGTGGAGTAACGAGAAGCTCGGGGCAGGGGACAGGGACAGATTGATATAATGGCGAGCGACGGCGGATGGGCAGGGAGCTACAGGAAGCGTACGCAGGGCCAGTTCGCAAGTACCGGGCGACGGTCGAGTACGACGGTACTGACTATCACGGTTTTCAGATCCAGGCGGACAAGCCCACAGTTCAGGGAGCTATTGAAGGATCGCTGGCCCAGACCGTGAAGGAGGCTGTCCGCATCGTCGGCGCCGGACGCACGGACAGCGGTGTGCATGCCCTTGGCCAAGTGATCAGTTTTCGCGTGGCCTGGCACCATTCGCTGGGCGATTTGCAGCGGGCGCTCAATGCGAGGTTGCCGCGGGACATCGTCATCCGCGGACTGGAGCATGCGCAGGAGGATTTCCATCCGCGGTTCAGCGCTCGCAGCCGAGTGTACCGCTACACGGTGCTGAATCAGCCTTTGCGGTCGCCGCTGGCGCGGCACTTTGCCCATCAGTTGACCGAGCCATTGAATCTGTCGGCGATGAACGGGGCTGCATCTCTTCTGCTGGGCCGTCACGATTTCGCCACTTTTGGCAACCCGCCTCAGGACGGGAGTACCGTGCGCGAGGTGATGCAGGCAGCGTGGACGCAGGCGGGCGACTGCTTCTGCTTCAACATTGAGGCCAATGGTTTTCTGCGGCGCATGGTGCGCACGATAGTGAGCGCTCTGTTGGTGGTGGGACAGGGACGGATGGCAAAGGAGGGCATCGCTGCACTGTTGGCAGCGCGAGATCGGAGTCGGTCGCTGCCCCCGGCGCCGGCCTGTGGCCTCTGTTTGATGCAGGTAAAGTACTGAAGTGAGGGATTCCAGAGTGAGGACATATTCAGCTAAGGCTTCCGACATACAGCGGGAGTGGTGGGTGGTGGATGCTGCTGGCCAGACGCTGGGCCGCATGGCCACCAGGATCGCCACGATACTGAGGGGCAAGCACAAGCCCATGTACACGCCGCACATGGATTGCGGCGACCATGTCATCGTCATCAACGCGGGCAAGATTCAGGTCACAGGCAAAAGACTGGATCAGAAGGTGTACTATCGCCATTCGGGCTATCCAGGTGGTCTGAAGAGCATCACCTTGCGGGATCAGCTTCAGAAGCATCCCACGCGGGCTATCCAACTGGCGGTACGTGGCATGCTGCCCAAGAACCGTCTGGGGCGGCAGATGATCAAGAAGTTAAGGGTATACGCTTCCGACACGCATCCTCACGAGGCGCAGCAGCCCAAGGTGCTGGAACTGTAGGAGCTTATCTCTTCTTTTTTCAGGGAGGAACTTAGAGAATGTCGGCCAGGTATTACGAGGCAGTGGGACGGCGGAAGACGGCCACGGCGCGGGTGCGGCTCTACGCTGGCACGGGTCGGATCGTCGTGAACGACAGGGAACTGGACGAATACTTCCCTCGCCTGGGGGATCGGTACCATCTCTTGGAGCCGCTGGAAGCCACCGGGAACAAGGATAGCTTCAACATCACCGTGCTGGTCAAGGGAGGAGGCCCCAGCGGTCAGGCGGGCGCGGTGCGGCACGGCATTGCCCGAGCGTTGGTAGTCGCCGATGAGAACCTGCGCAGACCGCTGCGCCGTGGTGGTTTCCTCACTCGCGATGCGCGCATGAAAGAGCGCAAAAAGTACGGCCTCAAGCGAGCGCGCAAGGCACCGCAGTACACCAAGCGCTAGGCATGGAGCGATCACGCATCAAGTGATCCAGTTGTGCATCTGTGTGGGTCGTGGTACACGCACCACGTGACACGTACTGCGTACTACGTGTGGCGTGGTGCGCTTTGCATTCTGCGCCATGATTGGAGGTCAAGGGACAATGCCCCGCGTGGGGATACTGACCGTCAGCGACCGCAGCCATCGAGGCGAGCGAAAAGACCTCAGCGGGCCGGCCATCAGGGAGGTGGTGCTGGAGCGGCTGGAAGGTGCTCAGGTGGAGGTGGAGGCAGTGGTGCCTGATGAGTTGGACATCATCCGCGGCTCTTTGGTGGCTTGGGCAGACGAGGTAGCGTTGGACCTCATCCTGACCACCGGAGGCACAGGGTTTGGGCCGCGGGATGTGACGCCGGAGGCGACTCGCTCAACCCTGACACGAGAAGCTCCCGGCTTGGTCGAGGCCATGCGGGCGGCCAGCTTGCAGATCACGCCGCACGCCATGCTGAGTCGGGCGGTTGCTGGCGTCCGTGGTCGCACGCTGATCGTCAATTTGCCCGGTAGCCCCAAGGCGGTGCGGGAGAACCTGGAGGTCATCCTGCCTGCACTGCCCCACGCGCTGGCGCTGCTGCGGGGCGAGACGCCGGATGGGTAGAGCGACTCCGCCGAAAGAAGCCAGAAGCCGTCAGCGGATTGAGCGGATGAAACGGATAGAAGTGGCAGAAAAATCGAAGGGGGATCTGCTATGAGATCACGTTCCAAGTATCGCTGGTTCGTCGTTGGCGTGTTCTTCGCCTTCATGTTGCTCCACCAGGCCGACAAGTTGCTCATTGGGCCGCTCACTACCCCTATCATGGAGACGTTCCAGATCAACGAGGCCCAGATGGGGGCTGTGTTCACCGGAGCGCTGATCGTCGGAGCGATCCTTTACCCGCTGTGGGGCGTTCTGTACGACCGCTACGCACGGGCCAAGCTGCTGGCCTTGGCCAGTTTGATCTGGGGAGCCACGACCTGGCTCAGCGCCATTGCCCCCACCTATCCGGCTTTCCTGGCCACGCGTGCTTCGACGGGAGTTGACGACTCCAGTTACCCTGGCCTCCACAGCCTGATCTCCGACTACTTCGGGCCGCAGGTGCGGGGGAAGATCTACGGGCTATTGCAGCTCACCGCTCCTCTGGGCTACATGTTGGGGATGGTGCTGTCCTTGCTGTTGAGCGATGTCGTGGGCTGGCGCGGCGTGTTCTACATCACCGGAGCGCTCGGCGTCCTGCTGGCTATCGTGATCTTCTTCGGCGTGCGCGAACCGCCGCGTGGCAGGAGCGAGCCGGAGCTGGCAGACCTGGAAGAGATTGGCATCTACCGTTTTGACTGGAAGATCGCCCGGGGACTGTTCCGCAAGCGCAGCCTCGTTCTCCTGTTCATCCAGGGCTTCTTTGGCGTCTTCCCCTGGAACGTCATCACCTACTGGTTCTTCCGCTACTTGGAAACGGAGCGCGGCTATTCCTCGGACGCCGTGTTGACGACGATGGTGGTGGCGGTGGCGGTGCTGGCTTCCGGCTATTTCATCGGCGGGGCGGCAGGGGATTTCCTGTTCAAACGCACGCTCCGCGGTCGCCTTTTCGTCAGCACGACCGCTGTGCTCCTGGGAGCCGTCCTGATCTTCATCGCTATGAACGTCCCTGTAGACAATCGTGGGCTTTTCCTGGTGATGCTGAGCATCACTGCGCTGTTCATCCCCTTTGCTGCGCCCAACGTGATTTCCACGGTCTACGACGTCACCTTGCCGGAGGTGCGCAGCACGGCGCTGGCCATTCAAATGTTCATCGAGTCAGCCGGAGCAGCGCTAGCCCCCCTCCTCGCCGGCCTGATCGCTGTGCGGTCATCGCTCAAGGATGCGATTCTGATCATCTGTGTGTCGGCCTGGGTGCTTTGCTTCATCTTCTTTGCCGTCACCGCCTACCTGGTTCCCAGGGACATCAATACGCTGCGCGGCCAGATGCGCCGGCGTGCGGAGCAGGAAATGGCCGCTCAGGCGAGCCGGTCCGCTTGATGGGCTTATGGAGAAACAGGGCTCTCCTTTGATCAATCCACCGTCAGGGTCTTGCTCAGGTTGCGGGGGAAGTCGGGGTCGTAGCCTCGCAACAGGCTGAGCCGATAGGACAGCAGTTGCAGTGGTAGGGTGGCCAGCACTGGGTTGAACAGCGGGCCAGCCTGGGGCAGCACGATCAGGTCGTGGACGTTCGTCCGTAGCCGCTCGTCCTCCTCCCCGATGGCGATGGCTCGTCCGCCGCGGCAGGTGGTCTCGTTGATGCCGCTGACCAGGAGCGGCACATCCTCCGGCCCGGTGACGAAGATGACGGGGTAGCCATCGTGCACGGCGGAGAGCGGCCCGTGCTTGAACTCGGTGGAAAGCATCCCCTCGCAGTGGGTGTAGGTGACCTCTTTGAGCTTTAATGCACCTTCCAGCGCAATGGGGTAGGTGAGGCCATAGCCCAGGCAGTACAGGTCGTCTTGGTGCGCCAAGTCCGCTTCCAGTGCTGCCACCTGCGGCTCGGTGGCCACCAGTGTGTCCTGCAGCAAGTCCGGCAACTGAGCCATGCGCTCGGTGGAATGACCTCCCATGCGCAGCGCCAGGAACAGGAAGGCCACTATCTGGTTAGTGAAGGTCTTGGTGGCCGGCACGCTGATCTCGTAGCCGCAGGCCAGCGGAAGATACCGCTCGCTCTCGTGCATGAGGGTGGAGCCGAGGACGTTGACCAGGCTGAGGATGTGCATCCCCTGCTGCCGTGCTACCGCAATGGCGTTGAGCACGTCTTTCGTTTCCCCGCTCTGGCTGACGAAGATCCCCACGTCCTCCGGCCCCACCGCTGGCCCGTATTGAGGGATGAACTGAGGGGCCAGGACGGGGCTGGCCGCGCGGCCAGCCAGGCGGGCCAGGTAGACCGATCCCAGCAAGCAGGCGTGATAACTGGTGCCGCAGCCGACCAGGTAGAGGTGGCGCGCTGTGGCCATGCGCTCAATCATCTGCGAGACGTGGGGAGCTGCCTCCATGAGATGAACCAGTTCAGCCACTACTTGAGGCTGCTCGTGGATCTCCTTCAGCATGAAGTGGGGGTAACCTCCCTTCTCGGCCGCCTCCATGCTCTCGGTGGCGATCTCCATCTCTCGCTCGATGGGCGCGCCGTCTTCCACTCGCCGTAGTTCCACACGGTCGGCCCAGAGGATGACGATTTCGCCGTCTTGCACCCGCAGGATGCGGCGGGTGAGCGGCAGGATGGATGGCAAGTCGGAGGAAACGCAGGTGGCCCCCTCGACGAGGCCAACTACCAAGCCGGAGCCCTTCTTGAGCGCGTATAGCCGATCTTCGCCGACCCGTCCGATGACGAAGGCGTAGTCCCCTTCCAGATCGTGGTAGGCGCGACGGATCGCTTCCACCATGTCGTATCCCTGATCCACGTACCGCTCCACGGCATGGACACAGGACTCACCGTCGTTGATGGAGCGGACGGTCATCCCCTCGGCGATGAACTGCTGGCGCAGTTCGGCGTTGTTGACCACGTTGCCGTTGTGAGCGCCCACCAGATCGCCGTCGGAGTCCAGGTGAGGTTGGGCATTGACCGGGGAAGGGCCACCGAAGGTGGCCCAACGCAGTTGGACGATGCCCCGCCGGCCGGTCATCTCAGCGAGCCTCAACCGCTCTGCCACGTCGTTCACCTTCCCGACGTCCTTGCGCAGGTCCGTCGTGCCATCGTCCAGCAGCGTGGCGCAGCCTACCGAATCGTACCCTCTGTACGAAAGCCGCTGCCCGGCCGCGATGAGTACGGGTCCGAGTTGTTGCTCCTTGTCAGTGACAATGCCGAAGATGCCGCACATATCTCTCCTCGTGTGTTCCTTATTGGGTCAGCCGGTGTCCGTTAGCGAGAACGGACAACGACGGCAGACAGTATAGCACATTCGTCTTGACTCGTCAAAGGGTTTCGCGGGAACGGGTATCATTCAGAATCGTGGGGGAACCTTGCTTGCGCCCTCCCCCACCTCGTCAGCGGAACAGCGGAACGAGCGGAAAATGCGTGAGGGAGTTGCACTCCCGATTGGGTGCTCGGAGTGCAACTCCTCGCCATCGGGGGAGGGCAAGGGTGATGAGGGGGCTCACCGAATACCCGACGTGAGGGAGTTGCACTCCCGATCAAGTGCTTGGAAGGAGCATGGCCCAAGTGGAACAACACGCCGAGAAAGCCTACGAGCATGTCATCTACCTGGCTGAGACCATCGGCGGGCGGGGGAGCTGCACGGCCCAGGAGCGGCAGGCGGCCGAGTATGGTGCCCAGCAACTGCGAGCGCTGGGTGCGCAGAAGGTGCGCGTAGAACCGTTTCGCGGTGCGCCGTCCACCTATCGCCCCTACGCGCTGGCCTTCGCGGCTGCGCTGCTGGGAACGTGCCTGGCCTGGTGCGGGGGACGGAGGGGCATGGCCCTGGCGGCGCTGCTGAGCGGGCTGGGAACCTGGGGCATGCTGGCGGAGAGCGACTTCACTGCCAACTGGGCGCGGCGGCTGTTGCCCCGCGGCAAGAGTCAGAACGTGGTGGGCATCGTGTCTGCTGCCGGGAAGCCCGCTCGGAGCGTCGTCCTCGCCGCTCACCTGGACACCCACCGCACGCCGGTTTTCTATTCCTCTGCGGCCTGGCAACGGCTCTTCAGCCTCTTGGTGGGGTTGGCCTTCGTCAGCATGGCCATCGGCGCGTTGCTCTACTTGCTGGGAGCCGTAACCGGCTGGGGCGGGGTGCGCTGGGGCGGGCTGGTCATGGCGGCCATGGAACTGTTCGCTCTGACCCTGTGCCTGCACGCCGACTTCACCCCCTTCTCGCCCGGAGCCAACGACAACGGATCCGGTGTCGGTTCGGTGCTAGCGCTGGCTGCCCGGCTGGTACGAGAACCATTGCCGCGCACGGAGGTCTGGCTGCTACTGACTGGCTGCGAGGAGGCGGCGTCTTATGGCATGGTCGCTTTCCTCGACGCCCATGGCGGCGAACTGCAGGACGCGTCCTTCGTCATCCTGGATCAGGTGGGAATGGGCAAGGTGAGCATGCCTGTGCCCGAAGGACTCATCATGCGCCAGCGACCTCATCCTGAGATGCTGGCCCTGGCCCGGCGGGTGGCGGCGACGCACCCTGAGTTGGGCTTCAGCGAGCACTTCGGAGCGGCCTACACCGACGCGGCGGTAGCGCACAAGCGGGGCTTCAAGGCCCTCTCGCTGGACGCTATGCCTGCTGAGGGCGCTACACAGATGTACTGGCACCAGATGACGGACACGCCAGAGCACGTGGAGGTCGAGGCGCTACGCGACGTGCACCTGTTTGTGTGGGAGATGCTGCAGGAGGCTGATGCGGGTGTGGGAAGCTGATTGCTCCAGAGTGGGGAGGTCGGCTTCGATGACGTGAAGTTGTCCACGATGAGGAGATATGGCTTCGTTTGATGTTGTCAGGAATCAGAATCCGATAGCTCATGGCTATACTTTTCCAGCAGCACATCAACGGATTGGTAGCGTCCCGCGGCAAGGTTTGCTTCCGAGGTTTGGATTGTTTCTCGAATGGCCGGGTGCTGAAGTAGCAACACGTCATCCAGAACATCCTCATCCAGGCAAGAGACCAGGCGATAAGGTTTGCTGTCTTTGGTGATGAGGAGGTCGTCAGCTATGTTCAGTACAGCTACGGGATTGGTTTCCAGTTCTTCCAGAGTGATTGTTCTCATGATAATCTCCTCCTTCTCCTCCTTCTCATCTTCGCGTTCGGGTTCGCAGACCCTCGAATCTGCAGCTCAAAGTCTTCGTTATGATTATACTATACTCCCTGCACCGAGACAACTCCGCTCCTCATCTGCTGTCGGCGCCGGTTGCCTCCAGCGCCTGCTCGCCGGCCGCCCACATCACCTCCAGCAGCGGCGATTGGCCGGTACACAGTTTGAAGGCCCGCTCTCCCTGGGGTACTAGCATCTGCACTCCGTTGATGGTCACCGCTTCGGCCAGCCGCGCCTGCCGCAACAGCTTCGTCTCCTTGGGCCGGTAGATCAGATCATAGGCCAGCAGGTGAGGTGGAAAGGCCAATACCTCCGGCCAGAGGGAAGCCTCTGGACCTTCGTCGTGAGGCCACATGCAGGCGGGGGTGGTGTTGACCAGGAGGTCGCTGCACGCGGCTTCCACGGCGAGGGTGGTGGGCAGACCGGTGGTGGATTGAGAGTACACCTCAGGTGTACCGCTCCACCCTGAAGCGATAGAGCTGCACTGGCTCGTCGGCGTCCAGCCACGCTTTGCGGCGGGCGATTTCCACCTGGTACTCGACCGTATCCACGCCCTCCAAATCTGGCAGCAGCAGCCCGCGCTTCCGGGGACTGCGCTTGGACTGCACAATGACGCCGTAGCGCTTGGGGTCTAGTTCATCCAGGCTCTGAACGGGCTCTGGCTCGGTGAGCACGTCCACCTTGATGTTCAGCTCCGCTAGTTCATCGGGGGCCACGGGTGGAAAGCGGGGATCGCGGGTGGCCGCGCTGACGGCGTTGCGGATCACCTCCTTGGCCAGATTGTCCTGGGCGGGCTCGATGGTGCCGATGCAGCCGCGCAGCCTCCCGTGAGCATGAAGGGAGACGAAGCTGCCTGCTCGCCGCTGCATCTCCGGCGTCAACTCCTCTGGCGGCTCCGGCATGCGCCCTTCGCGCACGTACATCTCGATGGTCTCTTGAGCCAGCTTAACTAGTGGGTGCATCTCTCCTCCTGGCAACCTGCAACGTGAAACTCGAGGCCCGAAACTCGAAACCCAAGATCCGAGACTACAGCCTCCCCAGTATCTGCCGCGCGATCACCAGTCGCTGGACCTCCGACGTCCCCTCACCGATGGTGCATAGCCGCTGATCTCGGTACATGCGCTCCACGTCGTACTCCCGCATGTAGCCGTAGCCGCCGTGGATCTGGACAGCCTTGAAGCAAGCCCGCTCGGCCACCTCCGAGGCGTAGAGCTTGGCCATGGCCGCTTCCTTTGTGAAGCGCACTCCCTGGTCTTTGAGCCAGGCAGCGCGGCTACTGACTTACCTTGGCAAGCAGCCCACACGCGAAACAGCCTTCTGCTTTGTCGTTCTTACGAGGCTACTCCGCTGGGCAGACGTTTCTGGGGCAAGAGATCGATCAATCCTCGTAATGCGCGATTGACCGTTTCCGAATCCGGGAAATAGGTGCGGACATCGGGGGCGAGGATGACGGTCCCCTCCGGCAAGGCAAAGTCCCTCGTTTCGGTTGTTCCATCCATCTTGTGGACAACAACCTGATAGCCACGTTGGTATGCCCGATAGTGTTTGCCACGAATGCCATCAGAAAAATCATACTCTGGTAACATCTCGTCGTCTGTCCGTTGCTCAGATAGTTTGCCGTTCATACTGTCTCCGTTCAGCCGGTGTCGCTTTCCGGCAATTGATGATGCGAATGCGTATGCCGCGTTCCGTGTAGACAACTACGAGGGTACGCCCGCTCGCGGACAGTCCAATGTCGATGAAACGATCTTCCTCGTCCGAATGTTCGATGTCGAAGATAGTGATAGCGTCGGGATCGCCAAAGATGGTTACGGCTTCCTCGAAACTGATACCATGCTTACGTACATTTGCTAGGGCTTTTGCTTCGTCCCACTCAAATCTTAGGTCCATACCCTTCTCTCATCATAGCGGGGAATGCAATGGGCGACACCCTAACGAATAGGGATTCATGTGGCGCGAAGCCGCCACATAATCCAGAGTTGGACTAAGCAGGCTGCACCTATTGTACTCCTATTTGGAGTTGAAGGCAAGACGCTTGATCGGGGAGCCGTGCAGTGGAACCGAAATCGCCGAAAGCCGATAGTCAGTCGCTCCCCTGGAAGAAAGACCCGTTATGCTCTCATCGGAACTAGAACTTCCCCAGTATCTGCCGCGCGATCACCAGTCGCTGGACCTCCGACGTCCCCTCACCGATGGTGCATAGCCGCTGATCTCGGTACATGCGCTCTACATCGTACTCCCGCACGTAGCCGTAGCCGCCGTGGATCTGCACAGCCTTGAAGCAAGCCCGCTCGGCCACCTCGGAAGCGTAGAGCTTGGCCATGGCCGCTTCCTTTGTGAAGCGCACTCCCTGGTCTTTGAGCCAGGCGGCGCGGTAGACCATCAGCCGGGCGGCTTCGATCTCCGTGGCCGTGTCCGCCAGCATCCACTGGATGGCCTGGAACTTGGCGATGGGCTGGCCGAACTGCACCCGCTCTTTGGCATAGGCCAGCGCCCGCTCGTAACTCCCCTGCGCCAATCCCAGGGCCATGGCCCCTATGGCGATGCGCCCGGCGTCGAGGACGATCAGGAATTGCTTGAACCCCTCCCCCTCTCGGCCCAAAACGTTCTCCCTGGGGATGCGACAATCCTCGAAGAAGAGCTGGGAGGTCACGGAACTTTTCAGGCCCATCTTCTCCTCGTCCCTTCCGGGGTGAAAGCCGGGAGTTCCCTTCTCCACGATAAAATTGGAGATGCCACGATGGCCCTTTTGGGGGTCCGTCACGGCGGCGACAACCATCACATCGGCGATGGAGCCGTTGGTGATGAAAACCTTCTGGCCGTTCAGAACCCATTCGTCACCGTCCAGGATGGCTCTGGTCTTGATGGCCACTGCGTCGCTCCCCGCCTCTGGCTCGGTGAGGGCGAAGGCCCCCAGCTTCTTGCCGCGCGCCAGCGGCACCAAGTATTTTCGCTTCTGCTCTTCACTGCCAAACTGGCAGATGGCCTCGCTGGCAAGGGAGATGTGAGCGTCGAGGGTGATGGCGGTAGAGCCGCAGACGCGGGCGATTTCCTCCATGGCGATGGCGAGGCAGACCGTGTCGGCCCCGGCGCCGCCGTATTCCTCGGCGATGGGCAGCCCCAGCAAACCCAGCGGCCCCATCTTGCGGAAGATTTCCCAGGAGAACTCTCCCGTGTGGTCTCGCTCCTGGGCCGAGGGCTTGATCTCGTTTTCGGCGAAGTCCCGCACCATCTCGCGGGTCATGCGCTGTTCTTCGGTAAGCTCGAAGTGCATTGTTTGACTCCTTGAGGAAGGAAACAGGTGAACAAGGGAACAAGGAAACAAGGGGGTAGCAAGGGACAAGGTTGCCTTGTCTACTTGTCTACTTATGTACTTGTCTACTCCGTGGCGAACACGCCCAGGATCTCTCCGTAGTACACACGATGGAAGTCACCGCGCGGGTAGTAGGCGGAGATGATCTTCGGCGCGAACGTTTCGGGGAGGACGTCGTTCTTCTGTACCACGCGACACTCGTAGACCCACGGGCAGGGATCAATGGTCACGCTCTGCACCTGCTGGCCAGGGCTGCTGGCGATGTCGAATTCGGCGAACTTGTTCACATCGCGCCCGCTGCGCGTCCCGCAGAAATCCACGAATGCTCGCATGTCCGGCGACGGCACGTTGACGGTGAACTCCCCCGCGTCCTCGATGAACTGGTGGGTGAAGCGGGAGGGGCGCACCAGCACGGTGAACATGGGCAGGCCCCACACGACGCCCACCGTGCCCCAGCCAATGGTCATGACGTTGGATTCGCCGGAGCGCTTGGTGGCCGCCAGCAACAGGCCGGCGTCGTCCAGGCAGTCTACCATGTCGGCGAAACGATACGTGTACGGAACTTCGATGCGGTTGATCATGATACTCGGTCTCCTCTCTAGAATTGAATTAGGTTTCCCAGCACATGCTGGGCGAACAGGCCGGCCAGCGGCGGCACGACGAGGGTAGCGATGACGCGCACCAGCGCCACTTTGGGGCCGATGAGGGCTACCTCCATGGGCAACCGGGCCACGGACCAGAGCGACCAGGCGCTGACGAACCCGACCACAGCTCCGAGGCTCGCCTCCGCCTGGTAGAGCGAGCCCACGATGGGAAACACGGCGTAAGGCCCACCTGGCGTCAGGCCGCCAGCGATGCAACCCAGGATGATGCCTTTGAGGCCGGATTCTGCCCCCAGCCATTGTTGGATGATCTCCTTGGGGATCAACACCTGGACCATCCCGGCTATGGCGAAAGAGGCCAGGAGCAGCAGCAGGTTGTTGGAGAGCATCCGTCCACCACTTGTCAGCCCCTTCCAGTGCACGCCTCCGCGGAAGTAGGCCACGACGGTCAAGATGATGGCCAAAGCGATCATGATCAGCGTGGCGGTATCCATTCGCTTGTGTCCTCCTTTCGGTCGTGACTTCATCGCAGCGTTTCCTCGTAAGCTTCCAGCAGCTTTTCCGCCGCCTTTCTCCACGTGAACCGCTTCGCCCACGCCAGTCCCTTCTCGATCATCTCTGCTCGTAGCTCCTCATCCTCCAGAGCTCGCAGCATGGCGGCGGCTAGCCCTTCGATGTCTTCGGCATCCACCTTCAGCGCCGCGTCACCTACGGTTTCGGGCAGTGAGGGGCGATTGGAGCAGACGACCGGCGTGCCGCAAGCCATGGCTTCCAGTGGAGGTAGGCCGAATCCTTCGTAGAGCGAGGGGAAGGCGAAGAGCTCGGCCAGCGTGTAGAGGGCAGGCAAGTCCTCGTCGGGGACAAAGCCCAGGGAACGCACGCTGCCGTTGCCGTGCCGTTTGGCCTCAACGAGGATGTCTTCGTATAGCCATCCGTGGCCACCAGCGATGATCAGGCTGGGGGCAGAAGGCAGACGACGCCTAAGCTGGGCACATGCTTCGATGAGACGAACGTAGTTCTTGCGCGGCTCCAGCGTACCGAGGCTGAGGATGAACGGTTCGTCCAGCGAATAGCGGCGACGTACTCGTTCCAGCTCTCCTTCGTCCTCAATGGGGCGGAAGCGCGGTTCGACGCCGGCTGGTACTATGCTGATGCGCTTTCCCGGCACGTTCAGCAGCTCCATCAGATCCCGCTTGGTGCTCAACGAATCGGCCAGGATGCGGTCGGAGCGGGCGATGGAGCGGGGCACGGCGGTGGTGAGATAGGCGCGCAAACCCGGATCGGCGCACTCGGGCACGCGCAGGAAGGCCAGATCGTGGACGGTGATCAGGCCGCGGGCGCGGCGCAGCGGTGGCAGCACGAAGTCGGGCGAATGGAAGATATCCACGGGGCCAACGAACAGCTCCGCCGGCAACGGCAGATGCAAGCGGTGCCACAGGATGGTCAGCAGGCGATGGGGCAGAGGGATGTGGCGGATGCGGAAGTTCGGTGGTAGGGATGCAGGATGCCGTCCTGGTTTCGTGTTGCGGGTTGCGTGTTCCGTGTTGCCTCGTGCCTCTCGCACCTTCCCTACCACCAGCAGAACGTATTCATTCTCCGCGTCCAACTTCATGAGGGCGTTGACCAACCCTCTCGTGTAGCGACCGATGCCGGCTTTTTGGCGTATGGCGGAGGTGTAGTCAATGGCGATGCGCATAGTTACAATCCGCGATACGTCCAGAGTCTGTTGGCGCCGAAGTTCCAGAAGAGCACGATCATGACGGCGACGGCCTTGGCCAGGTTGAAGGCCAGTGTGAAGTGGGCAATCCCCAGCCCGCTTGCCAGGCTCGACATGGGCGCTGCCAGCATGCCAGTCTCACCCAACACAAACCGGTCGAGGCCCAGGAAGATGGCCTGGTTGATAGCCAGCCCGAAGACGTTGACCAGAGCGAACTGACTGAGCTGCGAGAGAAGCGGGCGCTCCCGCGATTCGGGGAACGTCCACAGCCGGTTCCAGACGAAATTGCTGATGACCGCCGCTGTGAACGAACAGGTGTTGGCCCATAGCTTGGACAAACCTGCCAGTTGGATGAGTACATTGAGCACACTGAAGTCCACCACTGTGCCGACCGCACCGACGGTGGCGAACTTCAGGAAGCGGTTGATCTCCTTGGAGTTGTTGCGAGCGAGCCCGAGAAGTTTGGTCAAAACGGCATTCCCTCTACCAATGTACCAATGTACCAGTGTACCAATCTACCGGCTTCGGGCTTCCACCATGCCCAGCAGAATCGCCAGATGCAGGTAGATGCCCTGTACGTACAGGTTATCCACAAGGTTGTGTATAGTCAGGTGGGCTATGACGCCCAGGACGCCGATGGTGATGGCTCTCGTATAGTCATCAGTGGCCGTGCGGGCTCGCCATACTCGCACCACGGCCACCAGCCAGAGCAGCAGATACGCGGCAAGTCCCAGAAGCCCTGTTTCGCCCAGGAAGTGAAGGTATATGTTGTGTGCATGGCCCAGCGGATTGCTCCAGTGGGGCAGAGCATAGGCAGCGTAGGCCGCGCTGAAATTGCCGATGCCCACGCCCAGCCAGGGGTGATCGCTGAACATGCCCCACGCCGCTCGCCAGTGGGCCACCCGCTCCACCACGGCGAAGTTGGCGTCAGTGATCTCCACGGTAGCCAATCTGGGGTCAGTGGTGTACTGGATGTACTCTCCAAGATCAGCCAGGCGGCTGCTCAGCGCAGTCGGCAAAGGCCCGAAGCTGCCCAGGATGGCCAAGGCAGCGACGAGAACCACCAGCAGTGCGAAGACCGTCGCTGCTTTGCGGCTGCGCAGCGCGCTCACAACCACCGCGCTGGCCGCCAGGCCCAGCCACGCGCCCCGCGACCAGCTCATGCCAATGCCAGCGATCAGCAGTGCCGTGATCCCGCTGAAGAAGCCGACTGCCAGCCAGCGGCGTGTCATATCCGGCGGCAACTTGCGCGGGCCGCGTCGCACTCCCTCCCACGTGCGGCCCAGCGCCCACAGCGCCAAGCTCAACGCCAGCGGAGCGATCAGCCCCAGGTAGCCAGCGTAGGGGTTTGGTTGGCTGAACGTGCCGTAGGCGCGCATGAACCGCCCCAGGAGGACGAATGCTTCCGGGCCGGCCTGGCGCAGGAACTGGTAGGCTCCTAACAGGGCTTGCGCGCTCCCGGCCACCAGCGTCGCGCCGATGATCCAAGGCACATGGCGCCGCTCCACCTCGCTGGCGATGAAGAGATAGAGGACCAGCATCTCTACCCATTTCAGCAATTCGGGCAAGCTCTCCCGCAGCGAGAGGCTAACCAAGAGCGAGAGCAGTTGCGCGCCGATGAAGGCCAGGAAGGGGAGCAGCAGGGGCGGATGCGGAAAGCGGATCTCCCGTCGGGCGGCCATGCGCAGCAGCCACGCGGTCAGCGTCAGCGCCAGCAGCACTTCCGCCACGCCTAACTGTGCGCCAGCCAGCGATACTTGCTGCACCTGGCTGAAGGGGAGGATCAGTGCCAGCAGGCCGAGACCAACCACCGGTCGCAGCAGGATGAGCAGCACCAGACCGCCGCCCACCAGCAGTGCCAGCGTCATTTCAAGTGGGGCCAGGGCGAGGAGAAGCCCCAGTGCCAGCAGGCCGGCCGCCGCCACCCAGTTCGGCCTGGCCTGCCCGACCAGGCTGCACCGGCGGAATCTGCTCCAGGGAGTAGTCAATGTGCTCACGCCAGCGTCCTACCCTCTCCGAACTATCGGCTATTCGCCGTCCGCCATTCGCTATCTGCCATCAGCCATCTGCTACAGGCCCAATGATACGGCAAAGCGTCGCTTTTGTCAAGGCAGTCTCACGTTGTCAACGTTGGCAAAAGCGAGTATAATGTCGGCGCTGAGACGGGAGGGAGACCATGACCGAGCGAGTGTGGACGAATGAGCAGGTGGTCGAGCTGCTGCGGCGCATCGGCGACATGCTGGACATCCTGGGCGAGGATCGCTACCGCGTGCTGGCCTATCGCCGCGCGGCCGACAACATCGAAACGCTGGGGCAGGATGTTGCCGAGCTCTGGCGGGCAGGCCAGTTGCGGGACATCCCCGGCGTGGGCGAGGCGCTGGCGAGGAAGCTCGACGAGCTGTTGCGCACGGGCCGGCTTGACTACTACGAGCGCTTGCAGGCGCAGGTGCCGCCAGGTGTGGTGGACATGCTGGCTATCCCCGACGTGGGGCCCAAGAGGGTGCGGCTGCTGTGGCAGGAGGCTGGTCTCACCAGCATCTCCGAGGTGAAAGCCGCTGCCCAGGCGGGCGAACTGCGAAAGCTGCCCGGCCTGGGAGCCAAGTCGGAGGCCAACATCCTGGCCGGCATTCAGGCGCTGCTGGAAACCCGAGCTTTGGAACCGTAGACGGAATGCGCAACACGCAACACGACTCCCCTGAAAAAGGTCATTCAGCCACGGAGACACGGAGTACACAGAGGAAAAACCAAGGCGCAACTCGAAGTTGTTCACCAGCAAGCGTAAGAGACATAGATCCTTGAGAGACACCTTGGAAATCTCCGTGCCCTCTGTGCCTCTGTGGCGAGTCTGGCTGTTGTTTCAGTAGAGTCGCAACACGCATCACGATCTTCGAACGGAGGTTATCGTGTATGGCCAAGAAGAAGGTAGAGAGACGCATTGCCGAGCTGCGCAAGCAGATCCGCTTCCACAACTATCGCTACTACGTGCTTGACGATCCGGTGGTCAGCGATCACCAATACGACTTGCTGCTGCGGGAACTGCAGGAGCTGGAGGCGCTGCACCCGGAGCTGATCACCTCGGATTCGCCCACGCAGAGGGTAGGGGCCGAACCACTGGAGGCCTTCTTCAAGGTAACGCACCCCGTGCCCATGCTCAGCTTGGGCAACGCCTTCGACGAGGCGGAGCTGCGCGCCTGGCGAGAGCGGTTCCTCAGGCTGCTGCCGGATGACACGCGGTTAGCCTACGTGGTGGAGCCGAAGATAGACGGCCTGGCCGTGGCGCTGACCTACGAGAATGGTCGCTTGGTGCGTGGGGCGACGCGCGGCAATGGCCTGGTGGGTGAGGATGTGACCAGCAACCTGCGCACCATCAAAGCGCTGCCGCTGCGCATTCCCGTTGATCCCGGCGGCCTGCCAGCACCACGGCTCCTCGAGGTGCGCGGCGAGGTATACATGCCCGTGGATGCCTTCGGGAAACTGAACCGGCGACAGGCCGAGGCGAGCGAGAAGCTATTCGCCAACCCCCGCAATGCCGCCGCTGGCTCGCTGCGTCAGCTCGATCCCCGCATTACCGCGACGCGGCCGCTCAGTCTCTTCGCCTATCAGATCGGCTACGTTGAAGATGCGGACGTGTCGAGCCAATGGCAAAGCCTGCAGTTCCTGCGCGCGCTGGGCTTCCCCATCAACCGCGACATCGCTCGCTTCACCGAGTTCGAGGAGGTTGTGAGCTATTGCCATGAGTGGATGGAGAAGCGGGACATCTTACCCTACGAGGCCGACGGCGTCGTGGTCAAGATCGACGATCTGACCACGCAGGCGCGGCTGGGCGTCGTCGGGCGGGAGCCGCGCTGGGCAGTGGCCTACAAGTTCCCTGCCCGCGAGACGACCACGCGCCTGCTGGACGTGGAGATCAACGTCGGCCGCGTCGGCACGCTCAACCCTGTGGCCATCCTGGAACCGGTGGAGGTTGGCGGCGTGACCATCCAGCACGCGGGTCTACATAACTTTGATGACATCGCTCGGAAGGACATCCGGGTCGGCGACGTCGTGCGGGTCAAGCGGGCTGGTGACGTCATCCCTCACGTCATCGGGCCCGTGGTGGACTTGCGCACGGGGCAGGAGCGGGTGATCGAGCCGCCGGAGCGCTGCCCCTCGTGTGGCGAACCGGTGGTCAAACCGGAAGGGGAGGTGGCGGTCTATTGCCTCAATCCCGCGTGCCCGGCGCAGCGGGTGGAGCGCATCGCGCACTTCGTGTACGCCATGGACGTAGAGGGCATGGGCGTGCGCACGGTGAGGCTCTTCGTGGACAAGGGATTGCTGGGCGATGCCGCCGACCTCTATGTCCTGAAACGGGAGGAGATCCTGGCGCTGGAAGGCTTCGCCGAGAAAAGCACCGACAACCTTCTGGCGGCCATCCAAGCGACGAAGGATGGGTCCCTGGCGCGGCTGCTGGCGGCACTGGGCATTCGAGGTGTTGGCTGGACGGTGGCGAGTGGACTGGCGCACCACTTCGGCTCACTGGATCGGCTGATGACAGCCACACCGGAGGAGCTGGAGGAGATCGAGGGCATGGGGCCGCACACGGCAAGCAGCATCGTGGAGTGGTTCGGGCAAGAGCGCAACCGCCGGCTCGTGGCGCGGCTGCGGGCGGCTGGCCTGCGTTTGACCGAAGAGGTGGCGGAGACGGGACGGCCGCTGCCGCTGGCCGGGCTGACCTTCGTCATCACGGGCACGCTGCCCAGCATGAGCCGAGAGCAGGCCAAAGCGCTCGTTGAGGAACACGGCGGCAAGGTTACCGGCTCGGTGAGCCGCAGAACCAGCTACTTGCTGGCGGGCGACAAGCCAGGGGGGACGAAGACCAATGCAGCGCGAAAGCTGGGTGTGACGGTGATTGATGAGGCGAGGTTGTTGGCGATGATCAAGGCTGAGGCTAAGGTTGAGGCTGAGGCTGAGGAGAAGCACTTGGGGTTGGAGATATGAACTCAAAAGAGCAGGTCATTCTGGGGAATGGGTTGATCCTGCGACGGGCGACGGCGGCGGATGCCGAGCTGCTCGTCGCTTTCAATGGCGACGTCCATCGCGATCCTGGTTCAGAAGAACTAGCCGAAACCGTCGCGGCCTTGACGCGGGACCTGGCTGAACGCAGTCACCCCACGTTCAATGTAGCTGACTTCACGCTGGTCGAGGACACGGACACCGGCGCCATTGTCTCGTCGGCCAATCTGATCTCACAGACCTGGTCATACGGCGGGATCGAATTCGGAGTCGGGCGGCCCGAGCTGGTGGGCACGCATCCAGACTACCGGCGGCGGGGGCTGGTGCGCGCCCAGTTCGAGGTGATCCACGAGTGGAGCGCCGAGCGAGGTGAGAAGCTGCAGGCCATATCCGGCATCCCCTGGTTTTATCGCCAATTCGGCTACGAGATGGCGTTGGAGATGGGCGGCGGCCGCGTCGGCTACAAGCCGCAACTGCCCAAGCTGAAGGAGGGCGAGGAGGAGCCCTTTCGCGTGCGCTTGGCCACGGAAGCCGATCTGGACTTCATGTCGCACGTGTACGAACAGGGGAACGAGCGATATCTGGTGGCCTGCGTCCGTGACGAAGCGCTGTGGCGGTACGAGCTGAACGGCCGCAGCGAGAAGAACGAGGATCGGCAGGAACTTCGTTTGGTCGAGACGGTGGAGGGCGAGCGGGTTGGTTTCTTCACGCACTGGACGGGGCTGTGGAAGCAGAGGATGGGAACGTCGCTCTACGAGCTGAAGCCGGGCCTGTCGTGGCTGGCTGTGACGCCGACGGTGATTCGGTATCTGTGGGCGACGGGCGAAGAGTGCGCGAAACGAGAGAAGCAGGAGATGGGTGCTTTCGCCTTCTGGCTGGGGACAGAGCACCCGGTCTACCAGGTGATGCACAGCCGGCTGCCGCACACGCAGAAGCCCTACGCCTGGTACGTGCGGGTGCCCGATTTGCCCGACTTCCTGCGCCACGTCGCGCCGGTGCTGGAGCGGCGGCTGACGGGATCGGCGCTCGTGGGACACAGCGGCGAGCTGAAGGTCAGCTTCTATCGGGATGGGCTGCGACTGGTGTTCGCGCAGGGACGGCTGACTGACGTGGAGCCCTGGGAGCCGACGCAGGCCGATGACGGCGCTGCGGCCTTCCCCGACCGTACGTTTCTGCAATTGTTGTTCGGCCATCGAACGTTGGAAGAGCTGGACTACGCTTTCACCGACTGCTGGGCTGGCAGCGACGAGGCGCGGGCGCTGCTGAAGATACTGTTCCCCAAGCAGTCGTCGCACGTGTGGCCGGTTGTGTGATCTGGGTCAGCGGGAGGGAGAAGAGAGAACGAGAGAGGAGGAGGCAATCATGGCACGGAGACATCAGGACCGGCTGGCGCAAGCCAGGCGGGATCTCAAGGCGGCAGAGGACAGCCTGGCCGCCGGGAACTATGAGTGGAGTGCTTTTCAGGCGCAGCAGGCTGCCGAAAAGTCGCTGAAAGCGCTGTTGCGGTTTCACCATCTGGAGGTGAGGGGGCACACGCTGATCCATCTCTTGGGGCGGGTGGAGGAGTTAGTGCCCGTGCCGCCAGAGTATTGGCCTCTGGCCCGAGAGCTGGATCGGCACTATATCCAGCCGCGCTATCCCAATAGCTTCGCCGAAGGGTATCCGGCGCAGTTCTACGACGAGGAGACTGCCAGGAGGTGCGTGGAATATGGCGAGCAGTTATGCCATTTCGTTGAAAGCCAAATATCCTGAGTACGCGCATTGGGCGTCGGTGGAGCGGTTTGTGGCCGACGTGCGGGCGCTGGACCCGTTGCTCATCCTGCTCTTCGGTTCGCTGGCCAAGGGTGATTTCACGTCGCACAGTGACGCGGATGTTCTCGTGGTCACACGAGAGTCGGTGGACTGGCTGGATGTTTACGAGCACAGCGACGGTCTGGTGCAACCGTTGGTGAAGACCCTGACGGAGATAGAGACACGTCTGGCCGCTGGCGCTCCCTTCCTATGTGAGATCATTGACGACGGCGTGCCGTTGTATGAAGTGGAAGGCACCCACGCTCGCCTGCAGGCTCACGTCGAGGAGGCCAAGGCGCTCTGGGATCTGGAACGGGTGCCTGGCTGCTGGCGATGGCGGGGTCAGAGCGGTGATTGACTGCGAACATCATTTGGAATTGATCCATTCCACGGTCTTCGTCGCCCCAGGGGCGGTGATCCTGGGGCAAGTGACCATCGGCGAGAGCTCCAGCGTGTGGTACGGGGCGGTGCTGCGGGGAGATCTGGCGCCCATCGTCATCGGCCGCCAGACGAACGTGCAGGATGGTTGCATCATCCACGTAGAGGGGACGCATCCCTGCCGCGTTGGCGACCGGGTGACGCTGGGGCACGGGGCCATTCTGCACGGCTGCACGGTGGAAGACGATGTGCTCATTGGCATACGGGCTACCGTGCTCGACGGGGCGGTCATCGGCAGTGGCTCCATCGTCGGCGCGGGTGCGGTGGTGACGGAGGGCACCGTCATCCCGCCGGGCTCGCTGGTGCTGGGCATTCCGGCCAGGGTGGTGGGCTCAGTGAGCGAGGAGCAGCGGGAGCGCATCCGCCACGCGGCTGAGCATTACGTGGAGGCCGCGCGGGTGTGTCGGACCACGAGTTGCTCTTTTCCCCAGTCTGTGTAGAATAGTATCGTCAGGTGAACCTGATGCTGTGGTGATTAACGTGATCGGCAACGGTAGAGTTGAGAGCAGCAGCCTTGTTGGAGGAGAACATGGATATTCATGAGCTGGTTATCGAGATGAAGTTGCTGGAGCGTCGTCTGACGCTCTACGAAGAGAAGTACGGCATCCTCAGCGAGGATTTCTATGCGGCTCTCATGTCCGGCAAGTTGGCCCGCTATGACGAGTACGACGAGACCCGTGCTGATTTCAGCCGTTGGAAGGGCATCTACGAGACGTGGTTGCGGCGCAAGCAAGCCTATACCGCACAGCTCCAGCAACGCGAATTGGTCGAAGCGCTACGCTTGCAGCCGGCGTACTGACCAATGAGCCACAACCCGCTGAAGTCCCTTACCAGCTACAGCCGTTTTGTCGCTGAATGGCTTGACCGTCCCGCCATAGAGCGTTCCACAGTGGCGGTTTGGTCAGATAGTCCGTGCACGGGGGTGGCGGAAGGGGAGGTGCTCTTTTCGCATGGTCTCCGACTGCGGATGCGAGAGGAATTGGACTTCGATGCGGGCCTGATCACATCGTACGGGTACGAGGTTCATCGAGGCGAGGAACGACTATACTGGTACGACGACTTTCCCCATCCGGATGACCTTGCGTTGGCCTCAAGCTTTCCCCACCACAAGCATGTTCCGCCGGACATCAAGCGGCATCGCACCCCTGCGCCGGCGATGGGTTTCACCCGACCCAATCTGCCTGTGCTCATTCGGGAGGTCGAGGGCCTAGTCGAGAAAGCCGAGAACTGACGGGGCGGTCATCGGCAGCGGTTCTATCGTCGGCGCGGGTGCGGTAGTGACGGAGGGCACCGTCATCCCGCCGGGCTCGAAGGTGTTGGGCATTCCAGGCAAAGTGGTGGGCGAAGTGAGCGAGGAGCAGCGGGAACGTATTCGCCACGCGGCGGAGCATTACGTGCAGGCAGCGCGGGTGTACCGAACTACTGGGCGATGAGGTGAGACGTGACAGGTTTTCAGCTGAAACCCGAAGTCTGCTCTTATGCGATCTCTCCAGCCATACTGCGGGCAGCAACAAACTCCATCGCGGCTTGTGCTATCAATCCTGATCGCGTTTCCCCATGTCGAGATGCGTACTGATCCACCAACGTTAACAGCCTTTCGGGAATGGTGATGTTGACCCTTTTGGACTTCCCAGAGAGCTTAGAGAGGTCTACCGACACTACTGCCCACGTACCCTCTGCAAAGTCTGGATTGTTCTGATGGTGTTCGATGCTTCTAGGTATAGGGATGGGTTCTTTGTCGAGCAATAAGCCTTCAATGTGACACTCGACAGCTTCCACAACTTGGGTCAGTGCATCATCCATGGTGTCTCCGGCAGAAAAGCAACCAGGGATATCGGGTACGGTCACACCGTAGTTACTATCAAGGTCTTTGTGAATTACAACAGGATAACGCATGAATCACCTCGGTGGCCACTGCCAGCCAGCTTGACGGAAAATGCCGCGCAACGTGCCTTTTGGCAGGTCTTTCTTTGGATGAGGAACGGTAACTCTGCCAGGATGTTCTGGATGTTTGAAGTGGTAGTGACTGCCGCGAATATGAACCAATAGCCACCCATCCTCCTTCAGTCTGGCGATGACTTCGCGGCTTTTCATATTGAGATTATACACATAATACACACGGTGTCAACTCGTTGTGGCAAATGCAATTGCTTGCTAACGCCAGCATCAGCCGCCCGCCGATCTGCGACACAGCGCCTCCCTGCCCCTCCCCACGACGACGACGACGAAGAAGGTACCTGAAATCGTCCAGTTAGGCGGGTCGGCATGGGTGATGTGTTTCCCGATCATCTTCCAAAGAATACTCGACCTCATCACCCTCGCGGTAGAGTTGTCCAAGGGCGAAGTCTTGCCATACCGTTCTGTATAATACCCCCCAGGGGCACGAAATGCAGACGTCACCAACTCACTCGATCACGTATAAAAGTATACCACAACCCTGTGCTTCGTGCAAATACACTCGATATCCCGGACGAATTGCCATGACCCAGTGGCCTAAAAGGGCGTCTCCCTTCTTGGCCTGCCCACCGCCCAGCAGCGCATGGCCTGGCTGTAGCTCACTCGATGAGGGCCATGGGCGTGGTGGACTGCGAGCATCAGCCGGAGCTGATCCATTCCACGGTCTTCGTCGCCCCAGGGGCGGTGATCTTGGGAGACGTGACCATCGGCGAGTGCTCCGGCGTGTGGTACGGGGCGGTCCTGCGGGGAGATCTGGCGCCCATCGTCATCGGCCGCCAGACGAACGTGCAGGATGGTTGCATCATCCATGTAGAGGGGACGCATCCCTGCCGCGTTGGCGACCGGGTGACGCTGGGGCACGGGGCCGTTCTGCACGGCTGCACAGTGGAAGACGATGTGCTCATTGGCATACGGGCCACCGTGCTCGACGGGGCGGTCATCGGTAGCGGTTCTATCGTCGGCGCGGGTGCGGTAGTGACGGAGGGCACCGTCATCCCGCCGGGTTCGCTGGTGCTGGGCATTCCGGCCAGGGTGGTGGGTTCGGTGAGCGAGGAGCAGCGGGAGCGCATCCGCCACGCGGCTGAGCATTACGTGGAGGCGGCGTGGGTGTACCGAACTACTGGGCGATGAGGTGAGACGTGACAGGTTTTCAGCTGAAACCCGAAGTCTGCTCTTATGCGATCTCTCCAGCCATACTGCGGG
>JGI24025J20009_10000288_pt1 | contig 39173 bp, 48 predicted proteins | sample Cruoilmetagenom3_FD_20009 | JGI IMG/M metagenome (IMG submission 20009) | reverse complement strand
GACTGTCCCTTCAGCCAGGAGTTCCTGTACACTCTGGGCGAGGAGCACGATTTCGAAATCACGGGGGTTCGGTTGAACCTGGTGGGCTATTGTGCCGCATGCCGCCAGCAAGGGGCTGGAAAAGCTGCGTGAAGGCAGCTGGTTCTTGTTTCGGGATGTGTTCCTGGATCGGCGCTATCTGTCCTGTCTTCCGCTCTCAACGTGTTGCTCATTCGGGGCGACGCCCACCAGTTGCCTTTCGCCGATGGAATCTTGCGCAAGGGGGAAACAGGATTGCTGACGGCGCACCGGCGTGTCACTTTGTCCTGGAACACCATACAGAGAGAGAAGAGTAAGTTCAAGCTTGAAGGAGAAAACCCAATGCCAAAGAGAATCGGCATCCTGGGTGGCATGAGCCCGGAGTCAACGTCAGAGTACTACGAGTACATCACCCACACCTACACCGAGCGCTTCGACGACTACGGCTACCCTGAAATCATCATCTACAGCGTCAGTTTCCAGCCCTACGTGGATTGGCCCAACGAGGATCGCTGGGACCTGGTGGCACAGGGCTTGAGCAAGGCAGCACAAAGTCTCGAGGCGGCAGGCGCTGATTTCATCATCATCGCCACCAACACCATGCATCTGGTCTTTGACCAGGTCCAGGCCAGCGTCAACGTCCCCATGCTGAGCCTGCTTGATGCCGTCGGCGAGGCCATTCTGGGGCGGGGGATGGAGACTGTGGGATTGCTCGGCACCCAATTCACGATGGAGAAGACCTTCTACCGAGATAGGCTGGCTCGGAAGGGCATCACTGTCCTGGTGCCTGACGCCAGCGACCGCGAGGTCGTGAACGACGTCATCTACGATGAGCTGGTTGCCGGCCAGGTGTGCGACGAGTCGCGGGCCAGATTCGTCGCTATCATCGAGAAACTGGCAGCACGCGGCGCGGAGGGAGTCATCCTGGGCTGCACCGAAATCCCCTTGTTGGTCAACGAAGCGGATGCAGGAATACCGCTGTTCGATACGACGGCCATCCACGCTGAGGCAGCGTTGAATTACGCCCTGGAGTGAGCAGTAGGATCGTTATCGGGGCTGGCCCAAGAGCAGGCACCGCCAACCTGAGAGAGTGAGGTTGCAGCATTTGTATCTGTTCTGAGGAGAAAGGACAATGAGAACTGGACAACTGATCGCTGCTGGGTTGGGCACCATCCTGCTGGCCGCCGTTGGAGGGCTGGTGGCCCGCTTCTACCTGGGCCGCCGCCGCGCCGACCGCGTGTGGGGCAGCGCCCGCTACCGAGAACTCAAGGACGTGAGCAGGGTGAAACACCTTACCATCCTGCCCCTCATTGACTGGTACACCGCTCACGAGGACCTGATAGGCGAGCCGGGGGTCTCCTACCTCATCCGCGCCGACGACACCACCATCCTCTTTGACGTGGGCTTCAACCAGCGAGGGGAGCACCCCTCCCCGCTGCTGCGCAACATGGTCACTTTGGGCCTAGAGGTGGCTGACCTTGACATGCTGGTCATCTCCCACGCGCACTCGGATCACCTGGGTGGCACCTCACACCAGATGCGCCACACCTTTGCTTTGTCGAGCCAACTGGTTGACCTGAAGGGTATGCCAGCCTACGTTCCGGTGCCACTCTCTAACCCCACGGCGCGCGTCATCATCGTAGATGGCCCACAGATCATCGCTCCCGGCGTGGCCAGCTTGGGCCCCATCCCCCGCCAACTCTTCTTCTTCGGCTGGACGCCGGAGCAGTCGCTGGCGGTCAATGTGGAGGGCAAGGGCATCGTGCTGATCATCGGCTGCGGGCACTCTACTCTCCAGCGCATCGTTGACCGCGCCGAGATGCTGTTCGATGAGCCCATCTACGGCGTTGTCGGCGGGCTGCACTACCCGGTGACGGCCTCTCGAGAAGCCATACTGGGGCTACCGGCGCAGCAAATCCTGGGCACGGGGAAGTGGCCTTGGGATCCGGTCAACCAGCAGGACGTAGAGCAGGCCATCGCCTACCTGCAGCACCGCCATCCGCAACTGGTCGCCCTCTCACCTCATGACAGTTGCGATTGGAGCATCGAAGCCTTCCGTCAGGCGTTCGGCGCGGCCTATCAAGACCTGAAGGTCGGGAAGGAGATTATTGTGCAATGAAAGCAAAGAGGCAAGGGGCAACCCTGAGAGTGCCGTGGACTGTATTGGCTGTCGTCGGCGGGCTGGCCTTTTTGGGGCTGGTGGTGATGAAGATCCTGGCCCGTCTGCACCCGGCAGGTGGCACGCCCTGCCCTGCTGCACTGGCCTGGCTAGTGAACAACCCCATCCGTCGCCGCTACATGCACCCGGTGCTCGACCGGGTGGGCATCTAGCCCGGTGAGCGGGTCCTGGAACTTGGCCCCGGGCCGGGAGCTTTTACCGTGGACGCGGCGCGACGGCTCGCTCCCGATGGCACCCTCATCGCCGTGGACATCCAGCCCAAGATGATCGCCCAGGTCGAGAAGCGGATCCAAGAAGCCGGGCTGACCAACGTCGAGACCCACGTTGCCAACGCCCACAGCCTGCCGCTGGACGACGCCAGCGTGGATCGCGCCTTCCTGGTCACCGTGCTGCCCGAGATCCCCGACCAGGCCCGCGCTCTGGCCGAACTGCGCCGCGTCATCAAGCCGGGCGGCTTGCTCTCCATCACCGAAGAGTTCCTCGACCCCGACTACCCGTTCGCCTTCGAGACCATCCGGCGCGTGGAGGCGGCGGGGTTCAATCTGGAGCGGCGCTTCGGCACCTTCTGGCGCTACACGGTCAACTTCAGAAGAAGTGCTGACGTAGCACACTGAGGAAGTTACCATGAGAATCTTGGTTTATGGCGCTGGGGTATTGGGCAGCTTGTATGCTGCACGACTGCAAGAGTCCGGGCATGGCGTCTCGATCCTGGCACGGGGGCAACGGCTGGCCGACCTGCGCGAGCACGGCATCGTGCTGGAAGACCTGAACACAGGCCGTCGAACCACCACCCGTGCTAATGTCGTGGAACAACTTGTGCCGGAAGACGACTATGACTTGGTGGTCGTGCTGCTGCCCAGGAATCACGTCTCGGAGGCATTGCCTGCTCTGGCTGCAAACCACCATACGCCCAACGTCCTGTTCATGGGCAACAACGCCGCTGGCCCTGAGGAGATGATCGAGGCGCTGGGTCGCGAGCGCGTCTTGCTGGGCTTTCCCAGCGCCGGGGGCACGCGAGAAAGGCACGTCGTGCGCTATATTGCTGCAGAGGGCCGCAGAAGATTTGCGATCACAATGGGTGAATTGGATGGACACACCACGCCACGGTTGGAGCGGATCACCGAGACATTCGAAGGGGCCGGGTTTCCGGTGACCATCAGCCCGAACATGGATGCTTGGCTCAAGACACACGTGGCGTTGATCCTCTCCATCGGAGGCGCGCTCTACATGGCCGGAGGCGACAACTACCGGCTGGCGCGCACGCGCGACGCGGTTGTCTTGATGATCCGCGCAATGCACGAGGGCTTTCGGGTTCTGCGGGCACTCGGTATCCCCATCACGCCGTCCAGTCTCAAGATGTTCGAGTGGATACCCGAGCCGATCTTGGTAGCCTTGATTCAGCGCAAGTTCAACAGTGAGGCTGTCGAGGCCGCATTTGGGCACGCCAACGCCGCCCGCGAAGAGGGAAAACACCTGCGAAACGAATTCGGGGCCTTGGCCCGCTCCGCCTCCGTCCCGACGCCGACGATGGACCGCTTGCGCACGTACGTTAACCGGACGGTTCCACCCGTCGCGGAAGGCAGTGCCCAGATAGCGGTGGACTGGCGCGGTGTGTGGATTGGGCTAGGCGCGCTGGCGGGACTGGTTCTGGTTCTCATTTTTGTCTCGAAATCGCTGTTCTGAGCAATGTCGGAAGCTGCTGTCGGGTGTGTGGTAACCTGCTGTCGGGCGTGCGGTAGTCAGACGTAAGGGCGCACGGCCGTGCGCCCCTACCAAGCCTGATCCGAGAGAGAGGAGATGAGTGGAGCAAAGATCCTTGTGTACGGCGCCGGGCCGTTGGGGAGTCTCTTCGCGGCACGGCTGCAGGAAGGCGGGAACCGTGTGTCGCTGTTGGCGCGGGGCCAGCGGCTGGCCGACCTGCGCGAGCATGGCATCGTGCTGCATGACGTGAATACCAGTCAGCAAACGGTCACGCAGGTCACCATCGTTGAGGATCTCGCACCAGACGACGCCTACGATCTGGTGCTGGTCATCATGCGCAAGAACCACGCTCTGAAGATCCTGCCCGTGCTGGCGGCCAATCAGCATACGCCCAACGTCCTGTTCCTGATGAACAACGGTGCCGGTCCCGGAGAGCTGACCGAGGCATTGGGGCCAGAGAGGGTCTTGATCGGCTTTCCGCGCTCCGCCGGATACCGCGAAGGGCACGTCGTCCATTGCCTGGCTGGCACGGAAGAAGACAAGGCGACCATCCCCTTTGGAGAAGTGGATGGCCGCATCACCGCCCGCACGCGGCAGGTGGCCCGCATCCTGGAAAGCGCCGTCGGATACGACACTGAAATCCGCACGGACATGGACGCCTGGCTCAAGACCCACGTCGCGCTGCTGTTTCCCTCGCTGGGGCCTGCCCTCTATGCCGCCGGGACAGACAACTACCGGCTGGCGCGCACGCGGGACGCGGTTGTGCTAACCATCCGCGCCATCCGTGAGGGATTTCGGGTGCTGCGGGCGCTCGATGTGCCCATCACGCCGCCGAATCTGAAGCGATTCGACCGGCTGCCGGAGCCAGTGTTGGTCGCCTTCCTGCAGAGGGTGCTTGCCCACGAGAAGATGGAGATCGCGCTGGCGAAGCACGCCAACGCGGCCCGCGACGAAGTGAAACACCTCGCCGATGAATTCCTGGCACTGGCCCGCACCACGTCGGTGCCGACACCGGCCATTGACCGCCTCTACCCATACCTCGACCCGGACACGCCTCTGATGACGGAGGGCAGCGCCGAGATTCCGCTGAAGTGGGGCGGCATGCTGGCTGCGCTGGGGACGCTGACTGGGGTCCTGACAGGCTTGATCCTGCTTGTGAACCGCCAGAGAGGAAAGAAGCGGCGGTAAGCGAGGCGCGATCGAGATCCCTGGATGAGATTTCGCCACAGATGAGTTGACTATGAAAGAGCAGTTGTCTCTGAAGCGCGTGCTTGTGGACGGCACGATCTTGAGCATTTTGCTCACGATCGTCATTTACGGGTCTATCTACGTGAACCCGGCAATATGGGTCGGCGACTATCCACCGGATATTCAGGCCGCAGTGGGCGACAGCATCGACGCGCCACCTATCCAGACGATCATAGCCGGACTGCTCTTCTTCGGCGTCACCGTCGGCGTGGTGCTGAATTCGAATGCCAAGCTGCGGCAACAGAACGGCGGTAGACTGTCGTTCCTGGCGGCGTTTGCCAACAGCGCGCTGCTCCTCTTCTACTTTGCTGCGTGGGATCTCCTGATCCTTGACTGGCTCATATTCGTCATGATTCAGCCCGACTTCATCGTGATCCCAGGGACGGAAGGGTTGGCGGGCTACAAGGACTACTGGTTCCATTTCCGGGTGAGCTTTCTGGGGTTGACGCAGTGGATCTCTATTCTGGTGGGCGGCCTGGTGCTGGCGGGTTTGTCAATGATCAGGCCGGGCCGAAGGCTAGAGAATGAACATTCCTCCCGAGTAAGCACTTGACACGGAGGTCCACGATGGAATAGAGGGGGACCTGACGAACACAGGAGTGCTTTCGCCAGGTCTTTCTCTTTGCGTCACGTATATGCAACAAGCTTCTCAGGACCTTCGCCGCGCACGCGCAATGCGGATGCTCGAATTTGACATCCTTTGAGAGATAGAGTATAGTTAGGGTCAGCCTAAAATTCTGCCTGTAGTAATTTTAGCCTAGGACAAATAAATGGCAGCCGAATCCTCCCTTCTAACTGAAAGCGTCCAGATGTATCTGGTGAACATTCTCCGCCTGGGAGAAGAAGGGCAGCCGGTTCCCCTTTCCCGGCTGGCGGCCGCACTGCATGTCTCTCCCATCTCCGTCAACCAGATGTGCCGCAGGCTACAGGATGAAGGAGTGGTGACCTATGTCCCCTACAAAGGGGCCTCCCTGACATCGGAGGGGCAACAACTGGCAGCCCGTATCCTGCGCCGCCATCGGTTGTGGGAGGTCTTCCTGGTGGAGCACCTGCAGATGACCTGGGAGCAAGCCCATGATGCTGCATGCCGCCTGGAGCATACCACGCCGGATGACGTCGTCGAGAGGCTGGACGTCTTTCTGGGCCATCCCCGGGTCAACCCCGAGGGCGAGCCGATTCCCCCCAGTTCGGGCGGCTTCTCTCCGGCTCCGCTTCGTCCTCTGGCAGAGATGAAGGTGGGACAAAGCGGGTATTTTTCCCAGTGCACGGCAGACGAGACTGCCTGTGCCTTCCTGGCCGACCAAGGATTGAGACCTGGCGCCCCCCTCCAGGTGTTGGCCGTTGCGCCGAGAGGCTCGCTGGTAGAAGTGGATGGGCGGCGGGTAGCGTTGAGCCATTCCCTGGCCATTGCACTGCACGTGAAACCAGATGAAAAGCGGGCTGACGATGAATTGCGCTCGTCTGGCGAGTTACCGGAGCATGAGGAGAAAGGCACAGAACTCATCCAAATGCCTTTGGATCGGCTGGCCATTGGACAGCGAGGCGTCATCGTCAAGGTGGGGGGAGAGCGCCGCCTGCGCCATCGGCTCCTGGAGATGGGGGTGGTCCCCGGCGAGACGATAGCCGTGAAGCGGATGGCCCCCTTGGGTGATCCGGTGGAGCTGATCGTCAAGGGCTATCACCTGTCGCTCCGTAGGAGTGAGGCGTCTCAGATTTTGGTCGAGTTGGAGCGCTAGAAGTGATGGAACGGTGCTTCCCAGCACTGCATCGTGTTTGACTTTGCTTGCTGCAGACGCGCCGTAACAGCTTCTATGTTTTTTTGCTTTCTGTTCTGCAAATGCTTTGCATTAGCGCAAAGGGAAAGGCCGCAAGCAAGCAATGAGGGAAGGAAAGAAAGAAAGGAAAGGAAAGGAAGGTGCAAGAGATACAGAAACACAGTCAGCTATATGTCCTGCAGGGGACTCGTCAGTACATCCGGAAACCAGCAAAAAGCAGAAAGGAGACAAACTTATGACCGTCAAAACGTTGAATCAACTAGAGCCCGGTGAACGGGCAACTATCGTCAAAGTAGGAGGCGAGAGGGCGGTGCGACGCCGCATCCTCGATATGGGCGTGGTGAAAGGGGCCGAGATCGAGGCCGTGCGCGTGGCACCCCTGGGGGACCCCATCGAGTTCCTGATCAAGGGCTACAACCTCTCGCTGCGCAAAAGCGAGGCTCAGCAGATCCAGGTCGAGGTCTGACCGGTAGAAAAGGAGCATGTATGATGCCTCTCAGCATGGCTTCTCCAGGCATAGAAATCAGACTGATCGCCATCCGCGGTGGGCAACGTGTCCGCAAGCGGCTGGGGGACCTGGGCCTGACGCCGGGCACGATCTTGCGCGTGGTGCAGGCGGACGCCTGGGGGCCGCTCATCGTGGCCTTCAAGGACGACGCACGGCTAGCTCTGGGCCGCGGCATGGCGCACAAGATCATGGTTGAGCCACTGGCTTCGTGAAGCATAAAACGTGGAGCGTGAAACGTGATACTTGAAACGAAATGTGGAGGGAAAAATGGCTAAGAAGTTTACGATAGCGTTGGCCGGCAATCCCAATTCCGGCAAGAGCACCGTCTTCAACGCCCTCACCGGGGCCCGCCAGCACGTGGGCAACTGGCCGGGTAAGACCGTCGAGAAGAAAGAGGGCACCTGCAAGCGCGACGGTTACGAAATCCAGGTCGTGGACCTGCCCGGCACCTACAGCCTGACGGCCTACTCCCTGGAAGAAGTCATCGCCCGTGACTACATCATTGAGGCAAAGCCTGACGTGGTGGTTGACGTGGTGGACGCCGCCAACCTGGAGCGCAATCTCTACCTGGCGATCCAGATCTTGGAATTGGGCGCGCCGCTGGTCATCGCCCTCAACATGAGCGACATCGCCGATGCGCGCGGGTTGCGCATTGACACGGAGATGCTGTCGCGGGGGCTGAACGGCACGCCGGTGGTGCCCACGGTGGCCAGCAGAGGCAAGGGAATCGACGAGTTGCTACAAGCGGTCATCCGACTTCGGTGAGTTTAGTCGGGCCGGGCAGCGACCGCTCAGTGATCAACAACCAGATACCGAAGGAGATATACCATGGCAACACATGAACTGGCTTATACCAAGGGCGTTACCCTCGTGGACTACGGACGTGAGGTCGAGGAGGAGATCGCCCGTCTGCAAGAGCTTATCGAGAAGGCAGCAGCACCCACAGCGCGCTATTCTTCTCGCTGGCTGGCCATCAAGTTATTGGAAGAAGACAAAGAGATTATCCCCAAAGTCGAGGCTGTGGAGGGAGGGGGAGCGATCCTGGCCCAGGCCCGCAAGAGCGTGGACCACCTGCGCAGCATCTACGGCGACGACGCTGAGACGATCATCGCCGACCGCAGGTACGGCTTCATCAGCGGCCTGATCAAAGAGGTAGTACGCCGCCCAGCCGAGGATCGGCTGACGCTCTCGGACAAGATTGACAAGGTCGTCACCAATCGGGTGCTGGGCATCCCCATCTTCCTAGCCGCCATGTGGTTCGTCTTCAAGATGACCGCCGAGGTCTCCGGCGCCTACCTGGACTGGGTGGACGGGGTCGTCGGCGGCCCCATCACCCGCTGGGTAGTAGCTATCCTCAATCTCATCAGGCTGGGAGGTACCTGGTTCGAGTCGCTGATGGTGGATGGCATCATCGCCGGCGTGGGCGGAGTGCTGGTCTTCGTGCCAGTGCTTCTCTTCCTGTACTTCTTCCTGGCGCTGCTGGAGGATTCGGGCTACATGGCCCGCGCCGCCTTCGTGATGGACCGGCTGATGCACGCGCTGGGGCTGCACGGCAAGTCCTTCATGCCCATGCTGATCGGCTTTGGCTGCACCGTGCCCGCTGTCTACGCTACGCGGACGTTGGAGAGCGAGGACGACCGGGTGCTGACCGGGCTGTTGGTGCCCATGATGAGTTGCGGGGCGCGGCTGCCGGTCTACGCCATCTTCGCCGCCGCCTTCTTCCCCGACAACGCCGGGCAGTTCATCTTCGGCCTGTACCTGCTGGGCATCGTCCTGGCCATCGTGAGCGGCATGGTCTTCAAGCGCACGCTGTTTGCGGGCAAGCCACCGTCCCCATTCGTGATGGAACTGCCGCCCTACCGCCTGCCGACGCTGAAAGGCATCCTGATCCACATGTGGGAGCGCTCTTCGGTCTTCGTGCGCAAGGCGGCGACCATCATCATGGCCGTCTCCGTCATCCTCTGGTTCCTGATGAACATCCCCTGGGGGGTGGAGAATCCAAGAGATAGTCTGTTCGGGAAGGCCAGCGCAGCCATCGCCCCGGTTCTGGCCCCGGCCGGCTTCGGCGACTGGCAAGCAGCGGGGTCGCTGGTCACCGGCTTCGTGGCCAAGGAGGTGGTGGTCGGCACCATGAGCCAGATCTACGTCGGCGGAGCCGAGGAGGAGGAAGCAGAGGAACCGACGACCTTCTTCCAGGACCTGGGGGAGATCGTAGTGAGCTTCTGGGACGCCACCGTGGACACGGTGAAAGGGACACTCAGCCTCATCCCCGGTATGGACCTGATGGGTGAGGGAGAAGAGGAAGAGGAGGACACGGCGCTGGTCGAGGCCCTGCAAGGAGGTTTCACACCTCTGTCGGCGGTGGCCTTCAACGTCTTCGTGCTGCTCTACATCCCCTGCATGGTGGCCGTGGCTGCCCAGCGCCACGAGTACGGCAACAAATGGACGCTGTTCAACGCGGTCTACCTGACGGCCCTGGGGTGGGTCGTTTCGACGCTCGTCTACCAGGTCGGACGGCTACTGGGGTTCGGCTAAGCCTAGGTTAGGCTAAATCGCTTCGCTCGCGATTTAGCCTAACGGGGCGCCGGGCTTCGCCCGGCGCCCCGTTATACGAAATGCTCACTACGGTCAAAACAATTATGGAGGAAAGCAAAGAAAGGATAACGATGATTGATTTGCGTTTTATTTCGAGAAGGAGATTGGAATGACATCTGAGATTGGCTTCGCACTTTTGCTTTCGGCCCTGGCTGGTCTGTCCACGACAATCGGCAGCCTGCTGGGGCTTTTTGTTCGCAAGCCCGGCCTGAGGTCTCCCAACTCCAGCCGAAGGGACTATCAGTCTGAAAGGGAGTGAAGCACTGACAAAGGAGGACGAGATGGAGACTTTTGATATATCAAACTGGTTGTGGCCGGCTGTATCTGTCCTGCTGGCCATCCTGTTGCTGTGGGCGCTGCGGCGGCGACCTCAAGCCATGGCGCGCCCGCAGCCATCCCGACTCGTCGAGATGGAAGATACCCTCAAGGAGGTCTACAAACTCCAACGAGATGAGACGGCCGTGAAGGCCGGGGCGCTGGCCCGAGCGATGGGCATCTCAGAGGAAATGACCGAGGGCTTGATGGAAGTGCTGGTGACCTCTGGGTGGGCCGAGGGGGACGTGAGCGCGGGCATACGTCTGACAACAAGAGGTCGAGAGCGGGCCCAGGAACTGATCCGGGCACACCGCCTGTGGGAGCGCTACCTTGTGGACCGGGAGGGGATGCCCTTGGACGCAGTCCATGTGGAAGCCGACCGTCGGGAGCACGGGATGACCCCGGACGAGGCGGCGGAATTGGACGCCGAACTCGGCCATCCCGCCTGGGACCCCCACGGCGACATCATCCCCGATGCTGGCCGTCGAGCACCTCCTCCGGCCGGTAGCCCCTTGGCCGTTTGCACGCCTGGCGACCGGCTGCGCATCCTGCACGTGGAGGATGAGCCGCCAGCCCTCTTCGCCCAACTGGTGGTTATGGGCTTTAGACCCGGCGTTGAGGTGGAAGTGGTTGAACGCAAGCCGGGGCATCTGAGGGTAAGAATTGGTAGCAATCTTTTCTCCCTGGCAACAGCGGCCGCCGAGCGCGTTGACGCCGCGCCGGCGCCCGTCCTGCCCGTCCCTCTGAGCGAGCTGCCGGTGGGCAGCCGGGCGATGGTGGCCGAGGTCAAGGGCGGCGGCAAACAGCAGCGGCGCATGCTGGACATGGGCCTGGTGCCCGGCGCCGAGGTGACCGCGATCCGCACGGCACCCCTGGGCGATCCGATTGAGTACCGCATCAAGGGCACGGCCATTGCCATGCGCCGGAGTGACGCCGACAGCATCCTGGTAGAAGAGGTGAGAAATGGATAAAAAGACAATCACTGTAGGTGTGGCCGGCAATCCCAACGTGGGCAAGAGCGTCATCTTCAACGCCCTCACCGGCAGCCGGCAGCACGTGGGCAACTGGCCGGGCAAGACGGTGGAGCGAGCCGAGGGGGTCTTCCACTACCAGAGTTGGGAGATCCGCCTGGTGGACCTGCCCGGCACCTACAGCCTGGCCGCCCAGTCGCCCGAGGAGGTGATCGCCCGCGACTACATCCTCTCTGACGAGCCGGACGTGGTGATTGACATCGTGGACGCCACCTGCCTGGAGCGCAATCTCAACCTGGCGCTGCAGATATTGGAATTGACCGGCCGGGTGGTGGTGGCCCTCAACCTGATGGACGAAGTCAGGCGGCAGGGATGGAAGATTGACGCCGAAGCCCTGGAGGCAGACCTGGGGGTGCCGGTGGTGCCCACCGTGGCCACAGAAGGAGAGGGACTTCCGAAGTTGCTGGCGGCGATAGTGGATGTGGCTACGGGGCAGCGCCAGACTCATCCGGCGGCGGTGAACTACGGGCTGACCGTCGGGGGATACGTCGAGAGCCTGGAGGCCGACCTGGCCCGCATGGGAATGGGTGGCCGGCGTCGCTGGGTAGCGCTCAAACTCCTGGAAGATGACCCGCAGATCGTCGAGGCTTTTCAGCAGGGGGACCTGGCGGCCTGCCGCCTGGAGCCGGACGACGATGCTCTGCCTGTCTCCCCCGAGGCCCTGCAGGCCGTGCTGAACCGGGCCGTGCGGTTGCGCGAGGGGACCCGGCCCGATGCAAAAGTAGAGATTGTCCGCCGCCGCTTCGAGTTCGCCCACGACGTGGTACACCGGGTGGCCCGTCGCCTGCGCCCGGTGGAGGAGAGCATGACCGAGCGGATTGACCGCATCGTCACCCACAAGGTCTGGTCGTGGCCGATCATGCTAGCGATGCTCACTCTCGTTTTCTGGATCACCATCAAGGGGGGCGAGATCGGGGGCGGCTGGCTGGAGGCCGGCCTCTCCCGGCTGATCCGCCTCAGCCGCGCCTGGCTGACGAGCATTCAAGCCCCCTGGTGGGTGAGTGGTGCGCTGGTAGATGGTCTTCTCATGGGCACGGGGACGGTCATCGCGGCCATGCTGCCCCCCATGATCATCCTGTTTGTCGCCTTCGCCCTGCTGGAGGACCTGGGCCTCCTGCCCCGGATGGCCTTCAATCTGGACCGGCCCATGCGAGCGGTGGGCTCCCAGGGGAAGCAGACTCTCACTTGGGGCATGGGTTTCGGCTGCAACGTGACCGGCGTGATGGCCTCGCGCATCATCGAAAACAAGAAGGTCCGCCTGGCATCCATCCTGACCAGCCCGCTGATTATCTGCAGCGGGAGTTACGGCGCGGGGGTGGCTTTGGCCATCGCCCTCTTCGGCGACCGGGCGCTGTCGGTGATACTCTCCCTGGTCTTCCTCAGCCTGGGGGCCGCATTTCTGGCTACCTTAGTGCTGAACAAGACCATCTTCCGAGGGGAGCCGGGTGGCTTCGTGCTGGAGATGCCTCCCTACCGTCGGCCCAAGTTCGGGCAGGTGGCATGGCGGGCGCTGGTGGACCGGGTGGCGCACACGATGTGGCGGGCGGTTGAATTCGCCGCGCCGGCCACGCTGCTCATCTGGGTTCTGGGCAACGTTCCCCCTGGCGCCCCCTTTGAGCAGACGGCCATCGGCTGGCTGGTGCGCACGCTGGCGCCGCTTGGCCGGCTGTGGGGGTTGAGCGGTGAAATGCTGACCGCCCTGCTCTTCACCCTGCCGGCCAAGGAGATCATCGTGCCCGCCTTAGCCATGACCTATGGCTTGCAAGCCAGCCTGGCAGAATCTGAGCAGGTGCTGGCTTACTTGCCCCAGGCGTGGACGCCGTTGACCGCCTACACATTCCTGCTGTTCTTCATGCTCTACCTGCCCTGCCTGGTGACCGTGTGGGCCACCTGGAAGGAGACACGCAGCCTCAAGTGGACGTTGATGGGATTAGTTGTGCCGCTGGTAATGGCCAGCCTGATCACGTTTGTCGTTTATCAGACCGGGCAACTGTTAGGCTTCTGATTGCAGAAACCTCCCGCAAGTTCGGAACCTGCGTCAGGTTAGGATGAGGAATCCTTGATGCGAAAGGAAGCCTATCTCACCAGGCCGCTCTCCGATGGCGCGGTGCAGTGCCAGGTCTGCGAGCACTTCTGTGCCGTCAAGCCGGGCCAGGCGGGCAAGTGCGGCGTGCGACGCAACTATGACGGCACGCTCTACTTGGTCGTCTACGGGAAAGCCGTCGCCATCCGCGTGGATCCCATCGAGAAGAAGCCGCTCTTTCACTTCCCGCCCCGTGGCGACGTCCTCTCCATCGGCACCTATGGTTGCAACTTTCACTGCTCCTTCTGCCAGAACTGGGAGATGGCGCAGAAACGTGACTTCGACGAGGAGCGGGATTACCGTTCGGCTGAACGCTCACGGCGAAGCCTGGGCCAGGACGCCCCGCCGGAGGCACTGGTCAGCACCTGCCGGCAACGTGGCATCCCTATGATCGCCTACACCTACAACGAGCCGACCGTCTTCTTCGAGTACACCTACGACACGGCCAGACTGGCCCACGGGCAGGCGATCAAGAACGTCTACGTCTCCGACGGCTTTATGTCCCGCGCCGCGCTCGACATGATCGTGCCCTACCTGGACGGCATCAACGTGGACCTGAAGGCCTTCGGCGAAACCGGCGAGGAATTCTACCATGACGTGTGCGGGGCACGGCTGGAGCCGGTCAAGCGCAACATCCGCTACATCGCCCAGCAGACCGCCGTCTGGATCGAGGTGACGACGCTGCTCATCCCCGGCCTCAACGACGGCGACGACGAGCTGCGGGCCTTAGCCGCCTGGCTGGCGGAAGCGGACCCGGAGATACCCTGGCATGTGACCGCCTTTCGCCCTGCCTACAAGATGCTCGACCGGCCGCCCACCTCGCCGCGCGATCTAGCCCGCGCCTACGAGATCGGCAAACGGGCCGGGCTGCACTACGTCTACGTGGGCAACGTGATGGACGCCGACCGGGAAAGTACCCATTGTCCGAAGTGCGAGCAGTTGCTCATCCGGCGCCGTGGATACGACGTGCGGGAGGTCTGGGCCGAGCGGGGCGTCTGTCCCCGCTGCGGCCACCTCATCCCCGGCGTGTGGGGTTGAGGAGAGGAGAGAGGAATGTCGGCGAAAACGTTCGCAATTAGAGCCTCGGTATTGGGGGCGGCCGTCGTCAGCCTGGCGCTCTATGATTGGCTGGGATTTGAACCGCTCCGCTGGCTGGGGTTGGTTCTCTACATTTCCACCACGTCAGTTCCGTGTTCGTCGTCTCCAACTCGGCCCGGCTGATCCGAAAATGAATCAGGACGCAAATGGTTGTCTCGATGAAAACTACTACAGAGACTCACGAGCGCCTGAAAGCCGGTGGGTTGCGGGTCACGTCACAACGGCTGCTGGTGCTCCAGATTCTGGAAGAGTCGAGGGAGCATCTGGACGCCAAGACCATCTACGTGCGAGGACGAGAGCACGATCCCGACTTGAGCCTGGCTACCGTCTACCGCACGCTCGCCAAGCTCAAGGAAATGGGCCTGGTGGAGATGTGTTACCTGGCCCGCGACCGTAGACGGGCGTACTACGAGGCTACAGACAAGGGGGAGCACTATCACTTTACCTGCCTGGGTTGTGGCCGGATCACTGAGATTCGCACATCCTGCATTGAGCAGGCGTGCCGCGAGATGGCGGAAAAGCTGGGGCTGGTCTTTACCCGGGCCAACGTCTGCCTTAAGGGCTACTGCCCCGCCTGCGCAGCCAGAGGGGAGGACTGAGGAGGGATACCTGGCATAGGAGGAACTGTGAACTGGACGAGGTTTTATCCCATTGACTGGCGTAACGCCTGGCAGGCGCGACGGCAGGTGCGTATCCGCCCGATGCAGGTGACGTTCGATCCCCACTTTTGGGAGCACAGTCTGGCCGACAGTTTCGCGGCCGCCCGCTGCGACGACTTTGGCTACGGACGGGGCGCGCTGGACGCGCTGGGCGACCAGATCACTCCTGAAACAGTCGCGTTGGAGATCGGCCCCGGCACGGGTGCATTGACTTTTCCCCTGGCGCAGCGGGTGGCGCGCGTGGTCGCCATCGAACATTCGTTGCCCGCCGCGGTCTTCTTGAGGGAGAAACTGGCAGAGGCTAACCTGACCAACGTGGGGGTGCGCTGTGAGAACTGGGTCACGATGGATGCCACCACGCTCCAGGAGCAGTTCGACCTGGTGGTCTGCTCCCACTTCCTGTGGCAGGTAGCCGACCTGGAAGCCCACCTGCGCAAGATGGAGCGCGCCTCCCGGCGACTCTGCGCCGTGATCCAGCCGGCCGGCCGCAGCCCGCTGGTGGCCGAGACCTGGACGGCGGTCACCGGCCAGCCCTACGACGGGCGCTTCGATCCCGACGCCGATGTCTTCCCCTACCTGATCCTGCGCGAGTGGGGACGCCGGGTGCACGTGCGCACGTTTGATTACACCGTCGAGCGGGACGCGGCACAACTGGAGCGCTACGTCATCGCCTTTATCGCCAAGCACGTGCCGATGGACGCCGCGCTGCGCGACCGCATTGCCGCCCACGTCGCGCCCTATTTGCACGACGGTCGGCACGCTGACCACAGGCAGGCGGTCGTGCTGCGGTGGTCAGCCCTGGAGAACGACACGGCAAGGTCTCCCAACCGCAGTCGAAGGGGCTATCAGTCTGAAAGAGAGTGAAGCACAGACAAAGGAGAGCGACCAGTGTACCAGACTCGATAAGGAGGTATGTCATCATAGTGGAACAGCAAAAGACGATCACCGTCGCTCTGGCGGGACAGCCCAACACGGGCTAGTCCACAGTGTTCAACGTGCTCACCGGCCTCAAGCAGCACGTGGGCAACTGGCCGGGCAAGACGCTGGAGCAAAAGACCGGTACCGCCACCTACAACGGCAGCATCTATGGGTTGGTGGACCTGCCCGGCACCTACAGCCTGACGGCCAACTCCCCGGAGGAACTCATCGCCCGCGATTTCATCATCGAGGAGCACCCCGACGTGGTGGTCGTGGTGACGGACGCGGCGATGCTTGAGCGCAACCTGTACCTGGTGACCGAACTGCTGCCGCTCTCGGTGCCGGTCATCATCGCCCTGAACATGATGGACGTGGCCGAGCAGGAAGGGCGCCCCGTTGACCCCAGGGCGCTGGAGGAGGCGACGGGGCTCAGGGTGGCGCCGATGGTGGCGGCGAAGAACCAGGGCGTGAGAGAGTTGTTGGCGGTCGTTGACGACCTCGTTCACGACGGGGTGGAATATGCGCCTAGCAAGCCGGAGATACGAGAGGACCACCGCTCCCTGCTGGACGACGTGCAGGCCCAAATCGCGGGCAGCGCCCCGGTCCCCTATCCGGAGGACTGGGTGGCCCTCAAACTGCTGGAGGGGGACAAGGTTGTTACAGAGATGATGAAGGGCAGCCTGTACCCGGAGCGCTGGGCAAAGGTGGAGGGCCTCCTGCGGGAGTACGACGACGCCCAACTTGCCGTGGCCAGCGGGCGCTACGAGTGGATCGAGCGCATGACCCACGCTGCGGTCGAGCGCCCCAGAGCGGGCGCCATCACCCGCACGCGCCGGTTTGACCGCATCGCCACGCACCCGGTCTGGGGCGTATTCACGATGCTGGGCATCTTGATCGCTACAATCGCGGTAGCAATGGCCATCGGGTTTCCAATCTCGATGGGGGTATTCGGTGGCATCTCGGCACTGGGGACAGTTGTCGCACCACTGCTGGCGAACGCTCCGGCCTGGATATCCGGTCTGGTGGTGGAAGGGATTATCTTCGGTGTGGGGGCAGTCGTGGCAACCCTCTCGTTCTTGCTCTTCTACTTCGCCCTGTTCGGGTTGCTGGAAGACATTGGCTATATGGCGCGAGTGGCCTACGTGATGGATCGCGCCATGCGCAGGATCGGCTTGCATGGTAAGTCGTTCCTGCCGTTGCTAATGGGCTTCACCTGCAATATCCCGGCGGTCATGGGCACGCGGCTGATCGAGACGGAGCGGGCGCGCTTGAAGGCGGTCTTGCTGACGCCGCTCGTGCCATGCATGGCGCAGACGATGATGCTTTCGTTTTTCGCCCCTCTCTTTTTCAGCCCCGGCAGTTGCGCCACAGATGCCAGAGGCAACGTGTGGGTGCTGACGGCCAAGGGGACGCAGGCGGCAGCGCGAATGGCAAAGAAGAGACGACCCGACTAGTTGTCTCTACAACTGTCCCGGAAAGACAGTCAAGAGCGCGGGCGTTTTCTGGGGTTGCGAGGGAACCAGCCTCGCTCCACCCGCTCCTCTTGCTTCACCAGCTCCCTTGCTCCCCAGATGACGGTGACGCCAAAGATGCCCAGCGTGGCCGACAGGAGCACGTGGTCAACCCAGAGGGAAGCCAGGACGAGGGCCGCACCGAGGATAGCCGGCACGGGCCAGACGTGGGCTCCGATGTGATACTCGACCTTGATGACCCACACGTGGCCCAGGCCAATGGACAGCAGAGTGAAGATTCCCAACAGTACACCGGTGAATTGCATGTTTTCTACCCCTTTTCATATCCTGACGTGGATACATTATAACCGCAACCCGCGAGAAACGAAAGAAGAGGGACCATGACCTACGATCAAATCTTCCTGGCGGTTGCTTTGATTACCTTTCTCGTCACCTTCGTTGGCATCATGGTCTTCGTGCGGAAGCGGAGGTATGACCCCAAAGGGGTGACGACGAACGTGAAAGCGTGGAAACCCGCTGTCACCACCGTCGCCACATTGCTCTGGCTGGCGGTGATGCTGCTCTGCATCTTCGACGCCCGCAGCATCGCCTGGTTCGGGCGCATCGCTTTCCTGGATAACGACGTCGCCAAGGGGTTGGGCATCGCATTGTGCACCATCGGCCTGCTGGTGGGCATCGCCGGGGAGGTGACGTTGGGCGAGCACTTCCGCGTGGCTCTACCCAGGGAAAAGATCAGGCTGGTGACCACAGACATCTATCGCCATATCCGCAACCCTTGTGTCCTGGGGGTAGATCTCGTCGTACTGGGCACCTTCTTCATCACCCCCAGCCTGCTGGCGCTGGTCACCGTCGCCCTCAACTTCGTCGGCTTCTACCTGAAGGTTCAAGCCGAGGAGGAGTATCTGCTGCGGACGCACGGAGAGGAGTACGAAGTCTATTGTGCGCGGACAGGGCGGTACCTGCCCCGGTTCTGATGGTCCTGAGCCTCGCCTCAGCCTTTGAGGGTAAGAACGACCAAACGTGGAGGCAAAGACAGAGGGGGTAAAGCATAGAGATGGCTTTGAGACGGATTCGATTCGTGGGTGATCCGGTGTTGCGGAAAAGGGCGCACAAGGTGAGCCGATTCGACGACAATCTGGCAACTTTGGTCCAAGATATGGCCGAGACGATGCGCAACTCGAACGGCGTTGGCCTGGCTGCGCCCCAGGTCGGCGTGGCGGCGCGGGTCATCGTGGTAGAGACGCCTCAGGATGAAGACGAACCCGGAAGTGGCCAGCTATATGCTGTCATCAACCCCAGGATTGCCCGTGCTTCCCAGGAGATGGTGGACGGTCTTGAGGGCTGTCTTTCGATCCCCGGCTACGTGGGCGAGGTGACCCGCCACGCGGCCGTTATCGTCAAAGGCCAAAGCGTCCAGAGGCGCAAGATTCGCATCAAGGCCCAGGGGCTTACGGCGCGCTCCTTTCAGCATGAGATTGACCACCTTGACGGTGTGCTGTACATTGACAAACTGACCGCCCCTGACCGCATCTGGCGCGTGGAGGAGGATGAGGAAGAAGAAGCTGAAGTGCAAAAAGTGAGGGAAACACGATGAATAACACCGTCATCCACACCAAGGACATGACAAAATTCTACGGCCGGCAGCGGGGCGTGCTCGACGTCAGCATTGAGGTCCGGCCGGGCGAGGTGTTCGGCTACCTGGGCCCCAACGGCGCGGGCAAGACGACGACCATCCGCACGCTGCTGGACTTTATCCGACCCACGCGCGGCCGGGCCACGATCTTCGGGTTGGACACGCGCCGGCACAGTTGCGAGATCCGGCGGCGCGTCGGTTACGTGCCCGGGGAACTGGCGCTGTACGAGAACCTGACCAGCGCGGAGTAGCTGCGTTACGCAGCCTATTTGTGTGGAAGTGTGGAATGGAAATTCGTCGAGGAACTAGCGGCGCGGCTAGAGTGCGAACTTTCGCGGCCGATTCGCTCCCTTTCACACGGCAACAATCAAAGAATCGGGCTGATCCAGGCGTTCATGCACCGGCCGGAGCTGCTGATCCTGGACGAACCAACTCTTGGCCTGGACCCGTTGATGTAGCAGGAATTCTACCGCCTGATCGCGGAGGTCAAGTCCGAGGGGCGGACGGTGTTCCTTTCGTCGCACATCCTGCCCGAGGTGGAACGGGTATGCGATCGCGTCGGGATCATCCGCGAGGGGCGGGTGGGGATGGTCTTCCAGAACTATGCCCTGTGGCCGCACATGAACGTCTTTGAGAACGTGGCCTATCCTCTCCACATGCAAGGGTTGAGCAAAGGTGAGGTACAGAAAGAGGTCGCCGAGGTGCTCTCTCAGGTCAGGTTGGAAGGGTTGGAGAAGCGTCGTCCCGACCAACTCAGCGGGGGGCAACAACAGCGGGTGGCCCTGGCGCGCGCGCTGGTGATGCGCCCCAGGGTGCTCCTCCTGGACGAGCCTCTGTCCAACCTGGATGCCCATCTCAGGGAAGATATGCGGTTTGAGACCAAGCGTATCCAGCGGGAGACGGGCGTGACCATCGTCCACGTCACCCACGATCAGGCCGAGGCGATGGCCATCGCCGACCGGATCGCCGTGATGAAGCGGGGGAGGCTGGTGCAGACGGGTCCGCCGAGGGAACTCTACGAGCACCCCCGGGGCGACTGTATCTGTTCGTGACCAGGAACAATCCGAAGTACACGAGAGCAGGGAGCCAAGAGTATCGTCTGCATGACGGCGGCGTCTGCACGGCCAACATTATGCTGGCGATGGAGGCGTTGGGGATGGCCGGGCGATGGGTGATGTTGGCGGGAACGGAGCCCGACATCCCGAATCGCCCGGCGGACTTGCACCCCTTGGCGACGCTCGTGATGAGAGAAGAGCAATAGCAGAAGAAGCGCCCAATCAAACACAAGGAGGAAAAAACAATGAAATTCACAGACAGATTCTCAATGGAGGCCCAGGCGACCATCGCCTTTATCGTGGCCCAGATTCTCTTCAAAATCATATTCGAGTTCGAGGGCTCGCGGATCTTTGCCCAGACGCATCCCATGCCGGCGTTCGCCATCATAGTGGCTTTCACGATTGCCTGGGCCGTCATCGGCCTGTTGTGCCTGGCCAATTGGAGAACAGGTTACCTGCTGGCCGTTATACTCGGGGTTCTGAACCTGTTTCCGCTGGTGCTGCTCCTGTTTGGCATCGCTCCATTCCAGAACCGCCCTTGCTTTAACGGCTGGATAACTTTGTCGTTGATGTACTTCAGTTATCGGGCCTACAAGTCAATCAGGTAAGCCTCACGTTTCACGTTTCACCAAGGCGGGTTCTCGAACTGATGGTGCGGTTCGAGCGTCGCCGCACGCCTCAGGGGAGATGAGGAAATGAAAAAGTACCTCTTCTGCATCTTGCTTGGTCTACTATGCCCCACAGTTATGGGCATCTACTACGTCAGTGGCATTGGCTGTATCAACGCGATGGGTTTAGAGATGGCTATTGGCATCCTATCGAGCGGCGCCGCGCTCCTGGCCCTCAAAGAATACGGAGGGACGGGAAAACCAATCGGTCATTGGCTATCTGCTTTGATACCGTTAATCACCATCCCGCTCATTCCTGCTGCTATGATCAGTCATTCTGGGTTTGAGGCTTTTCTGGCCAGAGGAATGACGCCCTTTGCGACGATGGAGGGGTTTGCCATTGCCCAACTCGTTCTAGGCATTCTGATGTTCAGGGGCCTGATCTTCAAACGCGGGGAAGGCAGACTGATGATGCCCGCCATTGGGTTTGTGATCATGTCGTCGGTGCTGAGAATACGCAGCGCGTTCATAAATCCAGCCAGAATCCTGCGCGAGATTGGGCTCCAAAAAGGGCAGACCATGCTGGATTACGGATGTGGGATAGGAGTGTTTACCATACCCGCTTCAAAAATCGTCGGAGATGACGGTGTGGTTCACGCCCTGGACATCAACCCCTTGTGCATAAAAATGATCGAGAAAGAGGTCAGAAAAAGAGGGATTGCCAACGTCAAAACGATTCTCTCGGGCCGGGAGACGGGATTACCGGACGGCAGCGTAGATGTTGTTTTGGTGTACGACGTGCTCCAGATGATAACAGATAGGGGCAGGCTGATGGAGGAACTGCACCGCGCATTGAAGCCAGGTGGCAGTCTTTGGGCTACCGCCGAACACCTGGACGTGAACGAGTTTCTGGACGTCATAACGCAGGGAAACTTGTTCACGCTGGTTGAGCAAAAAGGGAAGGTTTTCAGATTCAGGAGGTGACAAAATGCGAAACATCATCATTGAAAGTTTGCGGGGTGTGCCCGTTGAGGAGCACCAAGTGGAGCTCGTGGAGCGGAAGGGCGTGGGGCACCCCGACTCCATCTGCGACGCCATCATGGATGAGGTCTCGGTGGCCCTCTGCCGGGCCTACGTGGAGACCTTTGGCCGCATCATGCACCACAACCTCGACAAGGGGTTGCTGGTGGCGGGGATAACGGAGCCAAAGATAGGCGGCGGAAAGATCGTCGAGCCTATGAGACTCATCTTTGGCGACCGGGCCATCGCCGGGTGGATGGGCAAGGAGGTCCCTATTCACGAGATAGCCATCGAGACGGCCAGGCGCTGGTTCAGAGAGAACATGCGCTTCGTAGACCCCGCGCGTCACGTCGTCTACCAGAGCGAGATAAAGCCTGGCTCGCCGGAACTGACCGACATCTTTGAGCGGGAGGTGATCGGGGCCAACGACACCTCGGCCGCCGTCGGCTACGCCCCGGTGACCGAGACGGAGAGGGCCGTTTACGAGTTGGAGCGTTACCTCAACTCGAAGGATTTCAAAGGGCGCTTCCCCGAGACGGGGGAGGACGTCAAGGTAATGGGCTACCGCCACGACCGCCATCTCATCCTCACCGTCGCTATGGCTTTCGTGGACCGGTACGTTGCGAGCGAGAGGTGGTATTTCGCCCGCAAGGAGGAGATCGTGGCTGACGTCGAGGCCTTCGTCGCCCGCAAGGGACTACATTTCGACGGAGTGACCGTTGACCTCAACACGCTGGACACGCCCGGCCGCGGCGAGGGGGGGATGTACCTTACGGTGCTGGGCACCTCGGCCGAGGGCGGCGATTGCGGCCAGGTTGGGAGGGGCAACAAGGTGAACGGCGTCATCGCCCTCAACCGGCCGATGAGCACCGAGGCGGCGGCGGGCAAGAACCCGGTCAGCCACGTGGGGAAGATCTACAACCTCCTCTCCCACAGCATCGCCAACCAGGTCTACGAGAGCGTACCCGGCGTCCGCGAGGCGTACGTATGGCTCTGCTCGCAGATAGGATGGCCCATTGACCAGCCCCTCATCGCCTCCGCCCAACTCATCCTGGAGCCTGGGTTGGAACTGGAGGCCATCCGCCGCGACGTGGAGGAGGCCATCGAGCAGGAGTTGGCCGGGATTTACGAGTTCACCGGGCGGTTGACGAGGGGCGAGTTGGCCGTGTGGTGAGGGCCAGGAGTTGTCGAACGGGGCAGGCACGCCGAATTGCTGGCGCAGGGCGGCGCGTACAGCCGGATGTGGGTCTCGCAGGAGAGGGCGCGCGGCTGGACGCTGGCAGGCAATAGGAGAGACATAAAATGAAACTTACAATTGCAGAAAAACTTCTGATCCGTAGTCCACTGAGGGCCTATATGTTGCGAAGGCTTGAGGCTCCAAGGGTGCTTTCTGATCTGGGCATTGGTGAAAGAAGCGTATGCCTGGACACTGGATGTGGAAGTGGTATAGGTGCTCTCTTGATCAACCAATATCTCGACTGTGAGAAAGTAGTGGGCATAGACGTTGATCCAGATATGGTCACCACAGCCGAGGAGTGTTTGTCACACCCACCGAAGTGGGCTCGAAACATAAGAACCGACAACATCGAGTTTCTCTGCGAGGACGCAACCAGGTCTACCTTTCCAGACTGTCACTTTGACGCTGTCTTTCTATTCGGCGTCCTTCATCACATAAAAGAGTGGAAGAAAGTGATCTCAGAAGTTTGCCGCATGCTGAAAGTGGGCGACGTATTCTCCTTTTCTGAAGAAACCTTGCTGCCTGATTTTCTCTTCCACTTTGGGAAACCTGGACTTTGCGCAGCCTACGAACTTCTCGGGGGCACGCCAATCAGTGAGGGGGAATTGAAGGCCACTTTGGAGGGGAGCGGTTTTTCCATTCAACGGTTCGAAAAGAAACTGTCTATGTGCTTTGTGAGAGCAACAAAGGAAGGCCCGTAACTCTCGATATGTTTGGCATCAAAAGGCGATAACATGACGAACGAGCCGTACCATGACCATTGCTGAAGAGCATGAAATGAGCGACTTTCAACTCAAGTTTGGCGGGGAAACACCAGACGGCTGGCCCCCGAAATTCCTCGAACGCCAGCAAGGAAGAGCGATCCAATGACCAACATCCTGGAAATCAAGGACCTCTGTGTTGAGGTTGAAGGACAAGAGATACTTCACGACCTCGACCTGGTCATCGCCGATGGAGAGGTCCACGCCCTGCTGGGGCCGAACGGGAGTGGCAAGACCACGTTGATGATGGCCATTGTCGGTTATCCAGAATACGAGACAACCAAAGGGCGGATCTTGTTCAACGGGGATGACATCATCGAACTGGACATCACCGAAAGGGCCAGGCTGGGCATCGGCGTCTCGCAACAGCGTCCCCCCACCATCGCTGGCGTCAAGCTGCAGCAGGTTCTCGATTACGCCGTCGCCAATGCCCCGCAACGCGCCCAGGAGATTGATGAACTGGTGAGTACTTTTCAGATGGAGCCGTTTCTGGAGCGCGACATCAACGCCGGTCTTTCCGGGGGCGAGATCAAGCGCTCCGAGCTATTCCAGCTTTTGGCCACCCGCCCCAGGTTTGTGATGATGGATGAGCCCGACTCCGGCGTCGACCTGGAGGCGATGAACGTCATTGGGGAGATGACGAATGAGTTGCTGGCCAGAAACCATGCCATCCGGCCGACAGAGAGAAGGGCGGGCCTGATCATCACTCACACCGGCCACATCTTGGATTACGTCCACGCCGACAGAGCACACGTCATGTTGGACGGGTACATAGGGTGCTCAGGGAACCCTCGTATCATCCTCGACCAGATTCGCAAGTATGGCTATCAGGAATGTGTCCGCTGCGAACTCAGGAGGCATAGGCGATAATGGAGAATTCAACCAATTTGCGCCCGGTGGCCGATATTGACCTGAGCCAGTTTGCCACCGCCCCCAATACTCAACGGCCGGTGCTGATCTCCCCCGACCAGGTGGAGCTGGACGATGCGGAAGTGATGGCTAGCGTGGGGGTACACGTCAAGGGCGAGGACCGTTCGGGCACCTACATCCTCCGTGATTTTCATCCGCTTTATGCGCAAGCCCGGACCGATGGCCTGGAATTGTTGCCCATCGCCGACGCCTTGAAAGAATACGATTGGCTGCGCGAGAGATACTATTGGAGAGCGGTGCCGGCCGACCTGGACAGATACACCGCGCAATGCGCATCGGCGCCAGAGCCCCAGGGGTACTTTATCCGCGTGAGAAAGGGAACCAAAGTGCCTTTCCCCGTCCAGGCCTGCCTGTACATCGCGCGCAGTGACATCGCCCAGACGGTTCACAATGTCGTCATCCTGGAGGAGGACGCTGAACTCCACCTGATCACCGGCTGTGCCACGAGAACCGATGTGAGCAGCGCGGCCCATCTTGGAGTCAGCGAGCATTACGTCGGCCGGAGCGCCAGCTTGACCAGCAGCATGGTCCATAGTTGGGGCCCCGAGGTCGAGGTGCGCCCCCGCTCAGGGACAATCGTGGAGGCGGGCGGGACGTTTGTGAGCAACTATGTCTCGCTCCGGCCAGCCAGGAGCATCCAGAGCAACCCCCGCACGTGGCTCAACGGCGAGAACGCTTCGGCCAAATATCTCACCATCATCCTGGGCTCCCAGGGCTCAACCATTGACACCGGTGGCGACGTTTACCTGAACGGCGAGAACAGCAGCGCCGAACTGGCCCACCGGGCGGTGTGCACCGGCGGCCGCATCTACCAGCGGGGGTTGCTCGTTGGCAATGCTCCAGGTTGCCGGGCACACGTGGACTGCGCGGGCATGATCCTGGACGCCGGAGAAGACGGCTTCATCGAAGCAGTTCCCGGCCTGAGGTCCTTGCATCCCGAGGCGAGGATGAGCCACGAGGCCAGCATCGGCAAGATCGCTCCCGAACAGGTGGCCTACCTGCAATCGCGGGGGATGGAAGAGCGTGAGGCGGTCTCCTTGATCATCCGCGGCTTTCTGGATGCAGACATCGAGGGCCTCAGCCCTGAACTCGACGCCCGGATTGCCGAAATCGCCGAACTTGCCGGCCATGGTGAAAGATGATAAACTTCACCCACTGGAAAAGTAGACAATGACCAACCCGCTGCGCGCCTGGCTGCAGCGGCGATACGAAGCTACTTACCTGTTCGAGGAGGATGCGGCATGAAAAAACAAATGGTTGACGATTACTACACATCTCGAAAAGCGAAACTCCTGAAGGACTTCGACAAGGCAGCAAAACGTCTGAGAAGGATACTGGTATCCTATTACGGCGATGACCTTACGGATACCATCGCCAGAGAAACTCGCCAAGAATACGAGGCCCTCATTCCCGAACTGCCTTACATTGGCGGTAAGAAGAATCTCTTGACGAGGAACCTCATTGGGTCTGCACAGGCTTTGGCGCTATACAGAGTTTTGAAAAGACATGGCAAGACAGTGGAGGAAGCCGGAAAGGTTATTTACGAAGCGGTCGAGGCACAGATTGGTGCGTACTCCAGGCTATTGCTTTGCCTCCTTGGGAAACTGAGGTTCACCAAATTGGTTGTGAAAAAACTGAGAAAACTGGCAGCAGAATCACAAAAGCGTCGGTATCCTGGAGACTGGGTGTGCACATTTGTTGAGGGTGACGGTGAAGAATTTGATTTTGGCATAGATTATACGGAATGTGGGATATGCAAATTCTACCACGCCCAGGGCGCGGACGAATTTACGCCGTTTCTCTGTTTGACCGATTTTCCTATGAGCAAAGCGTTCGGTTCGGGATTGGTTCGGACCATGACAATCGCCGAAGGCTGTGAGAAGTGCGACTTTCGGTGGAAGAGAGGCAGGGAAGTAAAACAAGGATGGCCTCCAGAGTTTCTTAATATACAGGGGTTCAAGGAAAATGTCTAGAGAGGGACTGGTGAAGGAAGTACTAGACAAAGGCGACCTCGCTGCCGAGGAGATAAGGGAGGAACTCTGGAGAAAGAATGTTAGCTTCGTGAGGTCGTATGATAGACGCTGTAGCGGGCTGTTTTGTCCGCTCGTCGTCTTGTGGCTCCTTCCCGCCATCGCCCAATGGTCCGGCTGGGGATTCTTGAGTTTCTTTGCCCGGCTACCCAGGGTGGACTTCCCCATAGTCGTGATTATCATGGGGGCGATTCTCTTCATCGCCGCAATAGCCCTGGAGGCAAAAGTCAATTCCATGAGGCAGAAGCGGGGAGGATGTCACGACGCGCACGAAACAGTGGTTATCATCAGGGAAGGCCCCTACAGAGTGATCAGGCACCCGGGCTATCTTGCTGAACTGGCCTACTTCCCCCTGCTCCCCATAATCCTCAGCAGATGGGTCCCTTTCACAGTCCTGGCCATAATCTACATCGTTGTATGGGTCGGCGCGATTGCCCACCTACTCAAAGCAGAGAACAACTTCAACCTGAGGAAATGGGGAGGGGAATACCGACGATATGTGGAAGCGGTGCCGGCAATCAATCTCGTGAAAGGGCTGAGGAAGCTGAGAAGTGAGACTAGCAAATAGGTTCATGAGAACGATAGGGAAGCAAGCCCGCAAACCCAGCGGGTGGTTGGGCGAAGTGATGTTCAGCCACATGGCAGCCTGGGGACACAGACCCTTGACCCGATGGGCCATCAGCTTCTTGGACGTGCAGCCGACCGATCACATGCTGGACGTCGGTTGCGGCGGCGGCATGGCGATCCAATTGATCGCCCGGATCGCCATAGAAGGGTTTGTCGCTGGCGTTGACTACTCAGAGGAAATGGTGCAGCAGGCGCGCAAGCGCAACTCGGCCGCCGTGTGGGCCGGGCGCGTGGAGATCAAACATGGCAACGTCGTGGCCCTACCCTACAACGACGAATCCTTTGACAAGGTCATCGCCGTTGAAACATTCTACTTCTGGCCTGACCCGGTAGCGAATCTGAAGGAAGTGCATCGCATACTGAAGCCGGGCGGGCTGGTCGCCCTGGCGATGGAGGGGAGCACAGAGTCGCCCGACCAGCAGAAATAGATTGCGCTGGCGGCCCGGATGGAGTTCCCAATCTACTCCGGCGCAGAGATAGTGGAGATGCTCACCGCAGCCGGATTCAGCCGGGCCTGGTTTGAGTCTGTGCCAGACAAAGCCTCGGGCTGGTTATGCGCCCTGGGCGCCAAATAGCCCATTCTGGTCTGTCTGGAGGATAAGCCAGACGGCCACGCCGATCATACTCAGATCACTGCAAGCACTCGGCTTGCCGATCACACTGCCCAAGCGCAAGCGAGCGGCAGGAAGCATCGGTGAGCTGTGCCGCGGCGTGCCCCCCATAATGCAACATCCGCTGGAAAAGCCACTCGCCTGCCCTGCCGGCGACACCCTCCCCCTTCCTAACGAACACTTGACAAGAATGTCAATCACCAGTATAATCTTTACTGAAAAACCTTTTCATTAAGAGGCCGCAATGACCGAATGGGAACAACGCCTTGCCGGTGCCGGTTGCCGCATCACCGCCCCGCGGCGGGCGGTAATAGCAGTGTTGATGAACGCGGATGCTCCCCTCTTGCCGCAAGAGATCCTGGAGCAGGCGCAGACGGTGCACCGCAAGCTGGGGCTAGTCACCGTCTATCGCACGCTGAACCTGCTGTCGGAGTTGAGCCTGGTACGTCGCGTTCACCGTGAGGACGGCTGCCACGGCTACCTGCCAGCCTCGGCAGGCCATCGCCACGCGCTGATCTGCCGAAACTGCCACCGGGCAGTGGAATTCACCGGCCACAACGACCTCCACGCACTGATCGAGCGTGTCGAAGCGAGGACGGGCTATCGCGTGGACGATCATCTGCTGCAACTGCTCGGCCTCTGTCCCCATTGCCAAGAGAGAGAAGGATAGACCTTTTCTGACGGTCAGCGAAGATGCCTGTCAACAACGAACGACCCGCACATCTGGTTCGACGGCCCATCATAATAGCTGTGGCCTTGCTATCCACCACGACGCTGTTAGCTGGATGCGGTCAGAGCGCAACGCCTGAGCCTACCGACCTGCTGCATGTCACCGTGAGCATCGTTCCGCAGAAGTACTTCGTGGAGCGCATCGGCGGCGAGCATGTAACCGTGAATGTGATGGTGGAGCCCGGGGACAGTCCGGCGACCTACGAACCCAAGCCAGAGCAGTTCCAGGCGCTGAGCCAGGCTGCTGCCTACGTCAGCATCGGAGTGCCCTTTGAGAGCGCCTGGCTCGATAAGATCGCCTCTGTCAACAGCGAGATGCTGATGGTAGACACAACAGAGGGGATCGAGCGGATGCCGATGGCAGCGCACCAGCACGGGGAAGAAGGGGAAGGAGAGGAAGGCCATGAGGGCAAGCCGGAAAACCCCGACCCACACATCTGGCTTTCGCCTTCGCTGGTCAGAATCCAGTCGCAAACGATCTACGAGGCGCTGGCGCAGCTCGACCCCGCGCACCAAGATGCGTACCAGTCAAACCTGGAAGGCTTCCTGGCGGACATTGACGCGCTGGACGATGCCATTCGAGAAGCGCTAGGGGGACTGGAAACCCGCAAATTCATGGTCTTCCATCCGGCGTGGGGNTATTTTGCCCGCGACTTCGGCCTGGAGATGATTCCCGTGGAGATTGGCGGACAGGAGCCCAGCGCGGCAGAGATGGCGGCGCTCATTGAGGGTGCCCGGAGAGAGGAGATCAGGGTGATCTTCGCGCAGCCAGAGTTCAGCACCAGGGCTGCGGAGACCATCGCCAAAGAGATCGGCGGCGAGGTATTGCTCATCAGCCCCTTGGCGACCGATTGGTTGGACAACCTGCGCCAAGTTGCCGATACGTTCGCTGGCATGTTGGGCAAGTAAGGGTCCGTAAAAGAATAACTTCCCGACACGATGTCATTGCGAGCGTTTTTTTGCGAAGCAATCCCCACGTTTGTCTAAGAAGGAGATTGCTTCGTCGCTAAAAGCGCTCCTCGCAATGACACGATTGGGGAACTTATTCATTTACAGGCCCTAAGGGGAGCGGAAATGCATCGCAGGGAAACGACAGAGACGGCACGAGAGGTGATCTCCGTCCAGCACCTCTGGGCAGGGTACGAGCATGAAGCCGTACTGGAGGACATCAACCTCACAGTCAAGGAACTGGACTTCATCGGGCTGATCGGCCCGAACGGGGGCGGCAAGACGACGCTGCTCAAAGTGCTGCTGGGGCTGGTCCCGCCCATGCGGGGTCAGGTGCACATCCTGGGCGGGAGCGTCAATGAAGGGCGGCGGCACATCGGCTACGTGCCGCAGTCGGTCGAGTTCGATCGCGACTTCCCCATCACCGTGTGGGACGTAGTCCGGATGGGACGACTGGGGAAGCGGGGTCTGCTGCAGCGCTACACGGCTGAGGATAACGACGTCGTTGCGGGGGTGTTGCGCAGCGTGGAGATGCTAGACCTGCGCCACCACCCCATCGGTGCGCTTTCAGGCGGGCAGCGGCAGCGGGTCTACATCGCCCGCGCGCTGGCCACGGAGCCCGAAATCCTGCTCCTGGACGAGCCCATGGCCAGCGTTGACCCCCTGGTGAGCACCAGCATCTACGAACTGCTGGGCCGCCTGAACGACCATGTCACCATCTTGATGGTCTCGCACGACGTGAGCGCTGTGTCCGCGTACGTGAAGACGGTAGGCTGCCTCAACCGCTGGCTGTTCTACCATGGCGAAAGGCAACTCACATCGGACATGCTGGAGGCTGCGTATCAGTGCCCCATTGATCTGATTGCTCACGGTGTCCCCCATCGCGTCTTCCAGGAACACACCGTGGTTCGACCGGGCTCACCGCAAGTGGAGGAGGTGCGGCAATGATCGAGGCGCTGCAATTCGGCTTCATGCGCAACGCCCTGCTGGCTGGTGTGCTGGTCAGCATCGCCTGCGGCATCATCGGCACGCTCGTCGTCATCAACCGCATCGTTTTTGTCAGCGGCGGCATCGCCCACGCGGCCTACGGCGGCATTGGCCTGGGGTACTTCTTCAAGTTCAATCCGGTCCTGGGGGCAATCGTTTTCAGCGTGGCGGCAGCAGTGGGAATGGGCGCGGTGCAACGCAGGACCCGACAGCGAGCGGATACCATCATCGGCGTGATGTGGGCCATCGGCATGGCCCTGGGCATCATTCTGGTGGACCTGACGGCGGGCTACAAGGCGGACTTGATGAGTTATCTCTTCGGCAGCATCCTGGCCGTGCCCAGCGGCGACCTGTTGATCATGTTGGCCCTCGATCTGATCATCATAACGCTGGTGGCTCTGTTCTACAAAGAACTGCTGGCGATCTCCTTCGACGAGACCTTTGCCACCGTGGAAAACGTGCCGGTAGATGCGATTCACATGCTACTGCTGTGCCTGATCGCCCTCACGGTGGTGATGATGATGCGAGTGGTGGGGTTGATCATGGTCATTGCCCTGCTGACAATGCCAGCGGCCATCGCCGGGCAATTCGCGAGGGACATGAAGCGGATGATGGTGCTGGCCAGCATCCTGGGCGTGCTCTTCACCACAGCCGGGCTGTGGCTCTCCTACTCCCTGAATCTCACCTCTGGCGCAACCATCATTTTGGTCTCCGGCACAGCCTATCTGCTGAGTCTGGTGCTGAAGCCGCTGATGAGCCGCGTCTGGTCGGAAAGCATGGGGTGATGAGGTGACAGACACCTCCCAACTGCCCCAGCCTCCCTCACCATTGACCTTCAACGGACCCTCTATGGGCTGCTGGACTCGTTCGCCCAACAGGCGCGATTTCCTGTAGGCTGCCCAGATGGCCTTGGACAGTATCGTACGCAGTCCCCCCTTCTCCAACTGGTAGATCGCCTCGGCGCTGGTGCCGCCAGGGGAAGTGACCTGGTTGCGCAGTTGCGCCAGGTGGAGGTCGGACTCCTGAGCGAACCGGGCGGAGCCGAGCACCGTCTGGATGACCAATAGGCGCGCCTGGCGGCAGGAGAAGCCCAGGTGCACTGCCGCGTCCACCAGCGCTTCCATGAGCAGAAAGACATAGGTGGGACCGGTGCCGCTGACGGCGGTAGCCATATTCAGCGCGTCCTCGTGGGTGACGTGCATCTCCGGCCCCATCGTCCGCAAGATAGCTCGCGCTTGGGCGCGCTGCAGCTCGGTCACCGCCGACGCAGCGGTCCAGACGGTCATGCCCTCCCCGATCTGAGCTGGCGTGTTGGGCATGGTGCGCACGACGGCGGCATGGTCGAGCCCGGCGCGAATGACAGCCATGGGCATGCCCGCGACGATGGAAAGCACGATCGCCGTGGGCTGGATGTGACCGCGCAGTTCGGCCAGCACAGGGGGCAGCACCTGGGGCTTGACCGAGAGGATCACGACATCCGCCTCACTGGCAGTGGCAACGTTATCGGTGGCGACGCGCACACCGTACCGATCTCGCAGTTTCTCGCCCCGCTCAGGACGTGGCCCGCTAGCGATGATCTGCTCTGGAGTCACTTCGCCGGCGCGCAGCAGCGCCTGGATCATCGCCTCGGCCATCGTCCCACTGCCGATGAAAGCCAGTGTCAGTCCATGCAATGCATCAGTAGCCATTTTCGTTCATCCCCCTTTAAAACAACAAGAAGCCGCTCGGCGAGCGAGAGGCAGTCCGGACCGCCCCGGCTCTGAAGCAGCTTCCCCATAGCATAGTGCCATTATACTGACAAACGGCCCCTCGCCAAATATGAGCATCCCGAGAATGTCCTTTAGTTGCAGATCGTATCATTCGATGGTTTGACTTTTCGGCCGGGGGCAGTATAATCAGCCAGAAGAGAACAGCCACCCTGCAGGACTATCCCCATAGGAGCGAAACATGACCAAGCCGAAAGTAGCGATTCTGAGAACCACACCAGAGACGGTGCTGGACGACTATCAGCGCTTGTGTGAGCTGGCCGGGATGCGGGAGGCGCTGGACCCGTCGGCAACCACCATTCTCAAGGACAACATCAGTTGGCACCTGCTCTATCCCAGCGCCAACACCACTCCCTGGCAATTGGAAGGAACCATCCTGGCGCTGCGGGACAGTGGCTTCAGCGACCTGGTGGACGTGCACAACCGCACGGTGGTGACCATCGCCGATCTGGGCGACCGCTACAACAAGTTCGGCCCGGTGTTGGCGAAGCACGGCGTGCCCAAGAAGTACAACTTCAAGCCGGAGGATATGACCTGGATCGAGTATCGGCCCCAGGCTAAAATGGCCGTGCTGGACACGATCTTCCCCGACGGCATTTACGTTCCCGACTACTTCGTGGGCAAGAACATCGTCCACCTGCCCACGGTCAAGGCCCACACCTACACCGTCACCACCGGGGCGATGAAGAACGCTTTCGGTGGCTTGCTCAACGTCAACCGGCACTACACCCACACCTGGATTCACGACACGCTGGTGGATCTGCTGGCCATCCAGAAGGAGATCCACACGGGCATCTTCGCCACCATGGACGGCACCACGGCCGGCAGCGGTGCAGGGCCGCGCACGATGGTTCCCCATCAGAAGGACGTCATCCTGGCCTCGGCCGATCAGGTGGCCATTGACGCCGTGTCGGCGAGAATGATGGGCTTCGAGCCCATGAATATCCCCTACATCACCCACGCGACCGAACGGGGGCTAGGCCAGGGGAACCCGCGGGAGGTGGAGGTCGTGGGCATGCCAGAGCTGGCCGATGAACGATGGGGTTTCACCGTGAGCGCGAACCTGGGCACGGGGATGGGGATGCTGCTCTGGCGCTCGCCGCTCAAGGTGTTCCAGAAGCTGCTGTTCCGCACACCTATCGTCAAGGTATTCATCTTTGCCAGTGAGGTGTACCACGACAGGGTCTGGTACCCCGTCAAAGGGCGCGGGGTGACCGAGCAGTGGAAGCGGGAGAGTCCTTGGGGACGGCTGTTCGAGAGCTATCCGGGGTAGGGGGGGCAGGCAACGCCGACAGCCCTGCTGCCTACGGAAAGCTATATCAGGAATGGAAGGACCTGGAGGAGAACGAGGCCTACCGGCTGGCGGTGGAAAAGGTCGTCGCCTCGGCGGGCAAGACGATGGTCCTGTTCTCCGGCGGCAGTAAGATGGGCGATGAGGACCTGCTGCTGAAGGCCCGCCTGTGCATGGAGGTGGGGGCCACCGAGTTGATCTTTGGCCGCAACATGTGGCAGCGGCCCTTCGACGATGGNCTTGCCATCACCAAGAAGTTGAAAGAGATCCTCCTGGCCTTCTGATCTGAGTGTCACAAAGAGCCTTTCTGAGGATTCNGNGATGGACGCTTCAGCTTGCTGAAATCCGCAGCAAGCTGCGGCATCCGGTGGTCTTGCGGACAAGCGCCAGGCGTTCCCAATCGACTGTTGATGAAGAGATGCAAGATGCCCGACGCCGTGCTGAAGGTGGCCACGTACAACGTCAACTCCGTCCGCGCCCGGCTTGAACTGGTGTTGGAGTGGCTGCGCCGCGAGGCTCCTGATATCCTCTGCCTGCAGGAGACGAAGGTGCAGGACAAGGACTTCCCTGAGGAGCCCTTCCGCGAGGCCGGATACCACGTGGTCTTCCGCGGGCGGAAGGCCCACGCTGGGGTGGCTATCGTAAGCCAGGAGAAGCCGCTGGAAGTCGCCTTCGGCCTCGATGATGGCGGCCCTTCGGCAGGCTCGGGAGAGGGCAAATCGGACGAAGCGCGCCTCGTTCGGGCGGTGATCAGGGGCATCCCCGTAGTCAACACCTACGTTCCTCAAGGGCGCTCTCTCGACTCCCTTCATTTTCGATACAAGCTGGAGTGGCTGGCCCGGCTGCGGGCGCTCTTTGAGCAGCACTATTCGCCGCAAGAACCGCTCCTGTGGATGGGCGACTTCAATGTTGCTCCCGAACCGATGGACGTGCACAATCCCAAGCGGCTTAAGAAACACGTGGACTTCCATCCTGAGGCCCGCGCTGCCCTGGAGCGAGTGCGGGAGTGGGGCTTCGTGGACGTCTTCCGGCTGCACCATCCCGACGAGCCTGGACAGTATACCTTCTGGGACTACCGCGCGCGGGAGGCGCTGGAGCGCGGTCTGGGCTGGCGGGTGGATCACATCTGGACCACCGAACCGCTGGCCCGCAAGGCCACTCGCGCCTGGATTGACGTGGAGGCGCGGCGGGCGGAGCGGCCATCGGATCACACCTTCCTGGTGGCCGAGTTTGCTACCTGACGGTTCAAGGTTCGTGGTGCGCGTTTCAGCGCGCCTGCTGGCACGAGCTGCAGCATATCAGACCTTCACCCAGTCCAACCGCGACCGCAGTGCTGATAGGTTCGTAGTGCGCGCTTCAGCGCGCCCGCTGGCACGAGCTGCAGCATATCAGACCTTCACCCAGTCCAGCCGCGATCGCAGTGCTGTACGAACCCATCGTTCGCTGCAGGGCAACTTGCCATCAGGCCGATCACTGCGCTGGCCGGCTACGCCCGTGGATGGGATGATGTTGGGAGCACTGATGAACGTTGACGGCGCTGAAGCGCCTACTACGAACCTATCGTTCGCTGCAGGGCAACTTGCCATCAGGACTATCATAGACCTGGCTGACTACGCCCGTGTTGAAGCGCTTCAGCGAGAGGTGTGGCAGTTCGCCAGCGACACGGAGATTGTCCCAGCACACGTCCTGAAAGCGATTGCCGAAAACGGTGGCCTGCTGCTGGGCGCCTTTGGCCCGCAAGGCGTATTGGTGGGCTTCGTGTTCGGGTTCCTGGGCCGGCAGGACGGACATCTCAAGCATCACTCCCACATGCTGGGCGTTCGGCATTCCCATCGGAACAGTGGCACAGGGTTCCGCCTCAAATGTGCCCAGCGGGAAGCCATCCTCGAACAAGGGCTGGACTGGGCCACCTGGACCTACGATCCCTTGGAAGGGCGGAACGCTTACCTCAATATCAACAAGCTGGGGATCGTCTGCAACACCTACCTCCGCAACATGTACGGGGAGCTGCGCGACAGCCTCAACGTGGGCATCCCCTCGGACCGTTTCCAGGTGGACTGGTGGCTGCGCAGCCGGCGAGTAGAACGGCGGGTGAGCGGGGAGCGAACGCGCGGAACCCTGGCCGATGCCATCGCCGCCGGAGGAGAGGTGGTCAACGAAACACGGCTGGCAGGCGCAGTACGGATGCCGGAGGGAAGCAAGTTGGACAGTCGAGCCGCTGCCGTGCTCATCGAGATCCCCGGCGACGTACAGGCGGTGAAGCAAGCGGACATGGATGTTGCACGCCGCTGGCGACTGCACACCCGCGAGCTGTTCGAGAGCTACTTTGGGAACGGATACACGGTCACCGAGTTCATCAGCGAGGTGGCAGCGGGAGAAAGGCGCAGCTTCTACCTGCTGGAGAGCGATAACCAGATTCGATAGCGCCGATCGGGACGAGCAGAGATGAGAATCGAGCGGATCACCCTACGATGCATCCAGATGCCCCTGCGTCACCCCTTCCGCACCAGCTTTGGGCAGGAGCAGACCAAGCACGCCATCATCGTGGCCGTGCAGAGCGCGGGGCTGACCGGCTACGGTGAGACGCCGGTGGCCTCCTCACCCCTCTACTCCTACGAGACCACACAGACCGCCTGGCACATTCAACGAGACTTCCTCGTCCCTCGCCTGCTAAGGCAGGAGATCACGCGTCCCGAACAGGTGGTGAAGTTGCTGTCCGCAGTGCGCGGTCACCCCATGGCCAAGATGGGGTTGGAGGCGGCAATATGGGACTTGCTGGCCAAGGCCAGAGGATGTCCCCTGTCCCAGATGCTGGGCGGCACGCGAATGCGCATCCCTTGCGGGGTGAGCATCGGCATTCAGCCCAGCCTGCCCGCCCTGCTCGAGCGGATCGGTGACTTCCTCGCTGAAGGCTACCGGCGCATCAAGCTGAAGATCGAGCCCGGCTGGGAGCTCGCTGTGGTGAAAGCGGTGCGCGCCGAGTTCGGCGATGTGCCCCTGATGCTGGACGCCAACGCCGCATTCAGCCTGGACGACGTGCCCCTCTTCCAAGCCTTGGATGCATACAACCTGATGATGGTGGAACAGCCGCTGGACCACGACGACCTCTACGAGCACAGCCTGCTGCAGCGGCAAATCAAGACCCCTATCTGCCTGGACGAAAGCATCCGCCACCGCGGTGATGCCCGGGCGGCCATCGAGTGGGGGAGCTGCCGGATTATCAACATCAAGGCAGCACGCATGGGAGGACTGGTTGAGGCACGGCGGGTCCACGATCTCTGCCAGGAGCAAGGGCTGCCGGTCTGGTGCGGGGGTTTGCTGGAGACCGGCGTAGGGCGGGCGCACAACGTGGCCCTGGCCAGCCTGTCCAACTTCCGCCTGCCGGGCGACATCTCGGCCAGCGACCGCTACTTCGAAGAGGACATCGTGCATCCTCTATTCGTCCTGAACCCCGACGGGACAATGGATGTGCCGTCGGGAGAGGGCATCGGCGTAGAGGTAAAGGCCGACCTGCTTCAGCGGTTGACAGTCGAAGAGGCAGTGTTTGAAATGTAACAGTTCACAGATCCAACGGCCAGCGCTTGTGACTCGGAGAGCCAGCAGGGTGCCGCTCCTCCGAGTCTTTTTGTTGTCGAAGATTCACTACCGGACGCTTTTGCTCGGACGCGGACGAACACGGACAGACACGGATTCCTTTCATTGTCCTTCGCTCATTGGAGAGTGCCGAGACAGCAATTCCTCAGCACGGACGGCGGCCAAGATCACCTCTGCTGGAGCATGGGAAAATAGACGCGATATGGCAAACCGATGGTATTGGAGATGTCACCGAAATTGATCTCCAGACAGGTGTTGGCCCTCACTTGTGCTTGGATCTTGTTCGGCGTGGTAGAACGGTATCCCACCGGATCGATCTCTCGCACCACGTAATCCTGGGGAGGCAGGTTGATAACCCTGTATCGTCCCTCTTGCACAAGCATAATTGCGTAGAAATCGCCGTCGGCATTTCTGATCTCCACTTGCGCTCCCATCAGGAGAGGTTCCTGTACAGGTTGCCAGGTGGCATCAAGGTTCAGGTCGTGCCAGATGCTGCCAGTGATTTCGCCCGCGCTGGGCGTGCTTGTTGGCGTCACCGTGTGCGTCGGCGTTGCCGTTGGCGTCTGCGTTGGCGTTGCCGTCGGCGTCACTGTGGGTGTGTCCGTAGGCGTAGATGTTGGCGTGTGGGTCGGTGTCGCCGTCGGTGTGTGAGTAGCGGTGGGCGTCGCGGTGGGTGTGTGGGTTAGCGTAGGCGTCGGCGTCATCGTCGGCGTCGGCGTCGCCGTGGGCGTGGGCGTGTGCGTTGGTGTTGCCGTCGGCGTATGGGTAGGCGTCGCCGTAGGTGTGTGCGTCGGCGTAGGCGTTGGCGTGTGGGTAGGCGTCGCCGTGGGCGTGTGCGTTGGTGTCGCCGTCGGCGTATGGGTAGGCGTCGCCGTAGGTGTGTGCGTCGGCGTAGGCGTTGGCGTCTCCGTCAGCAGCGGTGTTGCCGTGGGTGTGTGCGTCGGTGTTGCCGTCGGCGTATGGGTAGGCGTCGCCGTCGCTCCATGCGTTGGCGTCGAAGTTGGCGTCTCGGTGAGCACCGGTGTCGCCGTTGGTGTGTGCGTCGGCGTAGCCGTCGGCGTGCGGGTGGCGGTAGGCGTCGGGGTGCTGGTCACCGGATCGCCTGGCTCATCTTGCAACAGCAATGTCCCATACTCAGCAGAGCTGTCGTTGGTGCTGGCCCCTCTCCAGATGAGATAGCTCTCCCATTTACCACCGTCATCATCATCATGCAAACCGAAGGTGAAGCCCAGGGCCTTGCCCACGCTCAGCGGCCCCGCACCAAGCCCTTCGGCCGTGACGGCCACCTCCAGCGCCCAACCGCCACTCACGGTGCGAGTGATGGCAGTGACCGCATCGGTCGGATCACCAAAATCGGTCACGCGGCCGTCAAGGTTCAGGGTGAACTGATGATCGTCGACACGCCCCTTAATGTGGTCTTGCAGACCGTCAATGCCCAACTCGAGGCTGTCATCGTACCAGATTTTGATGCTATCGGCAACCAGGATGTCATCTTGGATTTCGACGGCGAAGTAAAGGAAGTCATTGTCCCAGCCGCTGCGCAGGAGCGCGCTGGCATCGTCGGAGCTCGGTATCTCCCAATACACGTTATCAGCGGTGGTGGCATCGAGGGTCACTGCAGGCACACCGCTCCATTCGCCCAGATAGCCATCGATCGTCGGCGCTGTGACCAGCAGGTGACTGAACACCATATCGGATTCTGCTGGTGGTGTCGGTGTGGGCGTGGCGGTCCCCGCCGGTTGCGTC
>JGI24025J20009_10000286_pt1 | contig 39535 bp, 33 predicted proteins | sample Cruoilmetagenom3_FD_20009 | JGI IMG/M metagenome (IMG submission 20009) | reverse complement strand
CATTGGCCGATGGTTATTCTCAGGTCATTTGTCATGGGAATGCCCCGCCGGTTACAGGCGGGGCATTCCGATTATTCAGCCGGAACCGCCGCCGCGTTGCGCCTTGCTCCGGTTTTGATGTGGGTCGAATAGAGCGTCAAGCCGACAAAGGTCAGACCGCCCACCAGATTGCCCAGAACCGTCGGGATCTCGTTCCAGATCAGGTAGTCCGAGACCGTGAATTCACCGCCCAGCAACAGACCCGATGGGAACAGGAACATGTTGACGATGGAATGTTCGAAACCCATGTAAAAGAACAACATTATCGGCATCCACATGGCAATGACCTTGCCGGACACCTGCGTCGACATGAATGCGGCAACAACCCCGGTGGACACCATCCAGTTGCAAAGAACACCGCGAATGAACAGCGTCAGCATGCCGGCACCACCATGTTCCCTGTAACCCACGGTGCGGCCTTCGCCGATGACACCGATCTTCTGACCAATCGCATTGGGTTCCACGGACCAGCCGTAGGTAAAGATGATGACCATGAACACGGCAACAGTGAACGCACCGGCGAAGTTGCCGACAAAAACCAACCCCCAGTTGCGCAGAACCCCCGCCATCGTCACACCGGGACGTTTGTCGATCAGCGCCAGCGGCACCAGGGTGAACACCCCGGTCAGCAAATCGAACCCCAGCAGATACAGCAGGCAGAACCCGACCGGAAACAGCACCGCGCCGGCCAATGGCTGGCCGGTGTTGACGTTGATCGAGATGGCAAATGCCGCCGCCAGCGCCAGAATGGCCCCGGCCATGTAGGCCCGGATCAGGGTGTCTTTGGTCGACATGAAGACTTTGGATTCGCCCGCGTCGATCATTTTGGTGACGAATTCGGTTGGGGAAAGATATGCCATTGTTTCCCCTTGGGTTCTAGGCGGCGGAACGGGCCAGCAAACGTGCCCCGTCCAGCAGGATACGGCCGTCTTCGACCTTGATTTCATAGGTATTCACGCGGCCCTCGTCCGCGCCTTTTGCCATGCCGGTTTCCAGATCAATGACCCAGTTGTGCAGCGGGCAGGTCACGGCGTCGCCATGTACGATGCCTTCGGACAGCGGCCCCTTCTTGTGCGGGCAGGTGTCGTCGATGGCAAAAACCCGGTCTTCGGCGGTGCGAAAAACCGCGACACATCCCGCATGGGATTTCACCACCCGCGCCCCGCGCAGCGGGATGTCGTCAAGTGCGGCGATGTCAATCCAGTTGCTCATTGCGCAGCCTCCAGTGTCAGGTCGGCCAGATCGGCCCATTTGTGTTCCTGGTATTCAGGCGTGGCCTGTTCGGCCCAGGGATCCTTGCGGTAGACCGATTGCGAAATCTCAAACCGCTCAACCAGGGCGGCGCGGTTTTCGACGTCGTCGACGATCTGCTCAATGACCCAATCCATGCCCACCTTGGCGACCCATTTGTAGGGCCGCGCCAGATAGGCGGCGCGTTCGCGGTAAAGCTGGATGAATGCCACCGCCAGATCCATCACCTCTTGTTCGGTGGCGACCTTGGCCAGCGCCTCGGTCTGTTTCAGCTCCATTCCGGCGGCACCGGCAACCGACACCTCATAGCCGCTGTCGACACAGATGACGCCCAGATCCTTGCAGGTCGCCTCGGCGCAGTTGCGCGGACAGCCCGATACCGCCAGCTTGACCTTATGCGGTGTCCAGCTGCCCCAAAGCAGCTTTTCCAGCTTGATGCCAAGGCCCGTGCTGTCCTGCGTGCCAAAGCGGCAGTGATCCGTCCCGACACAGGTTTTCACCGTACGCAGACCCTTGGAATAGGCGTGACCCGACACCATGCCGGCGGCGTTCAGATCGGCCCACATGTCCGGCAAATCGGCGCGCTGGACGCCCAGCAAGTCAATGCGCTGGCCGCCGGTGACATGGATGGTCGGCACGTTGTATTTGTCGGCAGCATCGGCAATGGCGCGCAACTCGTCCGCCGTTGTCATGCCGCCCCACATGCGCGGCACCACGGAATAGGTACCGTCCTTCTGGATGTTGGCGTGGTTGCGTTCGTTGACGAAACGGCTTTGCAGATCGTCGGCGTATTCCAACGGCCATTCGGCGATCATGTAATAGTTCAGCGCCGGGCGGCAGACATGGCAGCCGCAGGATGTTTTCCAGCCCGCTTCCTGCATCAGCGCCGGAATGGTTTTCAACTCGCGTGATTTGATGATCTGGCGGATGTCCTCGTGGGTCAGATCGGTGCAGCCGCAGATGCCGCCCGCCGCCGGCAGGACGAAATCATCGCCCAGCGTGCTGGCCAGAACCTGTTCGACCAGCCCCGTGCAACTGCCGCAGGAGGCCGAGGCCTTGGTCACGGCCCGGATCGCCCCCAGATCGGTCGCGCCCCCATTGATCGCCGTGACGATCGTGCCCTTGCACACACCGTTACAGCCGCAAATCTCGGAATCGTCGGGCATTGCGGCAATGGCCGCCATCGGATCAACCCCCGCCGCCGCCGAGCCGTAAATCAGGGTGCCGCGAATGTCGCTGATGTCTTCGCCGGTTTTCAGCTTGTCAAAGAACCAGTTGCTGTCGCTGGTGTCACCATACATCACCAGCCCGACGATACGATCATCCTTGAGGGTGATGCGTTTGTAGACACCCAGACCGGGGTCACGGAACACGATCTCTTCGTGTTCGTCGCCAAAATCACCGACCGAAAACAAATCGACCCCGGTGACTTTCAGCTTTGTGGACACTTCGGGTGCCTTGAACGCGGCCACCTCATCCGTCAGGGTGCGCGCCAATACCTTGGCCATGTCATAAAGCGGTGCCACCAGACCGTAGACCACACCGTCATGTTCAACACATTCGCCCAGCGCCAGAATATCCGGGTCCGAGGTCTGCATCCCGTCATCAACCACGATACCGCGTTCGGTATGCAGGCCGGATTCGATGCCCAGACGGGTTTCGGGGCGGATACCGGCGGCCATCACCACGATATCGGCGGGGTGGGTGGATTGATCTTCCAGCAGCACGGCCTCGACCTTGCCGTCACCGACAATGGCGTTGGTATGGGCGTTGCAGATCACCCGGATGCCCCGGCTTTCCAGCTCTTTTTGCAGCAGATACCCGGCGGCCGGATCAAGCTGGCGCTCCATCAGATGGCCCATCAGGTGCAGCACCGTGACCTGCATGCCCTGTTCGTTCAGCGCGGCCGCGGCTTCCAGGCCCAATAGGCCACCGCCAATGATCACCGCCTTGCCGTTGGGTTTGTTCGCCGCCTGCAACATCGCTTCGACGTCATCCAGATCGCGAAATCCGATCACGCCGGGCAAATCATTGCCCTGCACCGGAATGAAAAACGACGCCGAACCGGTGGCAATCACCAGTTTGTCGTATTCCGTCACGCCGCCGGCGCTGATCACCCGCCGGGCCTTGCGGTCAATTTTGACCACGGCCTCGTTGAAACGACAGGTCACATTGTTAGCGGCGTACCAATCGGCGTCATGGGTAATGATCTCGTCATAGGATTTTTCACCCGACAAAACCGGCGACAGCATGATCCGGTTGTAATTGCCGCGTGGCTCGGCCCCGAACAGGGTGACGTCATAGCCATCTGCATCCAGGTCAAAAAGCTCTTCCAGCATCCGGCCCGATGCCATTCCGGCCCCGATGACAACAAGTTTCTGCGACATCCCGCGATTACCTCCGTGGCAGCCAAAGCTGGGTGAGAATCAATTGCCTACTCATACGGATTGAGTGCGTTGCCGTCTGTCGCTAAGAAGTCATGGAGGTGATGCGAAAAACGCAACACCTTTGCGTTCAAGCAAGGAAATCCCGCAAATGCGCCACCTTCAGGTTCTGAAATATATCGAGAAAATCGCCCGCACCGGATCATTGCGCAGCGCCGCCGAAGAATTGAACATCACCGCCTCGGCACTGAACCGCCGGATATTGAGCATCGAAGAGGAACTGGGTGTCGAGATATTCGAGCGTCACCCGGCCGGGCTGCGCCCCAATATCGCCGGTGAAATCCTGCTGAAGTACATTCGCGACCAGATCGCCGATATGGACCGGGTAAAGTCGCGGATTGCCGATCTGTCCGGCATGCGCGCGGGCCATATCAACATCGCGACAACCCGCGAAGTGGTGCAGTTTTTCCTGCCCGACCTGATCAAACGCCACCTGCGTGAATTTCCCGCCGTCACATTCGGGGTCAACCTGCACGAACGCGGCGAAGCGGAAACCTCGCTTCTGGACAACAGCAACGACATTGCCATCGTGTTTGAACCCATTCACCTGATAGAACTGCAAACCGTCTATTCCGGAGCGCAGCCGGTGTTCTGCATCATGTCCGTGAACCACCCACTTGCCGCCAAGAAGCGTCTGAGGATTTATGATTGCGTGGATTACCCGCTGCTTCTGCCCAAACAACCCGAAGGCATCCGGATGGTGCTTGATTCCGCGGCAGACCGAACCGGCGTCACGCTTGACCCCTCGCTGGAATCCAACAGTCTGGATCTGCTGCGTCTGATGTCACAGGACAGCGAGGCTCTCAGCTTTTGCCTGGCCATCAATCTCAGGCCGGACCTGGCCAGGGACCGCCTTGTTTCGGTACCCCTTGATCTGGGCAGAACTTCGCCCGGTGCCCTGGTGGCCGGGCATCTGCGCGGTCGCACCCTGCCGGTGGCCGTAGCAAGGTTCCTTGAAACCGTAAACAAAAACCTGTCCTTGCGGTACTCGTAGCGCGCTGGTTTGCGGTGGCAATGCGGCTGTTCCCAAGCTATTTGGCGAACCACCAAGAAATGGAGAACCGCCATGACGCCCTTTGTTTTCAACACCTCCCCCAGTATTCAGTTCGGTGCTGGCCTGCTGGCGCAGCTTGGCGAGATTGTCAAAGAGCGCATCGGCGCGCGGATCCTTTTGGTGACGGACCCCGGAATGATGGCGACCGGTATCGTGGAACGGGCGTTGGATGCGTTGAAACAGGCCGGAGTCGACGTCACATTGTTCAGCGACGTACAGGCCGACCCGCCCGAGGCAATTGTTCTTCAAGCGATGCAAAGCGCAATTGACTGCGCGGCCCAGGGGGTTGTTGGCCTTGGCGGCGGTTCGTCCCTGGACGTGGCAAAGCTGGTGGCGTTGCTGGCTTCTGGCACAGAGATGCTGAAAGACGCATATGGTGTGGGCAATGCAAAAGGGCCGCGCTTGCCGCTGATCCTGGTGCCCACCACCGCCGGGACCGGGTCCGAGGTGACGCCGGTGTCGATTGTCACCACCGGGGCCAGCGAAAAGATGGGAGTGGTGTCGCCGGTCATCTTGCCCGACATCGCGTTGCTTGATCCGGAACTGACGCTTGGCCTGCCCGCCCACATTACGGCCGCCACCGGCATAGACGCCATGGTGCATGCGATCGAGGCCTATGCCTCGGGCAACGCCAACAACAACCCTCTTTCGCGCAATCTGGCAACCGAAGCACTGCGTCTGATGGGGGCGGCTCTTGAAAGGGCGGTGCATGAGGGCGGCGATATCGGTGCGCGTTCGGACATGTTGCTGGGGTCGATGCTGGCGGGTCAGGCGTTTGCCAATTCACCCGTGGCCGCCGTTCACGCGCTGGCCTATCCCATCGGCGGGCATTTCCACGTGCCGCACGGATTGTCCAATGCGCTGGTGCTGCCTTATGTGCTGCGGTTCAACACCAAGGTGGCACCGCAACCCTATGCCGAAATGGCCCCTTATGCCTTTCCCGATCTGGCCCGGCTAGAGGGACAGGAACGCGCCGAGGCGTTCTGCGAAGCGATGGCCGGTCTTTCCAGGCGTTGCGGTTTGCAGCAAACCCTGCGTGAAATGGATATCCCACGGGACTTCCTGCCGAAACTGGCAAGCGATGCGATGAACCAGACCCGGTTGCTGGTCAACAACCCACGCGAGGTGAGCGAGGCCGATGCGCTGTCGATCTATGAAGCTGCCTGGTAAGGCGCATTATTGCAGAAACCCGCGAAACTGCCGAAGCGCCACCGAGAAAAGTACCGCGCCGATCAGCGCCAGAGTTAGCAACTGCGGCCAGATCACATCTATGCCGGCACCCCGGAACAGAACCGCTTGGGCGATGATGTTGAAATGCGTGTCCGGGGCCGCCAGCATGATGTACTGGATGGCCTCCGGCATGCTTTCGCGCGGAGTCAGCCCGCCCGACAAGACCTGAAGCGGCAGAAAGACCAGTATCAGCAGCATCCCGAATTGCGGCATTGATCCGGCAATGGTTGCAAGGAAGATACCCATCGACGTGTTGGCGAACAGATGCAGCGCGGTTGCCCCCAGAAACAATGGCAAAGAGCCGGGGATCGGCACGTTCAGAAACCCCTGGATGACCACCACAAGCGCAAACCCGGACGCCACCAGGACCACCAGCGCCATAGACCAGACCTTGCTTGTCATGATCTCCAGAGCCGTGACGGGCATTACCAGCAGATGCTCGACCGTGCCGTGTTCGCGTTCGCGGATCAGCGCGGCACCGGTCAGCACAACCGACAGTAGGGTTATGGCCGAAATCAACTCTGAAATCCCCCCGAACCATTGATTGTTGAGCTCCGCGTTAAACCGGGCACGAAGAGCCAGGTTGACCGGAATTGCGGGGCCTTCGCGGTGGCGACCCAGATATTCGCCGATTTCCGCGTCGGCGATACGGGCGACATACCCCGCGCCGATGAAGGCCTGAGTGATCCGTGTGGCGTCGACGTTCAGTTGCAGATCCGGTTGGTGGCCGCCAAGCAAGTCCCGCTGGAAATCGGGCGGAATGTTCAGGGCGAACGTGTCGATTCCGGCATCCATCCGTGCATCCATTTCCGGCCGGGCGATCAACTTGGGGGGGGTGAAATACGGGCGGTACAACGCGCCTCTGATCCGCATCGACAACGGCGAGCGGTCCTCGTCCACTATGGCGACTGTGGCATGGTTCAGTGTCTCGGGCATGGCTTTGGCAGATACATACAGCGAAATGGAAAACGCATAGACGATCAGCACCATCAAAACCGGATCGCGGATCAGCCCGCGCAGCTCTTTCACCCCAAGCGCCCAAACATTTGAAAGGTCCATCGCCTATCCCGCCTGTTTCTTCAGGAGCAGCACGCCAAGACCGCTCAACACCGGAACCGCTATCAGCAAGGGCAGGAACGATCCCGCAAGGTCGTCAAACTCCAGCGCTTTGGAAAAAGTGCCACGCGCAATGGTGACAAAATGGTTTGTCGGGTAGATCTGCCCGATCATCGCCCCCACCCCTTTCAGCGAGGATACCGGATCAATAATCCCGCCATACTTAACCGAAGGGAGCATGGTCGCCAGCGCCGTGCCAAAGATAGCTGCTATCTGGCTGCGCATGAAAATCGAGATCAACAACCCCATCCCGGTGCTGATGGTCACAAAGATCAGCGCNCCAAGGGTCAGCGTGGCCAGGCTTCCGGTCATTTGCACGCCGAATACATTGATCGCAAAACCCACCATCAACGCATAGTTGATCATGGCGATCGCGATATAAGGCAGTTGCTTGCCCAGCAGAAACTCCAGCCGTGTGACCGGCGTGACATATAGGTTGACGATTGATCCAAGTTCCTTTTCACGCACCACGCTTAGCGCCGCCAACATAGCCGGGATCATCATCAGCAACAGCGGGATGATGGCCGGGACCATCGCCACCAGGCTTAAAACATCAGGATTATAGCGAAACCGCACCTCAAGGTTATAAGCGCCCTCAACGGCGTGATCGCCAAAGGTCTGGCGGGCAGTCTCGGTCAGCCAGTGGGCGTGAATGCCCTGAACATAACCCAGCACGGTTTCCGCGCGCACCGGCATGGCCCCGTCGATCCAGGCACCGATCTCGACATTGCGGCCATGCGACAGGTCGGCGGCAAATCCAGGCGGGATTTCGATGGCCAGACTGATCTCGCCACGGCGCATCCGCAGGTCAAGGTCGGCGTGGTCGTGCAATGGCGGGCCTTGGTTGAAATAGCGCGATCCGCCAATCTGCGCGATATAGTCACGGCTGGTGGTGGTCTGGTCAAAATCCAGCGCGGCAAAGTTCAGATCCTCGACATCCATGTTGATGCCAAAGCCTACCACCAGCATCAGCAGCAGGCTGCCCACCATCGCCAGCGCCGCCCGGATCGGGTCGTGCCGCAGTTCAAGCGCCTCGCGTCTGGTATAGCCGTACATGCGTTGCAGGCTGAACAGACGGTGCGGGCCTTTGCGGCGCGGCGCGGTGGTGGCAACAGACAGCTCACCCAGCGCCTTCTCGGGTTGGCCGATGGCCTGTTTGAGATAATGCACAAAGGCATCGTCCAGCGTCGCGGCCTTCGCGCCCCGCCGAATCGTGTCGGGCGCGCCGCTGACCAGAACCCGGCCTGCGTGCATCAGCGATATGCGATCGCAGCGTTCTGCTTCGTTCATGAAATGGGTCGAAATGAAAATCGTCACGCCGCGATTGCGGCTGAGATCAACCAGCGACTCCCAGAACTGGTCACGCGCCACCGGGTCCACCCCCGAAGTCGGTTCGTCCAGGATCAGGATATCGGGATCATGGATCATCGCCACGCCAAGCGAAAGGCGCTGGCGAATGCCCAACGGCAGGGCGGCGGGCATCACGTCCATCACTTCTTTGAGGTCGAACATCTCGGCCATCTCGTCGACCCGCGCGTCTATGCGCGCTGGCTCGAGATTAAACATCCGGGCATGAAGCACCAGGTTCTGACGAACGCTCAGTTCAGGATAGAGCGAAAAGGACTGGCTCATGTAGCCGATACGCTTGCGCACCCCGAGACCATGGGTGCCGGCTGACTGCCCGAAAAGCTGTGCGTGGCCATCCGAGGCCGCCAGCAGACCGGTCAGCACCTTCATCGTCGTAGTCTTGCCACAGCCATTGGATCCCAGAAACCCGAAGATCTCGCCCTTGCGGATCTGAAAATCCACGCTGTCCACGGCAGTGAAATCACCAAAGCGGACGGTCAGGTTTTCCGCCTCGATGACGAAACCATCATCGTCCGTCCCATCGCGCGGCGGGATGACAAGATCGTTATGCCCCGTACGCTCGTCCTCGGGCAGAAGCGCGATAAAGGCGGCGTCCAGGGTTTCCGCCCCCGTGCGCGCCAGCAGGTCGGTGGGCGTACCTGTCGCCAGAACCTGACCGTCATCCATCGCCACCAGCCAGTCGAACCCGGCGGCTTCCTCCATATAGGCGGTGGCGACAATCACGCTCATGCCGGGGCGGTTTGCGCGGATGCCTGTGATCATCTCCCAGAACTGGCGGCGCGCCAGAGGATCGACGCCGGTTGTCGGCTCGTCCAGGATCAGCAGGTCAGGATCGTGGATCAGCGCACAGCACAAGCCCAGCTTTTGCTTCATCCCGCCCGACAGCTTTCCCACCGGGCGCTGCGCAAAGGGGGCAAGCCCCGTGGCCTGCAAAAGTTCTGTTATACGGCGATGACGTTCTGCACCTGCATGTCCGAACAGTCGCCCGAAGAAGTCCACGTTTTCATAGACCGACAGCGTTCGATACAGGTTGCGGCCCAGCCCCTGCGGCATATAGGCGATGCGCGGGCAGACCCGTCCCCGGTGGCGCGCTCTGGCCATGTCACCGCCCAGCACCTGTAACCGACCGTCCTGCAGGGCGCGGGCACCGGCGATCAGCGCCAACAGGCTTGATTTGCCAACTCCGTCCGGGCCGATCAGCCCGACAATGCAACCTGCCGGAAAATCAAGGGTGATATCGCTCAGCGCTCTGGTCTTGCCGTAAGACAGGCCAACCCCGGCAAGACTGGCAACCACATCTGAGGCCCCGGCCCTCATCTGAGCAATTGGCTGTCGATATCCACAGGCCACCGGGCGTTAGGGTCAAGCTGTACCCAGGCCACGCCGGGAAGGCCGGTCTTGACTTGCGCGACATGTGCGTGCAGCAGGTCCGGATCTATCCGGGCGCGGATCCTGAACATCAGCTTTTCACGCTCGACGCGGGTTTCTACCGTTTTAGGTCTTGGGGGTGAACTGGGCCACGTCGGCCACAAAAGACACCTGCGCCGGAATGGCCAGTTGCGGTGCCACATCAAGGAATATTCGCGCCTCGTTACCGATGCCGATGCGCCCGGCCTGATCCGTGGGCAGAAAGAATGTCATGTAGACATCGGCCAGATCCACCAGATTCAGGATGCGCCCGCCCGGAGCCACGATTTCGCCCTCGCGCGCGATCAGGTATTGCACGCGCCCGTCACGCGGGGCGGTCAGGGTGCTATCCTCTATCTGGGCTTCTATGACCTCAATGGCGGCTTTTGCCCCCTCAACCGCCGCCTGAGCGCCGATGACTGACGCATGTGCGGACCTGATCGCCGCATCCGAGGCCGCCAGCACCGCCTCGGCGGCACTGACGCCGGCCTGCGCGCCCAGTGCAGCGGCGCGATCATCGTCCAGCGCGCGTTGCGACAGGATACTGCTTGTGGCAAGTTGTTTGGCGCGCTCAAACTGTTTCTGGGCAGCATCCAGGACTGCCTGTTTCTGCGCCAGTCCGGCCTCGGCGGCACGTTTTTCTGCTTCGCGTTGTACAATCAGGGTGCCGGCATTCTCTACGGCGATTTCAGCCTGTTTCAGCGCAGCCTCGGCCTGGCGTTTGGCCGCCCTCAACCGTCTTGTTTGCAAAACGACCAGATCCTGCCCTTCGGTCACGAAATCCCCTTCGCGCACCAAAATCGCGTCGATCCGTCCCGGTGTCTTGGCGGCCACGTCGATCTCAACCGCCTCGATTCGGCCATTACCGAGTGCAAAACCCTCGGGCACGCCGTCGCCGTTTTGTGAGGCCCAGACAAAATATCCTGCCACCGCAGCACACGCGACGAGAACCGGGATCAGCCATCTGAATTTTCGTCCTGCCAAAACCATCTCCTGAATGGGTAAAAGATGATGCGACTGCCCATGGCCGATTCCAAGGGAAGCCGAGTATCGCTGCACCGCAGCGTATGAACATCAGAATTATGTGTCAAGCACCTGCGGCACCAAAGCACGTAACACGCCTGAAACCGGAGCATTTCATGGCATACACCGGTATACGGGAAAATCCCCAGCTTGACCGAGATCAAGGATTCCGGTGTGACAGCCGCTATAGATTGCCGCTCTACGAACAGTAAAATAGAGACGTCCTCAATGGGACCGTACATCAAGACACCTCTGTATCAGCGCTGCTGGAGCAATCGCCTTGGCGGGCGTTGGGTGTTGTCGATCATGCTGTCCATTGCCATTTTGCTGGGGCAATCCATGCCACTGTTGGCGGGTCATTCGTCTGGTCCTTCGCAAGGGTGGATCGAAATCTGTGGTGATGGCGGCAGCTATTTCATCCGGATTGGCGAGGACGGCCAGGAACAGGCACCGGACTGTTTGCATTGCGATTCCTGCCTGGCCTCTTCCGGTGATGCATCGGGTCCTCCGATGAGGCCGCAATCCGTGGCGGATCAGGTCGCGTTCACGCAAGTTGTCCATACTGTTTACCAACCAATTCTACCTGACAACCCCGAACAATATTGGTCCGCGTGCCGCGGACCTCCGATGGAAAACACCGAATATAACATGACGACACCGACCTTATTGATCCTACAAGAACCCGCCGTGACAGTGTTGAATACATGGGGAACCCCATGCGTTTGAACAGAAAACCCGGCCTTTGGTTCGCAAATCTTATCCGCCTGTTTGCCATTGCATGCACCACGCTGTTGGTGGCTGGTGACCGCGCACAGGCACAGACACCTCCGGTTCTGCACAAGTTCATCGCCGAGATTGCCGCCAGCGAATTCATCGCGGGCGCAACCGCCTATGGTGCCATGCTTGACGAGATTCCGGTCGTTCCGGTGTTGAGCGGATCGGACGTTCTGGGCCACGCCTATATCACATCGGATTTTGTCAGCACGACCGGCTATTCCGGCAAGCCTATCCACGTGATGGTGGCGATCGACAATGACGGCAAGCTGCTGCGCGCCGAATTGGTCAAACATTCGGAACCTATTGTTTTGATTGGCATTCCGGATCGCAAGATCAAGGCGTTGACCGAAAGCTATTCGGGTCTTGATATCATCGCCGAGGCGGCGGCGGGTGGGTCCGGGCATGATCTTGATATCATCTCGGGTGCCACTGTGACGATCATGATCATTGACGATTCCATCGTCCGTTCCAGCATCAAGGTGGCGCGCGCATTGGGGCTTGGCGGGCTGAACAATGATGCGGCAAACGCCGGACCGACGCATATCCTGAATATGGACGCGCGCGACATCAGCGACTGGGACACCATGGCCGGGGACGGCACGGTACGCCGGATGACGCTGGACATCGGCCAGATCAATCAGGCCTTTGCCGACACCGGTGACAAGCGGGTTCTGAAACATGTCGAGCCGGGCGAACCGGACGACAGTTACATAGACATGCACACCGCGCTGGTTTCTGCACCGGGCATTGGTCTGAGCCTGATGGGCGAGGCCGAATATGGCAATCTGGCGGACTGGCTGGAAGAGGGCGAACAGGCGATCCTGATCATGGGGCGCGGGGCCTATTCCTACAAAGGGTCGGGCTATGTGCGGGGCGGGATTTTTGACCGTATCCAGTTGATCCAGGGCGATATTTCGGTGCGCTTTCATGACCGGCAACAACGCCGCCTTGGGGCGCTGGCCGCCGACGGCGCGCCGAGTTTCACCGAAATGGACGTGTTCAAGATCCCCGCAGATGCCGAGTTCGACCCGACCAAACCCTGGCGCATTCAATTGCTGGCACAGCGCGTTGTCGGGCCGGTTGAAAAGACATTTCTGACCTTTGATCTGGGCTATGACATTCCGGACCGCTACCTGACGGCGCTGGCTATGCCCGCGCCATTGGTTGCGGCTGAAACCGAACAGGATGCCGCCGCGCGCGCCGCCCTCTGGCAACGTATCTGGAAAAGCAAGAAGGTTGAGATCGCCATTCTGCTGGCAATGCTGGGCGTCCTGACCGGAGTATTCTTCTTTCAGGTTCAGGCAACCAAAAATGCGCGGGCGTTCTATTGGTTCCGCATGGGGTTTCTGCTGCTGACGCTGGGCTTTCTCGGCTGGCATCAGAATGCACAATTGTCGATCGTCAATCTGATGGCCCTAGGCGCGTCACTGACCAGCGGATTCAGCTGGGATGCCTTCCTGATGGACCCTTTGGTGTTCATCCTGTGGGTCTCGGTCGCGGTGACGTTGTTGTTCTGGGGCCGTGGCGGTTTTTGCGGCTGGCTCTGCCCGTTTGGCGCTTTGCAGGAATTGTCCAACCAGATCGCGCGGTTTTTCAAAGTGCCGCAATGGACCCTGCCATGGGGGTTGCATGAACGACTGTGGCCGCTGAAATACATGATCTTTCTAGGACTGTTCGGCCTGTCACTGGTGTCGATCCCCCTGGCCGAGCAATACGCCGAAATCGAACCGTTCAAGACCTCGATCATCCTGAAGTTCGCGCGAAGCTGGCCCTATGTGCTGTTCGCCACCGCGATGCTGGGGGCCGGTCTGTTTATTGAACGGTTCTATTGCCGCTATCTGTGCCCGCTTGGCGCGGCGCTGGCCATCCCTGGACGTTTGCGGATGTTTGACTGGCTCAAACGCTACAAGGAATGTGGCAGCCCCTGCCAGACCTGCGCCAACGAATGCTTCGTTCAGGCGATTCACCCAACCGGCGAAATCAATCCGAATGAATGTCTGTCCTGCCTGCATTGTCAGGTTCTCTATCAGGACGACCAGAAATGCCCCGTCTGCATCAAGCAATTGAAAAGGCGGGCAAAAATGGCTCAGGGCAATGCCATGTCAAGCGATACCCTGAGCCGCCTGACAAACCACCCCAACCTAACCGAAAGCAAGGAGACATGATCATGTCAGATAAAAACGATACCAAACATGGCCTGACAAGGCGAGACGTGCTGACCGGGCCTGGCAAAGGCGCGCTGCTGGCCGGCACGATGATTGCCGCCGGCGGAGGCGCTGCCCTGATTCCCAGTGCCGCCGCCGCCAAGGCCGCGAACGAAGTCGCGCCGGGTGAGCTGGACGAATATTACGGCTTCTGGTCGTCGGGTCAGGCGGGCGAGATGCGCATTCTCGGCGTGCCCTCCATGCGCGAGTTNATGCGCGTTCCGGTNTTCAACCGCTGTTCGGCAACGGGGTGGGGTCATACCAATGAATCCAAGAAGATCATGCGCGACGGCATGATGCAGGAAACCAAGGATTTCCTCGCCCTTACCNGTGACGAGGTTTACGACAACGGCGACCTGCACCACCCGCATATGTCGTTCACCGATGGCACCTATGATGGCCGCTATCTGTTCATGAACGACAAGGCCAACACCCGCGTGGCCCGCGTCGATTGCAAGTTCATGAAATGCGACAAGATGATCGAGATCCCGAATGCCTCGGACATCCACGGCCTGCGGCCGCAGAAGTTCCCACGCACAGGTTACGTGTTTGCCAATGGCGAGCACCGCGTGCCACTGATCAATGACGGCACGAATATGGACGACGTGGAAAACTATGTCTCCATCTTTACCGCGATTGACGGCGACACGATGGATATCTCGTGGCAGATCATGGTCACCGGCAACCTTGATAACCTCGATTGCGACTATCAGGGCAAATACGCCATGTCGTCGTCCTATAACTCGGAAGGCGCGACCGAACTTGCCGGCATGATGGAAGCCGAGATGGACCATGTTGTTGTCTACAACATCGCCCGGATCGAGGCGGCTGTTGCAGCTGGCGAGTATGAAGTTCACAACGGCGTCAAGGTTCTGGACGGGCGCAAAGGATCGGACCTGACCGTTTACATCCCGATCCCCAACAGCCCGCATGGCGTGAACACCGCACCCGATGGCAAATATGTCATGGTCAACGGCAAGCTGTCGCCGACGGTTTCGGTGATCGAATGGGACAAGCTGGAGGCCGTGTTTGACGGTGCCGATCCCCGCTCGGCGGTTGTTGCCGAGCCTGAATTGGGTCTTGGCCCGCTCCACACCGCCTTTGACGGCAAGGGCATGGCCTATACCACGCTGTTCCTTGATAGTCAGATGGTGAAGTGGGATATCGACAAGGCCGTGCGTCTTTATGCCGGCGAAGATGTCGATCCGATCGTCACCAAGACCGACGTGATGTATCAGCCGGGGCACAACCATTCGTCGATGGGTGAAACCAAAGAGGCGGATGGCAAGTGGCTGGTATCGCTTAACAAGTTCTCGAAGGATCGGTATATCAACGTTGGTCCGCTGAAGCCTGAGAGCGAGCAGTTGATCGACATTTCCGGCGATACGCCCGCAGTGGTCCATGACAGCCCGACCTTTGCCGAACCGCATGACTGTATCATCGTGCGCCGCGATATCGTCAACCCGGACAGCATCTGGAGCCGCGACAACCCGATGTGGGATGACGCCCGCAAACAGGCCGAGGCAGACGGCGTTGTTCTGGAAGATGGCCATGACGAGGTTATCCGCGACGGCAACAAGGTGCGGGTGTACATGTATTCCTCGGCACCGACCTTCTCGATGGAGCAATTCACCGTCAAGCAGGGTGACGAGGTTACGATTTATATGACCAACATCGATGATGTGGACGACCTGACCCACGGCTTTACCCTTGGCAACCACGGTGTCTGCATGGAGGTCGGCCCACAGGCAACTGCCTCGATTACCTTTATCGCCGGACGTCCGGGGGTTCACTGGTATTACTGCCAATGGTTCTGCCACGCGCTGCACATGGAGATGCGCGGCCGGATGCTGGTTGAGCCTGCTTAAGGAAAACGATGATGCGGCCCCTTTTGATACTGCTGACTGCCCTGTTGTTTGCGCCCCCCGCGCAAGCGGCCGAGCATGTCGTGCATCCGGCAAAAGGGGCGCTTGTCGAGGCTTTGAAAATGGCACAGGCGGGGGATATCCTCCGCCTGTCCGACGGCACCTACGAGGGGCCGGTCACTATCGAAATTCCGCTGACCCTGACCGGCAAGAATGCGACGATTGACGGGCAGGAGGCTGGCTCGACCGTTACGGTGAATGCATCGGACGTGACCCTGCGCGGGCTGACGATCATCGGTTCCGGGTCGGGGGGCGATGGGCTGGATGCCGGTATCACGCTGACCAAGCTGGCCGACAATGCGGTGGTCGAGGGCAACCGAATTCTGGGCAATCTGATTGGCATTGACGTGCATGGCGCGCACGATGCGCAGGTTCTGGGCAACATCATCGAGGGGCGTCAGGACCGCCGGATGAATGATCGCGGCAATGGTATCTACGTCTGGAACGCGCCGGGCACGAAGGTGATCGGCAATGACGTGCGCTGGGGGCGTGACGGGGTGTTTGTCAACACTTCGAAGAACAACGAATTCCGCGGCAACCGGTTTCGCGATCTGCGCTTTGCGGTGCATTACATGTACGCCAACAATTCACTGGTGACCGGAAATATATCCATGGGCAACCATCTGGGATACGCCATCATGTATTCCGATCATGTGCGGATCGAAGGCAACCTGTCGACAGGTGACCGCGATCACGGGATCATGATGAACTACACCAACAAAAGCACCGTTTCGGCCAATATAATCAAACGCGTCAAAGACAAATGCGTGTTTATCTATAACGCCCATAAAAACGCCTTCCACGGCAATTGGTTCGAAGGGTGCAACATCGGCATTCACTTTACCGCCGGCTCGGAACGCAATGAAATTGAAGGCAATTCCTTCATCGGCAATCGCACCCAAGTGAAATATGTCGGGTCGAAATGGGTCGATTGGAGTGGCGATGACAAAGGCAATTACTGGTCCGACCACAGCGCCTTTGATCTGGACAGCGACGGGATCGCCGACAGCACCTATCGCCCGAACGACATAATGGATCATGTGCTTTGGACCCAACCGGCGGCCAAATCCCTGCTGGGCTCGCCCGCAGTTCAGCTCATCCGCTGGTCGCAATCGGCGTTTCCCGCCATGCTGCCCGGCGGCGTCATAGACCGCGCGCCGCTGATGCAGCCGGTGCGCCCCGAAATACCCGTCTGGAGAGACATCCAATGACACCTTTGATTATCAGCAATGTTGGTAAAACATACGGTTATCTGGAGACGGTGCGCGGGGTCAGCCTGAGCATCGGTGCCGGCGAACGCGTCGCCCTTCTGGGTCATAACGGTGCCGGCAAAACCACGCTGATGCGGATGATCCTTGGGCTGACGCCGCTTTCATCCGGCGAAATCAGGGTGCTGGGCACTGCGCCGGGTTCCCGCGCCGCCCGCAAGTCGATTGGCTTCCTGCCCGAAAGCGTGGCCTTTCACGGTTCACTGACAGGGCGCGANCAGCTTCGCCATTTTGCCCGGCTGAAGTCGGTCGCTGCGGCAANAGCNGACGACCTGCTGGGGCGCGTCGGGCTAAGCGACGCCGCCGACCGCAAAATCAGAACTTATTCCAAGGGTATGCGCCAGCGGGTCGGGTTGGCGCAGGCCTTGTTGGGCCAGCCAAAACTGGCGCTTCTGGACGAACCGACCAGTGGCCTGGACCCGATTTCGCGCCATGAATTCTATGATATCGTCGACGAACTGGCCAGCGGCGGCACGGCTGTTCTGCTTTCGTCGCATGCGCTGACAGAGCTAGAGACCCGCACCGACCGCATCGCCATCATGAGCAAGGGACAATTGCTGGCCGACGCCAGCCTGGCCGAACTGCGCATGGCGGCGCATCTGCCGATCCGGGTGCAGGTCACCACGACAACCGAAACTGCCGATCACGTCGCTCTGGAACTTGGTGGTGAGCGGATCAACGGGCGCTCGGTCATGCTGAGGTGTACACAAAACGACAAGGTTTCCCTGCTGGGGCAGATTTCCGGGCTGGGCGATCTTGTCAAAGACATCGACGTGACGCCCGCAAGCCTGGAAGATCTATATCGACACTACAGCGTTTCNCCACAGGAGGGTTCCTGATGCCCGTTCTTGCCATTGCCCGANTGGAACTGCTGATCGCGAGGCGCAACATGTGGGTCGCGACCTCGGTCATTCTGATGGCGCTGTTCACCACCGTTCTGACCCTCGCGGGCGGCGCGCCAACGGGAACGCTGGGGGTTGATCCGCTGATGGTTGCGGCCACTTCGATCACCACCCTGTCGGTCTATCTGATCCCGCTGATCGGATTGCTGCTGTCGTTCGACGCCATTTCAGGCGAGGCCGAGCGCGGTACATTGGCGTTGAACCTTACCTACCCCCTGTCGCGCGGAGAAATCCTGATTGGCAAATTTGTCGCCCACCTTTCGGTGTTGGGCTTTGCCATCGCGGTCGGGTTGGGACTGACGGCGGGACTGACCATCTGGCAACATGGGTCGGGCGATCTGTCGTTTGCGCCGTTGCTCCGTTTGTTTGCCACTTCTCTGGCGTTGGGGGCGGCGTTTCTCGGCATCGGCTATCTGGTGTCGGGGCTGGTGCGTCAGACCGGCGTCGCCTCGGGCATTGTCATCATCGTCTGGCTGGTCTGCGTCGTTCTTTATGACCTTAGCCTGCTGGGCGCGCTGGTTGCCGATGATGGCGGGGCTTTCACCAAAACCGTTTTCCCATGGCTGCTTGTTGCCAACCCTGCCGATGCGTTCCGTATGATAAACATGCCGCAAGTGTCTGTTTCAGAACTGACTTCCGGTATCAGCGCCGCAGGAGGTTTGTCGGTGGGCGTGTCGGGCTTTGCGGGCCAGTTGACATCCCTACTGCTCTGGCCGCTGGTGGCCCTTGTGCTGGCATGGCTGTCCTTTCGAAGGGTCGAACCATGAAACATCTGTTAACCTTTCTGCTGCCCCTGGCTCTGGTTGCCGGCTGCAAGGAAGACGAAGCCGCGCAAGGGAACCTGCCGGACCCAATGGTTCTGACCGAAGACGCCGCCGGGCATTATTGCCAGATGGTCATTCTTGAGCATCAGGGCCCCAAAGCGCAGGTGCATCTGGAAGGGTTCCCTGCCCCGCTTTGGTTCAGTCAGGTGCGTGACGGGCTTGCCTATCTGAAATCCCCCGAACAATCCGCTGAAATCCGGGTTCTTTATGTCAACGACATGGGCGAGGCCGCAAGTTGGTTCGAACCCGGCGCAGACAACTGGATCGACGCGAAAACCGCCTATTACGTGGTTGGATCGGACGCCGTGGGCGGCATGGGTGCCCCCGAAATCGCCCCATTTTCCGACCCGGCCAAGGCCGAGGAATTTGCCAGCGCACATGGCGGGGAAGTCGTGCGTTTAAGCGGCATTTCCGCCGAAACCGTCCTTTCCCCCGTAGAATTTGCAACCAACCAGGAAGAGGCAAGCGAATGATCACCCGCAGACGCGCCCTAACCATTCTTGCCGGCGCAACCCTGCTGCCATCCACTGGTGCGCGCGCAAGCACCACTATCGGCACCTGGAGCGGTATCGCGCTGGGGGCCGAGGCACGGATCGTGCTTGACCACGCCGATGCCGATCGCCTGATCGCAAGCGCCGTCAGTGAAATACGCCGGCTCGAAGGAATGTTCAGCCTTTATCAACCGGGCAGCCAGCTTTCCCGCCTGAACAACGACGGTGTTTTGCCGGACCCGGGTTTTGAAATGATTGAACTGTTGTCGATTTGCGCGGACCTTCACGCGCGCACCAAAGGGGCGTTTGACCCCACCGTTCAGACCCTGTGGGGGCTTTATGCGCAGGCGATTTCGCAAGGATCTTCGCCGTCGCCGGAGGATTTGAAGGTCGCTATGGACCGGACCGGCTGGCAACATGTCAGGTTTTCCCCCCATGAGGTTTCCTTCGCGCGCCGTGGCATGGGGCTGACGCTCAATGGCGTTGCGCAGGGCTATATCGCTGACAGGATCACCCGGCTTTTCCGTGACCGGGGTGTCAGGAATGTCCTTGTGAACACCGGCGAGATTTCGGCGCTTGGCCATGCGCCTGATGGCGGCTCATGGAATGTGACCCTAGCAAATTCCGACGCGCCGCAAGTGCCGCTTAGCAATGCTGCGATTGCCACATCAGCGCCTTTGGGAACAACTTTTGATACGGACGGAAGAGTTGGCCACATCCTGGACCCGCGCACCGGGCTGGCAGGGGGGCAATGGTCGCAGGTCAGTGTCGTTTCGAATTCGGCGGCGCGCGCCGACGGTCTTTCGACGGCATTTTGCCTGATGGACAAGGCGGGAATCGCCGCCGCCAAGGGTGATGACAAGGTATATCTGCGTTGAACGGGAAATACTTCATAGCGGTTTCAATCTAGGGTCAGAATCCATTAATCCTGTGCCGCCTCGTCACCGACCGGTTGTCTGCGCCGTTCGGTCTGTTTGAGCATGGTGGATATGGTAATCGCCCCAAAGGTCGCTTTGGCGATATCGTCGATCTCGCACATCACGTCGAACAAAACCCATTCGACCGAAGTGGCGGCCGAGGGATCGGCAAGTTGGCAGTCGTCCGATGTATCCTCGAACAGCGAAATGACATCCAGAAGCGTGGTGCGTTTGGCATTGCCGCTAAAGCTGTAGCCGCCCCCGACACCACGGGTGGAGCGCACCAGCCCTGCCCGGCCAAGCGTGTGCATGACCTTGGCCAGGTGGTGCGCGGACACGCGGTATTTCTCGCCAATCTCGGACACGGACACTTGCCGGTCCGGGGTCGCGGCCAGTTCAACAAGAGCGTAAATTGCCAGTCGGCTAGATTTCTGCAACGTTTGGTTCCTTTTCCTGCCTCAATCAGGGATCTTGTCGTCAATATCCATTTCCAGTTGGATATAGGGGCCTGCCACCATGCCTTCGCTGCGAAAGAACGCCATGTGTAGCTGATTTTGCCGCGCCACCATTGTGCGCATGGTCCGGATGCCGGCAGATTTGAACGCATCGGACATGGCCTGGAACAATTGCTCTCCGACGCCTTGCTGGCGTGTTCCGGGTTCTACGGAAAACGCGAAAATCCAACCGCAGGGTTCAGACCCGAATTCCCATCCGCGCACCTCGCCGACAATATATCCCAGAATCGGGTGCCCCGCCTGGTCATCCCCAACGTCAGCAACCAGAAAAAACCGCTCGTCAAGGCGCCGGGTTGCATAGCGTTCATAAATGTCGCGCCAATAGTCCGGCTTGGCGTTTCCGGTGACGCGCGCGTCAAGGGAAACGACCTGATCCAGATCGGCTTCTGTCACCCGGCGGATGCGGATCTTGCCGCCAAGAAAGCTTTCGGTCGCGGGGGCGGGTTCGGTCATGGTTGTTTCGTACTCTTGTTGCAGCAACCTGAAATTCATGACCCTGTAACCGGATCGCGATAAGACCTACCCCAAATACGCCTTTTCCCGCAACCTCATCAATCTGCGGACCCTCAATACCGTCCGGCCACCCAGTCAGATGCGTTTTTTTTGCTGGATACTATACTCATCACCTATTTAAGTATATTGGTACCTTAATATTGCTTTAGTCGCAACCAACCTTGCAAAGGGGCCTTCGGATGAAGCGGATCATCAGTCTTCGTATCAACGCAAGCCCGGTCGAGGACGCAGTTTCCGACAACATGCTGCTGATTGATTATCTGCGTCAAATGCGGGGGTTGACCGGGGCCAAGAAGGGCTGTGATGGGGGTGAATGCGGGGCCTGCACGGTGCTGGTGGATGGTCGCCCCCGCCTGTCCTGCATCACGCTGGCGGTCAGTTGCGAAGGCGCGGACATCCAAACCATCGAAGGACAAGCACAAAACGGGCGGCTTTCGGCCCTGCAACGTGCGTTTCACGAAAACCTCGGCACCCAGTGCGGGTTCTGCACGCCAGGCATGATCATGGCCGCAGCCAGCCTGCTGCGGCGCAACCCCAGCCCGGATGACGACCAGATCAGAGAGGCGCTGGCGCTGATCGAACTGGAGGTCGAGGAACTGCCGGCCTGCTACACGGCTGACGAGGCGCGCGCGCCGGGGGCCGAGCAGTTGCACGAGGGCAAGCCGGGCAATCTGGAACGCGAGGTACATCACGAGTTTGGCGAGGTGGCGACCGGGTTCGCCGGGGCCGCGCTGGTGCGAGAGGAAAGTTTCGACTGCGCCGAGGTCAACCACGCACAGATGGAGCCCCACGCAGCACTTGCCGAATATGACCCGGAACGCGACCGTCTGACTCTGCATTCGGTCAGCCAAGTGCCGTTCTATGTCCACCTGACGCTGGCACGTTGTCTGGAAATGGACAGCGCCCGTATCCGCGTTGTGAAACCATACGTGGGTGGCGGGTTTGGCGCGCGCACCGAGACCCTGAATTTCGAGATCATCGCCGCCCTTCCGGCCCGCGCGGCTGGCAGCAAGGTGATGGTGCGCCTGACCCGCGAAGAAAGTTTCCTGACCCATCGCGGCAGGCCCGGCACCAGGGTCACCCTGAAGATCGGCCTCGACGCGGCGGGCAAGATTACGGCAGTTGAGTGCGAGGCAGTGATGGCTGGCGGGGCCTATGCAGGTTACGGGCTGGTGACGATCCTTTACGCCGGGGCGCTGCTGCACGGGATTTATCGGGTGCCTGCCGTGAAGTTCGATGGCTATCGCGTCTATACCAACACGCCGCCCTGCGGGGCGATGCGCGGCCACGGCACGGTGGATGTGCGCCACGCATTTGAATGTGTCCCTGACCGCATGGCACGCGATCTGGGACTGGACCCGTTCGACGTGCGCCGCGTCAACCTGCTGAGCGCGCCAATGTTCACGGACAATGGGCTGATGGTGAATTCCTACGGGTTGGGCGATTGTCTGGACAAGGTGCAAAAGGCCAGCGGCTGGCAGAAACGCAAGGGCCGGATGGGGCCGGGCCGCGGGCTGGGCATGGCCTGTTCGCATTATGTCAGCGGGGCGGCCAAGCCGGTACACTGGACCGGAGAGCCGCACGCCGTGGTGTCGATGAAACTGGATTTCGATGGCTCGGTGACGGTGCTGACGGGGGCCTCGGACATTGGCCAGGGCTCGACCACGATCATGGCAATTGCCGCGGCTGAAATCCTGAGCATCGACATGGGGCGCATCCGGATGGTGACCAATGACAGCGTTATCACCCCCAAGGACAACGGGTCATATTCCAGCCGCGTGACCTTCATGGTCGGAAATGCGGCCATCGAAGCGGCCAAGGCCTTGCGCGAAAAGCTGGTGAACGCGGCGGCGAAAAAGCTGGAGGTGGCACCGGAAGACATCGAGTGCGAGGGCGAGACATTCTTTGTCACTGGCAGTTCAGACAGGTCACAATCGCTCCTGTCTTTTCACGACATAGCCATCGCTGCCCTTGCCGAGGAAGGCACGATCACCGTCAAGGGCACTTTTTCAACACCAGCCGAGGCACAGGGCGGAAAACATCGCGGCGGCGCGGTCGGTTCAACCATGGGATTTTCCTATGCCGCCCAAGTGGTCGAGGTCGAGGTAGACACCGATACCGGACAGGTCCGCGTGGACAAGGTCTGGGCGGCGCTGGATTGCGGCTTCGCCATCAACCCGCTGGCGGTCGAGGGCCAGATCGAAGGCTCGGTCTGGATGGGGCTGGGACAGGGGCTGGGACAGGGGATGAGCGAGGAAACCCGATATGTCGAAGGCCTGCCGGCGCATGCCAACTTCCTCGATTACCGGTTTCCGACCATCGCCGAATCCCCCGATATCGACGTGCAGATCGTCGAGAGCATTGACCCGCTGGGGCCGTTCGGTGCCAAAGAGGCCGGCGAAGGCGCGCTGTCTGGCTTTCCTCCGGCGCTGGTGAACGCGGTGGCCGACGCGGTGGGGCTGGATGCGAATTTCCTGCCCCTGACACCTGACCGGGTACAGGCGGCGCTGATCAAACTGCGCAAGGCCGCCCGCAACAAGGAGGCCACGTCATGAACGAATCCCTCCCCGNGTTCCGACTTGTCCGCCCGCAATCGGTCGATCAGGCCGTTGCGGCCTTACAGTCCGCCCCCGACGCGCGAATTTGCGCCGGCGGGACCGATCTGATCGTCAACATGCGGCGTGGATTGGTGGCGGCCGAAACGCTGGTCGACCTGACCGGGATCGCCGATCTAAAAGCCCTTGTTATCAACGAAACCGGCCTGCGCATCGGGGCTGGGGTCACCCTGAGGGAGCTGGCCGGGAACCCGTCGGTCACCGGACCCTATCAGGCCATCGCCCAAGCTGCCCGCGCCGTCGCCGGGCCAGGTCACCGCGAGGTTGCAACCCTTGGCGGCAACCTGTGCCTGGACACCAGATGCCTTTATTACAACCAAAGCGACTGGTGGCGTAAGTCCAACGGCTATTGCCTGAAATACCGCGGTGACATCTGCCATGTCGCGCCCAGGGGTAACCGTTGTCGCGCAGCATTCAGCGGCGATATGGCCCCTGCCCTGATGGTACTTGGGGCAGAAGTTGAAATCGCCGGGCCAAACGGGGTCCGGAGCCNGAACCTAACCGATCTTTACCNCGAGGACGGGGCCAATTACCTGGCGCTGAACCCCGGCGAAATCCTGATAGCGGTGCGTATCCCGGCGCAAAAGGTTGTCTCGGTCTATGGCAAAATCCGCGTGCGCGGCGCGGTTGACTTTCCGCTTGCCGGTGTGGCCGTGGCCAGCAGGGGTGTGCCCGGCGGAGCGCGGATTTTTGACATGGCGATCACCGGTACCAACCCGATGCCTGTGCGCGTGAACATTCCGGCACCGCTGAGAAAGGATGATGATCCGGACACTTATTTCGCAACCCTGGAGAAGCTGGTGCAAAAAGCCGTATCGCCGCAACGCACGTCCACCACCGCGCCGCATTACCGCCGGTTATCGGTTGCGGCACTTGCCACCCGCCTTGCCCGCGAATTGACATGAGCGCCGATCTTCCGGGCACCCACTGGACAGAGAAGGACGGGCTGCATATCGACGTGAGGGGGCTTGACCCGCCCGATCCGATGGTCGCCATTCTGGGGCAGTTGGACCAGCCCGGCCAGACCGGCCCGGTCACGGTTCATCACGATCGCCAGCCAATCTATCTGTTTCCGGAACTGGCCGAACGCGGCTGGACCTGCCGCCAGACCCCCGGAGAGCCGGGCGAGGTTCGCCTTGTCCTGACCCTGCCGGGATGAGCATGGCGGGATCGTTTCTGGGCGGAGCCAAAAGTCGGTTGCTGCCGGCCTCGGTGCCGTTTTCCTTCTTCCTTGCGGCGGCGGGGTTTCATATTCTGGCCTGGGCCACCCTGCTTGCCGCGGCCGGGGATGTGCCGGGATACACTGGCGGGGCCGGCCCGGTTCTGGCGGCCATCCATATTCTGACCCTGGGTGTTCTGACACTGACGGCGATGGGGGCCAGTTATCAGCTTTTGCCGGTGGTGACGCGGCACCCCCTTGCGCTTGTGTGGCCGACACGTCTTAGTTTCTGGCTGGTCATGCCCGGTGTTGCGGTACTGGCGTGGGGCATGGCATCGACCAGCACGGTTGCGATGTCGACCGGGGCCGGGTTGGTCACAGGCGGTCTGTTGGTGTTTGGCATCCTGACCGCCCACAACCTTGGCCGGGCGGGCAGCCTGCCGGTTGTTGCCGCACACGGGTGGGGGGCGCTGGTGGCACTGGTGGCGCTGGTGGGCGTCGGGCTGGTGCTGATCGGCAATTTCTCGTTGGGGTATCTGGGCGACCATGCCGGACTGGCGCTGACGCACATGATCCTTGCCAGCTTTGGCTTTATCGGCCTGCTGGTTCTGGGGCTAAGCCTTGTGCTGATCCCGATGTTCGTCATGTCGCGCAGCCTGTCGATAGCGGCGGGGTGGACACAACTGGCGCTGGCGGTGCTGGCGCTTGTCCTTTTTGCNGCAGGCGTTCTGTCGGGTACCCCCGGCCTTGCCCTGTCAGCGCTTGCTCCGGGGNTTGGGNCNGCGGCTACGTATTTCTGGCTCATGCGCGGGGCGCTGCGCAATAGTATGCGCAAACGGCTTGGCCTGTCCTTCGTGATGATCCGCCTGTCCTGGGTCTTGTTGGGCCTTGGGCTGCTGACCGGGTTTGCCGTCCTGCTGGGCCTGCCGGTTCCAAACGGGCCGGCGCTGTTCGGCTTTGTGGTTCTGGCGGGCTGGCTGCTGACGTTCCTGACCGGCGTATTGCAGCGTATCATGCCGTTTCTGGCCTCGATGCATGCCTCTGGCCGGGCCGGATTGCCATTGCTGCTGTCCGACCTGACCGCCGAAGGCCCGTTGCGTCTTCATGCGGTCTGCCATCTGTCGGCGCTGGTTCTGGTCAGCATTGGTATCCTGTTGGACCTGACTGTGCTTGTTCAGATCGGAGCGGCCTCCGGCATGGTCGGGGCCATTGCGTTTGCGGGCTTTGCATTCAATGTGGTCCTGAGGATGAAGCCGCCGCAAGACAAGGCCTGAATTCTCACACGTGATGATCCCCGCGCGGGCAAAGCGCTTGCTGTTTTTTTAATCTGGTATTACAGTACCTAAATAAGCCTTTAAACAACAAACGCCAGGAAACCCCATGAGTTTCAGCCGCCGGACAGCCCAGATGCTGCATGAAGACCATCAGGCGACAATCAAGGTGATCGAAGCGCTGGACCAGATGATCGCGCGGGCACGAAAAACCGCGCCCAAAATGGACGATTCGTTGGTTCAGGCCACCCTCACGACGACCGCCAGCGCCATTGAACAGGAAGTGAGCGCGCATTTCGCCTTTGAGGAGGACGAGTTGTTCACCCGACTGGAAGAGATGGGCGATGGTGCAATAGGCGCGCATCTGCGCGACGAACACGCGGCAATCCTGCCACTGGGTCAAGAGGTTGCGCGCCGCGCCACGCAGGCGCTGGAAACCGGGTTTTCCGGGGATGAATGGGCTGAATTCAGAACCTTCGCCGGCGAATTGATCGAACGCATGTTCGCCCATATCCAAAAGGAAGAAATGGCGCTTTTGCCCATGCTCGACGATTTGCTGGACAGTGAAACCGACATGGAACTGGCAACCGCCTATGCCGTCAACCACTAGCGACAACGAGGTATCGACATGAGCAATGACGCAAAAGCCGTTGTAATCAGGCCGCTTTCCGCAGACGACCTTGAGGCGGTGATTGCCATCGACATGGCCACCACCGACATCTCGCGGCGTGGATATTTTGAGAAACGCCTGAGTGCCGCCACCGACCGGCCAAAGGATTACGTCTATGTCGGATTGCAGGCGGATGGTCGTCTTGAGGGGTTTGCCTTTGCCAAGCTGGTGAATGGTGAATTCGGCAAACCGGGTGCCAGTGCCGCGCTGGATTCCATCGCCGTCGCTCCCGCGCATGGCCACAAGGGGTACGGCCACCGGCTGTTGGATTCTGTCGTAGAGGTTCTGGCGGGCAAAGGTGTGACGTCGCTGGCCAGCCAGGTCGATTGGTCCAATGGCGCGATGCTTGGTTTTTTTGGCGGAGCCGGGTTTGAGCTGGCTCCGCGGCTGGTGCTGAGCCGGTCGACAACAGCAATTCCGGTGCAACTGGCCGAGGATCGGGTTGATGATTGGGACGACGAACCTGATTACAGCTCACCCGATGGCGATGACTTTTCTGCCCTGTCGCGTGACCGGGTGCCGGTGCGGACCATGACGCAGGGCGATCTGCGCAAGATGATTTCCATCGACAAGGAAAATACCGGCACTGACCGCAGCGACTATTACAACCGCAAACAACACGAAAGCCTGCATGAAACCGGGATCCGGGTATCATTGGTTGCCGAGTTGGAAGACTATCCTGTCGGGTTCATCATGGCGCGGGTGGATTTTGGCGAGTTTGGCCACACCAGCGCCGAGGCCGAGATGGACACGCTTGGCGTTGACCCCGGCTATCAGGGACAGGGGGTTGGCCGGGCTTTGATGGCACAGCTGATCGCCAGCCTGGCGGTGTTGCGGGTTGATACGGTGCGTACTGAAATCGACTGGAATGACGTTGGTTTGATTGCCTATCTTGACGCCTGCGGCTTTGTTCCGGCGCAGCGGGTGACGTTGGTTCGCCACTTGTAGACCCAACCTTTCAACAAAACGTAAAAAAGGCCCGCTTGTTTCGAAGCGGGCCTTTACAGCGTTTCGCCTTCACACATATTTACTGCAAAGAGTCATATTTTGCCTGCAATTCCTCTTCGGTCTCTTCCCAGTCGGGATTGCCGACGATGCAGGCCTCGGGGCAGACCAGCTTGCATTGCGGTTCGTCCTCTTCGCCGACACATTCGGTGCATTTCATCGGGTCGATGATGTAATACGGATCGCCCTCTTTTATCGCTTCGTTCGGGCAGACCGGTTCGCAGGCATCGCAGGCCGTGCAGGGGTCAACAATCATCAGTGCCATCTTCGGTTCCTTCTTTATTGACGTTTCAGGATGCTTTCAGCATTTGCCCCGATTGGGCCAGTTTTTCTGACCGGAACGCACCCCACAAAGCCGCGCCGATAGCCCCGGCATAGATTGAATCCGGGTTGTTGATCACCGTCGCATCAACGCCGCGCATCTTGGCCAGTTGTTCGCGCATCGCCTCGCACAACCCTTCGTCCAGGGCCAGGCCACCGGTCATCATGATCAGGTCGTTCTTGACGCCGATGGATTTCAGCAGCCGCGCCAGACGCGACGCCATCGACAGGTGAATACCCTTGAGGATATTGGGCGAAGTGATGCCGCGCGACACCATGTTGATCACGTCGGTTTCCGCCAGCACGGCGCAGATTGATGACACCTCTTCCGGATCATCCGCCTGCACCGACAGATTGCCGATCTCGTCCTGGGCAATGCCCAGATAACGGGCGATATTTTCCAGAAACTGCCCCGAACCCGAGGCGCATTGGCTGGTCATTTTGTAGTTCGTCACCTTGCCCTTGTCGTCGGTGATCATCGCCCGTCCATGCAGCGCTCCGCAGTCCAGAATGGCCACCGTCTTGGGGTCGAGATACCGCGCCCCGCGCGCGTGGCTGGTCATCGAATAAAAGTGGCCGGTGTGGAACGGGATTGCCTCGCCTTCGCCGGTCGTGGCGATGTAATCGAGGTCGGATTCGGCGACCCCCGCATCCTCAAGCGTCTGATCGAACGCCTCGCGGGCCAGTTGCATCGGGTCGCGTTGGCGGATGCGCAGGGTGCTGCGCGCCAGCCAGTCCTCTTGCCCATCCTCAACCCGGAATATCACCGCCTTGACGGCCCCTGTTCCTACGTCAATGCCTGCGGCTAAAGTCATGCGTCCACTCCTTCCATGCGCCCCTCGGCGGCGCGGCGGGCGAATTCGGCCCCACCAAGCGCGCCGGTATAGATCGAATCCGGGTCGATATTGATTTTCACCTCGCCGTAGTTTTCGAACACCAGCTTTTTCAGCTCGCGCACCGCCGCCTCGTTNTTGGCNACGCCGCCGGTGAAGGTGAACTGGTCCGTCACCCCACCCGAACGTGATATGATCGAGATCGCCCGCAGGATGATCGCCCGGTGCAACCCGGCCAGAATATCTTCGCGCGCCTCGCCCAGCGCCAGACGGTCGCGCAGTTCGGCCCCGGCAAACACCGTGCAGGTCGAATTGATGCGCGCCGGTTTTTCCGACTTCATCGCCAGCGGACCAAGCTCGTGCAGGCCCATGTTCATTTCATCGGCGATATAGCCCAGATAGCGGCCACAGCCGGCGGCGCAGCGGTCGTTCATCTGGAAGTTCTCGACGATACCTTGCGCATCCACCTGAATGCCCTTGGTATCCTGCCCGCCGATGTCCAGCACCGTGCGGGTTTCGGGGTACATCATATGTGCCCCCAACCCGTGGCACAGGATTTCGCTGCGGATGTGTTCCTTGGAAAACGGCAGGGTCACGCGACCATAGCCGGTGCCGACCAGATAGGTTTCCTCAAGTTCGATATCCAATGCGTTCTGGATTTTCTCGCCCAATGCGCCAGAGGCACCCAGACCTTCCTTGGTCACGCGATCCAGTGCGTTCTTGAACTTGTCGCTCAACGACCCCGAGGGAGGGCGGTTTTCAACCGCGATGATCGACTTGTCGTAGACGTTCAACAGAACATCGTATGGCAGCCCGGCGTCGCGCGCGACCTCTTCTGCCACGGCCAGATAGCGTGATCCGGCAATGTCGCGAAAGAAATCCGACTTGCGCGTCGCACCGGGGGCGAACATCACCGGGGCCTCGCCGCGCAGGCGGGTGAACACCTCGGCCAGCGCCACCTTGACGCCGTCGCCGATTTTCTCGAACCGCTCGCCGCGTACCAGACGCACGCAGGTTTCCTCAAGGTCCGCCAATTGCTCCAGAAACTGTTCCAGCCGAAAGGACCGCTCCAACCCGCCCAACAGTTCCTCGACCTTGGCATCGGCCCCATCCTCGGCCCTCAGTTCGCGCCGGAACAGGGTGAAGCGCGCGTCAATCGCCGCCTCTTCGCCGGCCACCGCGCAGGCGGTGGTGTAGTTGGAGCGCGAATTGGTGATGCCGCGCCCCAGAATACGTTCCTCTTCGTCCATCAGAACCGCCTTGGTGGTGGTCGATCCCAGATCAATGCCTACAAAGGTTTTCATGCCGCCGCCCCCGCGCCGCTGCGTTTCTGTTCGACCATCTGGAAATAACTTTCCAGCCGGTTCTTGACGTTGGCGGCCGAGAAATAACGCGGATCGACCAGATCGGTTTCGATGAATGCCGCCGGTTTGCCGGTGCGCTTTTCGACCTCGCGCATGATCAGCAACTGACCGGCCGAAAAGCTGTTGCAGGACTTGATCGAATTGATCAGCAGCCCGTCGGCCTCGTATTCGTTGATGTAATCGCACAGCATGTCGATGCGCATCGGCAGGTTGCGGTTGGTGTAAACCCCAAGGCAATATTCCGCGAGGGTTTCCAGCGGGCGGTCCGGGTCATGGCGGAAACCGTAATCATAGGTGCCGCCGACCTTGGTGTAAGACGAGGCAACGACCGTGGCACCTTCGTCGTAGAACATCTTCCAGAACTGGCGGAAGCTGGTGTAATTGGGCGGGCCTTCGACCACGAGGCGGTATTTTTCCTCGGCCATGGGACCGTCCGGCGTGACCGGTCCAAGACCCTTGAGGATACGGTCATCCACCTCTTCGCGCAGGAAGCGGTAGTAATCAATCGCGTCGTCGGTACCCCGGAACGCGCCGAAAATCGGGCCGATGTAGTAGATGCCGCCGAAATAGGCATCAATCGGTGATGGCTTGTTCTTGCCGCTTTGCAGGACATGAACCAGATCATCCTCGGCCACGGCGGACTTGCGCAGGTTCTCGCGCAGCCGGTCAATGTCGAATTTGACGCCTGAAACCTCTTCCAGAACGGGAATGACGTTTTCCTTCAACTGCTTGACCATATACTGAACCATGTTCGGCGTGACCTTGCCGTCGGCCATGTAAGGCGTTTGCAGGAAAATCGTCGGGCATTTGTACTGCTCGCGCAGCAATTCGAACCATTTCAGAAAGGTGAAGCAACCGGTGTAGGACAGCAGCAGGACATCCGGATCGGGCAGTTTTTTGCCGTTGGGACTGATATTGCCCTTCATCATCATGCCGATGTCGGATTTGACGTAGGTACAGACATCTTCGGAATGCCCGGCGCGTTCGGCCTCCATGACATAGGCCCCGGACTGTTTGCGCAGGCCGCTCTGGATGGCGTTCACTTCGGGCAGGTTGTTGACCAGATCGAAACACATGATCAATTCGTTCAGATTGCCCGGCACAAAGGTCGATGCGACCTTTTCACCAGTCTGGGGCGCGTTGGTCAGGCGGTCATAGTGTTTCGCCATCATCTGTTTCTGTTTGATCATCGAGGCGTCTTTTTCAACGTCGGCGGGCTGGGCTTTGACGATGGAAGGTCTCATGCGGCGCTCCATAGTTTGATTGAATCAACAAAGGTTCCGGCCTGTTCGCGGATGGGCTGCATCTGGCCAGAGTTTTCGGCGTATTTGAAAGCGATAAAGGGGATGTCCGCCGCCTTCAGCACGTTTTGCAGCATCGGGCGGTCCAAGAGCGCCGGATCGCAGAAACTGGTCGAGGCGAATATCACGCCCTCGGCCCCGGATGACTTGACCGCGCGCACCAGGAACTGACCCTTTTCAGCCAGATCGGGTTCGTATTTGGCGGCCGTGGACATGGAATGATGCAGGAATGCCTGGGACAGGTTATAAAGCGGATCACCTGTTGTCGTCACGTCACCGATCAGCCAGCGGGAAACCAGCATGAAATCGTCATCCACCACATAACAGCCGGACAGCTCCAGTGATTTTATCAGGTTGAGGGGGGGCTGTTCACAGAACATGCCGGTGACGACAACCTTGCAATTGTCCTTGACAGGGCGCTTTTCGGCCTTGGCCGCGTCGATATACTGACGCAGCATCACGCTGTGTTCCTCGACCGGCAGAACCAGACCGGCGCGGATCACCAGATAGGCCTCGGACGCCGGGGCCTGCCAGGGCACGGCGGCGCGCAGTTCGTAAAGTTCGCTTACCAGCCGGCGGTTTTCGTTGTAGACCTTGATCGAGGCGTTGATCTGATCATCGGTGATGCTGCGCCCGGCGATCTTTTCCAGATCCTCCCTGAATTCACGCATTTCACCGACATAAAAGGTGCCGCCTATCTCGTCATCATAGGTTTGCGGCACATCGAAATACTTCGAATAGGTGTCCGGAAACAGCATTTTCCACATGCCCGACAGGTTGCGGATCACGTCGCAGATCGACGGGAACAACATGCCGTCAACGAAATCCAGCCGCCCCGAAACCCCCAGTTCGATGGTCGAACGCGGGATGCGGCAGATGTAGCTTTGGTAGTAGGCGTCGCCGTGGATCACCTCAAGGTTATCGCCCCCACCCATGATACCCAGCGGCAACATGCCGGCGGCATGGATCAATTCGCGCGGAATATAGACCGGCATATAGCCGATCACCTTGCGCCCCGGCTCGGCCTTTTTCCAATCACGCGCGGCGGTGAATTGCAGGTCTTCGTACAAATCCTGCGCGCGGGCAACAATGTCGGCAGTAGAGGGGTTGGTCATGCGTTTTCCCACTTGGCTGGGCGTTTGGCGATAAAGGCGTTCAGGCCCTCAACCGCGTCACGGGTGGACATCAGTTCGTTGAGGTAAAGAGCCTCGACCTCGGCAAGGCGGGCGATGACGCGGGCGCAATATCCCGCACGGGCGGCCTTGACCGCCAGGCGCAGAGAACTGGCGCTTTTAGGGATCAGGTGCCTGTNGAACCAGGCCATCGCAGCAGCGGACGGATCATCGGCAACCGCGTCAACCAGACCCATGGTCAGCGCGTCGGTGCCACTGACCGGGCGACCCGAATAAAGCAGGTCTTCAGCGCGGGACTGGCCCACGCGGTCCGGCATCAGAACGGACGCGGCCGGGGCAAACACCCCCAGCATCATTTCCGGCTGGCCAAGCCCGGCGTCAGGCGTGGCAAACAGTTGATGCCCGGCCATCGCCACCTCAAGCCCGCCGCCAAGGCATTGGCCCTGAACCGCCACAAGGATTGGCACCGGGTATTCCAGCATCCGCACCACCAGGCCATGCAGGGACTTCAGCATGGCAGCGCAACTGTCGGGCAAATGCTCCTCGACCGAGGCCCCAAAACTGAAATGAGGCCCCTCGGCCTGCACCAGCACCGCCTTCAGATCGCGCAGCCCTTGATGATCCGCGAACGCCTTGTCCAGCGCCGCAATCATTTCGGCGTCAACGATGTTCGCCTTGGGCCGGTTCAGGGTCAGCCGCAGCAATGCGCCGTCCCGCTCAAGGTTTATGCCAAGACAGGTGGTCATTTACGCCTTCCCCCTGTGGCAACGGACGCAAACCGGGCCCTTTCAAAAGGCTTTTCACCTGAAATCATCGTCCAACGTCGCGCCATCATTTCCTCCGGTGATTGCCGCAAGACCGTTATTGACAGGGCTCGCAATTCTTATTACCGTAATTAGGTACTGTAATACGTCTTTGACGTCAATAGCAACCCGCAGCATTGAACGAGACGCAAAGCGACCCAGAAAAGGAAACGGACCGGACATGGCAACAGCAAANCCCACGCTTGAAAATGTTTCCTTTGCAATCGTCGGAAGCGGCGGNGCGGGGGCGATTACCGCCGGGTCGATCCTGCAAGAGGCNGCAGGCAAGGCTGGTTGGTATGGGCTGCTTGTCCGCTCGGTCGGCCCGCAGATCCGCGGTGGCGAGGCGGCGGCCCTTGTCCGNCTGTCAACCNGGCCGGCGGAATGCATGACCAAGGACTTCGACNTCCTTGTGGCGATCGACTGGAAAAACGCCGACCGTTTTGCTGCGGAAATGCCGGTGGCCNCTGGCGGGATTGTTATCGGNGACCCGNAGGCCGGAGAAGTTCCGCCGGCGGTNGCCAGTGCTGGCACAACCGTCGAGACCTGCGAAATGAACGCGCTTGCCAAAGAAATCCCCGGTGGCCGCGAAAACATGATTGCCGTCGGCCTTGTTGCAGGGCTGATCGGACTGTCGCTGGACAATCTGATGCAGGTTGTGACCGCCAAACTCGCGGCCAAGGGCGAGGCGGTTGTGGCATCGGGACGCGCCTGTATCGAGGCGGGCATGGCGCAGTCTGGCGAATATGCCCGGTCCTTCCGCCTGAAACCCGCGCCGGAACGCTCCGGCAAACGCTGGCTGATCACCGGCAACGAGGCTGTGGGCATGGGCGCGCTGCGCGGTGGTGTGCGGTTTGCCGCCGCCTATCCGATCACCCCGGCCACCGAGGTTCTGGAGTATCTGGCACCGTCACTGGCCTCGGTCGGCGGCGCATTGGTACAGGCCGAAGACGAACTGTCGTCGATCAACATGATCATCGGTGCCTCTTATGGTGGCTGCCCATCTATCACCGCCACATCCGGCCCCGGTCTGGCCCTGATGATGGAAAGCATCGGCCTGGCGGCGGCGTCCGAGGTGCCGATCGTGGTGGTGGACGTGATGCGGTGCGGCCCGTCAACCGGCATCGCCACCAAATCGGAACAATCCGACCTGAATATCGCGGTTTACGGCTTTCACGGCGATGCACCGCACGTGGTTGTCGCCCCGCTAAGCGTGGCCGACTGCCTGTTCACCACCCAATGGGCAGTGCATATGGCCGAGGCGATGCAAACCCCGGTCATCGTGTTGTCCGACCAGTCACTGGGCCAGGCCAAGGTGCTGATCGAGCGGCCCGCAGACGTGGCGTTCATGGCCCGGCGCAAGACATATCAGCCGGTCGCCGATAAGGCCTATAACCGCTATGCCCTGACGGCGGATGGCATTTCAGCGATGTCCATTCCCGGCCAGCCCGGCGGCCAATACACCGCCGATGGCCTGACCCATACGGTGCGCGGGTCACCCTCCAGCAACAGGTCGGACCAGAAAGAGCAGATGGACAAACGCGCCGCCAAGATCGACGGCTTTGACTTTGGCGACCACTGGGGGCTGGTCGAAGGAAGCAGCGACATGGCGATCCTGACCTGGGGTTCGCTGACCGGCCCGGCCCGCGAGGCGATCCAGACGCTGGCGGGCGAAGGCACGGCGGTCAGGCTGATTTCGTTGCGTCAGATATCGCCCTTCCCGTCCGATGCATTGCAGGAAGCGCTAAGCGGCGTGCGGCGGGTTCTGGTGGTCGAACAAACCCATTCCGGCCAGTTCCACCGCCATGTACGCGCCCATATCGACCTGCCCCCCGAGACCCGTCAGCTCAACCGCGAAGGGCCGTATCTGATCGGCCCGGATGAAATCGCCACCCGGATCCGAGATTGGAAAGCCACATGAATGCACCCAAGTTCAAAGCCGGTGACTATAAAACCGACATCGATCCGATCTGGTGTCCGGGGTGCGGCGACTTCCATGTGCTGATGTCAGTCACCAAGGCCCTGGCCGAGCTTAATCGCCCCCCCGAGGACGTGGCGATAGTGTCTGGTATCGGCTGTTCGTCGCGCATTCCCTCCTATACCAACTGTTACGGATTTCACGGGGTTCATGGCCGGTCTCTGGCACTGGGGGCCGGGTTGAAAGTGGCGCGGCCCGATTTAACCCTGCTGGTGATGAGCGGCGACGGAGACGGGTTTTCCATTGGTGGCAACCATTTTCTGCATGCCTGCCGGCGCAATGTGGACATGACCTATGTGGTGATGGACAACCGGGTTTATGGCATGACCAAGGGCCAGCCCTCGCCGACGACGGAACCTGACTGGGACAGTGCCCTGTCACCCGGCGGTACTGGCCTTTCACCGTTCCACCCGCTGGTGATCGCGCTGGCATCGGGGGCCAATTTCGTTGCCCGCGAGTTTTCCGGCAACATCAAGGCGACAACCCGGACACTGGTCGAGGCGGTCAATCATCCGGGCTTTTCCTTTGTCGAAATCCTGTCGCCTTGCGTGACCTTCCGGCCTGACGAAAAGGAATGGAAGAACACGGTGCATTCTGCGTCCGTCGAGGAAACCGATGACCCGTCCCGCGCCGCGCGCCGGATCATGACCGATGACGGCATGAATACCGGCATTCTGTATCGCGGCAATCGCCAGCCGTATCACGCGCATGTTTCCGATGAGATTGGCGACATCGCCCCTCTTGAAGCGGCGTTCGAGGTATAGCGCAACACTGTGAAGCAACACTGTGAAAACGCCCGTTTGGGCGGATGAGCGGTCGCAGGAGTCAGGACGGGGATCAGGAAACGGTCCACCCCGGCTTGATCCCCGGCGCGCTTTTCCCGGCACCACGGGCCGGCATGCGGTTGATCGCAAAACCCTGATTGAAGGCCGCCCTGGTAATCAACCTAAACTTGAACCCCCAACCGGTCGCCAGCGTCAGCACCCCCGCCAGCGCAAGGATGGCGGGGATGAAAAGACCGGCAACCACACTGGCAAGGACCACCGCCTGAACCTTCGCCGACAATATCAGAACGCCCGCATCCAACTCCCTTAGCGCCGCAACCGGCGCGCCAGCCGCGCCCAGCGCCCCGCGATAGATCTGCCACAGCGCCGCGCGCAGACCGACCAGCACCAACATCCCCAGTCCAACGGTTTGAAGCATCAGTAGGTCATATCCCGCCAGCACGGCCACGATGATAAACAGAGCAACCCCCTCGGTCAGTCCGGTGGTCATGATCAGCGGCACGATCCCCGGTTGCCGCCACGCGGGAATACCCTTGGCGGCGCGCAGAATCCGCCCCTGACAATAGACAAAGACCAATCCGCTGGCCCCGCCCAGAAGCCCGAGAGCCGGAACCGGCCACAACAGGAAGGCCCCGCCAAAGGCGAAAAACGGCAGCGCCGCCAGCGCTTCGCGGCTCATCCAGCTGGTCCATGGGTTCAGAAAAACGTTCAGGAATCGCATAGGTCGACCGATTTCCAGCCAGACACAGAACAACCCGGCACCGACCAACGTCATTGCCAACAGTGCAGCCAGCCACAGGAGCGGCGCGAAAAGCCCGGCAATCACCGTTACGGCAAAAAGCCCGGTCCCGGCCCCGCCAAAAGTGAAATTTGCCGCCGCGCGCCAGTCCCAGTTTACCTGAAGCCGGGGCGAAACCGCNGCCAGCCCGGCAGGGTCGGCCACCATCGCCGGTGGTCCGGCCTCGTCAAGGCAGGCCGTCTCGCGGTCGTAAAGATAATAGATGCCCGGCCCGGTCCCCAGATCCTCGTGCATCCGGAAATGCCGGTTTTCCCTCAGCAGGGTCGAAACATTACTGNTTTCTTCATCAATATCGCCCATGCTCAGCGCACCGGAGATGCAGGAATTCACACAGGCCGGCGTTGCACCCGGGTCAACGCCCGGCACCAAACCCCGGGCCAGACCATCGTCGATCCGGTCAATGCAAAGCGAACATTTCTGTGCCACGCCGATACGGCCCGGATCCTCCTGCATCGGTTCATGCCGCATCACCTGCCCACGCCCGTAGGCCATGGCAGGTTTGTCCACACGAAACCGTGCCTGATAGGGGCAGGCCACCGCGCAATAGGCGCAGCCGATGCATTTGTCATAGTCGATCGTGACGATACCGTCGTCGCGCTTGCGGGTCGCGGTTGTGGGGCAGACCTCCATGCAGGGCGGGTTGTCGCAATGCATGCAGCCCACCGGCAGGAACGCGCGGGTCACATCGGGAAATTCGCCCGCCTCGAAATCCAGAACCTTGCGCCATTGGATGCCGGGGGCCGTGGCATTGGCGTGTTTGCAGGCCGCGGTGCAGGTCTGACAGCCGACACAGCGGTTCAGGTCGGCAACAATCGCATACCGGGTCATGATGCGGCCCCGGCTTTTCGAACCGAGACCCGGACCAGATCGGCCCCGGACCCGGTGGCGTCGGTCAGTTCCAGCATCATCGGCGTCAGGCCGTTCATGCTGGGGGTTTTGAGATCCTTGGCAAACGGTGTTTTCCAGTGGTCAAACTGGCCGATCATCAAAAGCGTGTCGGGCCGGATACCCTGACGCAGGATCACCGCACCGTTGGTAGTGCCGGTGGGCGAGGCGATCTCGACCCGGTCGCCCTCGCTCAGGCCCAGATTTGCGGCGGCGGCCGGGTTCATCATGACGCCGCCATGGCCAGCCACATTGCCGGCAACCTCGTGGATCATCTGCATGCCCACATTGCCGCCCCAGGAATATTGCATCGACCGCGATGTCAAAAGCCAGAAAGGATAGTCGGCGATCTTTACATCATAATGCGTTTCCAGCGCGGTTTCCCACAGGCCCTGCAAGTCCTGCCAATGCGGCAGCGCCTCGTATTCCTTCAGCTGACGGTCCCACCAGGTGATGCCCTGTTCGTGCAACCGCGCGCCCAGCTCCTGACCGATGCGTAACAGGCGTTCCTGATACGGCAGTTCGAACCGCAGATCCTGGGCCACCATCGCCGGGTAAAGGTACCAGTGCTCCTTAGGGAACTCCTTGGTGCGAAAGCCGTTCTCACGGTAATAATCCAGCCCCTGACTCTCGGCCCCATCGGTCAGTTCGGCGCTGGCGGCACGGCAGGACTGGCCCCAGATTTCCTCGACCGAATGAACCTTGCCCGGATCCAGCGAGAAATCGTAATTCTCACCAAAAAGCCGGATGCCGGCGGCCCCCTTGTTGATCGCAATGTTGTACTTTTCCAAAAGCCCGGTGCGCCGGGACAATTCGGTCGCAATCCAGGTGAAATCGCGCGCCTCGCCCATCGGTTCGGCAGCCGGATCGCGCAGGGCAAAGCCCTGATGCTCCCAGAATTGCTCGACATATTTCGAGCCACCAATGCGGATCAGTTGCAACCCTTCCAGATCGGTGCATTCTGGCAGCAGAACATCGGCCATGTGGTTGGTTTCGTCGTGGGTATAGGCAAAACACACGGTGAACGGGAACTTCGCCATCGCATCGCTGATTGCATCCGTATCCCAGAAGGAAATCGCCGGATTGGTGCGATAGACAAACCAGACATCCGGCGGGGTTGGTTTGGGCAGATGATCGAGGCCATCCTTCTGCATCATCCAGGCCAGATGTGTCGGCCCCAACGCCTGAGACCACGAGGAGTTGGCCGCCAGCGGAACCAGCGTCTGATGCGCATGACGCGAGGCCGAACGCGCGTGCCACTCACCCTTTTTCGTCGGGTTCATCGGGTAATTCAGGAACCCGTCCGGCCCGGGAACGACGCTGGACCAGCGATTGTCGGCGGGCC
>JGI24025J20009_10000284_pt1 | contig 39810 bp, 41 predicted proteins | sample Cruoilmetagenom3_FD_20009 | JGI IMG/M metagenome (IMG submission 20009) | reverse complement strand
CGCCCTGCGCTGTGAAAAGACAGTATCGTCGTTCCGCGCCTTTGTTTCTTTAGCCTGTACTATGGTATGGCTCGCCTAAATGAAGACGCCACCTAAAGCATCCGGATCACGTTTTTATCAACGGACAGCATGTACCCGCGCCGCGCGATGTTCTTCACCAGCAATTCCGACACAAGCTGGTTGCCCAAGGTATCGCGCAGCCGCTTGATGCGGGTTGCGCCGGCGGCTTCCTCGCAATCGCTGGCCTGACGTCCCGACACCACGGCCTCGATCTCGGCGCCGGACAGCATATCGTCGTCCAGCCGCGCCTCGGCCAGAACGGAAAGCGTTTCCATCGCCGCATCGGTCAGCTTGAAACCCATGTCGTTCAGGTAAACCGTGTTTTCCTCGCGCGAGATCAGCAGCGAGTTCACCTGGATGCCCGACCGTTCGATCTGTGCCATGCGCCGGTTCATCGCCACCAGCATGACAAGGAACACCAGTGCCGCCACCAATAGCGCGGTGGCAAAGATCAGAAGCACGAAAATCACCACCCGGTAACTGGCCAGCGTGTCGGAAAAGGCGGTGCCCGATCCGGCAAGGATTTCCAGCAGCTTGATTTCCGCCCCGCTGGTCAGGTTGTCGTTTTCCACGAACAACCGTTCGACTCGCGCGTTGAATGCGTTGGCGTCGGGCAGGGTGAAAAACAAAACCACCGCCGCGGCCAGCAGGATCGCGACGATCCCGGCAATGCCAAACACGACCAGCCGGTTGCCCGACCGCCGCATATCAGTAGCCGAGGAAATATTGTCCTGCATTCGCCTGCCTCCCTTGCAATCCCGACCCATCGAACACGGAAAGGACGTTCAGCAAGGTCCAGCCATTCTGCTTCAGCCGCGCCGACAATTCGGCGCGGGCATTCTGTTTGGTGCAGGCACCGTTCACCTGCATGACACCATAATGCAGCCGCAGCGGGCTGTCCTGCTTGGCCTTGTAATCGGCATAGCAATCGGCGGCGGCAGCGGGCTGCGCAATCAATAGGGCCGCCGCGGCGGCAAGGGAAAGAAGCATCTGTTTCATGCGCCCGACAATGCGCAGCAGACCGCCGATATTCAATAACCAAAGGGCCGGAACCTGCCTGTTATCCGATAACAACCCCCCGATATTGCCTGACTTTGCCGGTCGGACCGATGTTGAACCCATCGCGTTCGGCCCCATTGGCCCGGACACCTTAAATCAAGAAAAGGACCAATGCCCATGTCCCGCAAATTCACCGCCACCATCCTGGCCGCTTCGCTGACCCTGACCGCTTTTGGCGCATCCCACGCGCAAGCGGCCGAGAAAGAGGTGTTCCGCTTTATCGCGGGGGCTGCCGCCGCCGCGATTATCGCCGATGCGCTTACCAATGATAACCGGGGTCGCCATCAAAATCAGGTTGTCACCCGCGAACGTCACTATGCGCCGCAGCATTATACCCATAACGGCCACCGCGATCCGCGGCCCAAGGTGAACGTACCGAACCGTGGTCACATCATCCCGCGCCCGCTGCCGAACCGCGTGCGTGCTCAGGTTCTGCCCTCGCAATGCACGCTGACGGCGCGCACCCGTCACGGCACCCGCACCTACATGGGCGACAAATGCCTGAACAAGAACAACATCCGCCTGCGCGATCTGCCGGGCCAGTGCCGCACCGATCTGGCTGGCCCGCGTGGCGGCACATGGAAAGCATGGGATGTGCAGTGCATGACCCGTCTGGGCTATCGTTCGGCCCGCCGATAAATCGAGCAGAGGTGCAGCAAGCACCCTTGGGGCGCGGGGAAGCCTGCGCCCCTTTTTGTATCCGCGCCCGCCCCTTATAAGCGGCCCCATGGATGGACCTGATTTTACCTTTGAACTGGCGGCGCTGCAGCGCCGCCTGACCCCCGTCGCTGGCGTGGACGAGGTCGGGCGCGGCCCCTTGGCCGGCCCTGTGACTGCCGCAGCCGTGATCCTTGACCCCGACAACATCCCCGACGGGCTGAACGATTCAAAGAAACTGACAGCGAAAAAGCGCGCGGCGCTGAACGATCTGATCCTTGCCGGCGCCGAGGTGTCCATCGCCGAGGCCACGGTGGAGGAGATAGACGAGATCAACATCCTGCGCGCCTCGCACCTGGCGATGGAACGGGCGGTGGCGGGCCTGCCTCGCGCAGCGCGGCACCTGCTGATCGACGGCAACATGATTCCCCGCGGGCTGACTGTTTCGTCAGAAGCGATCGTCAAGGGGGATGGGCGTTCATTGTCCATCGCGGCGGCTTCAATTGTGGCCAAAATACGGCGGGATTATGTCATGTGGGATTTGGCGCAACAGTGGCCCGGCTATGGTTGGGAAACGAACGCCGGATACGGATCGAAAAGCCACATGCTGGCGCTTCAAAATCTCGGCCCGACCCCACACCATAGACGTTCGTTCAAACCCGTCCACAATATCTTGTATCAAGATAAAAACATAAGTGGCTGATTCAAAAAAGAAATTGACCGCGAATCAGGTTTGACTCATCCTTCTCCTCAACAACGAGCGCCGAAACTGGTGCCGCGAACGAGGCAGAGAATGAAAACAATGACCAAAGCAAAGAGCGCGCCTGCGCTCCCTCTCAACACGATTATCGACGGTGACTGCATCGAGGTGATGAACAGTCTGCCAGAGGAATCCGTGGACCTGATTTTCGCGGACCCGCCCTATAACTTGCAGCTCAAGGGCGACCTGCATCGGCCTGACAATTCCAAGGTCGATGCGGTTGACGATCACTGGGACCAGTTCGACAGCTTCGCGGTCTATGATCGGTTCACCCGTGACTGGCTGAAAGCGGCCCGCCGCATCCTGAAACCGAATGGCGCGATCTGGGTGATCGGATCGTATCACAATATCTTCCGCATGGGCACCGAGCTGCAGAACCAGGGCTTCTGGATCCTCAATGACGTGGTCTGGCGCAAGTCGAACCCGATGCCGAACTTCCGCGGCAAGCGTTTCACCAACGCACATGAGACCATGGTCTGGGCGTCGAAATCCGAGGGCGGCAAATACACCTTCAACTACGAGGCGCTGAAAGCCTTGAACGAAGGCGTGCAGATGCGCTCTGACTGGGTGCTGCCGATCTGCACCGGGCATGAGCGGCTCAAGGATGACAGCGGCGACAAGGCCCATCCGACGCAAAAACCCGAATCCCTGCTGCACCGTGTTCTGGTCGGTTCGACCAACCCCGGTGATGTGGTGCTGGACCCGTTCTTTGGCACTGGCACCACTGGTGCGGTCGCCAAGATGCTGGGCCGCGAATTCATCGGCATCGAACGCGAAGAGGCTTATCGCAAGGTCGCCACCAAACGCATCGCCAACGTGCGCAAATTCGATCGTGACGCGCTGCAAGTGTCCACCTCCAAACGCGCCGAACCGCGCGTGCCCTTTGGCCAGTTGGTCGAACGCGGCATGCTGCGCCCGGGCGAGAACCTGTATTCCATCAACGGGCGTTACAAGGCCAAGGTCCGTGCCGACGGCACGCTGATCGGCGATGACGTCAAGGGGTCGATCCATCAGGTTGGTGCCGCACTCGAAGGCGCGCCCTCATGCAACGGCTGGACCTACTGGTGCATCCAGCGCGAGGGCGCCCGCGTGCCGATCGACGTGTTCCGCCAAAAGATTCGTGCCGAAATGGCCGACCGCCCGAACTAGGGCGACTTTACCCAGACACCGCCGGTGCCTGTGACCTGACACAAGGCATCAACTAACCCCGCCCTCGTGGCGGGGTCTTTTTGTTTCAAGTGCTCAGTATTTCAGCTGCGAATATTAACCCGAATGCAACTTTTGAGGCGCGTTCTGCGTATCGAAGCGGGGAACCGCAACTAAGGAGAGGTGCGATGAGAAATCAGCTAAATATCGAAGAAACGCTTGAGGCGTTCGGCATCGGGAACGGCGAACGCGCCAGCCTTTCCAGAATGTGGTCGCATATCAGCACGAAAATCGATGGTTTTCTTGATGATTTCTACGCCGACATCATGACAAACCCCCGCACGGCTCCTTTTTTCCGCCAATCCGGGATGCTGGAACACGCGCGCGAAAAACAGACACAGCATTGGGCGATGTTGTTCAGCGGTGCATTCGATACTGAATATGTCGTTTCGACCAAACGTATAGGTGCGGTGCATTTCAAGATCGACCTGCCTTTCGTCGAATACATCGCGGCCTATTCCAAGGTCAGCGCGACGCTTCAAACCTTGATGATCCACCAGTTGAGCAGACGATTTGGGTTCAACCGCGCGAACAGCTTGATCGCGGCGGTCAACGTCATTCAAAAGGCTATCGCGCTGGACACGGTCATGGTGATGGGTGCCTATTTCGAAACCCAAGCCGAAGAGCGCGCCGCGGCTTTGGCCGAAATGTCCAAGGGAATGGACAAGATGATGCGCGATGATCTGACCTATCAACTTGGCAGCGGATGGGGCAAGCCGATGCCGGACTGGTTCAAGGGCATTGAAACCAGTTATGATGGTCTGCGCACGCGCCTGTCACAGGTGATCGGTGACATGGCTGTCAGCGCCAAGGAAGCGGGCGCGACCTCGGCCGAGGTGAATTCCCGCGCCGATGAACTGGCAGAGCGCAGTGAACGTCAGGCTGCCACCCTGGAGGAATCCGTCGCCGCGCTACAGGATCTGGGAAACACCGTGCGCGGCGCGGCCGAACTGGCGCAAAGCGCGCAGGATGCGTCTGAATCCAACCGGCGCGAGGCCGAGATGGGCGCGCATGTCGTCGGCGAAACACAAGAGGCGATGCACAGGATCGAAGCATCTTCGACGCATATCGGCCAGATCGTGGACGTGATCGACGACATCTCGTTCCAGACGAACCTTCTGGCCCTGAATGCAGGGGTCGAAGCCGCCCGCGCGGGCGAGGCCGGGCGCGGTTTCGCCGTTGTCGCCACCGAAGTGCGCGAACTGGCGGCACGGTCCTCCTCCTCTGCCAAGGAAATCCGCGGCCTGATCGAGGACAGCGGCAACCAGGTCGCACAAGGCTCCAAACTGGTGGCGCGCACCGGCACGACCCTGAATGAAATCCTGACCCATGTGGGGCAGGTGTCGAACCTTGTCACCGAAATCGCATCCGTCACCAAGGATCAGGCCATGACCATGGAAGCCGTGAACAAGGGCATGACCGATCTGGAAGTCGAAACGCAGGCGAACGCGGGCATCGCGGCGCAGGTCAACCAGTCGGTGCAATTGCTGCGCAGCCGTTCGGATGGCGTGGCGAACCGTTTGGGACAGTTCCATCTGGCGGGAACGGACGGGGCCAGTTTCGAAGGCGATAGCGCCATTGCCGCCGAATAAAACCTATGGCCGCGGCATAGGCAATTCGCCTGTCTTGTATGGTGTCCAATCTATGATCTGTGGGTAATACTGCCGCCGCCAGGCGCGCACCTTGGGGTTCATCCAACGGCGCCAGAGGGGCGGCACCATCGCCGCCGCCGCCATCAGCGGATAACCAAAGGGCAGTTGCGGAGCTTGGGATTCGTCATGGTTTTGCAAAAGGGGAAAGCGCCGGTCGGGTTTGTAGTGGTGATCCGAATGGCGTTGCAGGTTGATCAGCAGCCAATTGGTCGCCCGATGCGCCGCATTCCAGCTGTGATGCGGTTTGACATGTTCGTATTTCCCGTCGCCCAGATGTTCGCGCGTTAGCCCGTAGTGTTCGACATAGTTGGTCAGCTCAAGCTGCCAGATCGCCGACAGCGCCTGTATCACGAACAACACCAGCCCCAGCAGCCCGCCGACCCAGATCGCCAGGACGACGGCCATCAGTTGCAGCACCGCATAGCGCCAGAACGGGTTGCGCCGGTTGAACGGCCCCGATCCGCGCCGCGCCAGCATCGCCTTTTCCGCCTCCCACGCCGACACGGGGCTTTCGCGCAGAACGCGAATGAAAAAGCGGTGGAATCCTTCGTTATAGCGCGCCGTCACCGCATCGCGCGGCGTGCCCACGTGGCGGTGATGCACCAGCAGATGTTCCGTGCGGAAATGCGAATACAGCACCGTCGCCAACAGCAGATCGCCCAGCCAGCGCTCGACCTTGTTCTTCTGGTGCAGCAGTTCATGCGCATAGACAATTCCAACAGTGCCGGAAATCACACCGACGCCAAAGAACAGCACCAGCATTTCGAAAGCCGACAGGTGGTCCGTATGCGTGACATACCAGATCAGTCCGTAGATCGTGACAAGCTGCACCAGGAACCACAGCATGGTGATGGCGCGATACCAGATCAGGTCGTCCTCGGTCGCTTTCAGATCGGCGTTTTCAAGGTTCAGCCCCGTCAACGCGTCAAGCACGGTGAACAGCCACCAGGCCGACAGCGGCAGCAGCGCCAGCCACCAGCCGCCCAGCACCGCGCCCAGCCACGCCAGCGGGATCAGCGCCAGCGACAGCCAGAATGGCGCGGCATTTCGAAAACGTCGTAATTGCTCGGCAGGCACCATGCGCCTTACTCCTTACGCGAAATGATCACCGAGGCTTGACCGGGCAAGATCGTAGGCCTTTCGCATCACCGTTGGCAGGTCCGAGGGGCGGAACTGCTCCCGGCTCAGAAAATGCCCCCTTTCCGGCGCGGCGTCCATGGGCAGGATTGCCGCGTATATGGACAGCCGCAGGTGAAAATGGGTAAAGGTGTGGCGCGCCTCTGCCCCAATTTCCTGCCAGTCGGCGGTCACAGGCGGGCAGGGGGCCGTATCATCATCGTTGGAATTCCACGCGCTGCCAGGCCAGCCCAGCATCCCACCCAATAGCCCGCTATCGGGGCGGCGTTCCACCAGCATCGCGCCGTCCTCGCGCATGGCGACATAGGACAGACCGGCCCGCGTGGGTTTCGGCTTTTTCGGGGTCTTTTTCGGCAGTTTCGGCGCGGTGCCATGCTGCCGCCCAAGGCAGGGCGCACGCCACGGGCAGATGCCGCAGGCGGGCGATTTGGGCGTGCAGATCGTCGCGCCCAGATCCATCACCGCCTGCGCGTAATCGCCCGGGCGCGCGGCGGGCGTTAGGGCGCGCGCCAGATCGGTCAGTTCCGGTTTGGCGGCGGGCAGCGGGGTATGCACATCATACAGCCGCGCCATGACCCGTTCGACATTGCCATCCACGACCACCTCGGCCCGGTCAAAGGCAATCGCCGCGACGGCACCCGCAGTATAGGGTCCGATACCGGGCAGCGACAAAAGCCCCTCGCGCGTGTCGGGAAACACCCCGCCATGATCCGCCACCACGGCTCGTGCGCATTTCAACAGGTTGCGGGCGCGGGCGTAATATCCTAGCCCCGCCCATTCCCCCATCACATCAGCGTCGTCAGCGGCGGCCAGATCGGCCACGGTGGGCCAACGCGCGGTGAACCGGTGGAAATAGTCGCGCACGGCGGCCACGGTGGTTTGTTGCAGCATCACCTCGGACAGCCAGATGCGGTAGGGGTCGGGCCGCTGGCCATCGCGCCGCGCATCCGGCCCGACCCGCCATGGCATCACCCGCGCATGGGCATCGTACCAATCCAGCAAATCACCGGGCAGGGGCTGTTCACCGTCACGCAATGTTTATCCTCCTTCAGCGGGCAATTCGCTGGTATCAGTGTGCAGGCCGATTACAATAGCGCGAAACGAGGGGAAGCAAGCCATGGCCGCACGGCAAGGCACATCACGCGGGTTCAAACGGACCTCGCAATTGCTAGAGGGGCAGATCCGCCAGGTCGGCGAATCGCGCGGTTTCGCCGTGTCCCGTCTGCTGACCCACTGGCCGGAAATCGTGGGCGCGGATACCGCCGCCAGCGCCCGCCCTGTCGATGTCAAGTATAACAGACAGGGCTTTGGCGCCACGCTGACCCTGCTGACCACCGGCGCGAATGCCCCGATGCTGGAAATGCAAAAGGAAAAGCTGCGTGAAAAGGTGAACGCGGTTTACGGCTATAACGCCATCGCGCGCATCCGCATCACCCAGACCGCCGCGACAGGTTTCTCCGAAGGGCGAGTGGCCTTTGCGCACCGCCCGAAACCGAAAGATACCGCTCCCGATCCCGTGATCGAGGGGCAGGCCCGTGCCGCAGCCGAGGGGGCGCAGGACGAAACGCTCAGGGCTGCGCTTGAAAGACTGGGAAAGAACGTATTATCCAAGGCGAAACGCTGAGAAAGGACATCACGCGATGAACCGCAGAGATTTTATGCTGGCCGGCGGTGCCGGTCTGGCCGCCTTCGGGGGCTTCTGGTTTACCCAAAGCGGTGGCAACGACATGCCCGTGCTCGCCCTGAATGCCGAAGAGGCAGCGGATATCGACACCTCTGGCATTATCGAAATGCAGCTTGGCGACGAGAATGCGCCGATCAAGATCACGGAATTTGCGTCTTTCACCTGTCCGCATTGCGCGACCTTCCACCAAGTCGTGTTCAAACAGCTTAAGGCCGATTACATCGACACCGGCAAGGTGCATTTCACCTACCAGGATGTCTATTTCGACCGTCCGGGCCTGTGGGCGGCCATGGTCGCGCGCTGCGATCCTGACCGGTTCTTCGGCATTTCCGCGATGCTGTATGAAGGGCAGAAAGACTGGATCGGTTCGGGCGATGGCGCCACGATTGGCGAGAACCTGCGCAAGCTGGGCCGCATTGCCGGTCTGGACAATGACCAGCTAGAGGCATGCCTGACCGATGGTGAAAAAGCCCAACAGCTTTACACTTGGTCGCAGCAGAAAGCCGACGCGGCCGACATTTCCGGCACCCCGTCAATGTTGATCGACGGAGAGCTGTTCTCCAACATGAGCTATGACGAACTCAAGACGATCCTCGACAAGAAACTGGAGAGCTGATGACAACGCCGCTGTCCGGCCTCAAGGTCGTTGAACTTGCCCGCATTCTGGCCGGCCCTTTCGCCGGTCAGACCCTGTCCGATCTGGGTGCCGAGGTCATCAAGATCGAAGCCCCCGAAGGCGACGACACGCGGCAATGGGGCCCGCCGTTCATCGACCGTGACGACGACCATACGGCAGCGTATTTTCATTCCTGCAATCGCGGCAAGAAATCCGTCACCATCGACCTGCGCAGTGCCGAAGGGCAGGCGCATGTCCGCGAACTGGTGGCCGATGCTGACATCCTGATCGAGAATTTCAAGGTCGGCGGTCTGGCCAAATATGGGCTGGACTATGCCAGCCTGTCGCAAGTCAATCCGCGGCTGATCTATTGCTCGATCACCGGGTTCGGGCAGGACGGGCCTTATGCGTATCGCGCGGGCTATGACTATATCATCCAAGGCATGTCGGGCCTGATGTCCATCACCGGTGAACCCGACGGCCAGCCGCAGCGCGTCGGCGTGGCGGTGACGGATCTGTTCACCGGCCTTTATTCCGTGAATGCCATTCTGGCCGCCGTGAACCAGCGCCATACCACGGGGCGCGGGCAGCATATCGACATGGCGTTGCTGGACAGTGCCGTGGCGGTGACGGTCAATCAGGCGATGAACTACCTGTCCACCGGCACTCCGCCGGGCCGGACGGGGAATTACCATCCCAACCTTGCCCCCTATCAGGTGTTCGATTGCGCCGATGGCCATATCATCATCGCTACCGGAAACGACGGGCAATATCAGCGGCTTTGCACCCTTCTGGGGCTGGACGACATGATCACCGACCCGCGTTTCCTGAAAAACGCCGACCGCGTGGCCAACCGCCCCGAGATGATCGAGCTGCTATCCGGCAAGACCCGCCAGATGGCCAAGGTCGACCTGCTGAAAGGCTGCGAGGATCACGGCATTCCCGCCGGTCCGATCAACGACCTGTCCGAGGTGTTCGAGGACCCGCAGGTGATCGCGCGCGGGATGCGGATTGACCTTGATGGGGTGCCGGGTGTCCGCTCGCCGTTCAAATTCTCGGATGCCGAATTGAAGCTGGATAGCCCGTCCCCGAAACTGGGCGCGGACAACTAAGCCAGCAGTTTTGACAGCGCCTGCCGCAAGGGGGCGTTGTTTTCGATCTCCAGCCGCACGGGCAGGGTCACGACCTTCAGCCGGAAATCATCCGGCAGGCGCACGGCGTCCTTTTCGGTGGTCACCATCTGCGCGCCGCGCAGCTTTGCCTCAGTCTCCAGCCGTATCAGCAGGGCAGGGGTCAAGGGTTGGTGATCAACCAGCGCCTCTGCCCGCACCAGATCGGCGCCCAGCCCCCGCAGCGTGGCAAAGAATTTCTCGGGGTGGCCGATGCCTGCGAAGGCCAGGAACGGCGTGTCGGTCCAATCCATACCCGTTTGCAGCGGTTCCAACCGTCCGGTCAGATGCGGCAGCGGGATTTTCCCGGACCATACGCTTGCGAATTGTTCCTGTGCGGGGGGTGCGCCAATCGATAACACCAGATCGGCCCGTGCCAGGCCGGGGCCAACAGGTTCGCGCAGTGGCCCAGCCGGCATACAGCGCCCGTTGCCGAACCCCTTGGCCGCATCCACTACGATCAGCGACAGATCCTTGTGCAGCGCGGGGTTCTGGAACCCGTCGTCCATCACGATGACCTGCGCCCCCGCGGCCACGGCGGCGCGGGCACCGGCGGCGCGATCCTTGGCCACCCATGTGGGCGCAAAGGCGGCCAGCAAAAGCGGCTCGTCCCCGACATCGGCGGCGGAATGGCCCATGGGGTCCACCTGCACCGGCCCTTCCAGCTGCCCACCATAGCCGCGCGACACCACATGCGGCGCGGCACCCGTTTCCTGCAATATCTGGATCACGGCGATGGCGGTGGGGGTCTTGCCCGTGCCGCCCGCGTTCAGGTTGCCGATGCAGATCACCGGCACACCAACCCGCGCGCCGCCCTGCGCCACCCGCCGCGCTGTGGCGCGGGCATAAAGCGCGCCCAAAGGGGCCAGCAGCCGCGCCATCAGTGCGGGCCGGTCGGGCGGCGTGAACCAGAAACGGGGTGGGCGCATCAGCGGGCCTCTCTCATGTCCAGTTGGTCTTGCACCATCTCCAGCACAAGGTCGGTGACTTCGGCGCCCGCGCTTGCGACCTCCCACGCGGCATGGGCCATGTTGGCGGCCTGATCAGGCGCAGACAGACGGGTGATCGCGCCCGCCAGCGTTTGCGCATCCTTGACAATCCGGGCCGCACCGGCGCTTGCCAGCCGCGAATATTCCGACAGGTAGCGCCCCACGTTCGGCCCGTAAAGGATGGCCGAGCCAAGCGCGGCAGGCTCAAACGGGTCGCGCCCGCCATGCCCGTTTACCAATGAAGAGCCCATGAAGGTGATCGGCGCGATGCGATACCACAGCCCCATTTCGCCATGCGTATCGGCCAGCAGAACCTGCGTTGCCTCAACCGGCCAGTCGCCGTTCGACCATCGTGCGAAACGCAACTCGCGCGCGTCCAGTTCGGCGGCCATGACATCGCCCTGCGCCGCGTCATCGGGCACAAGGATCAGCAATTGCCGGTGCGCCCCACGGGTGGATGCGCGGTGCGCCTCAAGGATGATAGCCATCTCGGCCGGTTGCGCCGTCGCCGCCAGCCAAACGGGGCGCCCGGTCAGCGTACCGGCCAGTTCCTCGCGCTCGTCCTCGTTGCAGAGCAGGGCAGGGGTGCCTTCGCGCAGGGGGCCTGTGACCGTCACCCTATCCGGCACGACCCCTAGTTTCAGCACCCGCTGCGCCCCATTGGCCGAGGCCGCCAAAACCGTGGAAAACCACGCCATGGTGCGGCGGCCCACATCCGGCAGCCAGCGCAGGCGCGGCGCGTCAAAGCCATGCTCATCTGCGTCGATCATGATCAAGGGAATGCCAAGCGCGCCCGCTGCCTCGATCAGCAGAGGGCGCAGGTGGCCCCCTGTCCAAAGGCACAGATCGGGCGACCAATGCGCCAGAAAGGCGGCTGCGATTTCTTCTGTCTCGGCGGGGGCGGCGCGCAGAATGGTGTTCGCCTTCACATGGTCCGGCGGTTGCACCCCCTCGTGCAGGGTCAACAGCATATGCACATCGCCAGGCAGCGCCGACAGGCGCGCCATAAGCTGCACCAGCGCGGCGGCTTCGGCCCCGCTGGTGGCGTGCCCCCAAATTAGCGCGCCATCAGGGCGCGGCACCGACAGATCGGGCGGGGCATGGGGCGCGCGCCGCGCAAGCGCCTTATAGGCCGTAAAGCTGAGCGAACGCGCCATGATAACGGGATCAGCCCAGTTCTTCGGTCGAGGAGGCCGCCTGCTCCTCGTCCCGCAACCGGTGCAGATGGGCAATGAAGTAACGCATATGGGCATTGTCCACGGTGCGCTGCGCGGCGGCTTTCCACGCGTCGAACGCCTTTTGATAGGTGGGGAAAATCCCGACGATATCCAGGTTTTCGGAATCTTTGAACTTGGTCCCCTGCGGGTCGACAAGCTCTCCGCCGAAAACAAGGTGAAGGCGTTGGGTCATCGTGGTGGCTCCTTGTGGGTAGAGGTCGCGTCGCTGCGAACTTACGGGTTGCGCGGCGGGGCTTCAAGCAAGGGTTGCGGGGATGGTGGACAAAGCCTTCATTCGCGGCGTGCGGTCAGTCGGGCCAGAATGCCAGGCTGCGCGACAGCACCCCGTGCAGGCCCGGCGCAGCGGCGACAACGCCATCCACCTGCGGAAGCGGATTGTTGAAACGCAGCGGCCCGCCATTGCGGTCCGATGTCACGGCACCCGCTTCGCGCAGGATCAGATCACCGGCGGCAATGTCCCATTCCCAGCTTTTGCGCAGGGTCAGCATGGCATCGTATCGCCCCTCGGCCACCAGCGACAAGCGATAGGCCAAGGAGGGTCGGTAAGACCGGCGCACGGGCGGTACCTTTCCCCCGCGCCAGTTCGTCGGGTCATAGCTGGGCTTGGCGGCCAGCATTCGCGCGCCCTCCAGATCGGTCTGGCGCGAGGCGCGGATCGGCGCGTCGTTCTTTGACGCGCCCAGCCCCTTGCCCGCGGAGTAAAGCCTGTCTTTCATCGGCAGAAAGATTGCGGCGGCAATCACTTCGCCATGTTCGGCAATGGCCAGCGAATGCGCCCAGGTGGTTTCGCCCTTCATGAAGCTGCGGGTGCCGTCAATCGGGTCGATGATGAACACGCGGTCGGCGGCCAGCCTGTCGCCGCCATCCTCGGTTTCCTCGGACAGCCAGCCGTAATCGGGCCGCGCGCCGCGCAGCATCTCGGCCAGCATGTCATTGACGGCCATGTCGGCCTCTGTCACTGGGCCTTGCCCAGGCTTGTCCCATGATTTCGCTGTCTCGCCACTATAGCGCAGCGCGATCTCGCCCGAGGCGCGGGCGGCGCGGATCAACAGGTCAAGATCACTCTCCTGCAAGGGTCAGCCCTTCGACCAGAAGCGACGGCACCACGCGGCTGAGCCAGCCGCGCGCGTCATTGGCGGGGGTGATCCGCATCAGCATGTCGCGCAGGTTACCCGCGATGGTGCATTCGTTCACCGGATACGCCAATTCGCCGTTTTCCACCCAGAATCCCGCCGCCCCGCGCGAATAATCGCCCGTGTTGGGGTTGATCGTGGCCCCGATCATGGATGTGACCAACAGGCCCGTGCCCATGTCGTCCAGCAATTCGGCGCGGGTTTTCTCGCCTTGGGTCAGCGACACGTTCCAGTTCGACGGCGCGGGCGGGGCCGATGTGCCGCGCGCCGCATTCGCCGTGCTTTCCAGCCCCAGCTTGCGGGCCGAGGACAAGTCCATCGTCCAACCCGTCAAAACGCCATTGTCCACAATTGCGCGTCGCCGCGTCGCCAGCCCTTCGGCATCGAAGGGGCGCGAACCGCCAACGCGCGGACGGTGCGGCTCTTCGATCAGCGACAGACCGCTTGGCAACACCTGGTCGCCCTCATGCCCCAGCAGCCAGGACGATCCGCGCGCAATGGATGCCCCGTTCGCCGCCGCCAGCAGATGCCCGATCAGCGAGGCCGCAATGCGTTCGTCGAACAGCACGGGATAGGCACCCGTCTTGGGCCGGCGCGCGCCGATACGCTCCACCGTGCGCATCGCGGCGGTGCGGCCGATCTCTTCGGGGGATCGCAGGTCGGATTGGAAAATGCGGGTGTCGCCGTCGTAATCACGCTCCATCCCTGTGCCGGTACCCGCGATCGCCACGCAGGATGTGGACCGGTCGGTGCGCTGATAGCCGCCCGCAAACCCGTTCGTCGCGGCCAGGAACACTTGGCTGTGGCCATAGCCCGCGCTGGCCGATTGCACTTGGGTCACGCCCTGAAGCCCCAGTGCCGCGGCTTCGGCGCGGCGCGCATCTTCTTCCAGATCGGCGGGGGCGGGTTCGGGCGTGGGGTCGCACAGTTCCAGTGCGGATGCATCCACATTGCGGGTGATCTGCGACGGGTCGGCCAGCCCGGCATAGGGGTCTTCGGGGGCTTCGCGGGCCATGGCCACGGCGCGTTCGGCCATGATGCGCAGGGTTTCGGGCCGCGTGTCCGATGACGACACATTCGCCTGCCGCTGCCCGATGAACACGCGCAACCCGATGTCCACGCCCTCGGACCGCTCGGCGCTTTCCAGCACCCCGCCGCGCACGTCGATCATGGTAGAGTTGCCCTTGACCGTCATCGCATCAGCCGCGTCCGCCCCTGCGGCGCGGGCGGCATCCAAAAGGGACATGGCCAGCTTTTCAAGATCTTGCGACATGGGCGCTCTCCTCGTTTTCAAGTAACGGAGGTAGAGCCTTGCGACCCTATAGGCAAGGCCCGACGCCGCAATGCACAAATGCAAACGCCGCGCCAGAATATCCGGCGCGGCGTTACGTTTCAGCTAAAGGGCGGTCACTTCAGGCGTTGGCCGTTGGCCGAAACATGCCCTTCGCCGTTCACCTCGATTTTCGAGGTCAGCGTATCGGGGCCATCACCAGGCACGGCGAACAGACCCATCATCATGCGCACGCTCGTCGCCTGCTGTTCGGGCAGGATGCCGATGCTCACCAGCTTGTCCAGCAGGCCGTTGGTGCCGACCAGTTTCAGGTCCAACTCGCCCTCGGGTGCGGGCATTCCGGGAAAGGTGGTCTTGTCCGTGTTGTCAAAGGTAAAGGCACCGCCGCCGGTCAGCTCGGCCCCCGCGATTTTCAGCGTCATGCTGTTGACCTGCGCTTGATGCACCTCGCCCGGCGCATTGCCGGATTCCATCGCCTTGGGGTCCATCATGCTGGCAAACATCATGGCCTTGCCGGTCACGTCGATGTCGATAGTCGCCGGGTCGCGTGGCAGTTGCCCCATCGGGTCGATCATCGCATAGGCCATGTCCGGGATGGTGAAATCGATCATGCGGATGGCAAGACCGAAATCCTGCAATTCCTCGCCCGCAGTGATCGGCATGGCCAGTTTGAACCCGCCCTCTGCCATGGTCATGTCGATGGGCATCGGCAGTTGCGGCACGGTGGCGCTGATCTTGATGTCGGTGGATTTGCCGCCGTAAACCAGACCGGCGTCCTTGGACATGGCGACGTCAAGCGCGCCACCGGCTGAACTGGACGTGCCCTGCATCGTGCCATCCGGCCCGTCGAACGCAAATTCGCTTTGACCCGCGCCAAAGGTATATCCGCCCTTCATCGCGAAACCGGCCTCAAGCGCGGCAGACATGTCCGTGGCGAACTGGCCTTTCATCCCCTCGACCATCGACACCAAGGCATCGGCATTCATGTCGGCGATAGAGCCTTTCATCATCACCTTGCCCGGATCGCTTTCCGGGCCTTCCATGTCGATGTTGTAATCCATCGACGAGGTTTTCATCGTCTGGTCATACTCGCGCAGACCATCCTCGGCAAAGGCGCGGGTGGTACCCGACACATCATTCATGGTGAAGGCAAGTGCGTTGATCGAGGGCGACTTCTCCCCCGATACCTCGAACTTGTCGATGGACATGCCGATGCTGGATGCACCGTAGATATATTTCATGTCCTCGAGGCTGCCCGACACGATCATGGTGAAACCGCTTTGGTTGATCGCGGCCTCCATCACGACTTTCTCGCCGGGGGCGGCCTCGAATTCCATGTTCATCGGCATGGATTCTGGCAGCGTTACAATGACCGAACCATCGCCGGTTTCGGAAAAAGTCATTGTGCCCATCTTGATCGCGATGTCTTGGTCCGTATCGGGAATGTCCACGCCCAGTTCCACGTTGGATACGGTCAAGGTCTTGCCCGACATGTCCTCGGTCGCGTTCACGAAATAACCGAAGTTGGTCATGTAGTCCTTCCAGTCACCCCAGACCTGCTGGGCCGTTACATCGGCAAACGCGCTGGTGGTGGACAGGATGGTCGCAATCGCGGTGGTGCCGCAAAGCGTCTTGAAATGGGTCATAAATGGGCCTTTCCCGGAAATCGTTTCGCTATGAATGTCGGTCTTGCAATGAACGGGGTCAAGGGCGATCCGGCTGGACCCCCGCCAATCGGCAGTTTACCACAAAGCCAAGGACAGGAGGAAGACATGACAGCAATGACAGGAAAAACCGTTCTGATCACAGGGGCCAGCCGCGGCATAGGCGAGGCCGCGGCGCGGCTGTTTGCGGCCGAGGGCGCGAACGTGGTGCTTCTGGCACGGTCCCGCGACCGGATCGAAGCGATCGCCGCGGAAATCGGCGGGCTGGCCATCACCGCCGACGTGGCGGACTGGTCCGATGTAAAGGACGCGGTTGATGCGGCCGTGGCGCGTTTCGGCGGGCTGGACGTGTTCATAGGCAACGCGGGTGTGATCGACCCCATCGCCAGGATAGAAGAGGCTGATCCCGCAGAATGGGGCACCGCCATCGACGTGAACCTCAAGGGCGTGTTCCACGGAATGCGCGCGGCGATCCCCGTGATGAAACGGCAGGGCGGCGGCACGATCATCACCATATCCTCCGGCGCGGCCTATAACCCGCTGGAAGGGTGGTCGCACTACTGCGCATCCAAAGCCGGGGCGCTTATGATGACCCGCGCGGCGCATAAGGAAGTCGGGGATCAGGGCATCCGCGTGCTGGGCCTGTCGCCCGGAACGGTGGCCACCCAGATGCAGCGCGACATCAAGGCCAGCGGCATCAACCCGGTGTCCGAACTGGAGTGGGAGGATCACATCCCCCCCGAATGGCCCGCCCGCACGCTGGTCTGGATGTGCAAGGCCGAGGCCGACGCGCACCTGGGTGCCGACATTTCCCTGCGCGACGAGGACATCCGCAAACAGGTGGGGCTGATATGATCGAACTGGAAAAAGATGGCGGGCTGTGGATCGTGACGATTAACCGCCCCGACAAGGCCAATTCCCTGACCGGCGAGATGCTGACGGAACTGGCCGAAATCATGGAAAGCGCCGGGGAAGCCCGCGCCGTGATCCTGACCGGCAAGGGCAAGGTGTTCTCGGCCGGGGCCGATCTGGAAGAAGCGAAGGCAGGGCTTGCCACCTCGCCCCTGTGGGAACGTCTGTCGGGCGCCATCGCCGCCCTGCCGGGCCTCACGATCTGCGCCATGAACGGCACGCTGGCCGGCGGGGCCAATGGCATGGCGCTGGCCTGCGACATCCGGCTGGCCGTGCCGGGGGCGAAATTCTTCTATCCGGTGATGAAACTGGGCTACCTGCCGCAACCCTCCGATCCGGGGCGCATGGCCGCGCTGATCGGCCCGGCGCGGACCAAGCTGATCCTGATGGGCGGTCAGAAAATCGAAACGGAGGAGGCGCTTTCCTTTGGCCTGATCGACCGCGTGATCGGCCCCGATGCCTTGCTGGACGTCGCCCGTACCATCTGCGCCGACACGTTGGCCGCCAAGCCTGAAATCGCCGCTGGTATCAAGACCCTCTGCCGTTAGGCTGAACCGAAAAGGGCGCACTCCCGCCCGCTCATGGCTTTTCTAGGAAAAGCCTTCACGGTTGGGCCCGGCCCGAGGCGTTGCCTCGGGCAATCCCCGTGCCTTCATTGTTCTGAAAATACTTTCGCCGAAGGCTTCCTGTCGCCGTCGCCTGCCCGAAACCTTCGACATGAAATCCGGCGGGCGTTTGGCCATCCATGCGGCGAATTTCGCCCGCCGTGGATGGTTGCGCAGCGCCTCGGGCGTATTGAAATCGCGCGCCAGCTCGGCCTCGGTCAGCGCTGCGTGGATTTCCTTGTGGCAGATGTGGTGCAGTAACACGACCGGCCCGCCCTTGCCGCCCTTCAGCTTGGGGGCAAGGTGATGCAGGCTTTGCGGCACGCCTTCAGGGATGGGGCGTTGGCATAAAGGACAGATCGGGGCGCAGATCGACTCTTGCATCGGGTTTTCCTTGATCCTGCAACATGGTTAGGGGCATGAGAGGGGCGTGTTTCAAAGGGTAGGGGCCTGTTATGCAAGGACAACCGGAAATCGTGACCAAGGCGCTGGGCTATGCCACCCAAGGGTGGGACTTCATCAGCGACTGGTTGATGCGCCCCGAGGCATGGTCGCAATTCGCCATCCTGGTCGTGGCATGGCTGGCCGCCGTGCTGATCGCGCGCCGCCTGCGTCCACTTTTGTCGCACGTCCTGACGCCCAAGGAAGGGCAGTCGGGCATGATCCCGACCGCGCGGCGGTTCGTGCTGCGCTTCCTGCCCTTGGTGCTGCCGCTTCTGGCCTATGTGCTGACCGGCGTGGGCGAAGGGATCACGCGCTCGCTCTTCGGCTCTGGCGCGGTGATCGCCCTTGGGAAACGCTGGTTCCTGTTCGTGGCCGCCCGCATCTTCGTGCGCGAGGTGGTGCGCGACCCGTTCCTGCGCCTGCTGGGACGCTATGTGCTGATCCCGGTCATGGCGCTTTACGTGCTGGGCCTTCTGGACCTGATCGCCGCGAAACTGGCCGAGGTGCAGATCAACCTTGGCAACATCTCCTTCTCGGTGATGGCGCTGATCCGTGGGATGATTTCAGGCGCGCTGCTGTTCTGGGTCGGGCGCTGGTCTAACACCCAGTCCGAAGGCTACATCAAGCAGCAGGACGACCTGCGCCCCGCCACGCGCGAACTGGCCATCAAGGCGGCGCAGGTGCTGATCTTTGGCACGGCCTTCGTGCTGCTGATGTCGATCATGGGGATCGACCTGACCGCCATCGCAGTTCTGGGCGGTGCCCTTGGCGTCGGCATCGGGCTTGGCCTGCAACAGATCGCGGCGAACTTCATTTCCGGCATCATCCTGCTGCTCGAAGGGCAGACCACCGTCGGCGATTATGTCGAACTGGACGGGGGCGAGGCCGGCACCATCGTCAAGATGACCGCCCGCGCCGCTATCCTTGAAACCTTCGACGGGCGCTGGATCGTGGTCCCGAACGAACATTTCATCACCAGCCGGGTGGTGAACTATTCCGACCAGGGCTCGGCCAACCGGTACGAGGCGGCGTTCTCGGTGTCCTACGACACCGATATCAACCGTGTGCCGGACATCATCGAAACCGCCGTGGCCAAACTGGATTTCGTGCCGAAAGCCCCCGACGCGCCCGATTGCGAATTGCGCGGTTTCGGTGACAGCGGCGTGGATTTCGCGGTGGAATTCTGGGTGAATGGCATCGACGACGGGCGCAATAAATATACGCCCAAGGTGCTGTTCGTCGTCTGGAATGCACTGAAAGAGGCCGGGATCGAAATCCCCTATCCGCACCGCGTCATCGAGATAAAGGGCGACATCCGCCCGTGACGGATGCGCCAGACATCGACGCCCTCCAAGTTGACTCACTGGTGATCGGTGCCGGCCCCGCAGGGCTGATGGCGGCCGAGGCACTGGCCCGCGCAGGCCGTCGCGTGACCGTGGCCGAGGCCAAGCCATCCCCCGCGCGGAAATTCCTTATGGCGGGTAAATCCGGCCTGAACCTGACCAGGGATGAGGCCCCCGCAGCATTCCTGTCGCATTACGGCGACGCCGCCCCGCACCTGGCCCCCATGCTGGCGGAATTCGGCCCGTCCGAGGCGCAGGATTGGGCGCGCGGCCTTGGGCAGGATCTGTTCACCGGCTCCACGGGCCGGGTGTTCCCCGTAGCCATGAAAGCCTCTCCGCTGCTGCGCGCATGGCTGGCACGGTTGGCGGATATGGGTGTGACCCTGCACACCCGCTGGCGCTGGACCGGATGGAGCCAAGGCGGGTGCCGGATCGAGACACCCGGCGGCACCGCCGTTCTGCACCCGCGCGTCACCGTCATCGCCTGCGGAGGAGCCAGTTGGGCGCGCCTTGGATCGGATGGCGCATGGGCCGAATGGATCGGGGTGGAAACCGCCCCCTTCGCCCCGTCGAACGCGGCGCTGCGCGTGGAGTGGTCGGGTCACATGACCCGTCATTTCGGCCAGCCTCTCAAGAATATCGCGCTGACGGCGGGTAACATTACCTCGCGCGGCGAGGTGACCTTGTCCGCCAAGGGGATCGAAGGCGGCGGCATCTACCCGCTGACCCCGGCCCTGCGTCAAGGCGCGCCGCTGTGCATAGATCTGCTGCCCGATCTGGGTGCGCAAACCATACGGCAGCGTATCGCGCGCCCGCGCGGCAAGGCAAGCCTGTCCAACCACCTGCGCAAGACCCTGAAACTGGACCCCGCCAAGATCGCGCTTCTGATGGAATGCGCCCGCCCCCTGCCGGATGATCTTGCCCCGCTGCTCAAGGCGCTGCCCATCCCCCACCAAGGCCCGCGCCCCATGGACGAGGCGATCTCGACCGCCGGGGGCGTCACCTTCGCCGCGCTTGACGACGCCTTGATGCTGCGCGCCCGCCCCGGCACCTTCATTGCGGGTGAAATGCTGGATTGGGAGGCACCGACCGGCGGCTACCTTCTGACCGCCTGCATGGCGACAGGGCTTTGGGCGGGCCGTCATGCCGCGCAATGGGCGCACGACCACGGTTGAACAGGCGCACCGCCCGCGTATGTTCAGAACGCAGAAAGGCTTTGGTTAACGTGCCGTGGCACGTTTGAAGGCATCCCGCCCGCGCATCCGTTTGGCGTAATCCAGCAGGCGCTGATCCTCGATCGGGAATTTCGCGCCATAAGCCCAGTTCAGGCAATGGGTCGCCAGAATATCCGGCACGGTCATGGTGTCGCCCATCAGGAACTCCCCCTCGATGCAATCGGCAAAGCGCGCGGCATGGTTGCTGAATTCCCATTTCATGGCGTCGCCGATATCGGGCACGCGGCGGTCTTCGGGCAGGATGAACTTGTGGCGGGTCGCCACCCATAGTACGCTGTCCATCTCGTCCAGGATGGTATGGGTCAGCGCATCTTGCCGCGCGCGGGCAATCGTGCCTGCGGGATGGGTCAGCTTGCCATGTTTGTCGGCCAGATAGGTGATGATCGCGGTGGAATCGGTGATCACGTCATCGCCATCCCTTAGCGCCGGGATCTTGCCTGACGGGTTGGCGGATTTCGCTTCCTCCGAATGGGGTTTGGCTGCGGTGTGGGTGTATTCCTCGCCCAGTTCTTCAAGCATCCACATCACGCGGAACGCGCGGCTTTGGGTATTTCCGATCACTTCATACATTTTGGTTCCTCCCTTTGCCCGCACGATGCCATGCGCAGGGAAAAAGAGAACCGTTCCGTCACGTCCTAGCGGCGTTTGCCCATCATCGACAGGCGGATCAGCGTGCGTTCGACCAGTGCCATATCCGGCACCGTGCGCCCCGCCGATCGCAGTTTCAGATCGGTGTCGGTCAGCAATGTCAGCGCGTCTTCCAGTTTGCGCGGGCCCCATGCCTGCGCCTGCCGCTGCATCCGGTCGCGGCGCGGGCCAAAGATCGGCGGGCGCATGGCGGCAATGCCTTGGCTGGCCCCGCCGGGATGGGACGCCGCAGCATATAAGGTGCGAAAATGGCGGGTTGCGCCGATGCACAGGCTGACCGCATTGGTGCCTTGCGATTTCAAGCGGCCCATCACCGGGCCGATTTCGCCATCGCGGCCTTCGGCGACGATGTTCAACACATCGTCCAGGTCCGCCTCGGTCGAGGTGGGCGCGCAGGCCAATATATCGGCAGAGCTGAGCGGTTCGGGATCGTCCAGTTTATAGAGCGACAGCTTTTCCAGCGTTTGGCGGAAATCGCCGGGGTCCAGCTCGCGCGACAGCGCGGTCAGGTCGTCCATCTGTTGCCGTCCCACGTCGCGCAGCCCGGCGCGGTGCAGTTCCGCCTCGATCTCCTCGCGGGTGAGTGGGTCGTCATACAGCCCCGCACAGAACGCGTTGGGGTGTTTTTCGAACAGGGTTTTCAGCTTGGATTTGCCGGTCAGCCCGCCGGCTGTGACGATGATCTGCGCGTCCCTCGCCCGCCAATCGGACAGCGCGATTTTCAGCGTGTCGGTCAAACCGTCGGTCGCATCTTCCACGAACACCACGCGCGGGCCGGGAAAGAAGGAAATCGCCTTGACCGCGTCCAGCAGGGCAGGGGCATCCTTGCGCAGGTCGGCGGCGGGAATACGGGTCAGGCGCATCTCTTCCTCGCCTTGCGGGCCGATCAGGTTGGCGATCACCTCTTGCCGTTTCAGGGCAACGCGCATGGCATCGGCCCCGAAAATCAGCAGGCCCGCGCGGTCCGGGTCCGGCTTGGCGAAATAGCGCCCTGCGTCGCGGCCATTCAGTTTCATTGCGGCAATGACGAGCTGAAGGCCACCAGGCGCGCGGTCAACTGGTCGGCCAGGATCACCGCCAGCCGTTCGCGCGCGTCGCGTTCGGCGGCCAGCGTGGCCACGGTGGACCCCGTGGTGGAATAGCCGGTGAAGGAATTGACCGTGCCGGTGGTCAGCACTTCCTCGGTTGCAAGATCGGTCAGCGCATAGGTCGCCTTGCCCGCCACGTTGAACCGCGTTGTGATGTTGGTCGAGGAAATCGCCATACGTTCTTCGACGAAATCAAGGCTGTAGGTCAGGCCAAAACGCGGCGCGGCGGCGCGGCCCAGGCGGTCTTCCAACTGGCGGGTCATCAGGTAGCTGTCTTCGCTGTCGGGCGATTGCACCAGCACCGCGCCTTGCAATGCGCGCGCAGACCCGTTCGGGCCATAGGCAGGGGTGAAACCGCAGCCCGCCAAGGCAACGGCCCCCACCAAAAAGAAACGCCGGTTAAACGACAACATTAACGATCCGCCCGGGGACGACGATGATTTTCTTGGGCTGTGCCCCGTCCAGCGCCCTGATCACACCTTCTTGTGCCAGCGCCAGTTTTTCAACCTCTGCCTTGTCCATATCCACCGGCACGCTGATTTCCGCGCGGCGTTTGCCGTTGACCTGAATGGGCATCGTCACCGTGTCATCCTTCAGCATGGCCTCGTCGGGCTGCGGCCATTCTGCATTGGCGATCAAACCGGTGCCGCCCAACATGGCCCAGATTTCCTCGGACAGGTGCGGGGTCATGGGCGACATCAACTGCGCCAGAACCAATGCCGCCTGCCGCTTGGCCGCGTTCGACGCCTTGGATTTCGACAGCGTGTTGGTAAACGCGTAAAGCTTCGCGATCGAAGCGTTGAAGCCGAAACTTTCCACGCCCCCCGTCACATCGTGAATCGCCTTGTGCATGGCGCGCAGCAGGTCGTCGTCCTGCTTGGCATCGCCCTCGGCCCCTTCGGCAATGTCCGCGGCAATGCGATAGACGCGGGACAGGTGCTTATGCGCGGCCTCGGCCCCCGCCGCCGTCCATTCCACGTCACGCTCGGGGGGGGAATCCGACAGTACGAACCAGCGGGCGGTATCCGCGCCAAAGGTGTCGATGATTTGCACCGGGTCAACCACGTTGTTCTTGGACTTGGACATCTTGGCCGAGGGGATGATTTCCACCTCGGTCCCGTCCTTCAGGAAACCCTTGCCGTCGCGCAGTTCGACATCCTCGGGGTAGTGATAGACGGGGCGACCGTCCTGTTCCGTCTTGTAGATCGCATGGGTCACCATGCCTTGGGTGAACAGGGCGTTGAACGGCTCTTTGCATTTTTCCGGCAGGTGGCCGGTCAGGTGCATCGCGCGGGCAAAGAAGCGGCTGTAAAGCAGGTGCAAGATCGCGTGTTCGATGCCGCCGATATACTGGTCCACGTTCATCCAGTATTCCGCCTCGGCCAGATCGGTCGGGGTCTTGGCGTGCGGGGCAGTGAAGCGGGCGTAATACCACGACGAGTCCACGAAAGTGTCCATCGTGTCGGTTTCGCGCCACGCCGCCGCGCCGCAGGTCGGGCAGGTGCAATCGCGCCACGTCGGGTGACGGTCCAGCGGGTTGCCGGGGATGTCGAATGTCACATCGTCGGGCAATTCAACGGGCAGGTTTTCCTTGGCTTCGGGCACCACGCCGCAGTCGTCGCAATGCACCACGGGGATGGGGCAGCCCCAATAGCGTTGCCGCGACAGGCCCCAGTCGCGCAGGCGATACTTGGTCACGCCCTGACCCACGCCGTTCGCCTCGCAGAAATCCACGGCGGTATCGACGCCTTGATCGCCGGTCTGTTCTGCCTCTCCGGCAAAGCCGCGCACATAGTGGACGACCTCGGTTTTCGCGGGCACGAATGCCGCGTTTTCGGGGTAATCCGCGCCAATGGGTTCGAACACCGGAATGATCGGCAGGCCATATTTGGTGGCAAAATCAAAGTCCCGCTCGTCATGCGCAGGGCAGCCGAAAATCGCGCCGGTGCCGTAATCCATCAAGATGAAGTTGGCGATATAGACCGGCAGTTCCAGCGCGGTATCAAAGGGATGGCGCACGCGCAGACCCGTGTCAAAGCCCAGTTTTTCGGCCTTTTCGATCGCCTCGGCGGTGGTGCCGCCCTTGCGGGCCTCGGCGCAGAAGGCGGCGACCTCTTCGCTGTCGCGCTCAAGCTGCTTGGCCAAGGGGTGATCGGGCGAGATGCCGACGAAAGACGCGCCCATCAACGTGTCGGGGCGGGTGGTATACACCTCGATCCGGTCGGTGCCGTGCGGGCCGTCGATCAGCCCGAACGAGAATTGCAGACCGCGCGATTTGCCGATCCAGTTTTCCTGCATCAGGCGCACTTTCGCCGGCCAGTTTTCCAGCCCGTCCAGTGCCTCCAGCAATTCTTCGGAGAAGTCAGAGATCTTGAAGAACCACTGCGTCAGCTCGCGCCGCTCCACCTCGGCGCCCGACCGCCAGCCCTTGCCGTCGATCACCTGCTCGTTCGCCAGCACGGTCATATCGACCGGGTCCCAGTTGACCACCGCGTTCTTGCGATACACCAGACCCTTTTCCAGCATGTCGATGAACAGGGCCTGCTGCTGGCCGTAATATTCCGGGTCGCAAGTGGCGAACATGCGCGACCAGTCCAAGCCGAACCCCAGCGGCTTCATCTGTTCCACCATCGTGTCGATGTTGGAATAGGTCCATTCCTTGGGGTGGCCACCAATCGCCATGGCCGCGTTTTCGGCGGGCATCCCGAAGGCGTCAAACCCCATCGGGTGCAGCACGTTATGCCCCGTCGCCAGCTTATAGCGCGCGATCACGTCGCCCATGGTGTAGTTGCGCACATGGCCGATATGGATACGCCCCGACGGATAGGGGAACATTTCCAGCACGTAATACTTCGGCTTGTCCGCAGTGCGGGTGGCGGTGAAGGTTCCGGCCTTTTCCCAGGCGGCTTGCCAGCGGGCTTCGATTTCAGCGGGGGTATAGCGCGACATGGGTGGCTCTCTTCGGTCTTGATAAGGGCTTTGGCTTCGGGTGATAGGCAATGCCCTGCGATTGGTCCAGTGGATTGGGGGAAAAACCCTGCTGGGCAGGCGGAAAAGAGGGGGTATAAAGGGCAAAACACGGTGCAGGCAGCAGGCAGATTATGAAAATCCTTTTCATCCACCAAAATTTTCCCGGACAGTTCAAACATCTGGCCCCCGCGCTTGTGCAGGCGGGGCATGACTGCGTGGCCCTTACCCTGCGCGTGAAAGAACCGACCATATGGAACGGCGTGCGCGTCATCCCCTATGCGCTGAAAGCGCCGCAGCAGCGCGGCGTGCATCCGTGGCTTTTGGATACCGATACCAAGGTGATAAGGGGGGAGGCATGTTACCGCGCCGCCCGCGCCCTGCGTGACAAGGGGTTCACGCCGGACATCATCGTCGCCCATCCCGGTTGGGGCGAATCCATGTTCCTGCGCGATGTCTGGCCCGACGCGCGGATTGGCCTCTATTACGAGATGTATCACCGCTCGGATGACGATCACCTTGGCTTTGATCCCGAATTTCAGCCCAAGGTGGACGAGGATCAGCACCTGCGCATCCGGATGAAGAACCTCAACAACCTGATCCATTTCCCGATTGGCGACATGGGCATTTCCCCGACCGAATTTCAGGCAGGCACATTCCCGCCTGCATTCCGCGAAAAGATCAGTGTGATCCATGACGGGATCGACACAAAGGCGGCCGTGCCGGACCCCGACGTTACCCTGACGCTAAAGGATGGCCCGACCTTTACGCGGCAGGACGAGGTGATCACCTTCGTGAACCGCAATCTGGAACCGTACCGCGGTTATCACATCTTTATGCGTGCCCTTCCGCGCCTGCTGAAAGAACGGCCCAATGCGCGGGTGCTTATCGTCGGCGGCGACGATGTCAGCTATGGCGCGCGTCCGCTCAAGGGCCAGACATGGAAGCAGATTTTCATAGACGAGGTGCGCGGCAAGATCCCGACACCCGACTGGAACCGGGTGCATTTTCTGGGGAAAATCCCCTATGACCAGTTCCTGAAACTGCTTCAGGTATCATCTTGCCACGTCTACCTGACCTATCCCTTTGTCCTGTCATGGTCCCTGTTCGAGGCAATGGCATCGGAATGCGCCATCGTCGCGTCGGACACCGCCCCCCTGCACGAGGCGATCCGCCATGATGAAACCGGACGGCTGGTCGATTTCTTCGACGGGGATAAGCTGGTAGACGAGGTGTCGGCCCTGCTGGACGATCCGGAGGCCCGCGCCCGCATGGGGGCCGCCGCCCGCAAGCATGTGGTCGAAAACTATGATCTGCAAACCATCTGCCTGCCGCGCCAACTGGACTGGATCGAAAAGCTGGCCGCGATGGAGGCGGGAACGCTTTCCGACTGACGGGGCCATGTCGTTTTCGGGATGGACAGCACACGGCTGCGCCCCCTAGCGTCGCCCCATGACCGGAGCAGACATTCTAGACAGCCGCTATGCATGGTCCCGACTGGGCCTATCCCTTCTGATCGCCATGGTCGGAAATGTCGGCATGTGGTCGATCATCGTGGTCATGCCGTCGATGCAGGCGGAATTCGACGTGGCGCGGGCCGATGCCTCCATTCCCTATGTATTGACCATGATCGGCTTTGCCCTTGGCAACATGATCACGGGGCGCGTGGTGGACCGGTTCGGCATCACCGTGGCACTGACCGGATCGGCCCTGCTGATCGCGGTCGCCTCGGCTTTGGCGGCGCTGTCCCCGTCGATCTGGATGGTCGCGGCGCTGCAATTCGCGGTGGGGCTTGGGACGGCGGCCAGTTTCGGGCCGCTTATCGCGGACGTGTCCCTGTGGTTCTTGAAACGGCGCGGCATTGCCGTGGCGATTGCCGCATCCGGCAACTACCTGTCGGGCGCAATCTGGCCGATGCTGCTGGCTGGTGTGCTGGCGAATGGCGGCTGGCGCGCGGTCTATTTCGCCTTGGCGGTGATCGTGCCGGCCGCGGTGATCCCCCTGTCGCTGTTCCTGCGCCGCCGCGTCCCGCTAGAGGCAACGGCACATTCCGATGCCATATCCGCATCGCGCGCCAGTGCATCGGGGTTTTCGCCCCGCGCCTTGATGTGGATTTTGGGGTTGGCGGGTGTGGGCTGCTGCGTCGCCATGTCGATGCCGCAGGTTCATATTGTCAGCTATTGCGTCGACCTGGGCTATGGTCCTGCCGTGGGCTCGCAAATGCTGTCGCTGATGCTGCTTGGCGGGGTCGCGTCGCGGCTGGTGTCGGGGCTTTTGGCCGATAAGCTGGGCGGGGTGCTGACCGTGCTGATCGGATCGGCCCTGCAAGGGCTGGCGCTTGTGCTGTACCTGCCCTTCGACGCGCTTGTGCCGCTATACGTGGTGTCTGCGATTTTCGGGCTGGCCCAGGGCGGCATCGTGCCGGGCTACGCGGTGATTGTGCGTGAATATATGCCAAGCGCCGAGGCAGGTGCGCGTGTTGGTTTCGTGATGATGGCGACGATCATGGGCATGGCCTTGGGCGGTTGGATGTCCGGCTGGATCTATGACGTGACCGGCAGCTATTTTGCCGCTTTCATCAACGGGATCGGGTGGAACGTGCTGAACGCGGCCATCCTGATTGGCATTCTGATGCGGACCGGGCGGGCAAGGGCCGCAATGGCGTAGCATACGCCTGCGGCGTGCCGCTGCGCGGCCAAAGGTATTTATAGAACAATGAAAGGGCTTGTGTGATCAGACCCCTCGCCCGTCGCCTAGGTGGACTTCGCCGCGCTCTCGCGCCAGTTCGATCTGTTTTTGCCGCTCGCGGAAACGGCCCTTATCTTTGTCCGACGTTTCATTCACGCAGTGGTGGCAACTGACGCCGGGTTCGTATTCGGGGCGGTTCTGATTTTCGGGCAGGATCGGGCGGCGGCAGGCGTGGCACAGGATGTGCGGACCTTCTTTCAGCCCGTGACCGACGGACACGCGCCCGTCAAAGACGAAGCATTCGCCTTCCCATGTGCTGTCCTGTGCCGGAACTTCTTCAAGGTATTTCAGGATGCCGCCTTTCAGGTGATATACATCCTCGATCCCCTGGCTCATCAGGAAGTTGGTGGATTTTTCGCAGCGGATGCCGCCGGTGCAGAACATGGCGATGCGTTTGTTGTGGAACCGGTCCTTGTTCGCGGCCCACCACGCGGGGAACTCGCGGAAGCTGTCGGTTTCGGGGTCGACTGCGCCCTTGAACGTGCCGATCGCCACCTCGTAATCGTTGCGGGTATCGATCACAGCCACGTCGGGCGCCAGGATCAGCTCGTTCCAGTCTTTCGGTTCGACGTAATGGCCGACCTTTGCCAGCGGGTCCACATCGGGCTGGCCCATGGTCACGATCTCGCGCTTCAGCTTGACCTTCATTCGGGGGAAGGGGCGTTCGGCCGCGGTGCTTTCCTTACTTTCCAGATCATTGCAGCCGGGCAGGGCGCGGATATGGGCCAGCACCGTGTCGATCCCTTCGCGGGTGCCCGCGACGGTGCCGTTGATCCCTTCGCGTGCCAGCAGCAGCGTACCGCAAATGCCGTTGTCCAGGCACAGCTGCAAAAGCGCCGGTTTTATCGCGGCGGGGTCGGGGAAGCGGGTGAAGTGATATAGGGCGCAAACAGTATACATAAGGCGCGATTTACGCCTGCATGTGCACTTGATCAAGGCACAGGTTGACGCGGCGGCCCCGGCCCTTACCCTGTGGATGATTAAAGCGGAGTGTCCCATGACCAAAGCCCTGATCGTGATCGATGTGCAAAACGATTTCTGCGCCGGCGGCGCATTGGCCGTGCCGGACGGGGAGGAGATTGTGCAAGGCATCAATGCGCTTATGGTGGGGGCGGGTGCCGTGGTGCTGACGCAAGACTGGCATCCGGGCGATCATTCATCCTTTGCGTCGCAGCATGAAGGCAAGGCACCTTTCGCGACCACGCACATGCCCTATGGCACGCAGGTTTTGTGGCCCGATCATTGCGTATGGGGCAGTCAGGGCGCGGCCTTTCACGCCGATCTGCATGTCGATCCCGCCGACCTGATCATCCGCAAGGGGTTCCGGCGGGACATCGACAGCTATTCCGCGTTTTTCGAAAATGACCAGACCACGCCCACGGGCCTGCACGGATACCTGACCGAACGCGACATTACAGACCTGCTGATGGTCGGGTTGGCGCTTGATTTCTGCGTGAACTTCTCGGCGCAGGATGCGGCGCGGCTTGGCTATAACGTCACCGTGCAGACCGATCTGTGCCGTGCCATCGACGTGGACGGATCGCTGGATGCGGCACTGGATGCCTTGCGCACAGCGGGGGTCAAACTGGCCTAACCGCCCTATTCCCTTGCCTTTCCTGCCGCGCATTTGCTTTAAGCCTTGGCAACTCATGCCCCGGAGACCCCAATGGTAGACATCGCCACCCGCGTCCATAACCACAAGTGGAAGATCGACCCGATCGTCCGCTCTCTCATCGACACGGATTTCTACAAGCTGCTGATGTGCCAGTCGGTGTTCCGCAACAAGCCCGACACGCAGGTGACGTTTTCCCTGATCAACCGGACCAAATCCATCCGGCTGGCAGACCTGGTCGACGAGGGCGAGCTGCGCGAGCAGCTGGATTATGTGCGCTCGCTTTCGCTGACCCGTGGCGAATCCACATGGCTGCGCGGCAATACGTTTTACGGCAAGCGCCAGATGTTCCGCCCCGATTTCATGGAATGGTTCGAAAATCTGCGCCTGCCCGCCTATCACCTGGAAAAACACGATGGCCAGTATGAGCTGACATTCGAAGGGTCATGGCCCGAGGTGATGATGTGGGAAATCCCTGCCCTGTCGATCCTGATGGAACTGCGCGGGCGCGCCGTGCTGCACACCATGGGCAAGTTTGAACTTCAGGTGCTGTATGCCCGCGCCATGACGAAACTTTGGCAAAAGGTCGAGGCATTGCGCGACCTGCCCGGGTTGCGTATCGCCGATTTCGGCACGCGGCGGCGGCATTCCTTCCTGTGGCAGGACTGGTGCGTGCAGGCCATGACCGAAGGCCTAGGCGAGAAATTCGTCGGCACTTCGAACTGCCTGATCGCCAAGAACCGCGATCTTGAAGCGATCGGGACGAACGCCCACGAACTGCCCATGGTCTATGCCGCATTGGCCGAAGATGACGCCGCCCTTAAACAGGCCCCCTATCAGGTGCTGGCCGATTGGCAGGAAGAACACGAAGGCAACCTGCGGATCATCCTGCCCGACACCTACGGCACGCGCGGGTTCCTTGATGACGCGCCCGATTGGCTGGCCGGCTGGACCGGCATCCGCATCGATTCGGGTGATCCGGCCGCCGGGGCCGAGGTGGCGATTGATTGGTGGAAATCGCGCGGCGAGGATCCGACCAAGAAGATGGTGATCTTCTCTGACGGGCTGGATGTGGACAAGATCCGCGAGCTTCAGACCAAGTTCGCGGGCCGGGTGCGGCCTTCGTTCGGGTGGGGCACGCTGCTGACCAATGATTTTCGCGGGCTGACACCGGATGACGCGCTTGCGCCGTTCTCCATGGTCTGCAAGGCGGTTTCCGCCGATGGCCACCCCACGGTCAAACTGTCGGACAACCCCAACAAGGCGATGGGGCCAGCCGATGAAATCGCCCGCTACAAACGTGTCTTCGGCGTGGGGGAACAAACCGCGATGAAGGTCGAGGTTTAGCATTTCGTTCTGCGGAACGCCTTTCCGCAACCCCTTGACCCCCGCGCGTTCCTCCCCGACACTCCCCCCGATTTCAGGGAGGGGAGCCCCATGACGCAGATTTTCAAACCGGCCACGCCGGAAACCGAACCCGGCACGAATATCGTTCAAAAGGTCCGCGAAAACGCCGCGGCCCATCCCGCGAAAGAGGCGATCGTTTGCGGCGACACCCGCCTGACATGGAGTGAATTCGACGGTCGGATCAACCGCATCGCCAACCTGCTGCTGGCCGCGGGCCTGCAAAAACGCGACAAGATCGCCGTGCTGTCCCCCAATTCTGCTGCCTATGCGGAAATCTTTATGGGCACCCTGCGCGCGGGCGGCTGCATCACGCCGCTGTCCACCATGGCCTCCGCCGATGCGCTGCAAAAGATGCTGACCGACTGCGGCGCGACCACCATTTTCCTTGCCGCGCAATACCGCGATCTGGTTCCCTTCATCGACGGTATGAACATCCGCCGCATCGCGCTTGATTTCAACGCGGACGGGTTTGAAAATTACGAAAGCCTGATGGCGCAGGCCGACACCACCGACCCGATGATCCCCATTGAATGGGACGATCATTTCAACCTGATCTATTCGTCGGGCACCACCGGCACGCCCAAGGGCATCCTTCATAACCACTGGATGCGCGCGGTGCAGATGGACAGGGTCGAACCTAACGGCTACGCGGATAACGCCCGCACCATGCTGTCCACGCCGCTTTATTCCAACACCACCATCGTGGCGTTTTTGCCCACTCTGTATGGCGGGTCCACCGTGCATCTGATGGGTAAATTCGACGCCCGCCGCTTCCTTGAACTTGTCGAAAAAGAGCGCATCACCCACGCTATGCTGGTGCCCGTGCAATACAAACGCATCATGGATGTGCCGGATTTCGATAGCTTCGATTTGTCCTCGGTGAAGATGAAGTTCTCCACCTCCGCCCCGCTGCGCGCCGATGTGAAGGCCGATGTGCTGGCCCGTTTCCCCGGCACTTTGATGGAATACTACGGGTTGACCGAAGGCGGCGGCGTCACCGTGTTGCTGGCCCATGATCACCCCGACAAGCTGCACACCGTCGGCAAGCCCGCACCCGGCGTCACGATCAAATTGATCGACGCCGAAGGAAACGAGGTGCCCCAAGGCGAAGTGGGCGAAATCGTCGGTAGATCGGCCTCGATGATGGCGGGCTATTACGGTCGTGATGATTTGACAGCCGTCTATATATGGCGCGATGAAAATGGTGACGCCTATTTCCGTTCCGGCGATATGGGGAGCTTTGACAAGGACGGGTTCCTTGTCCTGTCCGACCGCAAGAAGGACATGATCATTTCCGGCGGGCTGAACATCTATGCCAACGATTTGGAATTGATCCTGCTGGCCGATCCTGACGTGACCGACGCCGCCGTCATCGGCATCCCGTCCGACGCATGGGGCGAAACCCCGCTGGGGCTGGTGGTGCTGCGCGAGGGCACGACCCGCACGGGCGATGACATCTGCACGCAGGCGAACACCAAACTGGGCAAAAGCCACCGCCTCAGCGCCGTTGAGGTGCGCGATGTCCTGCCCCGTTCCTCCATCGGCAAGATCCTGAAAAAAGAACTGCGCGCGCCCTATTGGGAAAAGGCGTAACAGGCGCAGGGTGGGTTAATCGCCCTCGACCCGCCCGCGCAGGGCCTTGACCTCGCCGCGTTCTTTCTTGGCTTGCAGCCGCCGCCGCTGGCTGCCCTTGGTCGGTTTGGTCGGAATCCGGCGTTTGGGTTTTTCGCAGGCTTTCAGGATCATTTCTGCCAAGCGCTCGCGGGCGATGTCGCGGTTGCGGGCCTGGCTGCGGGTATCTTCGACCTGAATGACAATCGCGCCTTCCTTGGTCCACTTCCGTCCGGCGATACGGCGCAACCGGTTCTTGACCGAATCGGGCAGGTTGGGGGAACGCGCCGCCTCGAACCGCAGTTCGACCGCCGTGGACACCTTGTTCACGTTCTGCCCGCCTGGACCGGATGACCGGACGAATTGTTCGGTCAGTTCCCAGTCCTCGATACTGATCTGGTCGTTGATCTTCAGCATGGCCTTTCCCAAGGGGGCGTTTTCATGGATTTGACCCCCCGTTTTATACGGTTCATACGAAAATAGCCCGACTTCCATGGATTTCGAAAGCCAAACAAAAAGGGCCGCCCGGTTCGGAGCGGCCCTTCGAGATTTACGGAGGTGGGGCCGGTTAGGCGCTCACCAATCTGGTCAGTTCACAAGCCAAGGGCTGCCTCAGCTGTGCGCCTCCCAAACTGTTCCGACACCTCTCTCCAACATCCCATTAGACACTAGAGCACCTCCTTTCAATCTGTTGAACCTGCGGCCAGTCTACGCTGTAACCGTAAACAAAGCGTGCCACAGAATTTTCAGATCGCAAAACAAAATCATGTGGTTTTTGTGGTCAAGGACCCCACGATGATGCGGAAAGGTGCAAGTGCCAGCATCGCAATCGCCAGTTTGCAGACCCAATCCGCAAAGGCGAGGGATGTCCAAAGCGGGGCCATCGGGCCGATGTTCAGGAAGGGCACGGACTCCCAGCTCCAACTGACGGCCATGTTTGCCGCTTCGGGAAAGGGCAGGCTGGCGGAAAAGGCGATGCCGAAGAACAAGAAGGTATCAACCGCCGACCCAACGACCGAGGACGCCAGCGGCGCACGCCACCACGCGCCCCCGCGCAGATTGTTAAACACTGCAATATCAAGGGATTGCGCGCAAAGAAACGCGATGCCCGATCCAATCGCGATGCGCAGCGGCACGGCGGGTCCGAACTCCAGCATGATCTGGCTGCCGATCAGCGAACAGATAACGCCAGTGACAAACCCGGCGAACATAACGCGACGGGCGGCAGATGCGCCATAGACGCGGTTCATCACGTCCGTGACAAGGAACGAGATCGGATAGGTGAAGGCACCCCAGGTCAGCAGACCGTCAAGGATGATGAATTGAACAAGGATGTTGGAAGCCACGACAATAGCGGCCATGGCAAGAATGCCGGGAAGGTAGGAGCGGTTCATAATGTAAGCCCGTTTTTACAAGGTTGCGGCGACTTGGTCCCCGATATGGGGAACGGTCGGCGTTTACCGATTTGGTGTGGCGCTGGCAAGGAGTTTAGTTTGGCAGCGCGTATTCCACCAATTCCGTTCTTTGGAAAAACTTGAAGTTATCGTCTGAAATTAGTGTGATGCGGGTTTCCCCATTCGCGTCGCGCCAAACCGATATCCCCTCAAGGTTGTCATGCCGCCCTCCCGTGGTGCGCAGCAGCTCCTCTTCCTTCGTCACGCGATTTCCCGACAGGGTGAATCGCCTGATCCGACTGGAAAAGGCAATGCCAGAAAAGCTGCGTTCCAGCAGGTACAGCTTGCCGTCGGGGCCGAAATCCATCCCCACGGGCAGGAAACTGCCGCGCCTTGGAAAGGTGAAAGGAATGCGCCAACTGCCGTCGTAGCGATAGACGTTAAAGGGTTTTCCCTGGATGCCGGACCGTTCGGGCAGGGTGTACAGCCGCCCCTGCCCGTCAATCGCCAGTGCCTCCAACGAGGAATTGTTCTGCATGAATTTGAAATCCGGGTGGCGCGGCAGCCATGCGCTGGGCTCTTCCGGGTCTAGATAAGCCCAGACCCGATGGAACCCTTCGAACGAGATATAGATGCGCCCGTCAGGACGGATCGCCAGCCCTTCGGCATCGCCATGCGCCCCCCTTAGCGGTGCCCTGTTGGGATTCAGAAGCGGCGTGATACGCAGGGAATTAACGTTGGAAATCAATCCGTTGTCTCGGGAGACCCTGGCGCGGATCAGGTGCCCATGATCTGATACGGCAACCAAGGCCGTGCCGTTTTCTTTCATCTCGATCCCCGACAGGCCGCCGAAATTCGGGTCGGGGTCGGCCCAGATGTAGCGCCCTATGTAACGCAGCCTGCCCTCCGCTTCGGCAGAGGGCAGGGTATGGGACACCAGCAAGACAGCCGTCAGCGCGACTGCAAAACGGCGGAGCATTGTCTAGGCAGGTCGGCCAGCGTCAGTTCGCGGCGCGGCTTGGGTTTCACCTTGGGCGGGGTCTTTGATGGGGGCGGCGGGGTAAGGATATTGTCCACCCATTGCTGCGCATCGGCGCAACCGTCTCCGGCTGGCGGGGCGGCCTGATTGACACAGCCCTGCATCCCCTTGGGGCACTTCAGACGCACATGGAAATGGTAATGATGCCCGTACCAGGGCCGGATCTTGCGCAGCCATGCGCGGTCGCCCTTTTCATCCTTGCACATGCGCACCTTGGCACCGGGAAATACGAAAATGCGGGCGGTACGCGGGTCCTGGGCGGCGGCCTTGATCACCTCGTGGTGCTGGCGGGTCCAGTCGCTGTTGGTAAATGCCCCCTTGGCCCGCCGCATCGAGATAGAGGAGATATTCTCGCGTTCGGCCCGTGACAGGTTCATCCGGTTCGGCGTCAGCATCCAGATATCCACGTCCAGCCCCATCTGGTGGCTGGCATGTCCGGTTAGCATCGGCCCGCCCCGTGGCTGGCTGATGTCCCCGATATACAGACCGTTCCACCCCGGTTGTCGCGCCGCTTTGGCGCTTAGCTTTTCAATGAAATCAATGGTTTCGGGATGGCCCCAGTTGCGGTTGCGCGACAGGCGCATGGCTTGCCATGTCGGCCCGGTTTCCGCCAGTTGCTGTGCCCCGGCCACGCAGCCCTTGGCGTAAGAGCCATAGGGCGCGGGCGGCTGGTTCGAACCTGCGTTGGCCTTGCCGAACAACTGCTTGGCCGACACCCCGCGCATCGAGGCGGGAATTTCCTTCTGGCTGGAAATACGCTCTGCCGCGTAGCCGGATTTTTCGGGCCGCGGTGTGGACCCACCGCATCCTGCGATGGCAAAGCAAAGAGCGATCAGTGCGACGTGGCGGACCATTTGTCCTTGTCTCCTTCGGGTTTGACCCAGACTAGCAACACAAGACCGACAAGGAAAAGGCCAATGACCGGGGAAATACCGATGCGCGCGCTTCCGCTGAGCGCGGTGACAATGCCGATCAGCGCAGGCGCCATGAATGCAGTGGCGCGCCCAGAAAGCCCGTATAGTCCGAAGCTTTCGGTCGGGGCGGCGGGGTCGGTGTGGCGCACCATCAGCGACCGACTGGAGGCTTGAAGCGTGCCGCCAAACCCGCCGATCATGACGCCGCAGGCGAAAAAGATGATGTCCGGCAGGTTCGACCCTTCGGCCAACGGAAAGCCGAACAGCTGCTCGCGGTCCATGAACACGACGGTGACGCAGACGCCGATCTGCACAAGAATGGCAAAGATGATGACCGGCTTTGGCCCGATCCGCCGGTCGATCTTGCCGCTGATCCAGCAAAACAGCGCGGCCGAGATCGCACCCGCCACGCCAAAGGCCCCGACCGAGGTGATCTTCCAGTCAAGCACCAGCGTCGCATAGGTGCCGCCAAAGCCATAAAGCCCGTTCAGCGCATCGCGGTAGAACATGGACGACCCAAGATAGGCCGACAGGCTGACCCGGTTGCGCAGGTTCTTCACGGATTTACCAAGCAGGCGCATGGCATCGCCAAACCCCTTGCCCTGCGCGGGCGGACCTATGTCACGCACCCAAAGGAAATAGGGGATCATGAACAGCGCATACCAGCCGGCCACAAAGGGGCCGACAAAGCGCGTTCCCTCTTTTGTATCGGCATCCAGGCCAAAGGCAGGGTCCAGCCCGATCAGGGTCTTGCCGCTGTCCTGCTCGACGAACAGCAGCAGCATGATCACAAGCGAGGCCACCCCGCCTGCATAACCAAAAGCAAAGCCCGAACCGGACAGATCGCCCGCAACCTCGCTTTCTCCCAGTGACGGCAATTGCGAGTTGATGAAGATCAGCGCGTATTCCGCCCCGATGAAGCCGATGCCGAAGAATACCAGCGCCCACCACAGGTTCGACCCGTCGGGCATGGTCCACCATAACCCCGTCGCACCGATCACATAAAGCGCGGAAAATACAATGATCCAAGGCATCCTGCGCCCTGCGGTGTCCGCCATGGCCCCCATGATCGGCGCGCCGAACCCGATGATCAGCCCGGTGATGGTCAGGCAAAGCGACCACATGCTTTGTGCTTGGGCATCCGCCGCCTGCTCGTCCAGCCCAGTGCCGATGAAATGTTGCGACGCAAGCGCGGCAAAGAACGGGCCGAAGACGAAGGTGACAAGTAGCGTGTGATAGGGCTGCGATGCCCAGTCGAAGAAGTACCAGCCCCAGATGCGTTTGCGATCGGGCCGCGCGCTGCGCGCCTCTGCTGCGATGTCGGTCATCCCTCGTCCCCCCGCTTTTCTTAAATTCAATGCAGGGGTTATGTCACACAAGCAAGACAATCCTTGCGCGTAGAGGGTTTTCAGGCCGGATTTTCCTGCATCGGGGGCCATGGGCGGGCGTCTTCGGCGGCGATCCATTTGGCGATCCAGTCGGGGATCGGCGGGCTTTCGATCGTCACGCCAAGCGCGACCGACAGCCGCCCGGTGTCCACGATGCCCGCCGTATCGGTGACGGCGACGCGATAGACGATATGCCCCGCGCATTCGCCGTTTCCTTGCCACATGGACTGTTCAAGATAAACGAAACGCGCATCCCAGCAGGTCACGCGTGATCGCATTTCGAACCGTTCGAACATGCGGATTCGGCGGCGATAGCGCACGTTTGCCCCCGCCATAGTCAACCCCCAGCGATTGGACCGGATCGCCTTCAACAACCCTGCGCGCTTGGCCAGCACCAACCGCCCCAGATCATAGAGCGTCAGGGTGCGGCCGTTGTTCAGTTCCATCATGAAATCCAGGTCCCACGGCAGGCACATATGGCGCGAGACGTGTTCCTCCAGGATGTCCAGGTCGGGCGCATTGCGGTATTTGACGAATTCCTTGATCAGGCGGGCGATCGGATACATTTCGGGCTCTCCTTATGCTTGCGGTGATCCCTGTCCGCACGGCTATCGTCAACCATCTACCTCACGGCACTCTTGCCCTTTTGACTTCGCGTGCTTACCTGTTGCCCGCGCAATCGAAAGGACGCCCATGCTTTCCCTGTTTCAGATCCTGATGCTGATCCTCGACATCATTTGGTTCTTCATCATCGCCCATGTGATCATGAGCTGGCTGATCAATTTCCAGGTGTTGAACCTGCACCAGCAATTCGTCGCACAGGTCTGGTACGGTCTGAACCGCCTGCTAGAGCCGATCTACGGCCCGTTGCGGCGCATGCTGCCGCCCATGGGTGGTGTGGATCTGGCCCCGCTTGTCGTGCTGGTCGGCATCTATGCCCTGCGGATCATCCTGGCGAACAATATATCGGCGTTCTACTAGGGCCCGTGGACAATCATCTTGAAGCGATGAGAACGGCTGCAAGGTTCCAACAGGCTGCGTAGCTGCAATCAGTCTTGTCGTAGCGAGTGGCTATGCCTCTGAATTTCTTTATTTTTGCGAAGTAATTCTCGACCAGATGCCGCCACTTGTAGGCTTCTGCATCGTAGCCGCGCTGGATTTTGCGGTTCGCTTTTGGTGGGATCACGGCGGTTGCGCCACGCGCATCAAGATCTTGTAACAGCCAATCCGCATCAAAGGCTTTATCGGCAAGCAACGCGTCAAACGCAACATCTTTGATGAGCGGCGCAACGCCTTTCATGTCGTGCGCCTGACCCGGCAGCAGCAAGAACCGCACCAAATTACCAAGGGCATCCACCAGCGCCACAATCTTCGTCGTCAAGCCACCGCACGAGCGCCCGATGGCGTGATTTTGAGTCCCCGTATCGGGGGTATTTGATCCACCGGATCAAATCCTGATCCCCTCAACTCCGCCCGTCGCCTTCTGATGAACTTGAACAATTGTCCCGTCCATTGCCCGACAGGCGATCACGCAGAGATCTGCCGAGAGGGGATGAGCGCGTATTCAAGGTCGGGATCATCGCTTATCGCTTTGAAAAGTCTCTCAAAAACACCCGTCTTTGCCCATCGACGAAAACGCCGAAACTGAGTGTTCCAGTTGCCAAAGTCCGCTGAAAGATCGCGCTAGGGAGAACCAGTTCGAACACGCCAGAGAACCGCCTCAAAGAAAAGCCGATTGTCCTTCGCAGTCACGCCACTGTCACTGTCACTGGCCTTGCCGGGCAGGCACGGTTCAAGCCGCGCCCACAATCCGTCCGATACCACAAACCGATCTTCGATCATTCAAACCTCCATTTTGGAAGCTTGAATCAGAAAATTTGATCAATTGGGAACCCCGATTGTCCACAGACTCTAATGGGCTACTAAATTTAGTGAGCCGTCGGCAGGTTGTCTGAACTGGGACGCAATTTTGGCGCATTTTGGCTGCGAATTGATACAAAGGGCGGGAAGCGGTTATTCTCTGCGGGATGCACGAAGGTCTGTTATGCGGGGTGGTTTCAACAGGTCGACGCAACACTTTAATCTTTTTGGAAAGATGGAGTGCAAGTCATGAAGTATCGTCAACGTACGTTCTACACAG